>Ga0209666_1000351_pt1 | contig 35900 bp, 14 predicted proteins | sample SaaInlV_125m_DNA_FD_184679 | JGI IMG/M metagenome (GOLD analysis project Ga0209666, IMG submission 184679) | Marine microbial communities from expanding oxygen minimum zones in the Saanich Inlet - Saanich Inlet SI037_S3LV_10m_DNA (SPAdes)... | ecosystem: Environmental > Aquatic > Marine >...
GATCTGACGAAGATCTGGAATCCGCGGACGTCGCCACCGTGTCGCTCGAGCCTGAGCCTTCCGCGTCTTCCGCGTCGGCGCCGCGCGGAGGCGCCGCGCCCGAGAACGTCGGCGCCGCTTCGTTCTCGCCGGAGGTGCTCGCGTCGGGGGACATCGCTTCCCATCTCGCGCTCGAGTCGGAGTGCGCTCGTCTGCGCGCGGCGCGCGCGCGCGCCGAGGCGGAGGCGGAGCGCCTCGCGGCGGAGCTCGCCGCGTTCAAGGCGCACGCGCCCGAGCCGGAGGAGATGGACGCGCTGCGCGACGAGGCGGCGTCTTTGCGCGAGCGCGTCGCCGTCCTCGCCTCGGAGGACGGGAAGGAAAGCAAAGAGTCGTTGCGCGCGGACGTGCACGACGCCGTGGTTCTCGCCGCCGCCGCGCTCGCGGGCGGCCCGGCGGCGAGGAGCGCGGCATCCGCCGCGCCGCCCGCGCCCGGCACGGCGGCGGCGGCGACCACGCAGCTGGTGGGCGCTCTGCGCGAGACGCGCAACGAGCTGTTCCGCGCGAAGCAGGAGCTCCGCGACGCGACGCGCGCGCTCCGCGAACGCGGCCGCGAGAAGACCGCCGCGGACGAAGCTGAGTCGTCTCGCCGGGACGTGATCCGCGAGCTCACGCAGCGCGCGGCTGTGCTCGGGAGGGACAAAGCCGAGCTCGTGGACGAGCGGGACAAACTCCGCGAGCGGTGTCGCGCGCTGCGCCGCGAGCGCGACGGTGTATCGCGATCGGCGGATGGCGCGGGCGCGCAGGTTGGCGAACCGAACGCGACGTTTTCATCCGTCGGCGACCCGAACGCGTCGCGCGGCGACCGAAGAGCGGACGCGGAGACGCAGGTTGGTCCTGCGCGCGGCGATGCCGGTGCGCTCGTGGACGCGACGGCGCTCGGTGAGGTCCTGCGGCAGCGCGTGGCGGGCGTCGAGCGCGCGGCGGCGTTCGCGCTGCGCAAAGCCAAGACGCCCATGGAAGTCGGCGGCGACGTCGCCGAGTTTGCGCGCTCCGCCAACGCGTTGGCGGTGGACGCCGCCGCGCTTCGCGCCGCCGTCGAGGCGCTCTGTTCGTCCGACGCGCGGGACGAGAACCTGTCCCCCACCGAGATGGTCACCGCGGCGGCGATGGCGGCGATGCGCGCCATGCCGGACGCGCCGCTGGTGCACGCGGTGATGCCCTCGGTGGTGGCGGCGGCGATGGTCACGGCGCCGCTCGTCGCCGACCCCAACGCCGTCGACGCGCCGGTGGCGCTCGCGGCGCGGCCGGCGGCGCGGGACGTCGCCACGGACGTCGACGGCCTCTGTCACGCGGTGGACGTCGGGACGGACGCCGCGGCGATGACGCGCGCCGCCAAGTCCGGCCCGGACGCGCGAGACGACCCGGAGGTGCGCCTGGCGGCGCCGCGGGACGTCGGCACGAGTCCGGGCGTCGGCGAACGCGTCCGAGACGCCTCCGTCGGCGTCGGGACGCGGAGCGCGAGCCCGCCTCCCGGGTTCACGTCGTTCCCGCCCGAGACGCGCGACTCCGGCGTCGACCCCTCGCCCCTCTTAGCGGACAAGGCGCTCAACACCGACCTGTCCGCCGCGTCGTTCGCGAAGGACGTGACCGCGACGCGCGCGCGCGACGAGGCGCTCTCCGAGCTGGCGGAGCTCAAGGAGACGGACGCGCGGGAGCGGGAAAAGACGGCCAAGTGGAAGGCGCGGTGCGAGAGCCTGCGTTTGGAGCTCGCCGGGGCGATGGAGAAGCGCGCCGAGGCGGAGGAGAAGGTTTCGGCGTTGCGCGCGACGCTCGACGCCGCGGAGACGCGCGAGCGCGAGCGAGCCTCCGCGCGCGCGCTCGCTTCTGCGGCGAGCGCGGGGGTGGGCGAAGGCGAAGGCGAAGGCGCGGCGGATGCGTTTTCGGCCGCTTCTCTTCCCGACACGGAAGAAGGCGTCGCCGAATTTTTGGCGTCGGCGAAGAGACGCGCGGACGAAGCCGTCGCCGCCGCCGACGCGTTGCGGCGGGAACTCGGGACGCGCGAGGACGAGCACGCGAAAGCCGTCTCGGCGACGCGCGCGGCGATCCGGAACCTCCGCGGGAGCTCTCCCGCGGACCGCGCGGCGTACCTGGAGGCGCTCCGCATTCACGCCGAGGACGCCGAGAAGCGACGCGCGGAGCGCGAGGCGCGTCCGGTTTTGAAAAACGCCCTGCGGGTGCCCGCCGCCGCGCCGCCGCCGGAGCGGCAAGAGACGCCTTCGCGCGCGAATATCGCGGCGGCTCTGGCTCGGCGCGCGCTCGCCGAGGGCAACGCGGACGCGCTGACGGAGCGCGTTTTCGCCGCGGAGACTCGGCTCGAGCGCGCGCTCGCGTCCACGGCGACGGCGCTGGCTGTGGCTGAGCGCGGCGCGAGACGCGGCCACGAGCTCGCGCAGAAGGAGGCGCGAGTCATCGCCGCCAAGCTCGAAGAGACGGAGTCTCTGTGCGCGGCGGCGATCGCGCGTTGCGATGACTCGGAGCGCGCCGCCGCCGAGGCTGGGAAGAAGGCGCGATGGACGCACGTCGCGCGGTGCGCGCGGTACCGCGAGCTTCTGCGCGAGCTGCTGGAGGAGCACAAGCGCGACCGCCGAGTGGCCGCGAACGCGCTGGCGGCGGCGGAGCAAAGAGCGCGCGACGCCGAAGCGCGCGCGGAGGCCAAGGCGAACGACGCCGCGAATGATGCGCGACTCATTACCCATACGGCTGACGACGACGACGCTTCGCCCCCGAAACGCCGCCGCTCGGCGATGCGCGCGACGGACTCGGACTCGGACGAGTTTAGCGCGGAGGAACGAAACGGCGGTTTCGTGCGCGTCACCGTGGCGGAGATCGAGGCCCGAGACGCCGCGAGGAGACCCGCGCGGCGCGCGGCGCGCGCCGCTCCGTCCAGCTCGGGCTCGGACGCCGACGTCGGCCCCGCGGCGGCGGCGGCGAAAGCCGAGCTTCGCGCGGAGGACATCGAACGCGTCGCGAAAGAGACGGAAGGCGTCTCGAGAGGAAAACAAAAAGAAAAAGAAAGAGCGAAGCCTCCTTTCGCGCTCGGCGGGTCCCCCGCGCGTTCCGACGCGTCCGACGTCGACATCCCCGTCGGCTCGATGGCGGCGGCGGCGGCGACGAAGGCGCGCGAGCTGCTCGGGAAGCTTCTGGCGTCTCGCGACGACGTCGAGCGCCTGGACTGGCTCGAGGCGCGCGCGCGCGAGACGGAGCTCGAGCTCGAGCGGCTCAGGCACGCGCGCGACCGCGCGACGGCCGCCGGGGCGAAGGCGGAGCGGCGCGCGCGCCACCTCTCCGCGCGCGTCGAGCAGATGCGCCGCGCCGCCGCCGAGGCGGAGAAGGCGGCGAAAACCTTCGGACCGGCGGCGCTCGCCGCGGCGGAGGCGCGCGCGTCGGATGCCGAGGAGAAGCTTCGTCGCGCCAAGGCAGACGGCGCGCGGCTCAAGGCGGTCACCGGAGACATCAAGTCCGCTCTGGACCGAGTCAAGGCGGAGAAAAGTAAGGTGGCCGCGCTGGAGAAGTCGCTCGCGGAGGCGCATGCGAAAGCCTCGGAAAAACAGGCGTCGCTCGACCGGCGCGACGGCGCGCTCGCCGACGTCACCGCCAAACTCGACGCGTCGCGTGTGAAGATTGAAAAACTCGAGTCGGCGGCGCGCGCCGCCGGCGGCGCGGACGCCGCGCGCGGCGACGAGCTGAAGCGCCTCCGTGAGGAGCGCGACCGGCTTTCCGCGTCTCTGGCGCAGTTGCGCGAGCGCGCGGACCGCGCGGTGCGCGACGCCGCGCTGGAGGCGGAAACCTCCGAGCGCGAGCGGTGCGAGTTGAAGACGGAGCGCCTGCGCCGGGACGCCAAGCGCAAAGACGCGCTTTTGGCGTCGCACGACGCGAGAATAGAGGCGGCGCGCGCGGAGACGGAGGAGGCTCGCGCGGCGCTCGCGGAGGCTCGGCGCGAGACCGCGGACGCGTTCGCCGCGGGTACCGCGTCCGCGTCCTCGGCGCGGCGCGCGTCGATGGCCATGCTGGACGGCGTGCGCGCGCTCGCCGCGCGTCTCTGCCGACTGGCGGCGGCGGTGGGTCACACCGTGGGCGCCGCCGAGAAGAAGGACCGAGACGAGGTCGCCGGCGCGGCGGCGCGCTCCGCCGCCGAGCTCGTTGACTTCGCGCCCGACGAAATCGCCGCGCTCCTGGACGCGGACGCTGATGGAAACCGCGTTTCCGGCGGAAGAGCCGCGTCGCCGGAGACGTTCGCGAAGCTCGTGCACGCCATGGAGACGCGCGCGGACGAGCTGGCGGCGGCGATGGTGAGCGGCGGTGACGGCGAGTTCGTCGTCCCGGGCGACGCGCTTCGCTGGATCGTCTCGGCGGCGGAGGCGGAGGCGGAGCACGCCGAGGCGGCGCTCAAGTCCGCCGTGCCTTCCATGCACGACTGGTGGAACGGCGGCGCTTCTTCTTCCGCGCCGCCCTCGCCCGCGCCGGCGCCGGCCGCGAGGCGAAAGCAGAAAAAGGAGAAAAAGGAGAGCGGGAGAGAAGGCGGCGGGGCGGAGACGGGCGCGCGTGCCAACCTCTTGGCGGCGGCTCGACTCTTGGCGTCGTCGGGAGACGACGACAGCTCTTAGGGGACGGCGAAAGCCGTGTTGGTAATCACGAGTACGTAGTTCACAAAGGGTATCGTCGACTCGGATTCTTTTTCTCGTTTTGAAGAACACGCACAACGACGTTTCGTCACTCCTTCGCGACACGCGTGTCGCGCGGCGATGGCGTCGGAGGCGCCGGCGTCCCGCGCGTACGTGCTTTACGGCGTGGCTGGGTGCGGGAAGACCACGCTGGGGCGAGCGCTTGTCGAGCGCCTGAACGACGCCGCGCCCGAGACGGGGCGCGACGCGGTCTTCGTCGACGCCGATGACCTGCACAGCCCGGAGGCGCGCGAGAAGATGTCGAGAGGCGAGCCCCTGACGGAGACGGACCGCGAGCCGTGGTTGGCGCGCGTGCGCGCGCGCATGCTGGATTCGGCGCGCCCTATTGATGTCGACGGTCGGCTGACGCACCGCGACGTCGTCGTCGCGTGTTCCGCGCTGAGGCGCGACCACCGCGCGTCGCTCGTCCGGGACGAAGAGGCGAAATCGCAATGGCTCGCGTCGGTGGATTTCGTGTTCCTTCGAGTGCACTCGAAAGCCGCGCTCGAGAAGCGATTACGGGCGAGACAAGAATCTTCCGGCCATTTCTTCCCCGCCTCGTTGCTTCAGTCCCAGCTCGACACGCTGGAGCTCCCGTCGGACGACCCTCGGACTGCCTGCCACGTCTTCGACGCCGACGTTTATCCGTCGGCGAAGATGCAAAGCGCGGCGCTCTTCGCGTACGTCGCAACGACGGCGCGCGCGCGTTTAGAGTGGGAAGAAACCGCGCGCGCGTTTCTCGATGACTGGTACGCGAGGTTGCGAAAGGCTGGCCTCGCCAGTACGTTGTCGAGCGACGCGCAGATCGACCACGTGTGTTTCCGGTGCGGCACAGAGGCTGTGTACCGCGACACTTTGGCCAAGTTGCGGCGCGCCGGCCACGTCGTGGCCGGCGCGAGTAACGTGGGCGGTCGCGAGATCACGACGGTGCGTCTGCGCCCGCCCTTTTTTTGGCGCGGCCGTTTGGTGGACGCGGTGGAGGTCCCCATGCCCAAAAAAGGTCGCCCCAAGCCTGACGGCTGGGAACACGCTGAGGTTGCTCTCATGCGCGGCGGCGTCGAAGGCGCCGAGCACCTGGAAGCGCTGCGTTTGAAGTACCCCTCCGTCGCGTGGGATGTAAAAGGACTGGCCAAGGCGCTCAACGCGGAGCTCTCGTTTGCGCTGGCGGGCGACCCTGGGATGGCGGTGAAGTTCCACCACAGGCCTTTGCTGGAGGTGGTGGCGTACGAGATCGAGCGCGGGATGGCGCAGGCGCCGCCGCCGGGCTTCGCGGGCTTCGCGAACGAGACGCCGACTTTTTTCGGTCGGAAAGGGAAACGCGCGAGAGGCGACGACGAGGACGACGAGGCGAAGAAAAAAAAAGCCTCCGACGACGACGCCGCGACGACGTCCGACGCGGACGCGCTTCCGGGTGAGAACGAGACGACAAAACCCGACTCGCGTGAGATGAAAGATCTTCTCTCCGTCTTCGCCGACCCGCTCGTGACGTTCGGGTTGGAGATGCGCGAGCCGTGGGCGGGTATGGTTCTGCGCGGCGAGAAGACCGTGGAGACGCGCGGGTACGCGATCCCGGAGGCGCTGCTGGGTCGACCCGTCGTGCTCCTCGCCGCGCCCGAGTCTTCGGACCGAAGCGTTAGACCGAAGGCGTTCTTGCCGGACGCGGCGCCGGCGGGCGCGGCGAGCGCGGTCGGGCTCGTAACCTTCGGGTCGTGCGCGCCGTACGCGTCGAAGCGGGCGTTCATGGACGACTTCGCCAACCACCGCGTCGGTCCCGATTCCGAGTTCGGGGCGTGGGAGGGACCCGGAGCGAGTGACGCGAACGAGACGCCCATGTTCGCGTGGCGCGTCTCCGAGGTTCTGCCCGTGCCGGCGCCGGCTCCCAGCCCAGCGGCGACGCGCGTGCTCCGCAGCCTCTTCCGGCTCGACGACGACGCCGAGACGAGTGGTCTCGTCGGGCGTGACGACGCGTGTGTTTCGGAATTGTCGGACGACGACAAAGGCCGCTGGGACGACGACGGCGAGAACGACAGGCCGTGGCACTGAGATACATACGACGTGTTTATTATGCATAGCGCGCGAGAGCTTTTGTTTTGTCGCGACGTACGTTTTCTCATCTTCGTACGGCGGACAGTCTATCTACTACCAACGGCTACGTGTGTCAAGCACCGCGGAAAAAGCCCGCGTCCATGACGCGCGCGATCAAAAAGTCTCCTCAATTCATCACGCTCCTCTCCCCCTCTTGCGCCGGGTCACCTCCTCCGCCGCCGCCGCCGCCGCCGCCGCCGCGCGCTCGGCGGCGGCGCTGCGGAACTGCACCACGCGGTTCGGCCCTGCGGCTTTCCGTTCCCTCTCCCGGCGCTCCGCCAAGCGCTTCTGCGCCAAAGCCAGGCTATCGTAGTGGTCTTCTTTCTTATCAGCGATCAAATTCGGGTCGAACACGTCTTTGGAAAACATCGTCGCTCTTTCGTCGATGCCGAACCTCGAAACCGCGCTCGAAAGAAAGTCCGGGTTACGGAAGCCCTTGCTCTGGCGCAAAGAGTCGTTAACCCGCACGCCGTTTAAGCGCAACGCCATCCACTTGCGCATCTTCTCGTCCAGAGAAGCGCTTTTGACCTCCTCCTCCGCGCGCGCGCCGAGCACGGCGCGCCGCGTTGGGACGCAGACGCCGTTTAGGTAACACGAGGGCGCGCTGCGCGCTAAACGTCTGCTCCTCGCGGCGACCCGCGGGGACGAACCCGACGCGACGGCGTCGGCGTCGTCCGGTTGATGACCGTCGCGGAGATGCGACGGTCCGGCGACGTCTTCGGAGTGCGCGCGTTCGGAGTGCGTTCGTTCGGAACGAAGATAGGTCCGCGAACGAACGTCGTCGTAAGCCGCGTGCGCGCTCGCGAGGTCGACCGCGCTGGGCCTGGCGGGGCCCGCCGCGGGCGCGTCCTCGCCGGGATCCCCAAAGTGCCCTTCCTCGGGCCCGGACGGCGCCGCGCCGGGGGAAGGCGCGCGGGGACCCCGCGCGGGGCCCGCGGGGAGAGGATCGAGCTCCGCCTCACGCGCTTCACCGGTATCGGTTACCGGCTGAGACAGCCCGTGACCGCCCCCGGTCGCCCCCGCGTCCGCCCCGCGCGTCCCCGCCGCGCCCGTCCCCGCGGGCGCGGGAGCCTCCGCGGGCGCGTCCGAATCCGAGCCGTACCCTCCGAGGAGCGCCCCGAGGCCCCCGCCCCCGCCGCTCTCCGAGTCGCGCGACATCTCCCGCGCGCGCCTGTCGCGACGAAACTTCCGTCCGCGGCGCGTTCGGCGCGCGCGCTTCGTGTGCGCGCGGAGGTGAGGCCACGCGGAGCGAGTCGAGTTTTCGGCGTCTGACGATGAGATTTCGACGCCTTTTTTTCGCCGAAGCGCGACGCCTCTGGTCCCGACGCCGAACCCCATGGGAGAAATGCGCGCGCGTAAAAGCGCTTTTCTTTGGCGCCCGAACTTTTCGACTGCCAGAATCGCGGCCGTATCGCGACAGAGCGATTTTTCCGCACAGACTCGTGACGCCTGCGACACGATTTGTTGAGACTGCTTGCCTGTGGCTTTTGTGAGGGGAACGATTTTCGGCGGGAAAAGCTCTCGGAATCGACGAAACAAACGCCTTCACGAAACGAAAAGCGAACGCGCGGAAGCGCGCGGTCAGAACCCCGTGCGCCCCACACGCGTGCCAGCGGTCGAAACAGCATCAAAGAGGTCGCGCGGAGTACGCGCACGTGCACAGTCGCGCAACCACCGCGCGCGGTTCGGGGGTCTCCGTCGTCCCGAGCGTCGGTAACGCGGTCGCATCTTAATTGTCGAGCCACCGACTTTCGAGTCCGCGATGGTTGCCGCTTCCGCGAAGACTCGCTCGCCCGCTAAGCGCGGCGCGGGCAAGCCTTCGCCCGTCATCACCAAGGCCAAGACCCCCTCGAGCCCTCTCGCGTCGCCCACGCCGTCGCAGAGGTCCCGGGGCCGTACCTCCATCAAGCCCGAGGCGCGATCCGCCGCGGTCGCCAAGTCGCCCACGTCGCGATCTCGCGGCGAGGCGCTCTCGCCGCGCGGCACGCCGCGCCGCGGCGCCGCCGTCAAGGCCTGCCTCAACATGGAGGCGGCCGCCGCGGACGAGGCCGCCTTCGAGGAGAAGTCCTCGCGCCGCTCCAAGAAGGACGACGAGGACTACGACGTCGGCATGGACGCTGACGACGCCTTCGACGAGCCTTCCTTCGGCATGAAGAAGCCCCCGAGACCGAGGAGCAAGCCCGGCACGCCGAGGTACGTTACCGCGCCATTCTCACGCGTATCGCCGCGCATCTCGAGCGGATTCGCGAGTGGGACGTCGACAAACGCGCGACAGCTCGCCCACGAGCCTCGATCGACCGCCTTCTCGCCCCTTTCGGCCGCGCGATCGCGCGATCGGAGCGCGATCTTAAGGGCCCCTCGTGTCGGACCTTCCGACTGCCGGAAAGACGTTTCGTCGTCCGCGATTTTTTCGCTCGATATTTTCGCGATGCGCGCGTCGGCGCGCCGCGCGCGTCGAAAGTCGTCCATCCCTGACGACGTCCCCCTCGCCCTTCCGCTCTCGTTACGCGCAGGAAACCCGCGGCGTCCATGCGCACGCTGGACTCCGGCGCGGGTGACTCCCAGGACACGCAAGGCAAGTGCCAGCTGGCGGAGAACCTCCCGGCGATCCGCGACGTGCAGGACATGTTTCACGACATGGTGAAGAAGCTCCCCGAGCTGCGCGACTTCATCAAGAAGCTCGGCCGCCCTCTGCGCGTCGCGACGATGTGCTCGGGCACGGAGTCGCCGTTGCTTGCGCTAGACAAGATCGGCGTCGCGACCGAGCGCGAGTACGGCGCGAAGCTCGCCGTGGACCACGTGTTTTCGTGCGAGATCGAGCCGTTCAAGCAGGCTTACATCGAGCGCAACTTCGCGCCGCCCATCTTGTTCCGCGACATCCGCGAGTTAGACGAGGACCAGGCGACGACGGCGTACGGCGCGCTCGTTGACGTCCCCGGGTACTGCGATATGCTCGTCGCCGGTACGTCGTGCGTGGACTACTCCAACCTGAACAACGAGCAGAAGACCATCAACGAGGCTGGTGAGTCTGGGCAGACGTTCCGCGGGATGATGACGTGGGTGCAGAAGAAGCAGCCCCCCGTCGTGATTTTGGAGAATGTGTGCGGCGCGCCCTGGGAGGAGATCGCTCTGGCGTTCCAGGCCAAGGGCTACGCCGCGCACTTCATGCGCGTGGACACCAAGCGCTACTACATCCCGCACACGCGCACGCGCGTGTACCTCTTCGCCACCAAGGTGCAGCCCAAGCCGGGCATGAAGGCTCCGCCGCCCGGCGAGGACGTGCACGTCATCGTGGACGACCCGAACCGCAAGGGCAAGGAGATGATCCGATTGCCGATCAAGTACCGGGAGTACTTCGACTACCTGCAGGAGCTGTCCGGTAAGATCAGCTTCGATACGTCCGCGTGCGGCAAGGGCTACATCTTCGACAAGAAGAAGGGCGCCTCGGGCAAGCTGATCCAGCACTGGAAGGATCAGGTGAAGGGTTTAGAGCGCCCCGCGTCGTCGACGCTGGAAGCGTTTCTGTTTGACTCGGACGACCCGCGCGTGCACAAGGGGCGCCAGATGCTGGCGCGCCCGGGCGAGGACAGCACGCGCGCGGGCACGGACTGGGCGCGCTGCGAGTCGCGCCACCAGCGCGCGCGCATCGAGGAGGGTCTGGGTGCCCGCCGCCCGTTCACCAACTGGGAGGGCGGGTGCACGATGCCGGATTACGCGTGGAACGACTGGGGCAAGGCGCAGACGGATCGCGTGCTGGATCTGATGGACATCGACTACCTGCGTTTGGCGCAGGCGGACACCGACTCCACGCACAAGACGCTCGTGTGGAACCTGTCGCAGAATGTCGACCGCACCACTGGCAGCGGCGCGGCGGGCATCTGCCCGTGCCTCACGCCCTCCATGGTGCCGTTCGTGACCAACCGCGGCGGCCCGCTGGTGGGCATCGAGGCGCTTTCGCTGCAGGGCATCCCCGTGGACGACTTGCTGCTCACGCGCGAGAGCGAGGGCCAGATGTCCGACCTCGCCGGGAACGCCATGACCACCACGGTCGTGGGCGCGTGCATGCTCTCGGCGTTGCTGCTCGTCAAGGACACCATCCTGGACTACTCGACGGTGGTCAAGGAAGGGCTCGCCGAGGAGGCGAAGAAGCGCCGCGCGTCGCAAAAGAAGGGCGCCGAAGTCGGCGCCGCGGCGACGTCGCTCTCCGTGGGCGGCGCCGCGTACGCGCAGGCGGCGGCGGCGAAGGTTGAGGGCGTGCCCGACCTTCTGGCCGGCGACCTGGCGCTGTGCGCGGTCGTGCCCAAGGGCGACGCGAAAAGCTACCAGAAGCTCCTCGCCGAGGCTGGCGCCGCCGCGCGCCTTTGCGTGTGCGAGGCGCAGACTGGCGTCGCGGCGGACATCAAGAAGTGCCGCGACTGCGGGCACACCGCGTGCGCCAAGTGCTGCGGCCGCCCCGAGCACAACTACGCCGATCACGTTTTGACTCGCGGCGAGCCCAACGACTTCGCGGCGAAGCTCAAGAAGACGCTTCCCATGCGCGTCAAGCTCGAGGGGCTGGACGTCGCGGCCGCCTCCGCCAAGGCGAAGGCGCTCGCCAAGGACTCGCCCGCGCTCTTCGGGAGCCAGTCCTCCGAAGATGACTCGCGCGACGAGACGTGGAGGCAGTGGCACAAGGCGATGGAGACGGTGGCGAACGCCGAGTTTCTGTTCCGCGACGTGCGCCGCGCCGACGTCTGGATCGCCAAGTACGTGTGCCCCGGCACAGACGAGGTCACACTCGAGCTGCGCATGGGCTTCGCGCTGGCGCAGCCCGAGTGGCGCGTGATCGTGACGCCCGCGCCCACCACGGATGAGCCCATCCACGAGGTGTTTCAACACCCCGTCGCTCGCATGCGCGTCGCGCCCGGCGCCAAGCACCTGATGGAGGGCGACTGGGCGGTGTTGGTGCCGGTGCAGCGCGCGTTTGAGCTGGAGATTGAGGGCGGCGGTGCTTTAGTCGAGAGCTGGCAGGAGACGCTCGGTATGCCCGCGGACGAGTCCAGAATCGCCGTCATCGCCAAGGACCGCAAGCCCTGGACCACCAAGCGCTTCTCCGAGTACAAGGTTTCCTGGAAGCGCAAGGCTGACAAAGCGGCGTTGGACCTGGACCTGGAGGGCACGTACAAGCTGTTTGAGAAGTGCGGCGCCGCGCAGGCGTCTTTGCACAAGCGCGTGGGCAACGACAAGCTCAACAAGCACGCGGAGATGTACTTCTTCCTGGACCCCATCCGCAACAGCAAGGGCGAGAAGGACTTCTTCGTGTTCGCGGACAACCACCGCCGGCTGCAGTACGGCGAGCACCGCGTGCACGCCGCGCGCGTTTCGCCCGAGTTTCGCAACAGCGACGTCAACGCCAAGACGACGTACGAGTGCTTCACCGACGGCCAGTGGATGAAGGTGGAGACGCTCGCGCTGGAGGAGCGCAAGACGGTCGCGACTCTGGCGACCCCCAAGAACGCCGCCAGCCTCGGCGTTAAGGTGGGCGGCTGCGCCAACGCCGTCGCGGTGATGAAGGCGTCCGTGACCCTCCCCGAGGTGGACGCCGCGGATTGGCCGGAGGGGGATTTCGTCACCCTGCGCAACGATCGCTCCAACGCGACGTTCGGGCGCCTGGCGTGGTTCACGTCGCGCCTGGACCTGCCCGAGGGCGTGCAGAAGTTCGTGCCCCTGGTGGTCGGCGACGCCAAGGCGTGCGCGCAGCTCTGCGACACGGCGTGCCCCCGCTGCGCGCCGAAGCCCCCCACGTTGGAGTGGGTGCGCCGCGCCGACGAGACCAACGAGAAGAAGATTGAGTGCCGCGAGGACCCCGAGCAGGCGGCTGTTTTCGAGCAGACGCTCAAGCGGCGCCCGGCGCCGTTCGTCGTGCAGTGGCGCAAGCGCGCCAACGCAGCCAAGGGCAAGGGCACGCCCTCCAAGAAGAGCGGCGTTCCTCACGACACCTCCACCGGCGACGTGGTGATCGCCGTGAACCCCGCGACGCTCGTGCACCGCGCGCTGGCCAACATCACCGGCGGCGTCGCGCGCGAGCGCTCGGCGGCGCGTCTCTTCAAAGACGTCGCCGCGCCGGAGATGGAGTGGCAGGTTGTGCGTCACGCCGAGATGGACACCGCCGCGCCCCTCGCGCCGTTCAAGCTGACGTCCAACCGGCGCGACCCCAAGGCGGTGCAGCCCCCCGGCTGGAACGTCAAGAAGTTCCCGCTCAGGCCCGAGCAGCTCCGCTCGCTGCACTGGATGCTCGAGCGCGAGAACGCGGAGCAGGCGCCTTTTGTCGAGGAGGAGGTTGCCGAGTCGGTGCTCCCCGCGCTCGGGCTGCGCATGGACGGGCGCGCGCGCGTGCGGAGGCTGGTGCGCGGCGGGATCATCGCCGACCAGGTGGGCTACGGCAAGACCGCCATCACCATCGGCGCCATTTTGGCGAACCAGATTAAATGGCCCCTTCCCGGCGCGCTCGGCACCGCCGCCAAGCCAACGCCGGTGCGCGCGATTCCCACCAAGGCGACTCTGGTGCTGGCGCCGTCGCAGCTGCTGCGGCAGTGGCCGCGCGAGGTTGAAAAGTTCTCGCAGCCGGGCAAGCTGAAGAAGGTGATCATCCGCACGGTGGCGGACATCACGCACCTGACGGTGGCGGACATCCAGGACGCGGACGTGGTCATCTGCGCCACGAGCGTGCTGCGCTCGCCGCTCTACTTCGAGCGACTCGCGCGGCTCGCCGGCGCCGGTCGCATGCCCGACTGCAAGTCGACCAACGCCGGGCGCCACTTTGCGGCTTCCTACCACGGGTGCCTGGCGGGCCTCGAGGCGCAGACGGAGACGCTCACCGGCGCGGGCGGCGCCGCCGCCGCGTCCAAGGGCGTGCGCAAGGGCAAGGGCGAGATTCAGAACGTGCGCATCATCGCGCCCAAGCGCCTCAAGGGGGATAAGCTGGTGCAGGCCACCAAGGCGGCGGGGGGCAAGGAGGGCTTCAGGTACATGGACAAGACGGCTGAGGCTGAGCGCGCGCGCGAGGAGAAGGAGAAGTCGAAGAAGAAGACCACTCCCAAGTCCACGCCTGTGAAGAAGCAGAAGGCCACGCCCAAGTCCACGCCGGTCAAGAAGGTGGCGAAGACCACGCCCAAGCCCACGCCTGTGAAGAAGACTGCGACGCCGGTGAAGAAGGCGACGGAGGATGACGAGGTTGCTTCGTCGCCGCGCCGCACGACGCCCAAGCGCGCGTCTGCCAAGCCTGTGACGTACGCCGAGGACGACGTGGTCGACGACGACTCTGATTTCCTTATGGATTCCGAGGAGGAGACGGACGAGGAGTTCGAGTCCGTGCGCCGCCGCAAGACGGCCAAGGCGAAGAGCGCGGCGAAGGCCAAGAAGCGCACCAAGGTGGATGACGAGGATGACGAGGAGGGTGAGGAGTTTGACGTCGTCGACAAGGACCACTGGGGCTTGGACACCAGAGAGGTTCGCGCGGATTGGACGGAGATGACGTCTCCGCCGCTGGAGATGTTCCACTGGCGCCGCGTGGTGGTGGACGAGTTCACGTACCTGAAACCGTCTGACCGGTGCGTGGTGCTCGGCCTGAAGGCGGAGGCGCGCTGGGTGCTCTCCGGGACGCCCCCTGTGGGCGCGTTCGCCGAGATCAAGGACACGGCGGCGCTGCTGGGCACCAACCTCGGGTCGGACGAGCAGCCGCGTTTCACGAAGAGCGAGATCACCAAGGCGGAGACGTTTCAGTTCTTCAAGGAGCGCCCGACGCAGCAGTGGCACATCAACCGGCACGCCGTCGCGCAGGGCTTCCTGGACCGCTTCGTGCGCCAGAACATCGCCGAGATTGACGAGATCCGCTCGGAGGAGATCCCGGTGGAGATTGCGCTGCGCCCGGCGGAGCGCGCCATCTACCTCGAGCTGGACCACTACCTGCAGGCGATGGACATGAAGGCGAAGCAGCAGAAGAAGGGCGGCAACAAGGGCGACCGCGACAAGAGGCTGGCGCAGGTGCTGCAGGGCTCCGCCACTGCGGAGGAGGCGCTGATCAAGCGCTGCGCCAAGTTTGAGCTGGACGACGACGAGGGCAACGCGATGCGCACGTGCCAGGACATCATCAACGTGCGCGAGGATCAGCTCGAGGCTTGCAAAAAGGCGTTGGACGAGAAGATTCTCGACACGCGCTACTTTTACCAGGAGTGGAAGGAGACGGCGAAGGCGATGAACGTCGAGCTGTTCGACGCCGAGGACAAGGAGGAGGACAACCAGTTCATCAAGTGGCAGAGCACGATCCGCGGCGAGGGCGCGGGCGACCCCGAGGGCACCGAGATGCTCGTCCAGCTCCTGGACGAGGCGTCGGAGGAGCGCGCCGCCGAGCACGTTCCGAAGACGCGCGTCCCCCCGGTGGACTCGATCCTCAACCTGAAGATCGACGGCGCCTGGCGCAAGGGCGTGGTGCGCGGCATCACCGGCACGCAGAAGCAGACGCTGATCATGACCTTCGACAAGGGGTTCAAGCCGAGCAAGTCCAACGACTTCGTGCCCGTCTCGGAGTCGGAAATCCGCATCGAGGTGAAGAAGATGAACCCCGAGCACGTCAAGGTGCTTGAGGATGGCGGCGCGCTCGCCAAGTTGCGCCGCGCGCTGGAGGCGAAGATGGGCGACGACTCCGGCGGCGGCACGCCCGTGGGCACGCCCGTGAAGAAGGATCCCGCGTCTCCCGCGATCGCCTCCGCCGCGAACACGCCCGCGAAGCCGACGCCCTCGCGCAAGGGCGTGCCCAAGAAGCTGGACGGCGAGCTGAACAACCAGAAGTGGAACATCCGCGAGGAGGTTCGCGCGCTGCGCATGCTGACGCGCGAGCTCATCGGTCGCGTCCGCTCGCTGCGCTTCTTCAAGTCGGTGCGAGACCTGCAGCGGCTCTCCGCGGACGACGACGTGCAGTGCGGCTCGTGCGCGCACGCGCAGGAGAAGGCGGGCGCGAAGAGCCCCAAGAAGCGCCCGGTCGCGCCCGCGCACGCCAAGAAGCTCTCCGGCGTCTTGTCGACGTGCGGCCACGTCGGGTGCCTGTCGTGCCTGAAGCGACTGGCCAACCTGCAGGAGTGCGGCGTTCCCGGCTGCGAGTGCCCGGCGCGTTTCTCCTCGGTGATCGACGCTGAGTCGCTCGGCTCGGAGAAGGGTTCGGGCTCGTCGCTGAAGAGCCCCGCGAAGAAGGCCAAGGGCAAGGGCGCGGTCTCCGCGACGGCGCAGAACGAGCCGCTGGAGATGGGCTCGCACGGCTCGAAGATGGCGCACCTCGTGCAGCGCATCAAGGACACCCCGGGCGACGAGCGCATCTTGGTGTTTGTGCAGTTCCCCGACCTGATGAAGCAGGTGGCGGCGGTGCTCGAGGAGGCGGGCATCAAGACGCTCAAGCTGAAGGGCTCCGTGCACCAGCAGACGGGCGCGCTGGACGAGTTCCAGAAGGAGGACCTGGACCCCAAGAAGGATGCGCGGGTGTTGCTTTTGCTGAGCCGCGACGAGTCGGCGTCGGGCGCCAACCTGACGACGGCGAACCACGCCATCTTCGTGCACCCGCTCCTGACCACCTCGCAGTACGAGTACGAGGCGTCGGAGACGCAGGCGATCGGACGCATCCGTCGCTACGGGCAAACCAGGCTCGTGCACGTGTGGCGGTTCCTGATCAAGGACTCCATCGACACGGAGGTGTTCAAGCAGCGCACCGACGCCATGACGACGGCGGCGTGACTTACCTAATAAAGTTTTTTGACGTTTCTAGTTTCCCGCGCTCTCGGAGAAGAGCGTCGAGGCGCGCTTCGGTCGCGATTTTTTAGCGCGACGACGCGAGAGAAGGAAGAGAGGGACGACGACCGCGAGACGATGTACATACCAAGGTCGCGTCCGTTCCCACGAGGTAGTGTGATGTCTGTTATTACGTGATGCGCATACAGTACCGTTTACAGAAATTTCGTTTTTCCTTCGTCCCTGCGCGCACCTCTCCAGCCGTTTCCGCGCTCGTCGGACGCGGCAAAAGCGCCCAACCGTCGTGCGCTTTTTCAAACCTCCGACGCCCGGGAGACGAGACGGTCCATGGCGACGCGCGTGGCGTGTGCGGCCGCCCCCCGGGCCGGGTTCTCCCCGAGCCCGCGCCTGGGGCGCGAGCGGCCCTCGCGCGCGCGCCGCGGACCCGTGCGCGTCGTCGCGGGCGACTTTCCCCTCGACGACGGGACGATCGCGCCATCGGAGACGGAGACGCTCGACGCGTTCGCCACGCGCGTTTGCCAGCGCGTGGGCCGCGGCGAGGAGGACGCGCGCGCGATCGCGCGCACGCTCCGCGCGAACTGGTTCGAAACCGCTGAGGACGTCGCGTCGCTCACTGTGGACCAGCTCGTCGCGATGGGCGTGCCCGCGCGGTGGGGCCAGGCGATGCGCGAGCTTTCTCGCGAGGAGACGGACGCCGCGCGCCTGGCGTCCGGCGAGGCCACCACGTCCGGCGCGGCGTCCAAACGGCCAGATGCTCGCCAGGACGGGTGGATCGGCGGACCGTTGCCCGGCCCCGACGAAAGACTGGAAAGGCCCACCACCGGACGCACGGCGGTCCTCGCCAGGGACTGGGGAAGCAACCACGTCGTCTCCGCGGGACAAAAAAAAACGGATCACGGGACGCGCTCGTCGCGAACGCTCGCGTCGGCGGGCGCCGCCGTCGCGTTGTCGAGCGTTCGCGTCACGAAACGCAAACGTCTGCCCCCGTACGCGCTGCGCGACGCGGAGGTTCCCGAGACGCTGCGGTTGGAGCTGGAAAAAATGCGGCGGGACGTCACGACGCGCCGCGTGGGCGGCGGTCGCGCGCCCGTGCGCGAGACGACGGCGTCGAATTACGAAGAGGTGGCTCGCGGTCTGATGGGATGGCTCGTGCGCGTCAAGCGCGGCGGGTGGGACGGCGTCAGCTGTGTCGATCAGGAGACCGAGACGCGCGCGATGACGAAAACACGTCACGGGAGTCCCGCGGTGACGACCGAGCACGCCCCGAAATCTCTGTCTCTGCGTGACGCGATCCCTTCCGGCGACGCGGAGGGCGCGTCGCTCGCCATCGAGTACCTGCAGTGGCTGTGCGAGGCGCGCGGCATCGCCGCCACCACCGAGGCGTTCCAGCTGCGCAGCCTCATCGCGATCGCCAAGTGGTTGCACCCTTCCGAGGTTGGCGGAGAAGACGACAAACAAAAAGGCGCCGCGTACGAGAAGCCGGTGGTGATGGAGCTCGTGCGCGTGCAGAGGGGGGGTAAGACGCTCGCGACCAAAACGGCGCACGTCGCCGACGAATCCGCCAAGTGGCTAGACTGGCCGGCGTACCTCGCTCTGGTGGAAACGCTGCGTCGCGAGTGCGCGCCTTTGACGCACCTCGGGGACCAGCGGAGGGACGACGACGTGGCGTGCGCGGTGCAGCGGTACCTGCTGTTCGCCATCCTGGCGAGCGTGCCGGACAGGCAGAGGACGCTGCGAGAACTGCGGCTCGGGAAGACGCTCGTGTGCGAGACGTTCGACGAAGTCGTCGACGACGAAGTCGTCGACGACGAAGTCGTCGACGACGATTCCCACGAAGTCGCCGACGACGTTGCTTTTAAATACGCGCCGCGCCGCCGCTGGGTCGTGCGTCACGCCCCCGAGGACTACAAGACCGGCAACGCGTACGGCGCGCGCCCAGACCTCGCGCTCGACCCGCGGCTGTACCCCGCGCTCGAGCAGTGGCTCTTCGGCGTGGATTTCGTGTTTGAGCGCGACTGCGGCGACGTCGACGTCGCCTCCGCCGCCTACAGCGACTGGGGGTACCGCGCGGCTCTGGCGCCGACGCACGATTTCGTGTTCACGCGCCCGAACGGCTCACCCTGGACCGTCTCCGAGCTGAGCCGCACGTTCAGCCGCGCGTCGCTGCGTCTGACGGGGAAAAAAACAAACCCGCACCTGGTGCGCGACATGGTGGTCACGCACGTGCGCGGCGAGGGCCTGGCGTCGGACGCCGAGCTGGAAGCGCTCGCCATGTACATGGGCCACTCCGTGGCGATGCAGAAGGGGACCTACGACAGGAGGACCACGCAGCAGAAGGTGGCGCCCGCGGTGGGGCTCATGTCCGCCATCAACGCCGCGAGCGACGGTCGGGGGGAGAAGAAGGCGGACCGATGATATATACTTGCGCGGCTTTGTTAAATACAGACGGACTCTTTTTTCTGCCACTGTTTTTCGAAACGCATCTGAGCGAACGACCACACGCGCGCGCGCGGCGCAAAAAGGCGGTCGAGGAGGGCGGGTCGGCGACGCGTCTCCTCCGCGTCTCAGGTCTCGCGTCCGTCAGCGTCCAGGCGGCGTGGCGTCCACTCGAGGGCGCGGAGCCTCTCTCTCGAGCGTCGCCCCGTCCGATGGATCTGTTGCGGAAAGCGCTTCGCGACGTCGAGGCCGCGGTGAAGCCCCGCGTGTCGGCGGCGCGGAGCGACCCGAACGACCTCGCGGGCACGCAGGTGGTGGTCGCGGGGCGCACGTTCCGCGTCGGCGCGATGTTCGCGGAAGGAGGCGCCGCGCGCGTGTACCGCTGCTCGAGCGTCCCGGGCGGACCGGGGAGCCTCGGCGACGACGGTGGAGACGGAACCGTCCACCCCCTCTCGTCCGCGCCGCTCGCGCTGAAACAGTGTCTGCTTCCCCCCGAGCTCTCCGACGCGGAGGCGCGCCACGAGGGCGACGTGCACGCCTCGGTGTCCGCGCACGACGACGTCGTGACCCTCCACGCGCACGACGTGCTCGTCCCGCCGAACAGAAGAGACGAAGAGGGAAGAAACGCGCGCGGCGCCGCGCCGCCGCGCGCCGCGCTGCTCGTGATGGACCTGGGCGAGGAGAGCCTCGCTTTGCGCGCTCGGCGCCTGGGAGGCCTCCCCGAGGCGGACGCGCTGCGTGCGTGCGCGTGCGTCGCGCGCGCGGTGGCGCACATGCACGCGCGCGACCCGCCGGTCGTGCACATGGACGTCAAGCCCGAGAACGTGCTTCTTTTTTCTCCGCCGCGCGGCGCGGCGCCGGAGGTCTGGCGCCTGTGCGACTTCGGGAGCTCAGTGCTCGGCGGCGATCGCGTGTTTTCGACGCCCCGGGAGCGCTCGCGCGCGGAGTCCTCGTTCGCGAGGACCACCACGCCCACCTACCGCGCGCCGGAGATGTGGGACGTGCACCGTCCCCTCTTCGTGACGCGCGGCGTCGGGCGCCCCGCGGACGTCTGGGCGCTCGGGTGTTTGCTTTTCGAGCTCCTCGAAAATCGCCCCCCGTTCGGCGCCGAGCCCAAACTCGCCGCGCTGCAGGGGCGCTTCGAGTGGTCACCGACGGTCCTCGCGACCACGAACCCCGAAACGCGAGCGCTCGCGCGATCGATGCTCGCGGTGGACCCGGCTTCGAGGCCGAGCGCCGAAGACGCGGCGGCGCGGTGCGCGGCGCTCGCCGACGTCGCGGACGCGCGACGAGACTCGGACGCCGCGGCGGACGGCGACGGAGTCGGCGACGATACGATTCATAACGTCGGCGAACGCTCCGGCTCTGCGGAGAAAAAGGAGGAGTTCACCCCGAAAGACGACGTTTCGGAACACACACGAGACGTCCCGGAACCTGCGGAACCCGGGGAACCCGAGGAACCGGAGACGGGGTGGGCGTCGTTCGACCCAGAGACTCCCGCGGAGTCCGCGGCGCCGCGCGAGTCGCCCGAGCTCTGCTGGGCCGCGTTCGGGGACCAAGGGAAAGCGCCCGGCGGCGAAAAGAAAGCGGGCGACGACGACGACGACGACGACGACGACGTGCGGGAATCCACGGGGGAGCTGACGACGGGCTGGGCGACGTTTTCGTGATGAGCCTCCTCGATATTTTCTTTCTCAATCGAGGCGGTCGTCCAAGTCTTCGCGTCTGTCACGGTTTCCGCGCGTTTTTTTTTCTGTTCGTACATCTCCGCGCCGCCGCGCGTTTCTCTCACCCGCGCGAACCCACCCGTCCGGTTCCCCCGCGGGTGCCTTTCCACCCCTAGCTCCCCTACGTGCCGTCGGGGACGCGAGAAACGTCCCCGACGCCTTATTCTTCTTCTTCCCACCCGCATGCGACTATGTTCCCCTACGCGTACACGACTCTGAATGAGACTTTCCGAAAAAAAATCTCTCCGTCATCGAAACGTCGGCACCACGCCGAAATCCTCCTCCCTGAATCCCGCCGGGATGTCGTCGAAGAAGGTGTCCAGGAAGTCCGCGTCCGCGGCGGCGCCTCCCTTGACGAAGTCCGCCACGAACGAGTTGAACTCGTCGTCCGGCAGAGGCGCCTGCGCCGCGCCGCTCCCGCCCGAGCTCGACGGCCCCGCCAGAGAAGGCACGAGCGCGTCCTCCGACTCGTTGAACTCGTTCTGTTGCAACGCCGACGCCTTCCGCTTCCCCTTGGACGTCTTGGGCGCGGCGTTTAAGGGCGCGTTCGCGGGCGCGTTGACGTGCGCGAGTTTCTCAACGGTCAACGCGCGCGGAGGTACGTCGTCGGTCTGTTTCTGACCGCCATGCGTTTGTTTCGCCCCGACGCTCTCCAGCGCGAGGCCGACGCCGGAGAAGAGAAAGCGCCTGTGCTTCGCTACAAACTCGTTAGCGCTGTGGATGGACGTGTCGCACCCGCGGCACAGGAACGCGCGGTCCTCGTGGCACACCACCACCACGGGCGCAGCCTGGTTCGGTTCCGGTTCGTGAAGAGAGCGCGTTTTGGAGGGAGGAGCGGAGGGAGGAGGACGACGGTCAGTCTTAAATCTCGCGAAGAATCTCGTCGCGTGTCGCTTTTCTCAACCGACGAGAAAGGAAGCGACGCGAAAATCGTTGAAAACGTCCACTCATGAGTGGCGTCTCAGTCAGAAGAAAACGCAAAACGATCGTCGGTGAAGCGACGCCCGTCGTTTCAACGCGCTTCGAATTCGGAGTCGGTTGCGACGCGCCGGCGACCGCGCCGGGCGCGCCTCGCGACCGCGCGCGCGCCTCTTCGAGCCATCCACCGTCTCGCCGCGCGTGTGTTTCGTCGAGTCGCGGTCAAACGCACCTGGCAGATGTCGCACATGGGCCTGGCGTTGGCGCTGAACGCGACGCGCTCGTGCTTGGCAACCACGGCGTTGGCGGAGTGGATGCTGCGGGAGCCGGTCGGATAAAGGGGGGTCGGGGGAAGGGCGCGAGGGTCAGTTCCCGGTCGCGACGCGCTGGAACGGGCGCTCGAGAGACGAAGCGGGGGTCCGCGCGTCGATACGAGTCGTCCGCGCGTCTCGTCGCCCGTCGCGTCGCGGCTTTCGGGCCCCGCGGCGCTCGCGAAACGGGAAGAAAGAGATGCCGTTTTCCGCCTGTTCGCCGTGTTTCCCGCGTCGCGCGCGCACCTCTGATCGCACGACCCGCACATCACCGCGTCGTCGGCGCAGCACACCAAGGTGGCCGGGTTCGCCGTGCACACCTCGCAGAAAGTCTTCATCGCGCTTGGACTCGTGGTCGTCTCGACGAGCGCGCGTTCGGAGTAAATGCGGGGGCTCGCCGTAGCGCGCTTTTGCGGGGCTCACAGTGGATGGCGCGTGAGAGCGTGCCAGCTGGCGGTGATTGCGGTAACCGAAACAGTTGGCCCGAATCCGTGTGAGCAATTAGTCTGACACGGAGGGGTGCCGAAGGCCGCCGCCAGTCACCGAGCTTTTTCGCGTGCCGAGGCTGACAGAGCTCCCGATCGCTTCGCGTGCGGGGAAACAGTCTCGGATTTGTGCATCGCGAGTTATCCTCGGCGGGGCGCCAATGAAAACCGCTTTTGTCCAGTCAGCAGCGCCAAGTTTCATCGGTCTCTCACCGGGTCGGGCGTTCGGAACCGGGACGAAAAGGCGTTCGGAACGACCGCGTTTGACGCGTCTGACGAGAACCGACATGTGCGAGTTTTGTTTTCGACTTACGCGTTAGTATCGTAGTAGTATCGGCAGCCACCTAAGACGCGCCGCGCACGACACACGAGACACACGACACGCGCGTGTCTACGAACACACTCCGACGATCCGACGATCGCCTCTCAAAAATGAACGCGTCCGTCGTCATCGTCGCGACGGCGCCGACGGTTGACGTTTAGATTCCGGAAACGCCGCGTCGAGCGCGGCGAGCATCGCTTCGAGGCCGACGCGCGCGCACAGGAGCTCCGACCGCGCCGCGCCGAGCACGTCCAGGCCCGCGCGCGTGCAGTTGCGCGCGCCCACCAGGCTATACAGAGGCCCTCTGGACCACGACGCGAGAAGCGCGTCGCGAACCTTCAGACGCACGCGCTCTTCATCCGCGCGTCTCGCAGAGACGTCCTCTCGTCCGCATTCGGTTTCGTGTTTTCGAAACCACACACCTCCGGGCCACAGCGTTTGTTCGACGAGGTCCACGGCTTTCTTCGCCGTCTCGGGCGAGCGCATCAAACGCAGCTTGGCGGCGGCGAGGTCCTCCACGGCGGCGCCCACGAAAAACTCCAGCGTCTGCCTCGCCGCCGCCACGATGGTTCTCCGCACCAGACCCTTCGCTCTTAGATGGAACGTCGACTCGAACAGACGGAGCAATCCGCCGCGCGCGAGCGAGTCCAACGCCGTCGTCGCGGAGGCCTCGGCGTCCGAACCTGTTCGCGCGCGTTCCGTGGCGGAAGCGTCCCATGCGAGACGCTCGCGATCGCGCTCGTCGTCGGACGTCGTCGAACCGAACGCGTCTTTTTCGTTTAAACCGAAAGAGCTCGTGAGGTCGGGAAACGATCGCCGCGCCATCCTCGGCGGCGCGCGAGAAAGCTTCTCGACGTCCGCCGAGTTCGGAAGCGACCCGACCGCGAACGCGCCCGGGACGGCGCCCGAGGACGCGCGCCGGCGGTGCCCCCCGGGGCTCCCCTCGCGGTTCTCGCCGGAACGCCTCGACGTTCCGGCGAGACGTTCAGTGTCGGCCCGGAGAGACTCCGCGCGCGGAACCGCCGGCGGTCGCCGATGAAGACGGCGCTCTCCGGCGCCTCCTTTCGGCTCCGCCGCCGCGAAAATCTCGCGAGGGTCCGACGAAGAAACGAAACGCGCGACGGACGCGGCGGAGAGACCGACACCTAGAGATCCGCCTCCACCGATACTCCCGCCTCTGTGTCGCTCTGTATCCGGCTCCGGCGCGAACGGCCCGGTGACGGTGTCTTGGTCGAGGAAGGCGCGCGTCGTCCGCGACGACGCCGCGCGCGCCGGGCACGACGTCAACGCGACCAGGTACTGGTCGAGCAGAGCGCGCCGCGCCTCCACGAACGCGCCGTCCAGCGAGTTGAGCACGAACCGCTTCTTCGGCAACGCGGGCAAAGGCGCGTAGGGACTCGACACAGTCACTACGCCGGCTTCCTTCTCGCAGCGCCGGTGCAGAGCCTCGAAGTTCCGGAACCGGCGGGGCACGACCCACTCCTTCTCAGTCTCCATTTTTTCCTCGCCGCGTGTCCTTCTCCAGACGCGCGCGCGGACGCGCACCGTGTACACGGCGTACGCCGACGCGCCTTTGCCCGCGATGTGCGCCTCAGTGACGCGCGCGTTCAGAACGACGAAGCCTGTCTCAGAGACTTCGTGGTCGGTCGATGACGATGACGCGAGAATCTCGTCGCGAGCGTCGTCGTCGGAATCCGCGGAGATTCCGGAGACTCCGGTTCGCTCCGGGGACGCCGACCGCGACGAAACGCGAAAGTTTTCGGAGACGCGCGAGACGCGCGCGAACGAGTCGTCCGACTCGTCGTCGGAAACCTCCACAGAACCGTCGTTCGCGAACCTCGCCGCGCGCGTCTCGTCCCGTTCGAACCCCGGCGCGTCCCCCCCCCCGGCCGCCGCGATGTCGTCCTCGGCGGCGAGCAGCGCGGCGAGGCCTTTGTGCGCCCAGTAAGGCGAGAAGAAGCCGAGCAGCGGCCGGAGCAGGCACCCGACTAAAAGCTCGCGCGCGAGCGGACGCACGAGCGGGTCGGACTCCATTTCGGTTTCGTTTAGCAGAGCGTCGGCGACGGCGACGCACCTCGCCGAAAAAACGCGGCGCGCGTGTGTTTCAAACGCCGCGAGCAAAGGCGGCGGCGTGTCTTCTTCCTCGTCACGACCGGATCGTTTCGTGATCGTCCTCAGTAAAGGCCGAATCTCCTCCAGGCTGGCGTCCCCGAAGAGCTCGCGCGGCCACAGCGTCGGCGCCATCGCGGCGTCCGCCTCGCGCGGCGTGCGCCGCACGTACGCGTCCACGCCGCCCACGACCTCGCGCGCGCTCCGGAACCGCTCCAGGTTCTCCGCGACGATCACGGGCGCGGTCTCGAGCAGCAGCTCGGCGAGGTCCGCGCGGCGCGCGCGGTGCGCCAGCTCGGCGAACGCGACGTCCAGCACGCGAGACACCGCGTTTGGGAACTGCGCGTCCGGCGTGATGGGCGCGTACCACAGGTCGGTGACGAACTCGCGCACCACGCGGTCGCGCAGGCGCGCCCACGATCCGAGGAGCCCAGGCTCGGAAGGAGAAGGAGGCGACGCGTGATCGTCTTCCTGTGACACGGAACACGAGACGGGCCGCGTCGTGTCGTCCTTCTTTCCAAGTTCGTCGTCGTCGTCGTCGTCGTCGCGAAACGTGATGGCTTCGTCGTCCTCCTCGCGGCGCGTCTCGCACGCGCGAAGCACGTCTCGGAGCTCGGCTTCGCGCCGCGTGCGCGCGCGGAGAGGGAACGCCTTCGCTCTCCTATCCTCGCTCGTGGCGAGGATCTGCGTCGCGTCCAAAAGCGATGGCGGAGGAGAACAGGTGGACGTCCTCTCGGATTCGGACGCCGCGGCGCGGGTCTCGCCTGCGAGGGGCGAATCCGCATCTCGCCTCGAAAACGCTCGAGACGCGCCCGGCGCGTCATCGTGCGTCCCGGGCGCGTCGCGCGCGCGCTGGCGCGTCACGCTAACGTGCAGACGTCGCGTGCGCGTGTCCCACCGCGCGTCCACGCGCACTCGCGCCAGGGCGTGCGTCGCCCACACCACGGCCACCGCCACCGGGAGGTTCGCCGCGAAGCGAGCGCTCGTCTGACTCAGGACCAGCGCCAGCGCGGTCGACGCGAGCACGAGCCCCCCGAGCGCCCCGGAGACGGACCTCGCCAAGGACACGTCTCGGAGAGACGCGTCCATGGCGACCGGCGAGCGCCGCGCCCCAGGCGCGGCGTCCCCGCTCGGTGAAGCGGGCGGACGAGCCTCGTCCCGCCCGAGACTGTGAGACTTCGCCGCGCGCGTTCGAAGCTGAAAGTTCGCCGAGAAGGCGAGGCGCGCCAAGCGTGATGAGGCGACGTTTTCGAAATCGCGAGACCGTCGTGACTGTTTGCCCCTAAGGAATCTCCAAGCTTTTCAAGGTGCTGCCATGTGTTCTTTTTTTTGCAAACTCGCCGTGAGTACGAGCTACGACCGCGCGAGCATGTGGTGTCCGAGCGCGCACCGCCCGCCATTCGTCGCGCGCGCGCCGCACGACCGCGAGAGAGCGTCCCTCGCGCGCCTCCCGGACGCCCGCCGCGCGTCCTCGGTTCCCGGCCGCGCGCGTCCTCGCCGCGTCCCTCGGTGACCGACCACCCGAACGTTCGCATCCCACGAGACTACGCACGCGCCGAGGATCTGAGAAAGCGCGACCATGGCGCAGGCCCCCATGCAGGCGAAGCTGGTGCGTCTCGACGCCACGCACGCGCCCTCGTATTTCGTGCTCCCCCCCGACCGGCCTCGAGGGCCCGCGCGCGCCCGCGCCGCGCCGGTCGACCTCCGCCCGACCGCGTCGCCGAACGCGTCTCGAACGCTCGTGGTCTCTCGGCACGTCGTGGCGCGCGGAGAGCGGAGCGTCGTTTTTTTGTGACGAACGCGGAATCCGCGTTGAGACGCGCGGGCGCGTCTCGGCGCGCGTCTGTTTTTCGGCACGCGTCTCGGCGCGACCGCGACCCCCGGTCGATTCGCCACACGCGTCGCGACACGCGCGGACACCGACTGACCTCGACGACCTCCGTTGCTCCGCCTCCGACGCGCGACGCTCGCGAATAAAAAATCACACAAAGGTTCTTCTCGGCGACATGGGCGCCGGCAAGTCGAGCCTGGTGCTTCGCTTCGTGAAGGGCCAGTTCTTCGAGTACCAGGAGAGCACCATCGGCGCGGCGTTTTTGACGCAGACGGTGGCCACCTCGGACGTCACGGTGAAGTTTGAGATTTGGGACACCGCCGGCCAGGAGCGGTACCACTCGCTCGCGCCCATGTACTACCGCGGCGCGGCGGCGGCCATCGTCGTCTACGACATCACGTCGCAGGCGTCCTTCGCGCGCGCCAAGACGTGGGTGCGCGAGCTGCAGCGGCAGGGTAACGCGAACCTGGTGATGGCGCTCGCGGGGAACAAGAGCGACATGAGCGAGATGCGGCAGGTTTCCGTCGAAGAAGCCGCGGCGTACGCGGAGGAGAATGGATTACATTTCGTCGAGACGTCAGCGAAGACGGCGGCGAGCGTCAACGACCTCTTCTGCGACGTCGCGCGGAAGCTCCCGCGCGACGCGCCCGCCGCCGCGAGCGCGCCGGGGGTGGTGCTCGACGCGCGGAGAAACGAAAAGCCCAAGAGCCAGTGCTGCTGAAAGAGAACGCGTTCTCAGGCGTCCGTTCGAGACGAAAGCGAACGACGTTTTCCTATGTGACGACTTGTATTCGCTCTACTGTAACTCGCTCCGCTTCGTCGACGCCGCGTACGCGTACCCTCACCTCCCGCGTTTGCGCTTGGTCGGGGTCTCCTTCGCCGCCGCGTTTGTTTCCTTCGCGGGCGTCGCCTTCGTGACCGCGGGAGCTTCCGCTCTCGGCTGCGCCTCGTTCTGCGCCTCCAGCTCGGCGTGCAGCCTGGCGAATACGTTGGTCTTGCCCTTGGTCGCCGCGTTGGCCTCGCCCACCGCCAGCAGCCCATCCACCATGCCGCGCGTCGGACACCGCCCCTCGTCCACGAGCCGCAGCGCGGACACGGGCAGGAGCGTCGCCGAGCGCGCGTCGTCGTCCGCCCGCTCGCTCTCCGCCGCGGCCTCGCGCAGAGACGGCAGCGCCTTCACCAGGTCCTCCAGCTTATCGACGATGCGGTCGTCCGAGGACCCGCCCGCCGCGAGGATCTGCTCGCACTGATGCACCTCCCAGATCACCTTCTCCAGGGCCTTGCCCACGGGGGTGGCGGACATATCTCGAGCGCGCACGCGCGCGGAACGCCCACTAGCGCAGAGATGCGCTCGGGGGCGGGCCGCGCGCACGTGCCGAACGCCCCCAGGCGCCCGCGTTGTGACGCGACCGTGAGGGCGCAAACAGGGCAATTCTCATCCAGGTGCTCACGGTTCTTCGCAAAGCAAAAACGTTGCCCAAACTTTGAAGACTAAAAACGCACTCGAGGGGAAACAAGGTGGGGCATCACGTTGAAAACATTTTGTGTCGCGAAAACGCTCGTTCTCGAACCACGACGGCATTCCACGCCGCGCGCCTCACGACCGCGTCGCGTCTCATCGCTCGACGTTCGCCCGAGGCGGCCGGAGAGACGGAATGTTCTACGCGTACAGCCCCTCCACGGGGTTCGACACCGCGCGCGCCGACGCGCTCGACGGGCGCGCTCGCGCCTCCCTGGACGAGGATGAAAACGACCAGGCGCCGCGTCGCGCGGTGACCCTCTCCGAGCTCGCCGCGGAGAAGCGCGGGCTGGGCGGCCCCAAGTCCCGCGCCGCGCGCCGCGCGTTCGGGGACCTGTCCAACTCCAACGCCTCCTCCCGCCTGACGGGCGCCGCGCACCGTAGCGGCGGCTCGACGCGCAGCCGCGCCACCACCGCCGCTTCCGACGCGAGCACGCTGCGCATGGACGTTTCGTTGACGCGCGAGGAGATGGATTTGGTACACGCGCGTCGCCGCGCCGCCGCCGCGAAGCCGTCGCAGCGCGGGACGTTCGCGCACGAGCTGTCCCCCCGCACGCCCGCCGTCGAGTCCCCCGCGGACTCCACGGCGACAGGTCGGGACACGGACGACACCGTGCCGCCCGGCGCGCTCACCATTCAGCGCGCCGCGCGCGCGGCGGAGCAGAGGACGGCGGCGAACGGCGACGCGCCGTTTGCCTATTCAACCGGCGACTTCGATCGATTCCACGGGACCCACTACACCCTGACGCACGAACCTCCGCTTGTCAGACTGCTGTTATGGCGCGAGACAGGGCGGACAGCGATCGTGTTCTGTACCGGTTTGTGTGCGCTCATCGCAGCTCGCGCGCCGGGAATCGTCGCGAAGAACGTCCCGGTGAACCCGGTGGTGCTTTGTTCCTACGTCGCCATGGCGTATTTGTGCCGCGCGAACTTTCTGTGCCTGGTGTTCCCCAGGCGCGCGCACGGCTTCGCGCTCTCCCCCGATTTCATCGCCGCGCACGCGCATAGACTCGCGGCGTCTTTAAACGCGCTCACGGACGCGCACGATGACCTGCTCAGCGGCCGCGATAACAAAAAAGTGCTCCAATCGTTTCTCGCGTTGTACGGCGTTAAAAAGCTGGGCGCGCGGCTGAACAGCACGTGGTGGGTCTTCACCACGCTGTGGTGCGTCGCTTTCGTCGCGCCCGCGTTTGTCGAGGCGCAGCACGCTAACGTCTTCAAGGCCAAAGCGGTGTTCGAGAGGGAGATCACGAGTCGTTGGCGAGGCGCGCGAACGGACGCGCGCTACGCCGCGGGCGTCGCGCTCGCGATGGCGACGTTCTGGTGCGCCGACTTCGAAGCGCGCGCGGCGATGACGTTCGCGGGCTTCGTCGCCGCGCGGCTGTGGCGGGAGACGCACCTGGCGCAGGCGGCGCGCATCGACCGCGCGATGCGCGATGCGTCCCGCCGACTCAGCCGCGCGGGCTCGGAGTTTGTCGAGATCATGCAGACCCCGAGCCGGTTCTTAGCGGGGACGGCGAGGAGACGACGGTGACCGACCTTTTTTTTTTCGCGCGTTTTCGTCCGTCTCTTGAGACGCGCCGCGTCCGATGGAAGTCGCCTTCCGAGGAACGACTTTTTGCGTAGGACATGTATGATAGGTATCACACACTCCCGAACGAGCGCACGTGACGCACGTGGCGCGCTTTCCGATAGGGACGAGTACGACCTTTCGCGATGTATGAATATAATACGAATAACACGACACGTTTAGTCTAGTGTATTGAACGCGCGCGCGACTTCGCGACTTTTTGCGCGTGACAAAACGAGTGACTCCGTTCGTCGTTCCATCCGCGTCCGTTCGGCAAACGAGCCGTCTTTCGGTAGTACGACCGCCGCGCGTCGGCTCGCTCAAACGGGCGCCGGATCTGCCTCCTCGCCTTTAAGGCAGATCCAGCGCGTACCCGAGCTGCTCTGCCAGCCGTTTAACGGCGCGCCGCGCGTAGAAGCGCCTCTGCGGTTCCGGCAGGGACGCCAAGGCGGCACCCGCCCTGGCGGCCAGGTCGGCGGCGCGCCTCGCCGCCGGCGGGTCGCGGTTCCCGAAGACGTCGCCCGGGTCGTGGTCCGCGGCGGGCAGACACCGCCAGAACACGTTCACGGCCACGGACGCGCCGTTCCACGGGTCATCTTTTTCTTTTTGCCCCAGTGCTTCGTCGTCACTCGGCGTCGCGTGCGCGTGGTGGAACCACAGCGCCGGGATGTACAGCGCGTCGCCCGGTTCCAGAGTCGCGACGCGACGCGCGCCCGAGACTGCCGCGAAGGACGGATGCGCCGCGTCCCTTCGCCTTCGACGCTCCGCGAAATCAGGATCGGTGTCCAGCTCGGGTGCAACGTCCGCGACGCGCGACGAAGAGCCCTCGCAGTGCATGAACGGCTCGCAATCCGGAGGCCACAGTGTGACCGTCTTGCGGCCGGCGATTTGCGCCAACACGTTATCGTGCGTGTCGTAGTGCGTCCAGAGCGCGACGTTACGACTCGCCACGCGCAAGACGCTGCTGTGGTACGCAAGACGCGGGTACAGCGTTTGCTGCTGGGTCTCGTCTCCGCACGGCTCTTCTTCTTCTTCTTCGGCGTCTCTGCCTCCCTCGGGATAAAGAAAAGAAAGCGGCGGCAACAGCGCGCCCGGGCTTAAGTCGGACGCGAGCGACGGGAACGAGGAAGAGACGTGCGTCCTTTTTTTTTTCGCGTCGGCGACGCTCCGCAGGTAATACGTCTCGCCCTCCGCGACGACGGGCGGGTATGACGTGCGACGTGTCGTGCCTCCTGATGCGCTCTTCTCGTTTTGGATGGGCCCTTTTTCTTTCGTTCCGCTCGCCACCACGCGCGCCGCGAACTCCGCGAGCGGCATCGCGCGGAACTGGAAGTTACGACGCGTGCCGGGCGCGCGGTGCCCTGCGAGGTCCACGACGGGCGCGGCGCGAGGGCCCCCGGTGGCATTCCGCATCCCGGACTCGTCCGCGTCGGGGGGGCACACGTGCACGTCCACGAGGTGGCCAGCCTCCGCGCACGTCGCGAAGCGCTCGGGGGTCCACGCCGTGGTGGCGTTCCCCATGGGGACGTCCGTCAACACGAGCGGCTCGCCTCCCGCCGCGCGCGCCAGCTCGGCGAACGCCTCGGCGGTGGCGGGGCACCGCACGCGCGCGACGTCGCGTCGAGCGGGCGCCTCGGGGACGGGCGGCGGCCACAGCGGCGGGGCGTCCGGGTCCAGCGGGGGGGGCGGAGGCAGAACGCCGCGATCGGCGCCGGCGGTGTCATTCGCACCGCCGCCCGAGGCTCTCGCCGCCGCGCGCTGGTCCACGGGTGTCGCGAGATTCGGAAGCGCCGCGTCGCACACCGCGAGCGCGCCCGCGTCTCCCCGCGCCATCTCGCGGACGCCCTCCAGGGATCCAGCGAGCACCGGGAAGGCCACAGCCGCGGGCCTGCCCGTTTCGTCGTCCGCGGGGTGCGTCACCGGCCTCCGCGTGCGGTCGAGCCACCCCGCGGCGTCGAGCTTCTCCTTCAGTCGCTTCGCGTCCCGTGCCGACACCACCACCGCGGCGGCCTCGGAGGTCGCCCCCGCGGGCGCGTAGCCCCAGGCGCCGGGGTCCATCGCGCGGGATGGAACCGACCTGCCCGTGCGCCTCACCGGACGCGCGCTCGAGCCGGACGGGCGGCGCGCGTCTCGGCCGACGCGCGCCACGCGGCATGGCCCAGCGAGGGTTGCGGAGAATGGAAAGTTCCCCATGCAACCGAGTTCGTCGTCGCGTCGAAAAGCGAGATTTTAGGGTGTCGCAAGCGACGGGTAAACGACGGTTAATTATCCCATATTCGTATGTGAGACTAAAAAGTCATACGAGAAGGATTTTGCGGTCGTTCCGACCCACTTTGAAATTCATTGGAAAGTTTAACCCCTCAATAGACCGTCGCACTTCAAAATTTCCACCCGCAGCTTTTGATTTCCTCCAGGAGCCAATCTCACCTTCGCACCCTGTTTTTTCCCACAAACTTTCCATGAGATTCGCCCGGGGAGGTGCCAACCGCGCGCACAGTCGCGCGCGCTCGCACGCGACGCGCTGCCCGCGGTTCCGACCGACCGCCGACCGCACCGACCGGACGCACGATCCGCGCGACGGCGCCGGCGCGAGACGGACGCGAGACGCGCGGAGAGCACGATGGCTCCAGGTGCGTTGCGGTTTCAAGAAACAAGAAAACACGCGACCCGCACCTAAAACAGAACGTTCGGATGCCGCGGGGTTCGAACGGCGCGTGCGCGCTCTGCGTCCCGCGAACCCCCGACCGCTCGAGCGCAGACGCTGAAACATCCGTACCCTTCCCCGCGCAGCCCTGGAGACGCGCCCGGCGCTCGGGAACCTGACCAACGACGAGGTGCGCCGTGGCCCCCGCGGACCGGATCTCGCCTCGCAACGGCAAACAAACAACTTGAAAATCACCCTCACCCGATCCTCACCGCGACCGCGCGGTGCCCCCACGCGCCGATCGGCGACGGAGAGGCACCGCCCACGCGCATCCACGGACGCGCGCGGTGACGCTGACCTCGAACCCCTTCCCCGACCCGCAGGTTCTCCTCGCCGCGGGCCTTTCCGACCTCGCCGCGCTCGCCGCGCCCGACGGCCCGTCCGAGGCGAAGCCGGCGGTGCGCGCGCCGATGGCGTGGAGAAAAAAACCCACCCTCGAGCGGCCGAGCGCGTTTGAAGAGCGGCGCCGCGCGGAGACCGCCGCGACCATGCCTCCTCCGAAGGTTGTGTCCAAGTTCGAGCCGCCTCGGCGGCTCAGCTCGGCGGCTCGCCAAACGCCAATCGCGTGCGTGGACGCCACCCCGACGCACGACGCGGTGGGCCGCAAACGGCCCGTGGCGACGCCGCCCACGGACCTCGTGTCTTTAGGCGCTCCGCTCTCGCCGACGGCGGCGAACAAAACGTACGGCGAATCCGCCGCCGCCGCGAACGCGCTCGCGACGCCGAACGACGTCCACGACGCGTCTGGTCGGACGACAAAAGCGCGATTCGCCGGCGCGCGCTCGACCACGACGGCATTGCGCGACGAAAAAGAGACGCGCGCGGAGGACTCGAAACCCGCCGAGACGAACGAACCGAGCCCCGTGACCGTCGTCGCGTCCGGGCGCCGCGCCGCGAACGAGCTCCTGTCGCCCGCCACCGCTTTAGCGGTGGAGACGCTGGCGGGCGTCGGCGCGACGGCGGCGCGAGGTTCGCGGAGCGCGGGTTTGGAGAACGAGTTCTCCGCCGCGATCGACGTTTTTTTTTCGGTTTCGGCGAAGAACGAGGATGGCAAACGAGTTATTTCTGGTTCGGAGGCGCTGTACTCCAAGTTCGCCGCCGCCGCCGCGGATGGAGCTCCCGACTTACACGCGCGCGCGAAAAAGGGAGCCGCGGTTTTCCCGTCCGCGGTCGCCGCGCCGGAGACGTTTTCGCTCGCCTCGACGTCTCCGGTCCCGCGGAAGAAGCGCCGCACTTTATCGGAGGCGGTGGAGCAGTTCCAGCTCGAGACCGAGAAGGCAGCGGCGGAGGAGATGTTAGCGATGCGGAACGTTCCCCTCGGCGTTCATTTCGGCGTTACCCTCGAAGCGTTCGGGGCGCCGAACGGAACGCCGCGTGAGGAGGCTGAAAAAGTCAGCGCCGCGGCGCTCTTCGCGACGCTCGCGCCTCCCCCCAAGAAGCGCAAGCCGCGGCGGTGGCTGAGCGAGGACGAGAAGGTGTTCACGTGCGGCATCGACGGGTGCGCGCGGTCGTACGGGAGCGCCTCGTCGCTGTGCGCGCACAAGCGCGCGCACCACCCCGACTGGAAGGAGCGCCGCGACCGGCAGCGCCGCGCCGACGCGGAGGCGGCGGCGGCGCGGGGGGAGCAGGCGGAGGACGCCGAGAACGACGACGACGACGACGACGACAACGACGACGAGGACGATGTGGCGGGAAGGCAGGCCCGCAAGGAAGGATCGAAGGCGCTCGATGTTTCCGCGCGCCTGACGCCCTCGGGCGCCTGGATCGAGTCCCTCGCCGCGGATGCGCACGCGCGCCTGGGCGCGCTCCGGCGGTCCAGGCAGAGGGTCCAGCGCGGGGTCCGCGACGCGCGCGCGGCGACGAGCGCTTTGACCGACGCGAAGGCCGCGTCGCGCGAACCGTCGGCGGATGCGGTGGCGGCGGCGGCGGCGACGCGGCTGCTGCAGAACATGGAGACGGCGCTTGAGGCGGAGGCTGATCAGTTATCCGCGTGGCTGGAGAAGCTCGAGCGCGTCGCCGAGCTCCGGCAAAACGCCGGCCGCGCGCTCTTCGCGGCGGAGGAGGATGAGGCGCTGTTAGGTGAGGGCTTCGCCGCCGCCGCCGCCGCGATGGGCCCTCTGGAGGCGCGCGAGGCGGCGCGCACCGCGCGCGAGGCGCGCGCCGCGCTCGCGGGCTCCGCCGCGGCGTTCGGCGCGAAGAAGGAGAAGAAGGAGAAGCCGGCGGACCGCGGGTGATGCGTCGGTCACCCGGGTGATATGTAATACACACGCCGCACGACAAGAAAAGACCCGGAGTCGTCGCCGTCGCGCCGCGCGGAGAGACTCGTCGCGACCCCGCGGCGGCGAATCGAGACGAAGCGCTTTACTTTACGCCGAGTACGTATCACGCCGTCTTTTATTACAACGACGCCGCGTCTGCTCTCGAAACCAGACGCGGCGTCCGAGCGCGTCGTACCCCACGAGCCCACCGAAAGATCGCACTGAAACGAAGTGGGCGTCCGTCGGCGGGCCCCCCCGCGTCTTCGCCGGAGACGCCTCACCCGGAAAACGCGTTTTTTTCGCGCGCGCCCAAACCGCACCCGGCTCCTCGCGCGACGAGTCGAGTCGAGCGCTCCACTCGACTCGTTCGAGCCGCCGACGTTATAAGTATTCGTCGTCACCGCGTGGGTTTCGCGCCCATGGCGTCCGCGAGGTTCCCGCTGAACATCCCCGCGAACGACGTGGGCCCGCCGTCGCCGCCCGCGTGCGTTCCCAGGTGAGCGCCGTCGCGCGTCGCGCCCTCGGCGGGCACGTCGCCGAGCATTCGCGTCAGGGAGAACATGTCGTTGTCCAACATGCCGCCCACCGTGACGGACGCGTCGCCGGCGCCCGTCGCGAACTCCGCCAGCACCTCCCGCCGCGCGCGGTCCGCGAGCTCGCCCGGCGCCGCGGATGCGAACGCGTCTCCCTCGCTGGCCGCCTCGCGAGGCTCCTGTTTCGACCCTTTGCGGACGCGGGAATCGTCCAGGGACCCGACGGGCGCCGCCGCCCCGGCGACGCCCTCGTCGCGCCCGGACGCCGACGGGTCCTCCAGGCCCATCTCGCGGCACATGTTGCTGAACTCGCGCGGATCGGCAAAGCCCGAGAGCGTGAAGTCTCCCGAGCTCGGCAGCGCCACGGCGTTAGGGCGGTCGATCGTGCGATCGACGCCGTGCGGAGTGCTTCCCGAGCGCGCGTTCGCGTGCGTTCCCGCGGGAACTCCTTTGAAATCGTTCGCAGGCGTCGGCTCGCCGAAGAGCAGCGAACCGGCGAGGTCGGCGCCGAAGATCGAGCCGTGGCCCGCGGCGTGCGGGAATCCAAACCCGGGAGCCGTCGCGGCGCCCCCCGCGAACATCACGCCGTGGGAAAGAAACGCGCCGCTCATCCCGGCG
>Ga0209666_1000354_pt1 | contig 35586 bp, 18 predicted proteins | sample SaaInlV_125m_DNA_FD_184679 | JGI IMG/M metagenome (GOLD analysis project Ga0209666, IMG submission 184679) | Marine microbial communities from expanding oxygen minimum zones in the Saanich Inlet - Saanich Inlet SI037_S3LV_10m_DNA (SPAdes)... | ecosystem: Environmental > Aquatic > Marine >...
AACGGCACCGCGAGTGCGCGCGCGACGCGTCCCAAAAGGGACAGGTCGAGATCGCGCGCCCCGCGTCGAGCGCGAAGACGCTCGGGGCGCCCGAGCGCGCGACGGCGAGGCGCGACGGGGGGAAGCTCGCGCGCGCCAAGGAGGCGAGCGCGCCGGAGGCGCGCAGAGCCTCGCTCGTTCCTCTCATGTTGGCGCGGGTCCCGGGACCGGGGGCGGGTCTGGCCGACGGGCGCTCGGAGGGACCCGCACCCGCCGGGGACGACTCGGGACGCCAACCCAGGACCTGGGAGAGCTTCGGGAGGACGCGGGACCCGGGAGGGGGACCCGGGACCCGGGAATGCGCCGGGGGGCGCGCTGCTCGCGACGGGTGAAAGTGCCGACGCTTCGAAGTTGCTCTTTCTTTGAGGACGCGAGCGCGACGAATGGGCTATATTTCACGTGAAATCGACAAAACCTATTTTTGCGCGCGTCTCGAGGTGCGTCTCCTTAGCCTACGTACCCTGGTCGATCCCGTCGTCGTCGCCGACGTACATGTCATACCACTCAAGAACGTAGTCCCGCTCGTAAGCTTCCGCGTTCTTGACTATCCAATCCATGACATGGTGATGCCCGCGATCAGCCGCGAACTTGCAAAGATTTGGACGCCACAGTGCGCCGTTCTCGGTCGCCCACTGCAGAACCTCGAGGTGGCCTTCCCTCGCCGCGCCCTCGCACGTCGTACCGTCCCACGGGCAGCCCTTCGCGCACGCCCACTTCAGCACATCGAGGTGGCCTGCCCTCGCCGCGTACGCGCACGTCCACTCGTCCCACGGGCATCCTTTCGCGCGCGCCCACTGCAGCACCTCGAGGTGGCCGCTGTACGCCGCATACACGCACGTCCTCTCGTCCCACGGGCAGCCGTTCTCGCGTGCCCACTTCAGGATGTCGAGGTGGCCGCCACTCGCCGCGCCCGAGCACGTCTCCTCGTCCCACGGGCATTCGTTCTCGCGCGCCCACTTGAGCACCTCGAGGTGGCCGCCCCACGCCGCCCACGCGCACGTCCCCTCGTGCCACGGGCAGCCGTTTGCGCGCAACGCCTTCAACTCCCCCAGCTGTCCGCTCCCCGCCGCAGCAGCGCACAAGAACTCTTTAACCTCCAGACGACCTCGCGCGTCCTTATGCCGCAGCATGGTCAAGAATCCGAGGCTCGCGGCACGGAAATCGTCATACTCCTTCAACTCAACATCCATCGCATCCACCGTGACGCACAACGCGCAACTCACCGCTCGGAGCCTCGCGAGATCTGTCGGGTCGTTCAGATTCGAGCAGATCTCATCGATGACGTGTTGAGGAAGGCTCGGGAAGGGCTGGCGCTCGTTGTGTTCGAACGCATCGTCCGCCTCGCGTCGTCGTCTGCGCGATCGGGTCTCCATGTCGGCCGCCGCGTGGAACGATACGCGATCGAGGATGTGCTCGGCGCGCGTCTTTGTGCCTCGCGGTTCGAATTTCTCTCGGACGTTACGAAAACGCCCGGACAAGTCTGCCCGCCGCGATCGATCTCAGCGTCTCTTTCAGATGATGCCAGTTGGCAAGACACTTCGCCGCGAGCGAGATGCACGCGCGAACGATGACATCGGCGATGGCGTCGTCGCGTCTCGGTCCCCCCCGCGTTTCCTCGCGGCGACGCGGCGACCCTCGCCGACCGGCCGGCCGCGTCTCTCGCCTCCGGTGTCGCGCCTCCCTCCCCGAGCCGCCGGCGGTGAAGACCGCGTTCCGCGCGCCCCCCACGACGTGCTCCGGCGCGGCCTCCGAGGCTCGCGCGGTGATCCGCCTGCTGCGCGAGGCCGCGGCGCGGAACGAGCCGTGTCCCCGGCGCGTGCGCGTGGAGCTCCCTCTGCCCCTGGCGGACCTCGACTCTGACGCGCTCGCGTTCGCGGGCCTGCACGGCCAGGCCAGCGACTGGTCCGGCGGCATCGACCAGCGCTTCCGCGTCACGAAGGGTCTGATCGACGCGTTCGTGCTGGACGGGTACGAGAACGAGTACCTCGGTCTGCTGGACCGCGACGCGGACGGGATGGGCGTCTGGAAGATCGGCGGTTCGATTACGGGGGGGGCGCACGACGCCACCCTGGTGACGCACCCCTCGGACACCACCGCGGGTTTTTTTTTGAAGCTCCTGGACGGAGAGTACGGCGCGCGCGTCGCCGAAGACGATCATCTAATCATCGTCGTCAACGCCTTCTGGTCGGGGTCGGGGGAAAAGGTGGGTCAACCGTGGGAGTTCGCGTTGAGACGGCGCGCACGGGAGGTGCTCAGCGTGAAAGCGGAGAATGGAAAAACAAACCAAAACTGGGAGAAGGTGTATTGCGCGCGGCGATGCCGCAGCGCGGCGGGGGTGGAGGGAACGCTTCTGCGCGCGTGGCCGGGTTCGTGGCGCCTGTTCGACGCGGAGGGCGTGCGAGTGGTGCTCGAGTCTTTGACCGAGCCCTCCAACCGCGCCATCGCGGAGGCGCTCAACGCGGACGCGGACGTGGGGGACGCCGCGGGGTACAACAGGGACGCAGCAGACACGTCCAGGGACGACGACGTCATCACGTAAGTAAACGCGGACGTATGTAGTTTTAGTTGAGCAAAGTATACCTCAAACTCCTCCGAAAGACGTCTTTCGTCTTTCGTCGTCGCAAAAAACGCTTTTTGTCGTTCACCCCAGCAGCTCCTCCATGATCTCGTGCATGGCGCGGTTCTCCTCGGCGGCGACGGCTTTGGCGTCGGACAGGATCGCCGCGTCGAGGTCCAGCTTTTTCTCGGCGACGGCGACGATGCGCTCGTCCACGGTGTCCTTTGCGACGAGCCGAATCACCGTCACCGGTTTCTCTTGACCCAAGCGGTGGCACCGGTCCTCCGCCTGCCGGTCGATCTGCGGGTTGAAGTCGCAGTCGTGGATGATCACGGTGTCCGCGGACGTCAGGTTCAGGCCTTGACCGCCCGCGCGCGTCGACAGGAGAAACGCGAACGCGCTCGAATCTTTAGCGTTGTACGCGTCGCAAATCTTTTGCCTCTCCTCCGTCGCCGTCGCGCCGTCCAGGCGAACGAAAGGAAACCCTTCCGCTTTTAACGCCACCTCCAGGACGTCCAGCACGATCTTCCACTGCGAGAAGATCAAGGGGCGGCTTCCCTTTACTTTTAACTCGTGAAGCAAACGGAGCAAATATTTCGTCTTGCCGCTGTCCGTGAACGCGCGTTCCGGTAACCGTAAATCCGCGAGTTGCCCGCGGGTCGCGACGTCGCCGCACAGCGCGTGCAGGTCGAAATCGGAGTACGACTCTTCCGTCAAATGCGCCTTGACGCGATCGAGCGACGCCTCGAACCCGAACACGCCGCTCTTGTGGCACACGTGCGCGATGCGTTCCATGTCCGCCTCGGAGTACGACGCGCGCACTAACAAAGGGTGGTTGGCGATCTTGCGAAGCCGGACGAAGAGCTGTTTCGTCTTCTTCGGGATGGACGCCGCGGAAACCGACCCGGAAACCGTCGGAAGAGCGCCGGAGACATCTGAAATCTCGATCCCGTCGCGTCTTCGCCGCCGCTCCTCCCTAGCCTCCTCCAGCGTCTCTTTGTACAGACGCGCCTGCGTTTCGGTCATGGCCTCCACGCGTTTTTCCTGTTTCTTGGCGATGAGCTCCTTCGCCACCTCCTCCTTCAGTCGTCTTAAGATGAACGGTTTCAGAATCGTCTTCACGCGCGCCGCGCGCCGAGAAGCCGCGCCGGACGCGTCCCCGTCCCCGTCCCCGTCCCCGCCCCCGTCCCCGTCCCCGGCCAGCGCGCCTTCTTTCAGTAAGCCGGGGAGAACCAGGTGTATGAGCGACTCCAGCTCTAACAGGTTGTTCTGCAGCGGCGTCCCCGTGAGCAAAACTCTTCGTCGCGCCTTGGACGCCACGGCGTCCAGCCGTTTAGCGCGCTGCGTGTTCCGGTTCTTCACCAGGTGCGCCTCGTCTAGCACTAAGTGCGAGTAGGTTAGCGATCGTAACCACGCGCGGTGTTGTTTTTGATCCGCGCTGTCCCGTTCGAACAGCGAGTAACACGCGATGATCACGTCGAACGCGCCTCCGCCGGCGCTTTGTTTGCCGCCGCCGAACGCCGTCGCGTGCGCCTCCGCCAAAACGCGCGTCGAGGCTTGGCCCTCCTTCCCGTGGTAAAAAGCCACTCTCAACGCGGGCGCCCAGACTTCCAGCTCTCGCCTCCAATTCTCCAGCAAACTCGCGGGCGCCACCACCAAAACGGGCTCGTTGGTTCTTTTAGGGTCGTTCACAGTAGACGACGCTCGCTGAGACGCGACGAGCGACGCGAACGAAGACGTCGGACGCGCTTTCTTCGCGGCGATTGAACGCGAGCACGCCAAGTAAGCGATCGTCTGCGCGGTCTTCCCTAACCCCATTTCGTCCGCGAGGATCGCGCCCGGGACGTTCTGTTCGTCTAGCAACAGTAGGAAGTTGACGCCGATCATCTGGTACGGCTTCAACGACCGCGCGGCGGAGGATTCGCCGGCGACCGCGTACACGTCGTCGGCGGTGACGAGGCGCGCTTTTCCTTTTCCTTCCTTGTCGTTTTTTTGTTTGTCGCCGAACGCGCCGCTCATCGGGGACAGAGGCCCGTCGCTGCGCGCGACGTCCCGCCCGAGCGCCTTCCGCAAGCGCCGCGAGATCTGCGCGCACCGAGCGAGCGCCGCGTCCTCGGGGTCCAGCAATTCGTCACCCGAGTCGGCACCCGAGTCGGAGTCGCTCCCGGAAGGGCGCGCGTTTTCATCACCCTCTTTTTTGGCGGTGTCGTCGCCGTCGATCGTTATCGGGTCGTCGCCCGCTTCGTCGTCGTCGATGGTGATGGGCGCGCTCGCCGCCTCCGCCAAACGCGTCGCCTCCCGGTCCGCGGCGGACATCAGGCGCTTGCGCTGCGGCTCGCTGGGCTCGGGCGGCGACGCGCCGTCGCCTCCGCTCGCGTCATCGACGACCCGCGCCTCCGCGACGGAGGTTGCGATCTGAGCCTCCGCGCCGGCCGCCGGCTCGTCCTCGGACTCGTCGCTGTCGCTGTCGAGCACGTGCTTGCGCTTGACGCGCACCGTGGACATCGTCGCGAAGCCGCGCGCCGAACGTCGTCGCGTGCCCGTCTCGACGCGCGCCCGCGCCACCCCGTGTGGGGGGCGGCGAAGGATCGAAAAGGCGTCGTGGTCAGCGGCCGAGAGCGCACGTCTGTCGGCCTCCAGTTCGCGAGACGGATCTTCGGCCGTGAGGCGTCGGTGCGTTGTACCTTCGGTAGGTTTCTCCCATAACGCTTCGAAGCCTTCGGATGTGCCGGGCACCCACTCCGCGCGGGCGCGCGTCGCTCCGAGGGGCGCCGCCTCGTTCGGACGCGGCGCGCCTTCGGAAGACCGCCGCCGCCGCGATGGCGCCTGCGTCGTCGCGCGCGATGGAATACCTCACCCTGCCCTCGCGCGTGCTCGCGCGGGGGATGGTGCGCTGGATCGTCGAGGTGGTTCTGCCCCGCCCGCGCGAGGTGATCGCCGCGTGCGTCGCGGTGATCCTGCTGTGCGCCGCGGGCGTGCACCGGCTCGAGCTGGCCACGGCGACGGATCAGCTCTGGGTCCCGCAGGAGACCGCGGTGATGCACAACCGCGAGCGCGTCCGCGCGCTCTTCGGGTCGCAGCCGCAGTGGCAGAGCGTCATCGTCACCCCCGAAGGAGGAGGCTCAGACGACGACGCGCTCGCCGCGTCCGTCGTCGACGCGCTGTTCGCTCTGGAGGCGAAGATCGAGCAAATCCCCGGGTGGCAGGATGTGTGTTATCGACTCAGGGCCAACCAGCCGTGCGTCCGGAGCAGCATCACGGCGCTGTGGTGCGACTACGACGCGTTCGCGGCGGAGGTGCTCAGTGCTCGCGACGACCCCGTCTCCCGAAAAAACGCCGTGCTCGCGCGCGTGAACGGCGGCGGCGACTCCTGCTCGTTCGGCCCCCTCGAGCGGCTCCGCGTGTTAGGCGCGCCCTCGTACGACGACGGGAGCACGTTCGAGAGCGCGAGCAGCGAATCGCGAATCGTCGCCGCGCGGTCCGTGTACGGCGCGTACCTCCTGGACATGGACAAAGGCGAAGACGCGGTGAGGGCGGTCGCCGAGAAGTTCGAGGCGCTGATGAAGGCGGAGTCCACGAGACTCGCCTCAGCCGCCGGCACGACCAACACGCGCGTGGTCGCGAACGTGACGATCACCACCTCTCGCGCGCCTCCTTTGACGGTGGACTTCGCGTACAGCCTGGCGTTTGACAAGGAAATCGGGCGCAGCGTCACCGGGGACATCCCGCTCGTCGCGGCGGCGTTCGCCCTCATCTCCGTCGCGACGTCCCTCAGCCAGTGGTTCGTGAAGAAGCCGGACGTCTCGTTCGCGACCGCCGCCAACTGGGGCGTGTTCACCGTCGCGCTCGGCGTCGCGACCGGGTACGGGGTGGTGATATGGTGCGGGGTCAAGTTCACGTCGCTGGCGCAAATCGGACCGTTCATCTTCCTCGGCGTCGGCGTCGACGACGTCGTCGTGTTGCTGGAGGCGTTTCGCTTAGCGCGCGAAACCATCTCGGACGGCGGTTCCGTGCGCGAGCGGTTCGAGTTCGTCGCCGAAAGAGCGGGCGTCAGCATCGCCATCACGTCCTTCACCAATTTCCTGGCGTTCGCGCTCGGGTCGATGACGGTCATACCCGCGGTGCATTGGTTCTGCCTCTACGCGTCGGTCACGATCCTGTGCGACTTTTTCATCGTCTCCAGCCTCTTCGTCGCCATCCTGGCGCTCCGCGAGGCGGCGGACCAGGCGAACGGCGCGCCCAAGCGCGCCTTCGACGCCGCCGCCGCCGAGACAAGACCGTTGCCGCCGAGCGAGACGGAGGCGCAGCGCGCGCGCCGGCGCGAGCTAAAACGGCGGCTCGCGGAGGCGGATGAAAAAAAAACCAGTATGACGAAACAAAACCCCGACGACGAATTTCAGAATTTCTCTGTGTCTGACGGCGGCGTTTTCGACCGCGTCGTCCGGTTGTACTCCGAGTTCCTGATGCGCACGCCCGTGCGCGTTTTGGTCATCGTCGTGTTCATCGGGTACGGCGCCTTCGGGTTAGCGCAGACGGGCTCCGTGAAGGAGGGTCTGCCGCGCACCGCGCTGGCGCCGGATGACTCGTTTCTGCAAGGGTACTTCAGTAAGTTCGACGCGTCGTTCGAGTCGCAAACCGGCATCGCGCTGGAGCACCACTTCGTCGGGTTCAGGCACGAGACCCCCACGGCGCAGGCGCGCGTTTTCGCAGCCTGGGGCGTCTTCCTCAACTCGCCGTACGTCGAGGAAATCGCCACCTACGCGGGGCAGGACGGCGCGAGTTCGGCGAACAACTGGCTCACCGCCGCCGTCACCGCCGCGAACTACATGAACGTCGCGGCGCCCTGCGCGTCGCTGGGTGTCTCCGCCGAGGTCTGCGCTTTGGCGGCCGTGCCTTTCGGGGGACTCGAGGTCACGGGGCCGGACGGCCCGAACCTGATCCCCGAGCAGTACTTCCTGACGGCGCTGGACGCGGCGGTGGCGGCTCGGCCTGAGATTGCCGCCGTGCTCCGCCGGCCGGCGGACTCGACCTCGGCCTCCGGCCTCGGCGCGCCGGTGTCCTCGGTGATCGTCACGCGCGCCGTGCCCGTGGCGGACGACTACCCCATGCAGCTGCGCATCTACGAGGACATGATCCGTTGCGATAAAGAGGTGGCGTGGATGTTTCATGTTTTCGGTGAAAACGATTTGACGGACGGGGGTGTCGAGCCGATCGCTGAGCGAACGGATGTCGTCACGGGCTCAGACCCGACGACGTCTTTGCCCGTCACGAGATCCGTCGCCTTCGACCGCCCGAGAGCGTTCACGTTCCAGGAGACGCTCGTGTACTGGCAACAAGACGCGGTGCTGTGGGACGAGCTGGTGTTGAATTTATCGCTCGCAGGCACGGGTGTGTTCATCGTGTGCGTGTTGGCCCTCGCGCACCCCGCGGCGGCTGTGGCGGTTGCGGGCGTCGGAGTAGTGGACGCGTTCCTCTTCACCACGCTCGTGATCGGGAAATTGAGGTTCAACGTCATCTCGGTGATCAACTTCGTGATGGCGGTCGGTTTGGCGGTGGACTACACGCTGCACTTTTGCCACGCGTTCCTCGCCGCGCCCGGGCTGTGCAGGATCGAGCGCGTGCAGTACACGATGCGCACGATGGGCAGCAGCATCCTGAAAGGCGGAGGCACGACGCTTTTGGGGACGATGCCTCTGGCGTTTTCGCGATCCACGATTTTCCGCACGTTCTTCGCGCTGCTCTTCTCGACCATCGTCTACGGACTCGCCGTCGGGCTGATCCTCATACCCGTCGTGCTGTCCATAGCGCCGTTACCAAACGCGACGCACATGCACGTCGAAGGGGTCGTGCCCGACCTGGACCAGGCGCTGGACCGGGTCGAGGCACTCGCCGAGTCGCGCGAGGAAAAGAAACGCGGGCGAAGCGTGACCGAGCTCACGTTGTCCGCGTGACGCGCGAAAAAAAAAAAAAAAAAACGCTTTTTTTTGCGCGACGTTTCGCGGGCGTCTCCGTTTTTTAGTACCCATAGACTTCTTTATTTCTTCGTCAAAAGACGTTTCGTTCGCTTCGTTCACTCCGCTCACCACCCCCACGCGTCCTCGTCGTCCGTCTTCTCCCCGATCTCGTCCTCTTCCACCCACAGGCTGGCGTCGCCGGCGCCTCGGCGAATCAACGTCGGGGTCGCGCTCGAGAGGTCGAGCACCGTGCTGGGCGGATTGAACGCCACGCCGGCGTCGACGACGAACGCTAACTTTTCCCCGAAACTCTCCGCCATCACCGCGGGGTCTTGTAACTCGTCCGGCTCTTCGTCACCGAACGGCCCGTTCGCGGGAGCGGTCGTGCTCAGCAACGGGCGGTCCAGTCGGGATAAGAGCGCGGCGGTGATTGGATTTCCGGAAACGCGCACGCCGACGGTTTTGCGCGCTTTGCAGTTTTTGCTTTTGGATTTCGGATCCATCAGGCACACCTTGGGCAGCTCCTTTCCCGCGTTGAGCACGAAGGTGTACGGCCCGGGAAGGCACTTCTTGGCGATCTTGAACGCCTGCGTCCGGCCGGGCACGACGTTGTCGGGGAAGCCCTGCGTGTACTTGTCGATGTCGGCGAAACCGCGGCACAGGATGGACATCGGCTTGGACGCGCCCGCGCCCTTCAGGTCGTACAGGGTCTGCACGCCGGCGCGCGACTCGAGGTCGCACACCAGCGCGTACTTGGTGTCCGTGGGGATGATCCCCACGTGCCCGTCGCGGATCAAACACGCGATCTCGTCCAACCGCCAGTCATCGCTCCCGTCCTCACACACCGTGACGTACGCCGCGGAGGAAGGGCGTGAGGTGACGCTCGTGCCGCCCCCGCCTTTCTTACCCTTCTTGCCGTGAACCACGAGATGCGCGCCTCGACGCGTCGGCGGGGAGGGGACTCTAAACGCGCCGGGTCTGGCGTCGCGACAACGCAGGCGGGGGGGGGGAGAGGCTGCCCACGGCGACGACGTCGACGCGTGCGAGCCCATCGCGCGGTGAACGTGCGGCGGGTGCGACGCGTTGTTATTCGATGAGGTCAGTCAAAGTGCTTTTTTAATCCGAGCACCCTGTTTTCGCGTGACGTCCCCAGCGCGCCTCCGCGCCTCCACGCCACCGCGCGACGCGCGGTCGTCGCGCATGGACTGCGCGGCGGCGTACCTCGAGGACGCCACGAGGGCGTCGAGCTCCGAGGATGATGTCGATGACGAACCGAGGTTCGGGTCCTCGTTCGCCGCGCTCGCGGTGTTCGACGACGCGTCCGACGACGAGGCATCTGACGCATCTCGCGAACCGCGAGGCGCTCGCGCGTCTTCGACGTCGTCGTCGTCGGGGTCGGACGACGAGGGCGCGGCGTGGTTCCCCCCGGACGCCACCGCGGACGAGATCGTCGCCGCGGCTTCCGCGCCCGGCGCCGACGGCGCGCCCGCGTGGGCGTGGAGCACGGGGCGCGCGGGCGCCTCCGCGCCCGGCGCGACGCGACGGGCGGACGAGGTTCGGCGACAGAAGAAGCCTCTTCTCGCGAAGGGCGAGAAGAGACTGCTGAAGAAGCGGCACGTCGCGGAGACGCGCGCGGCGCGCTCGGCGAAGCGACACGGATTCACCCCGGCGGACGTCAAGGCGGCGCTCGAGAGGCTTTCCGCGCGCGCGAGCGCGGAAGACGCGCGAGAGCGCCAGACTGAAGACAAGCGCGTTCCCTCCGACGAGCCTTCTTCGTCGGCGCAGTCTTCGCCGCTCACGACGGCATCCGCCGACTTTTGGCGTCCCCCCAACGGGGGAGTGTGCGGCGCGAAAGAGGCCAAGACGATCGCGGCGCTCGCGCGGTGCTTCCCCGGCCTGCGCTTCGTCGTCGTTCGGAAAAGGTCCGACAAGAAGCGCGTGGAGGTGGTCGTCGAGAGAATCCGCGGAGAATCCGAAATGGGCGGAGAGCGAGCGACGGATGAGCATCCGCCGGGACGAACGCGAACACAAAAACAAAACCAAAACGCCGAGCGCGCCTCCGCCATTGCGTCCCCGGTGCCGACTCGGGAGGCGTTTTTGAACGATCCGGCGCGCCTCGCGAGGCTGTCAAAGATGTTTACACGTAAATCCAATCCCGACGGGAATCGCCGCGCGCCGCCGACGACGCGCGCCGGACACCGAGGCTCTGGTTCTTACAACGCCCCGAGAGAAGCCGCGGAGAGACGCCGCGGTGGACGATCGATGGCGTCGACGGCGAATGCCAATCGCGCGACGCGCGCGACCGTCACTTTCGCGGCGGGGGGGACCCTGGAGGACGGCGAAGGCGCGTGTCTCGAGGACGGCGAAGACGCGTGTCTCGACGCCGACGCCGTCGACGGCGACGGCGGAGAGAAAACGCGGAGAGGTTCCGGTTCGGCGTTTCCGTGTGAGCGACCGAAAACGAAAACGAAAACGAAAAGCATAGCCGCGACGCGTCTTCAGACGCGCGCGAGCGCCGCCGACGCTTCCGGCTCCGCTTTCGGCGACTTCGAGAGGCACACTTCCGGTTTCGGGGGACGCATGCTCGCGCGGATGGGGTTCACGCCCGGCGAGGGCCTGGGGAAGGCGAAGACGGGCATAGCCGAGCCCGTCGAGGCGAGCGCCAGGCCGAGAAGGCTGGGGCTGGGGGCGGACGGGTAGACGCCGACGCGTGGTCTGTCCCTTTGACACGTTTTGATACTACATAAATACGGCTATAGACTACGTAGGATAGAGTGACGAGTTACGGATACGCGACGCGTGGTACACTTCTCGTCTACATGGGCACGGCGTGTTCGTTCGAGAACTCCGCCGTGCTCCGTCTGAGGAGCATGTCGTCGTGGTTGCACAGGATGCCGAAGATCCCATCCGCCAGGCGGCTCCCGCGCACCGCGGCGCAAGTGATTTTTTCTTCGCGCGCGCCCGCCATGTCAAAGATCTGGCAGGTGAGGTCCTCCAGCGACACGCACGTGCTCTCGTCCTTGTACACGGCGTCGTACAGCCACTTTATGTCGTGCCTGCTCAGCACGCCGTCGCCGTCCACGTCCACCACGCGGAACCAGAAACGTAACGACTCGGCGGATTTCGATTTGCGTTCGGTCCAGTCTTTCAACGCGCGGAACGACTCGGCGTCGATGTGCGTTTTCTTTTTTTCCCTCGCGTCGTCCGCCGCGCTCGTCGTCGTTTCCGTCGCGAAACTTTTTTGCGAGTGGGTCCACTGCTCGAAGATTCTTTCGACCACCGGTTGCGCGTACGAGGCGAACAGCTCGGCGCGAAGCAGGTCATCCAGCGTGATTTTCCCGTCCCCGTCAGCGTCAAGCCGCTCGAAGTGTAACGACGCGACGGCGTCGGAGAGATCCGTCTCCGCCGAGTTAAGTCGCGAGGCGAGCGACTCTTTTTCCGACTCGAGCGTCTCGCGCTCTTGGCGCGTCGCGCGTAACGCCTCGCGGAGGGCGTTACACGACGCCTCAGACGCCTCGTGCCGCGATCGCGCGGCCGCGCACGACGCGCACGCCACCGGAGACGCCGTCGCGATTCCCGACGGGGAAATGTGAGAATGCGCGATCGCGTCAACCGACGCGAGCGCCGGTAGAACGGGGTCCGCCGCTGCGGTCCTTTCGAAAACCTCACCGGCGCGTCGCAAAGACTCTTCCGGCGTCCTCGGCTCGTTTGGTCCGTCCCCGGGGACGTCCGTGCCGTCCTCATCCTCCGAGAGCGCGCCGCCCATCTCGAAGCCGGCGGGGACGCCGGGCACGTCCGCCGCGGGAACGGGGGCGGGCGGCGTCCCCGTCCCCGGGGACGGCCCCGGGGACGCCGCGTCGGCGGCGGGCGGCCACGCGGGGACGCCGTCCAGCTCGCGCGACGGCGACCAAAACGGAAAAAACGCGAACAACGCGCTCGGGGGGCTATCCTCCACCACCGCACTGACACCACAGGAGGGTGGTGACCGAATGAGGGTCCCTACGGGCCCGACGGACCTGACGGGCGAAGAACCCTCGGCGTTCGCGAGGCCCGAGAGCTCTCGCGACCGCGTCGCGATTTTCGGCGAGGAGGGTGACCTCTCGACGGAATAAATCGTGTTGGGTTTCGGTGATGCCGACGCCTTTGGGGCGTCCCCGACGTTTTCTTTTCCATTTCCGTCTCGAAAGCGGTACCGGCGGAAGCCGGCTTCGAGGTGCTCGGCGACGGGAGACACGCGCTGGACGGGAGACAAACACGTGTGGCTGTCTTTCTCGCGTATCGCGTTTAAGCGTTCCTCCGCCTCCGCCAGCGACCGCGTCAAAACAGAAACGGCTTCGTCCTTTTTTTCAGTCTCCAGTCGTAACGCGTCGCGTTCCACCTCCGCTTCTAAACACTTCCGTTCCCAGTCCAACGCCTCGCGCGTGACTCGCTCCAAGCGCGCGCGCAGCGTCTTCGGCGGCGTCACCCACGCGGCCGCTTTACGGATAGCGGACGCGTTCGAATCGGAAAGGCTCCGAACCGAACGAGATTCCAACGAAGAAGAAGAAGAAGAACGCCGCGCGCCGCGCGAGATATGAGGCAGCGTCCCGGCTCCGGTGAGGCTCGCCGCGTACGGCGACGCGTCCGCGCTCCAGGCGCGCCGACGTGTGGACCGCAAAGCGTCCATCGCGCGCGCCGTTCTTTGACCGACATAAAAGGCGGCCGGTCTCGAGTTCTCTGTACCTTCTCCCCTCGCTTCGAGTTTCGAGACGGACTCGCGCGAAACGGACTCGCGCGAAACGGACTCGCGCGACGAACCCGACAAGGGACGCGACGCCGTTTTCCAAACCGACTCGCCCCACGCGCGCACGCCGGCGCTTCCCCCGGGCGCCCAGCGCGCGACGACGCGCTCTCGTCGCTCCCAGGTTCGAACCCTGGGACTGGAGTCCTCGTTTTCTGATACCACTAATGGGTTTGTCACCCCAAAAACATCCCCGCCCCCGCCCCCGCCCCCGCCCGTTCGGCCCTTCGCGCTCTTCGCGACGCGCAAAGGTGCGCGCGCTTTTGACGCTTTTTTTTTCGCTTCCGTCTCCGCGTTTTTTTTCGGCGGCGTCCGCGGCGCGTTGCCGTCAAACGCAACGCCGAAACGCCGCGCGCCGCCGTTCTTTGCCTTTTTCCGTTCCAAACAGACGTTTCGGGGACGTCGTTTCGGGGAGATACAATCGTTCTCCGCGTCGCGCACGGCTCTTAGCAACGCCGAGTTTTCGACGTCCTCCTCGGGAGCGAAAGCGCGCGAGCGGTACGGCGCGCCGGCGGGTGGCCGCGGCGCAAAAAAATTTTGCGCCGCGGCTGGGAACGTTTTCGCGAACGAAAGCTCTTTCGCCTCTTTTTCTTTCGCGCGAACGTTTTCCGGAAAGTCTTTCCCACCATCCGTCGGTGCGGCCTTCGTTCGGGAGCCTATGAGCCTGTGCGTCCGCCCCGCCCTGGGGCCCTTCCCGGGGCGCGGCGGGCGCGGACGCGTCGCGTCGGAGGACGACGACGAACACTCCGGCGAGGCGTCCCGGGGGGGGGGGCGGGGGGCCAGCGCGAACGTCGTCATCCGCCTTTTTTCGCAAGGGGTCGTTCCCCTCGTGCCGCTTTCTGAAACGACGGATGAGGCCCTTCGGGGACGCGACGCGAGGATCTGCCGTACGCCAGCTTCGCGGGGGTCTTCCGCGGTGCGCTCCCGCGTTCGACTCCGCCGGTGGAGACGCCGGGGATGCCGCGCGTGTCACCGAACGCGTCTCACCGGCCGGAGCGGGAGCGCGTCTGGCGTCGCGCACCTTTTTGTCGGACGCGACGTCAGTTTTTCTTCCTCGCCCACTGTACTGTGGGACGTTTTCGTGCGCCACACGACCGTGTTCTGAAATCGCGAGCCGCGTTGCGTTGATCGTCCACCCGGTCAAAAGCCAGTTTCCGGTTTCGGAATTCGCGATCGGCGAATCGCGTCCGCGGTCAAATCGAAAATTCGACCGGACGAATCCACCCGAATCGCACCCGAACCAGCCGAACCGCACGTGTCGGGATGTCTCGCGAGGTTTGTCACCGGCAAAACTTCGGAGTTCGACATTGTGCTTCCCGCGATCACCGCGTGGCGCGTCCCCACCCCCGCTCGAGGCGATCACGCACCATGGGCACGACGAGCAGCACGAGCAAGTCCCGGGCGGCGAAGGCGTCCGGGGTGGCGCGCCCCCCCCCCCCGGGTTCGGAGGACGCCGCCGCGCTGGCGCGCGCGGCGAAGAAACGCGCCATGAGCCAGCCCACTCTGAAGAACGTGCGCAAGGTGCAGGACATCTACGAGATGAAGTCCGTCCTGGGCACGGGCGGGTACGCGGTGGTGTGGTCCGCGACTCACAAGGCCACGAAGGAGGAGTTCGCCATCAAGGTGATGAAGGCGACCGCCTCGTCGACCCCCCAGGACGACGAGGTGACTGTGGATGAGATCAGGAACGAGATCGATGTCATGAAGAAGCTCGAGCACCCCAACGTGATCTACGTCAAGGAGTACTTCGTGCAGTCTGGCAAGTTCTACATCGTCATGTCCTGCCTGAAGGGCGGCGAGCTTCTCGACGCGCTGCTCGACCTCGGCAACTACACCGAGGAGGACGCCAAGTGCATCGCCAAGCAGCTTTTAGACGCGCTCGCGTACATGCATTTGAACAACGTCACGCACCGTGACTTGAAACTCGAGAATCTGCTTTTAGCGCGGCCGAACGACATAAGCTCGGTGGTCATTGCGGATTTCGGGTTAGCGCGCAAGAGCAAGAACGCGCGGCAGGTGTTCAGCACGCAGTGTGGCACGCCTTCGTACGTCGCGCCCGAAATTTTACTGGGGAAACCGTACTCGCCCGCCGTCGACGTCTGGTCCATGGGCGTCATCTTATACACTCTGCTCATCGGTTCCTTCCCGTTCGCGCACGACGACCAGCAGTCGCTGTTCCGTTTAATCTGCAGCGGGAAGGTTGACGATTCGCAACCGGAGTGGGCGCAGATCAGTGACGACGTGAAGGACCTACTGAAAGGTTTACTCGACATTGACCCAAAAAAACGCCTCACCGCGGCGGACGCGCTGAACCACACGTGGTTCACCAACGAACAAGATTGCTCGTCGCACAACCTGCGAACGTCGCACTCGCGTTTGCACGGGTTCGCCGACCAGATGAAGCTGCAGCTGCGCACGTTCGAGGTGGGGCAGCCGCTGGTGGTGCAGGGGGAAATCGGCAAGGAGGTGTTCCTGATCCGCGAGGGCACGTGCGACGTGATGGTCAAGAAACCGGACGGGGTCTCTGTGAAAGTCGCCGAGCGCGGGAAAGGGGACTTCATCGGCGAGATGGCGGTGAGCGTTCGCGACGACGGCGGCGCGGCTAAGCCCCGCACCGCCTCCGTGGTCGCGACCTCGCGGGTCACAGCGACGTGCCTTACTAAGTCCGACATGCAGTGGGCGGTGGACCACGACTACTCGCTGGAGAACCAGATCGACGAGGTGATCGCGGCGCGAACCGCGGAGCTCTCCCTGACCAAGTGACGAGCGTATGTAGCCGCGCGGTCGTAGACTACGGTGGTTTTTTATGTATTTCGTCTTTGTTTGCGAGAAGAAAGAACCACTCGTCGCGCGCCGTCTACGCGCTTCCGTACACTAACGCTAACACCTACACCGACGTAAAAAATATGCGTCTCGTCGTCACCCTCATCAGACGTTGAAACTCTCGCCGCACCCGCACTCGCCCTTGGCGTTCGGGTTCTCAAAGACGAACTCGCTTCGCAGCTTGTCGCTCACGAAATCCATCTTCGTGCCGATGACGTGCATGAGCGCCGCGGGGTCGATGATCACCTTCACCATGTCTCCGTCTTCGGAATCCTTCAGCCTGTGCTCCACGACTTCATCGAACTTCCCCTTATCGCCGTCGTCCGCGTAGTTCATGGTGTAGGTCATGCCGTTGCACCCGCGCGTGCGCACGCCGATTTTCAAGTAGGGTTTGTTTCGTTTGACGAGCAACTCGCGCAACCGCAGAGCGGCCGACTCCGTGAGCTCCAGGGCCTGCTTCCGGACGCGAGGCGTCTTGGACGCCTTGCCCGCCGCCTTCGCCGCCTGCTTCAGCGCGGAGGAGGACATCGAGGACGAGGGAGTCGCTCGTGCCTTTCGTGAAAGCCTCCGTCCGACGCGTCGCGCCTCGACCGCCCCAACGCCCGACCTCGGGAAGCCTCCCGAGGATGGACCAACCTCCCGAAGGACGTTCGCGCGCGCGCGCCTCGCTCGCGACCCGGCTCTCGCGTCTCTCCCGGGCTCGGCGCGTCCCTTCCGCGCTGGGGGGGCGGTGCTCGGGGTGGACGCCGCGTGCGCGCGCGATCCACTCCGACGCGTCACGTGCGCGACTCGCGAGTGAGATCTCGGCGCGGACGTGGCGAAAACGCGAGGACGCCTGGACGCGCGCGCGGAAGACGCGCGCGTTCGCGATTTCGGGAGCGCGCGCTCGAGTCGCGAACCGGCGTTTCTGTTCGGCGAGGTTCGGCTGGGTCGTGAGGGTGATTGCCCATACGAGAGGCACCGAAAAAAATGGCCGTTTAGATTTCCCGAAAAGTCGTCTCGGAACGCGCGACGACAGCTCTCGACACGAAACGAGAGGGGAACGCGGGCGTGCGCTTTCGCATTGCACGTCGCGCGCATCGCCGACGACCGCCACCGCCACGCGCACGCGCGTATCGGCCGCGGAGCACCACGTGAATCGCATCGCCTTCGCTCGAAGCGTTGCGGAACGAGGACGCGCGCCGCCTTCGACGCGTCCATCGCCTAGGGGGAAAACGCACCCTCCCGAGCGTGCTTTTCCATCACCGCACGCGCACCGAACGCGAGTCGCGCGATGGGAGGGGACGAGCACGCCAACGCCTCGCTGGGGTTCGCGCGCACGCCCACCAGGCACGCGCTGATGGAGACCGGCGTGAATGACATCAACGCGCCAAGCAGCGCGGCGAAGCTCGCCAGCTTCAAGGGGAGGTACGTGCCCACGCCCGTCGGCCCACCCGAGCCTCCGCGACGCACGAGACGTACCCCCCGCGGTTCTTTTCGGCGTTGCTTCCCGAATCCGGCTTTTCGTGTTTCGGTCGCGACGGGTCTTCAGTCTCTCTTTTTTTTTTTTTTCGTCGCGCGCGAAGGTTTTTTTTCAAGCGTCACGCATCCTCGCCAGACGAACGACGAACGACGACTGACGACGCATACAACGAAAAACGAAAAACGGCGTATTACGCAGGTTGCAAGGTTTGCGGCGTCGAAGTGTGGCGCCGAACTCCGCGCTATCGCTGGCGGTTCCGACGAACGCGGAGGCGACGCGCGTCGTGGAACTCGCCGCGTCGGTTTTCGACGAGGGCGACTTTGTCGCCGGCGTCGAGAAGATGGTGCTGTTCCGCCCGAAGCTCAAGAAGAGCGATGGCGAGGCGTACATCAAGGAGCTCGTGGCGCAGATCAAGGCGAGCAAGGAGACGCTCAAGATGATGCTCAACAAGAAGGACCAGCTCGTCGACGCGTGCAAGCAGATGGAGGAGGAGATGCTGCACGACGCGCTGGCGATGGCGCAGCACGCCGAGGCGAACGCGACGGCGGCGGCGAACGCGGCGGCGGCGTCGCTGTCCACGGAGGCGTCGCTCGCGGCGGGCACGCAGATGGCCACCAAGGCTGAGCTGCAGCGCGTGCAGGACGAGAAGGAGCGCCTGCACCGCCAGAACGAGACGCTGCAGAACAACCTGCAACGCATCGAGGAGCAGGAGAAGGCGCTGCAGATTGGCATCGACAACCTCGAGGAGGAGCGCTCGCGCATCCGAGACGAGGAGCACGCCAAGCTCAGGAGCGCGCTCGCCAAGCGCGAGAGCGATCTCGAGGCCCGCATCTCGCAGGCGGAGAAGGCGGAGGCGGCTGCCGCGCGCGCGCAGGATGCGCTGGCGACCTCCAAGCGCGGCGCCGCCGACGCCGAGGCGGTGGCTGTCGCGGCGGCTGAGGAGGCGAGCCGCCTGACGGCGGCGGCGGATGCGCTGCGCGAGAAGGTTGCCGCGGCGGAGCGAGACCTGCGCGAGCAGTCTGAGAAGCGCGAGGCGCTCGCTTCGGCGATGGCGACGCGCGACGCCGAGTTGGCCACCGCGCGAACCTCCAACGACGAGCTCAAGGCGATCGTGGCGACGCTCGAGCAGAGCGTCGCCGACGCCGACGCCAAGGCTTCGCGGCTGGAGGCGGCGTCGGCGGCGGCGGCGGCGGAGTCGCTCGAACGCCTCGAGTCTCTGCGCGAGGAGATGCTCGCGGACAAGGACGAGGCGCTCAAGATGCTGGAGGATAACTTCGAGGAGGAGATGGCGAGGAAGGATGAGGAGAACGAGCGCAACTGGAAATCCTTCGCGGCGTCCTCCGTCGAGGAGCAGAGCCTGAAGCTCAAGGGCGAAGCCGAGGCGCGCGAGGCGCGGCTGACGGGTGAACTCAAGGAGACGCGTGAGCGCGCCGCCGCCGCGGCGGCGGAGGCGGCGGCGACGCTCGCGGCGGCCATGGAGCGCTCGGTCACGCGCGAGCAGCAGCTGCAGAGCGAGGCGGCGGCGACCATCAAGGAGCTCGAGCGCGCCGTGTACGAGGCCAAGGCGGAGATGGCTGCCGCCGAAACCGCCGCCGCCGCCGCCGCCGAGAAGCTCGCGCGCGAAAACGGAGCAGCGCTCGACGCGATTCGCGCCGACGCGGCGGCGGAGCGCGCCGCCGCCCTCGAGGCGCTCCGCGCCGAGCTGGAGGCGGCGTCTCAGGCGGCCGTCGCGGCGGCCGTCGAGGATACCAGCCTGAAGGCTGCCGCGACGCGCGACGCCGCGCTGGCTGAGGCTGAGCGCGAGGCTGGCGAGGTGATGAAGCACCTCGAGGCGTCGCTGCGCGCCGAACTCGGCGAGGAGAAGCGCGCGGCGCTCGAGGCTCAGGCGCAGACGCTCGCCGCGCAGGCCTCGGACGCGACGTCCCAGACGGCGTCCGCGCTCCGCGCCGAGCTGGAGGCGGCCAAGGCTGCCGCGCTCGACGCGCAGGCGGAGGCGGCGGAGGAGGAGAAGCGCGCCGCGCTCGAAGCGCAAGCCGCCGCGCTCGCCGAGTCCGCCGCCGTCGACAAGCAGGACGCGCTCGACGCCGCGTCGGCGGCGTTTGACCGCGCCGGCGCCGAGGCGCTCGCCGCGGCGTCGGCCGAAGCCGAGGCTGCCTTGTCCTCGAAGCTAGCGGAGGTCCGGGAGACGGCCGAGGCTGAGCTCCGGGATGCCCTGGAGGCTGCCGAGCGGCGCGCCGCGGAGGCTCTGCTGGACCGCGAGAATGAGGTTCGCGCGGCGTGCGAAGCCTCGGCGGCGGCGGAGACGGAGGCCGCGCTCGCTTCGGCTCGTTTGACGTTTGAGGCGGACAAGGCGCACGCCCTGGAGCAGGCGGAGACTGCGCACATGCGCTCGCTCGAGGCTGCGCTCGCTGAGGCTGAGGCGGAGAAGACCAGCGCGCTCGCCGCCTTGGCGGAGGAGGCGCGGCGCGAGCTGACTCAAAAACTCGGCGAGGCGACGGAGCGTACCGAGGCGGCGGTGGCGGCGGCGACGGCGTCGGCGCTCGAGACGACGCGCTCGGAGCTGGCGGAAGCGGCGTCTCGGGCGACGGAGGCGAAAGCCTCGGCGCTTTTAGAGCAGGAGCGGAGGCTTCGGGAAGAGTTCACGTCTCAAACGAACGTCTCCCTCGAGAACGCCTCCGCGGAGACCCAGAGGCAGCTCGCCGAACTGGAGCAGCGCGTCCGCGCCGAGTGCGGCGAGGCGAAGCGCGCGGCGCTCGCCGCCGCCGAGACCCAGAGCGAGCACGCCATCTTCTCAATCCGCGAGGAGCTGTTGGCGGAGAAGGAGGAGGCGCTGGCGGCGGAGAAGCTCGCTTCTTCCGCGACGGCCGCCGAGGCGGCCGCGAAGGCCAAGGCGAGCAAGCTCGCCGCGCTCGAGAAGCAGGCGCAGGAGTTCAAGGAGGCTGCCGAGCGCAACCTGCGCGACAAGCTCGAGCTGCAGGAGCTGAACCTGCGCAAGGTTTTTGCCGAAGAGATGTCGGCGACGCGCGCGGCGGCGGCGGCGGAGAAGTCGGACGCGCTGGTGTGCGCGGCGAACGACAAGTCGCAGCTGGTGATGGACTTCAACAGGGAGAAGGCGAGCGCGCTGGAGAAGCTCGAGTCGAGCCTCACAGCGCGCTTCGAGGAGGCGCGCGTGGCGGCGGCGGAGGAGGCTCGGCGCGTCAGAGCGGCGGATGCCGAGAAGGCTGCCGAAGACGCCGCCGCCGCCGCCGCCGAGCAGGCGCGCGTCATGACGCGCGACTTCGAGGAGGCCAAGGAGACCGCGCTGGACGCTCAGGCTGCCGCGTTCCTGCAGGACAAGACCGCCGCGCTCGAGTCTCTGCGCCAGGACTTGGCCGCGAAGCACTCCGAGGCGCTGGATGCCGCGCTCGCCGCCGCCGCCGGCGAGAACGGCGCCGCGCTGGCGACGCTGGAGCGGAACCTGCGCTCGGCGGCGGACGCCGACTTGGCGGCGGCGATGGATGCCGCCGAGGAGAAGCACTCGCTGGACAAACAGACCGCGCTGGACGCTCAGGCTGCCGCGTTCCTGCAGGACAAGACCGCCGCGCTCGAGGCTGCGCGCGAGGAGGCGGCGCGCGACGCCGAGACGCTGCGGCATCAGCTGGCGTCTGCGGCGTCCAACGACGTCGCCGCCGCCGTGGCGTCGACGACGGCGGAGCTCGAGGCGAAGCACTCGTCTTTGCTCGAGCAAACGCGCGCGTCGGCGGCGGAGACGATGCGCGCCGAGCTCGCGCGCGCCGCCACCGAGGCGGAGAGGGCGACGTCGCAGCTCCGCGCGACGCTTCTCGACGAGAAGGCCTCCGCCGTCGCCGCGGCCGTCGCGGAGACGCGCGAGGCGCTTCTGCGAAAGGCGGAGGAGGATTCAGCCTTTGCGCTCTCTGAGTTTTCGGCGGAGCGCGACGCCGCGCTCGAGCGCGCGGCGGCGACGGCGGAGGCGGAGAAGGCGTCGGCGCTGCGTGCGCTTCGCGACGCGTTCGAGGCGGACAAGGCGTCGGCTGAGGCGTCGGTCGAAGCGTCTCGCGTCTCGGCTTTAGTGACGGCGCAGAAAGATAAAGCTGACGCGCTGCAGCAGCTCGAGTCGGCGCTCAACGCGCGCTTCGCGCGCGAGCGCGACGCCGCGTTGGACGCGCAGGCGGAGGCTGCTTTGGAGGATAAAGAAAACGCCGAGCGCGCCGCGTCGACGCGCGCGCGCGCCGAGGCGGAGGCGTCGCGCGATGCCGCTCTGGCAGCGCAGAAGGCGACGCTCGTGGCGGAGATGCAGGCTGCGTTCGACGCGCGGCTCAGCGCGCACACGGCGACGCTCGAGCGTTCCTTCGAAGCCTCGAAGGCGGCGGCGCTGGCGGAGGCGTTAAGACGCGCCTCTGAGGAAAAGACGGAGGCGCTCGAGTCGCTCAAAACGTCGTTGGAGAGTTCCGCCGCGACGGCGCGCGCGGCGGCGGAGACGGACGCGGCGGGTCGCGCCGCCGCCGAGGTCTCGGCGCTCCGTTCGTCCTTCGAGGCGTCTATGGACACACTGCGCGCATCGCTGGAGGACAAACACGAGAACGCCCTCGCGTCTTTGCGCTCGGAGCTCATTTCCTCCGCCGCGAAAGACCGAGAGACGGCCTTGGCGTCGCTTCGCGTCGAGCTCGAGGCGGAGGCGACGCACGCTCGCGGCGTCGCCGTCGCCGAGGCTCGGCGTTTGGCGGAGGGTGAGCTTTTAAGGGTTCAGCAGACCGCCGCCGCCGCCGCGGAGACGCGCGCGGACGAAGCTCGACGCGAGGCGCTCGCGAAGAACGACGCCGCCGTCGCGGACGCCGAGCAGCGCGCCGCGCACCACAAGGCGCGGCTGGACGGCGTCGTGGCGCAGCTCGAGTCGGAGAAGGCTGAGTGCGCGCGGGTCAAGTCGGCGGCGGCGGCGGCGACGGCGGCGGCGGAGGCTCGCGCGGACGCCTCCGCCGCCGCTGCGCAGGCGCGCGCGGACGCCGCCGAGCTCAAGGCGCGCACGGCCGAGATGGCGGTGAAGCAGATGCAGGCGGAGGTTGACGCCGTGGCGGCGGCGAACGGCGCCTCCGAGGAGGCGCGCACCGCGCAGGTTATCGAGGCGAAGCGCGAGATTGAGTTGACGCGAGCCGCGCTCGCCGAGGAGAAGGCGCGCGTCGAGGCGGAGTCGCGCGCGGTGGCTTCGGTTCGCACCAAGTGCGCGGCTTTGGAGCGCCAGCTCGTGGAGGCTGACGAGCTTCGCCGCGCCATGCACAACCAGATCCAGGAACTGCGCGGCAACGTGCGCGTCTTCGCGCGCGCCAGGCCTCCGCTCGGCGCGCGCGCCGTCGGCCCCGCCGCGACGGACGCCGCGCCGCCGGCGGTTCGCGCCGTGGACCGCGACGCCATCTCCGTGACGGATCGTCTCGGCGACGCCGCCGTGTTCACCTTCGACAAGGTGTTCGGCTTCGAGGCGAAGCAGGAGGAGATCTTCGAGGAGGTTTCTCAGCTCGTGCAGAGCGCGCTGGACGGGTACAAGGTGTGCCTGTTCTCGTACGGCCAGACGGGCTCGGGCAAGACGCACACCATGCTCGGCGCGGGGGCCGGCGCGGAGGCGGGCATCATCCCCCGCGCGGTCAAAAAGGTTCTCGAGCAGGCGGAGACGTTGCGCGCGAAGGGCTACGAGTACGTCATGGAGGCTTCGTACGTCGAGATCTACAACGAGCAGATCAGGGACCTGCTCAAGCCCGGCGCGGACCACGACGAGAAGCTCTCCATCGCCGTCAACCCCGCGGGCGGGTGCCCCACCGTTTTAGGGGTGATGCGCGAGAATGTGCGTTCCGTCGACGCCGCGGCGGATCTCGTGCGCCGCGCCGCCGCGGCGCGCGCGGTGGAGTCGACGCAGATGAACGCGCAGTCCTCGCGGTCGCACACGCTGTTCCTGCTGTACATCACCGGAACGCACGCCGCGTCCGGGCAGACCCTGAGCGGGTGCCTGAACCTGGTGGACCTCGCCGGCTCGGAGCGCACCGACCGATCGGGCGCCGAGGGGCTGCGGATGAGGGAGGCGTGCGCCATCAACAAGAGCCTCAGCACCCTCGGCGACGTCTTCAAAGCCATCGGCGAGAACGCCAAGCACGTGCCCTACCGCAACAGCAAGCTCACGCACCTGCTCGCGCCCTGCCTCGGCGGCGACGGCAAGACGCTCATGCTCGTCAACGTCGCGCCCGAGCGCGAGTCCGCGGAGGAGAGCATGCACTCTCTGCAGTTTGCCGCCAAGGTGAACGCCGTCGAGCTCGGAGGCGGGAAAACGCGCGCCAAGCGAAACGTCACCGTCGCGGATCCCAACGGAGCCTCGGCTGGCGGAGGCAACGGAGGCGACCCGAACAAGAGCAGGCGATCGTCCGTGATGCCCCTGCCCCCGGGCGCGCTCGCGAGGCGTGCGAGCATGGCGGCGGGCGCGGGAGGCGCCAAAACGATGAGGCCGGGGGGAACGGAGAATGCGCCGCCGAAGTCGACGTTGGATCGCGACCGGTTCGGGGTGCGGCGCTGAAAAAAGAATTTTACGAGGTAGACGGGAAGGGAACGCGGTGACCGCGGCGTCTTCTATCGCGAGGCGGTGCGCCTCTTTTAGGACGACGCGCGAAGGGGGGACGTGATGACGCGTGAAACTATGACTATGTGCATTGTGATACGAACCTATCGGGAACTTTATGACTCCTTTTCGGTGACTCTTGTTCGAATACCACGGACGTCTACAGCAACGGCTCGCCTCTCTTCCCCTCGGAGAAGCTCCGGTAATCCACGCGCCAATCCGCTTTTTGAGCCCGGGCGCGGTCGCCCCCGCGCTGCGCCTCGCGACGCGTCACCTCGTCCGCGAGGCGCCGCCGCCGCGCCTTCTCGGGGCACGCCCGGGCTCGCCCGGCGACGCGCCGCGCGGCGGCGGCGGCGGCGGCACGCGGGTTCGCCGGCCGAGACGCGTCTCGCCCTCTCGAGGCGTATGAGTAATCAGTCTCGCCCTCGACGCCGTCGCGCGCAAACCGTCGAAAAGAGGCGTCGAAAAATACGGGCTCGGCGGTTCCGCCGGGAAACCCGCTGAGCTCGTCCACTTCGTCGACCAGGTCGATGAGGTCAGCGTCGAAGACCACCGAACGCCGCGTGCGCTGAGACGACGATGGATGCGAAAAAGAATTTTCGCTCGGGCTCGTCGAGGTCGAGACCAGCGCGAAGGTCTCGACCTCGACGGGCTCAGACCGAACGTCAGAAAGGTTTCGGTCTCGTTCCGTTGCTTGGTTTCGTTTCGTTTTCGGCCCGTCGCCGACGAAGTCGACTGGGCTCGGCGCGGGAATCCCGTCGTCTCCCCCGCGCGTCTCGTTCGCGTTCGCCGAGTCGCCGGCGGACGCGTCCGCCGGCGATTCCATCAAGGCGGGGTTCTCCGTGTGTATCTCCCGCGCGGACAGCCCCGGCGCGGCGACGGCGGGTTCGGAAGGTTCGGAAACGCCTTTGCGCGACGACGACGGCTTGTCGTCGTCGGCGTCGAAGCCCGCGTCGCCCTTCAGCGCGGCGTCCACCGCCGCCGCCGCCGCGCGCACGGCGGCGTGTGCGCGAGAAAGCCGCGTCGGGTCGAGCGGGCGTCTTTTCTCTCCGTTAGTCAAACGCGATGTCCGCCCATCGTCGATCACCACGTCCGGCTCCGCGAACGACGACGGACGACGGCGGACGGACGGAGGCTCGATGGGAGCCTCCTCGATGGATTCGCGGAGCGTACCCGCGTCCCCGCGCGTCTCCGCGACGCGCGCCCGCGCCGCCGCCGCCACCAGCGACGCGGGCGGGGCGGGGACGTGAGGTGACCGCGGCGCGGCTTCGCGTTCGGCGTAGGCGTCGTCTCGCGCCATCCTCGCGGCGATGGTCGCCAGACGGCTCGCGCCCTCGCCCCGCACGGGCGCGAACGCGGAGGCGACAGGTACACGTCGCGCCGACGACGCGGCGTCGTTTTCGTCTCGGCGATCTCGACGATTCATCGCATCCGCCTCTTCGCTCACGCCTCGCCCGCCCCGTTCCCACCAGGGGACGGCTTCGGAAACCGAAAGAGCCTCGGTCCCGAAACAGTGCGTCGAAACAACAGTGGTGGCTTTCCTCCCGTACGCGGTCATGTCGTCGTCCAGCCTGACGAGCGCGCGCGTCGCCGCCGCGAGCGAAACGCTCCGCGGCGCGTCTCTCCGCGGCTCCGGTTCGGGAACGCCCAGCGCCTGGCGCACCGTCCGCTCTTCCCCCAAACGCTCCGAGCGGACCGAGCGAACCTCAGACGCCGTCTCCGAGGTGTCGTCGAAGTAAAACGCGCCCGCGGCGCCTCTGTGCGGGTCGAAACGAAGGACGCGCTCCGCGTCCGCGGCGACCGGAACCGCCCCGGGGGACACCGCGGGATGCGTCAAGCCGCCGCTCGCCGCCGCCGCCGCCGCGCCGGCCGCGAGCGCCGCCACGAAGGCATCTTCCGGGGACGAAGCCGCCGCCGCGGCGTGCGCGGCCGCGCGAACCTCCTCCGGCAGCTCGGGGGTCGCCGGGAACGCCTCGCCGCGTGCGCGAAACGCCGCCGATGCCGCCGCCGCCGCCGCCGCGCGCATGCGCGACGCTTTGGTCGGACTCTTTCCCGGGACGACATTTTCGCCTTCGCCGTCCTCCTCCCTTTTCTTGTCCGTCGACGCCCTCGTGTTCTTCGTCGGGGGAGCGTACACGGCGGTGGCGGCACGCGGCATACTCAGAGCACCCGGTCGATTTAGATCCCGGGATGACGCCGGGGACAATCCGGGGACGGGGACGCGCGCGGTCCGCGCCGACGCGTCTTTTTCGCGCCGGGACGCGTCTTTTTCCTTCGCCGCCGTCGGCGCGACGGCGAGCGGCGGCCTCTGGCGCTCCGCCGGGGATCGAACCTCTGACTCCTTTTCGGGGAGAGGCGGATTCGGTTCGCGTCCGCGCCTCAACACCGCGCGCACCTCGTCCACCACGGCGCGCGTCATCGGGGAGACGCGCCACAGTGACTTTTCAGTATGCTTTTCAGGCGCCGAAGCTCCGTCGCGCGCGGCGTTGCCATCCTCCCGCTTCTCCCTTCGCCTGTACGCCTCGACTGTGGCCAGCGCTTTGTCCAGCTTATTGGTGAGTAAACGAAGCTCCGCTTTCCTCGTCTCCTCGGCTTTCACCGCGTCGTCACGCGAGCGCTCGCACGCGTCCAGTCGCACGTGCGTCTCGTCGAGCTCAGCCTCGAGGCGCTTTTTGCTCTCCGCGTACTCCACCACCTGCTTGATGAGCTTCGCCACCTTGCGCTTGTCCTCCGGCGCGAGGTCGTGCAGCGTGCACCCGGCGACGAGCGCGGTGGCGGTATCGGAGGTCACCGGCGCGGTCGTGGAGGCCAACGACCAGTCCTGCGCCCGGAAAGGTGCGAGCGCGGGGGGGAGGTGGTCGATTCCCGAGGCTGCCGCGCCCAGCCCCCCGAGCATCTCGCGCGAGGGCACGGGGGGGACCGCCGCGAGCGCGGGGGCGGGCACGGGGGCGGGGGCCGGAGGGCGCGAACGCGTCTTCTTGGGCTTTTGCGCCACCGCGGCCGCCGCGGGGGGGAGATTCGAGGCCGCGGGCTTCGCGTTGGCGGTCGCCGCGACCCGCGAGCGAACGTGCGCGTACGGATCGTTTTCCTTGGCACGCGCGGTCGCCGCGCCGCGGGTGCCGTGCGCCGGGGGCTTCACCGCGCCTGTGCCGAACGAGGCCGAGGCGCCCCACGGCTTTTGCGCCGGCGCGACGGACGCGCGAGCGTCCGCTTCCGACCGCCGAGCCATCGCGACCGTAGATGTGCCGCTGTCGGCAGACGCGCGCGCGTCGTCGCGCGCGCCTCCGGTCATTTCTTCCTTCCCCCCGCAACCTTCTCGGAAACCACGAAACGCTCGTCCGTTCGCGCGCAAACGGTCGGAATCGCGAGGCGTTTTTCGCGTCGAGCATTCGCGACGAAGAACATTTTCAACCACGCTCATCAAACGCGTAGTCCTAGTCTGTTCAGCAAAAAACGTCTGTCCAACCGCGGTCGTCTCGACCCTCTCGTCAACGCTCGTCACGTGAAGCGCGAGTGGTGCACGGAGGTCCGGTCGCCCACGTGCGACCCGATGAACTCCCGGGTATCGATTGACTCCGACTCGTTTTCGACGTACCGCTCGAACCGAAGGGTCACGGGCTTGTCGCTCCGCTCGAACACCGCGCGCTCGATGGCGGAGAACGGCGCCGCCCGCACGAAAAAGTCACTCGGCTGTTTCCACTCGTCCACCATCACCGCCAGCACGTCCCCGGGCTGAATCAAGCCGTGCGCTAAACCGGGAAAAACGGGGTTGACCGCGGTGACAACTGCGCCCGTCGGCTCGAAATCCGCGCTGTCGTTCATGTCGAGGTCGAGGTCCTGCGTTTTTTCACGTTCGATCGATTCGTGGAAGAGTTTGTTTTGTTCAGAGCGCTTTCGGGTTTACTTTCGAACGCCATCGCGCGTGCAGGTGAGGGAGTACGCGGGAGCGGGAGGTGCGCGCTTCCGGAGTGGCGCGCGCGAGGACGTCGCGCCCGACACATCGCCGATTATGGGTTCTTTTTCTTTTTCTTCGAAAAAAATGAAAGACGTTTCGGGAAAAGAGAAACCACCAAAAAGTCTTCGCACCCGGAGCTCGGCGACGGCGGCCGAGAGGGGGGGGCCGGTCATCGGCTGGAACTTGATGTGGTCGGCGACGGGCCTCGGCAGCTTCACGGAAAGCACGTGCGGGTGCCTGGTGTGCGTCGAGGCGGCCGTCACGACTGTTTGCTCATACGGCGCGTCGACGAACGAGAAGCGGCGCTCGGTGTTTGCGCCGTCGCCGCCCCACAAAAAGTGGACCTCACGCCCTGGTTGCTCTCGGCGCGACCGAACCCTTTGGCGCCCAGCGGGTACGACTCGTCGCCGTCCACGGAGTACTCGCGCGCGTACGACCGAGGCGCGTGCGCGTCGCGTCGGGGCTCGCTCGGGGTCTCGGCTCGCCGCGCCTCCTCCGAGGAGGCGCGGGGCGCGGAGAGAGGGGACTCCTCCGAGGAGGCGCGGCGCGCGGAGAGAGGGGACTGCGGGGCGGGCGCGGCGCGGCGCGGGGAGGGGGAGGGGAAACGGCGCGCGACTCGGGTCGAGCGCGCGGCGAACGCCGGGGGTTGTGTGAAGGCGTGCATGGCCGTGGGGCTAAGAAGGGTAGCTTCGCTGGAGCGCGGCGCGCTGTGACACGCGTGAAGGGCGCGTCGGAGACGACACGGTGTCGTGGCTTTTGGCTGGGCGTCGTCGGAAATCGCACGTCACCTTGACAACCGGGTTTCTACTGCGTCCTCGACCACTCGCGGCCGCGTCGCGAGCCGGATGTTGCGCTCCGCGACCGGCTTCGGCGGACGCGCGCGCGTCGCGTCCCACGCGCGTCCGTCGAGGCACGCCGCGCGCCCGAGGGTCGGCCTCGACCCCCCGCCCCATCCACGCGGGACGGCGCGACTCGCCGGCGACCGCGGTCTCGGGGACCACGCGCTGGGAACCATCGCGCGGTCGGTCCGAGTACGTCGCGTCTCGAACGCGCGGGGAAGCGCCGTTCGCGCCGCTCTCCCGCGGATCAACGACCTCGGGTCCGCGGCGCGGGTGGACGTGATGCGCGCCAAGCCGCTGTTCACGATCGGGCTGTTCGCGGACGCGCAGTACGCCGATCGCGATGACCACGAGCGGCTTAACGAGCCCGGGCGCGTGAAACGGTTCCGCGCCGCGCCCGATCGCGTCCGCGAGGCGATGGAACACTTCACTTCACCGGAGACGCGAGAGACCATGGCGTGTATCGTCAACCTGGGCGACCTGATCGACGGCGTCAACGACGACGACGTTTCGGCACCTGTGCCGACTCGAACGAAAGAGACGCCGAGTTTAATGGCGGAAGCTAACGCTCGCGATTTGCGGTTCATGACCGCCGCCGTAAAAGACGCGGTCCGCGGCGCCGTCCCGGTCGTGCACTGCCTCGGGAACCACGACTTGTGCGTGAAAACAAGGGAGTTGGCGTTAGAGATTCTGTACGGCGGGAAGAGCTCCAACGTCTCCGGCGCGAATACTCCGACGCGGGAGCTGAGTTACTTTTCCAAAAAGCTCCCGCGCAAATGGCGGCTACTCGTCCTCGATACCACCGAGCTCAATCCGCGTTGGGCGGGTGTCGGCTCGGAGGCGCAGAGACGATGCGAGGCGTTCGTTGTCGAACGAAACAACAGCGTCACATCAGGCGTCTCATCAGGTGACGAAACAAGCGTCTTTGACCCGTACCAGACGAATCTGAAACCCTGGGGCGGGGGACTCGGTCCGACGCAGATGCAATGGCTGGCTTCCCAGTTACGCGACGCCGAGAAAAACGGCGAACGCGTGATCGTCGCGTCGCACGTCCCTCTGTCGCGCACGGCGGCTCGTCCCGGCATGGCCGCCTGGAACTGCGATGAGGTGAGCGCGTTGTTGGAGGCGAGCCCCGCGGTCGCGCTCTGCGTCGCGGGGCACGACCACCCGGGCCGATACGGGAGGACCCTCGTGCCCGCGTCGGACGCGGCGCGTCGTGACGGTTCGTCGGAAAAAAAAGTCGGCGGCGGCGAGAGTACGTACTCGTATAAAACCTTCGGCCGGGTGCACTACGTGACTTTGGAGGCGATGCTGGAGGCGCCGGAGGACGGCAACGCGTTCGCCGCGCTGGAGGTTTACGACCACGAGGTGATCGTGAACGCGGGCGGCGTGACGCGCGGGTTCTTTGGGGAGAAGTACTCCGCGACGTCTTTGAAAAAAAATTCGGCGCGAAGTACTAAGAACTACGCGACGGATCGGCGATTGCGGGTTTCGCCCCGGGGACGGTTCACCGGCGTGGCGAGTTTCAGCGAGCGCGTCCCGGGATCCCCGGGATCGCGGGACGATCGCGACGGGGCGTCCGCCTCGATCCGTGTCGCGGGCTCGAACCAGCAGGCCGTGGACCTGCTGGACTGGATCAACGCCAACGCCGACGACGAAGACGCCGACATGACGTAAATCGTCGTGAGATGTACTTTGTATTTTTTTTATGCCGCAGTCTATTCATCACCGCTCGCTAGCTATACGAGCTTCTTTCGTGTCACGGAGCTCCTCCTTCGCCTTTTGCTCTACTTCCCCCTCCTCCTGCTTTGGTTCGCGAGGTACTGCGCGTCCGTCATGGTGCGCGTGAACACCTCCGCGCCCGCGTTGAGCGGCTTCATCGCGCCGCACGCCGAACACCGATCGGCGAATTTGGCATTCATCACCGCGGCGCCGCCTTTGCCGCACCTGTAACTCGTGCACGCCCACTGCTGCGCGTTTTTTGTAGACTGCTCCGGCGTTTCGTCATTTGGCCTCGTCGCACCCGTCGCCGACGCCGCGTGTACCGTGCCGCGCATGTACGCCCTCTGCGACGCCATCGCGCGGTACTGCTCCAGGGTCATCGCCGCGCCGAACCCGCCAAACGCATCCGGCCCGCTCGCCGGCGCGGCCATTTGGATGTCGGGTTTCGCTTCGTGTTCGGCTTCGGGACGCTTCGTCGGTGCCGGAGCCTCCGCGGCGAGACGCATCTCGGGTTTCTCGTCTTCTCGCGGTCTCGTCGCCTCTAGCGTCTCCTCCTCGCGCTCGCGCCTCCCGAGCGCATCGGCGGTCTCCCTCGACCGGAGCTCCAATCCGCCCGGGCGAGCGCGCTCGGCGGTGGCCCCACCGCGGTCGTCGTCGTCGCGAGCGCGGCGCCGCGCCCGCTTCGCCTCACGCTTCGCCTCCTTCTTCTCGCGCTTCCTCGCCTTCTTCGCCTTCTTCTCCTGCTTGCGCGCCTTCTTGGCCAGCCTCCGGTCCCGCGACCGGTCGGACTCGTCGCGGCTCGCGTCGCGACGGCGCGGGCGCGATCCACCCCTGGACGAGTCGCTGGACGACGACGAGTCGTCGTCCGAGGAGTCGTGGCGGCGGCGACGACGGCCGCGCTCGCGGCCGTCGCGGCTGTCGCTGCTGGACGTGGACGCCGACTCCGCGCCTCGCGTCGGCATCGCGAGCGTGCCGAGCGCGTCTCCACGGACCGCCGAGAAGTGAATCTGCATCCGTCGCCCGCCGACTTGTTCTCTCAGTTCGTTGCGCCCGCCTGATCGTGGCGAAAGAACGAGATGCCTTTTCGAAGAAACGGCTCCGAGGGTCTGTTTCTCGGTCTATTTAGCCGACCGAGTGAGTCAGCCTGATCTGCGAGGCGATCGCGCTGCCAACCTGTACGCGTTTTGGTGCGCACCGCGCGGACCCCATTCGCACACTCCGCGGCACACGCCACAGGTGGGGGGACTTACGCGACAGCTCGGTGCAGTCCCTGCGGCGGGAAGCTTTTCAGGAGACCCTTGCCCGAGCCGCCGGTCTCCGCGCGGCGCGCGGGGCGCGCGGTCGTGAGAACCCCCGCGAGAAAACCGCGAGGTTCGAAAGACCCAGCCGGTGGGTAACGCGAATCGTCCTTCCCGGACGCACGCGCGTCCCCCGACAGGCGCGATGGCGATGCCCGTGCGCGCGCGCGGCGTTCCCATCCCCGCGCCGGCCGCACGCGGCGGGATGGGCGCGAGCGCGTCGTCCGGGGCCGCGGCCGCGCCCGTGCGACCGCGCGGTCACGTCCGCGCCGGCCGGTCGCACGGCGTGTCGGTTGAGGCGGCGGCCGGCTGTCGCGGCGCGGACCGACGCGCGGGGACGCCTCTCGCGCGCGTCCACGGCGGGGACGCGGGGGTGTCGCGCGCCGCGCGCGGGTGGCTATCGTCGCGCGCGAGCGCGCGGTCGCGCACGGCGCCGCACGCGTCGTCCTCCGCCTACACCGTCGTCTCCTCCGCCGAGTCGCGGAATGGTGCCCACGATTTTGTGGGCGACGCGCGGCGCGCGGCGCTAAAGCGCTCTCTGCGCACGATCGACACCGGTTCTTTGATGGTTTCCGGGGACGGGGACGGGGACGGGGACCCGGACGCGCCCGTCCCCGAGATGGTGGGCGGCAAGGAGTTCCTCATCCCCGCCTCGGAGACGCTCGTGCGGAGCATCGACGACGTCGACCAGACCTTGCCCGCGACGCGCTCGAGCGTGGAGAGCGAAAAGTTTCTCGAAAACATCTCGCCGATATCGGCGAGCGGAGACGACGTCGCGCACGGCAGTAAGGCAGAGGAGTGGGAGGCTGCTCTGATCATCACAGGCACGGCGGTGGGAGGTGGAAGCCTGGCTCTGCCGTACTTTTGCGCCGCCGGGGGATTTTTTCCCGCGCTTCTTTTTCTCGGCATCGCGTACGCGCTGCTCTTGGGATCGGCGCTGGTGTTAGTGGAGCCCACCATCCGGGTGTGGGAGGATAACCCACAAGCGGCCGTGTCCATGCACTCCGTGGTGGAGACGTACCTGGGCAAAAGCTGGGGTCTTGCCGCGGGAATCACGTTCTGGGTGCTCATCAACTGCACGCTCGTCTCGCAGCTGGCGAAGTGTAGCGAACTCGCGTCGCTGTTCGCGGGGTTCGACGTCGCGTCGAAAGGCACCGCCGTCGCGTCCGCCGCCGCGGGGGTCTGGGTCGGCCGTCTCGGTGCCGTCGCCTCTGCGTTCGCCATCGCGTTCGCCGCGTTCGACCCGAACGTGGGGAAGATCAACGCCGGCGCCACCGCGGGTTTGTTCCTGGGGTTTTTCACAGCGCTCGTGTTTGGGTTCGGAGGCGTGGATCCCAAGCTCCTGTTGGCGTCCAACCTCGTCGCCGCGGCGCCCGCGCTTCCCGCCATCGCGCAGACCATGACGTACGCCGAGGCGATCCCCACGGTGGTGGACATGTGCCGCGGATCGCGCGTGAAAGTGCGTAGAGTGTTAGCGCTCGGGAGTCTAGGGCCCGCGCTGATGTACGCGCTGTGGCTGGCGGTGACGTTAGGAAGAGCGTCTCTGGCGGATTTCGCGGCGGGCGGAGGCGACCTCGCGGCGAAGATTCTCGCCGAAGGCGGTCCGCTCGGGTGTGCCACGGCGGCGATCGCTACTTGCGCCAGCGTTTCCACTCTGATCGGGTGCTACCTCGCGCTCTCGCGGTTCCACGCGGACACGTTCAAGCTGAACCTGTCCCGGCGGAACCTGAAGCTGGTTTCGTTGACCGTGCTGCCCTCGCTGTTAGTGAGCATGAAGGGCCCGGAGATGTACCACCTGATGATCAAGTTCGCGGGAACCGTGCCCGTGGCGTTCCTGTGGGGGGTGATGCCCCCGCTGGTGTACTGGAAGCAGCTCAAGGGGGAGGGGAAGCTCACCGTGCGATGGGCAGTCTACCTGGCCGTGGGGACGCTCGGGAGCGCGGTCGCCATGGCCATCGGGGCGAGGTCCATGTGAGCGCGGGGAGACGGGAGACGAGAAACAACGCGAAATTGCGTAAATTTTTTTGTACACTACGTCAGAGGACTCTCCCCCCACATCATCTCCCTGTACGAGTCGCACGAGCTCAAGGCGCGTGTTTTCGAAAACTCGCGTATAAGACGCTTTAAACTTCTCTGAGACGGTTCCCACGGCGAAGAAAGCTGTACGTGACAGGTAACGTACGTGACAGGAAACAGCCGCGTACGACGGCTCGTCTGTCCCTAGTACAGTCTGTCCCTCGGGGGCGCGTTTCTCCGTGGATTCTCGCGCGTCGCCTTCGCCTTGGCGTACGCGACAAAGAGGTCGGCGCGTTTCGGGTTGAACCCCCAACTCGAAGCCGCACCCTTCCCCGCGAACCCGAACTGCTTGTACCACGCGTACGTCCTGTGTAACGGAACGGGCGCGTACGGGGACGAACAACCGCGAGCCGCCGAATACGTGCCCCCCCTCTCCGTCTCGGCCGTGGCGACGAAACACGAAGGACCCCGTTTTTTTTTAATCGTCTTGTCCTCCTCATCCTCCACCAGGAAATCGCGCGCGCCCGACGCCTCGAGCGCGTCCGCGGCGCGCCGGGAGAAGATGGGCGCGCCGGACTGCAGGTCCGCGCGAACCACGCGCGTTTGTGAGGCGGGAACCGCGCAGTGATTCGTCTGGAGAGCGCCTCGCGCGTCGCGAGCGACGCTCGCGCGTTTTTCATTTTTTTCGACGGCGTTTTTTTTGTCCGGCGCGGCGAGCGGCGCGAGTTTCCCCCTCGCCGCCCTCGCCTCGCCCGGGGTGCGAGGCGCGTTCGCGGCAGCCTCGCGTCGGCGCAAAGCGAGGAGCTCGCGACGCATCTCCACCGGGTTGGTCGATCGAGCGGAGACGCGAGCGCGGCGCGGCGCGTATTCCGTCGTTCGCGTCGGACGTTTGGCGATCGTCGGGGACGGCGCCTCCGGTCGGACCCAACGCGCGCGCGGCGGCTTATCTTTCGTCGTCGGCGCCGGCGTCGGATCGATCGACGCCTCCGTCGTGACCGGCGGTCCACATTCGATGTGTTCCGGCGAGCCTCGGGACGCGGACACGTCGCGCGCGCTCGTCTCGGTCGACGCCGTCTTTTCCGCCTCCTCCTCGTTCTCGCCGGAAGCCCCGGCAGGCGTCCGCCGCGTCTCGTCGTCCCGGAACACGTTCGTCCCCGGGGATTTCCCCGGGGACGGGGACACGTTCGGGGACACGCCCCCCGCGATGGTCATCGGGGACGCGGGGTACACGGGCTGGTACACCCGGGGCATCGGTTTCAGCTTCGTCGCGGGGCTCACGCGAGGCATCTCCGCCTCGGACGGCTCCGCAGCCACGATGTCCTCGTCGACGTCGCTCTCGAACTCGTCGTCGCTGTAAGGCGCCATGACACCGGAGCTCTTCCGAGGGGACGGAGCTCGCGACGAGTCGACGCGCTGTGCGTGCGCTGACGAAGACCACCACCGCGCGCGTGCGCGTGCGCGTGTGGCGGGCGGCCTCGTCGTCGCGGGAAGACGCAAACGGTTTCTAAAACTCGTTTTTCTCAACGTCCGCGAAAAGCCGGGAAAACTG
>Ga0209666_1000356_pt1 | contig 35446 bp, 20 predicted proteins | sample SaaInlV_125m_DNA_FD_184679 | JGI IMG/M metagenome (GOLD analysis project Ga0209666, IMG submission 184679) | Marine microbial communities from expanding oxygen minimum zones in the Saanich Inlet - Saanich Inlet SI037_S3LV_10m_DNA (SPAdes)... | ecosystem: Environmental > Aquatic > Marine >...
AGCATACCAGCTTCGGCGCCATCTTCGCTGTCGCGCTCGCGTTGGTGCATGTGGCGCAGGAGAATGTGTTTGACCTGATTGTACCTTTCGGAACTCACCGTGGTCGTTCGCTTCTCAGCTACAGGCTCGGGTTCAGCGGGGGCCATGTCCTCGCCGTCAGCCGCATCCTCTCCTTTCTCTTGCGCTTTTGCTTGACGTTCTTGCTCGCGTCGCTTAGCTCGCAAGCTCTCGAGAACTTCTTCGGGAAGGATGGGATCACTGATGTCGTTCTCGAGCTCCATGTCATCCGCGTCGAGTGTCAAATCGCGAGCCTCGACAGCGATGATGGACTCGGACAAAAGTCGTCTCGCTTCTCTCACGTGCTTCGGATGCACTTCCGCCCGGCAGTGCAATCGCGCGAGAGCCTCAGACAGACGGACGATTGCCTCGAGCTGACGAACGGTGATTCTGTACGCTGTTTGCGTACCTGGCTGGCTATCACCCCGACGCAGTTTCACGTACGCATCCACGATTTCTTTCTGAGCTTCCGGCGTCATTCTCGGTTTGATTGTGCGCGCGTATCGGATGTAACGTTGAAGCTGCTCCAACGAAAAATCAACTTCCACGGCGGTTTCACGCTTTTGATGCAAGCTCACGATGTGTCGAGCCAACGTGTAGTCGTGGAACTCATCCGGTTCATCGATCATGACGTGAACTAAATCAAAACGAGACAAAATAGCCGGAGGAAGCGACAAGTTATGTCGCAACTTTTTGCTTCGATCGTAACGTCCGCCGTTTGGATTCGCGGCGGCCAAAATACTCGTCCTCGCGTTCAACGTCGCTTGAATGCCTGCTTTAGCAATACTGATGGTCTGTTGCTCCATCGCCTCGTGAATGGCGACTTGGTCTTTCACGTCCATCTTATCAAATTCATCGATGCAGCAAATACCGTTATCGGCGAGCATGAGCGCGCCGGCTTCGATACAATATTCACCAGTTTCGATATCTTTAGCGACAGTTGCCGTCAAACCAGCCGCAGAAGAGCTCTTGCCTGAAGTATACACGGCGCGCGGTAAGAATGCGGTGACGTACTTCAGGAACTGACTTTTCGCGCAGGATGGATCACCCACGATCAACACGTTGATGTCTCCCCGCAAATTCGTCTGACCAGTACTCTTGTGAACGCCACCGAATAACATAAGGGTGATGGCACGCTTGATATCGCTGTGTCCGTGCACAGTAGGAGCGATAGAGCGCACAAACTTGTCGTACAAGTGCGGATCTTGCGCCATTTGCGTGATCTCGCGCTTTTCTTGCGAAGAAAAGGTTTTGACAACTTCTTCCTCGTCATCGCCGCGAATATCTACCGCACCGCCGCCACTTGGCTCGGCCGTGTTCACGACGCTTTGCGCGACAAAAACCATGCGATAGAAGAGTTCTCGGCAACCTAACTGACGCAAGCCCGTAATACCATCGCTTCGTCCCTTGGCCGAAGATTGGAGCTCGGTGCGATCGCCCGCCATGTTCTTTGGGGCGACCTCTGGCACAACGAGCAAAGTGCCAGTGAACACAGCCTTGTCACCGGCTCGCGCTTCTTCGACGATTTCGTGTCGAAGTATGACGTCCATGCTTCTTGGCAATGAGCCAGCCGGGACCTCGTCCGCGTTCTCTTGTACACGCACTCTTTGCCAATCCACAAACTTGCACCCCTCTCGCTCCAGGGTCCACTTGTTTCTGTTGCCGCAAACTTCGTTGAGGCAGATTGACGGTTCCGTGTACCGACACTGCTGCTCCACATTCGGCACCAGGGTTCCACACTCGCCACATTTGAAGCACCCCATCAACAACTCCGGTCGAACGTCCGACGTGCGCGTCACTGTCCCGCTAAAGCTCGAAAGTTGCCCGATGTTGTTTGCCTTCAAACTTCGTAACCGATCGACTCGAGGCAAGTTGAAAAACTTCACCCAAAACTCTTTTTCCACGCCACCATCGTACCTTACCAATTCCGGTCGATGTTCTCGTACAAATAATCCCACCGCCTCGTTCAAGAACGGCTGATACATGTAAAAGTTCGCCTGCACCGCCTCGGCACCGAGTTCGTTGTCGTAGTCCATCAAGTGTGAAAAATCAACCGTCAACGTCGTCTTAGAGTCCATGTACTCCAACTGCTCCACGTACACTCGTCGCTGATTCCTTCTTGCATCATCTCGAACACCCGGACTGGCGAGCACTCCATCGTCGGGCGCATCCGCGCTCGCGTCGTAGACGTACTCGTTCAAAAAAGACTGAAACCTCCTTCGCACCTCATCGCTCCCTTGCACGTTCACGTTCACGCTCGTCATGTCGTCTCCGCCGTCGCGTCCGACGCGCCGTTAAATACACTTCTCGTCGCCACACCTCCGTCGTCCGCACGCTCCCACGACGCGCGTCGGCAGATGTCTCGATGTCCCGGCCGCGATCGTCCCGAGCAATCCCACGAAAATCTCGTTCCGCGCGCGCTCGTCGAGTTCTTCGCGGTTCGATCGCCCGCACGAGTCAAGTTTTTCACAGTTCTCGCCGTCCGTCGTCCGTCGTCCGTTTTCCGCGCGCCGTGCGACGCGCACGAGTGGCGTTGTGTCGTCAGCTGTCACAATTTCAAAAATTTTCTCCCCCCACGCGCAGCACATCGCGACATGTCGTCGGTCGATGCCCTCGATCCGTGCGCGCGCGTGCGCGCGACGTGTGCAAAGGTAGCCCAACGCGCTCGTCAGGTTACAGTGGACGCAGATGCGGTCGCGCGGTTCGTCGACGCGCTGGGCGACGACGACGTCGCGCGTCTGAAACGAGGCTGTCGCGGCTTCGACGACGGCGCGCATCACGGGGACGTCCGTGGAGACGACGAGGCGATGGCAATGTTCACGCTGTGTGTGGACGCGATAAACTTTTGCTTTTGGCCCGATCACGACGACGGCGTGGAGGAAGGACTAGAGTACGAGCATCTTACGAGAGGCTGGAGGAACGCACACGCGGGAGATTGGACGGTGTTGACGTGCGAGCGGTTGCAAACGATGAGTGGGCCAGATTTACGAGCGATATTGAATTGGCCGCGGCCTCTGCCGGACGAAGAGACGCGGGCTAGACTGATTCGGGAAGTGGGTGATGGGTTGGCGAAAAGTTTTGGCGGTTCGTGCGCCGAGTTTGTTCGAGCCGCGAACGGATCGGCGGTGCGGTTGGTGGAGCTCCTTCTTAAACACTTCCCGGGATTTCGTGACGAGGTGCATGCGAACGGGGATGACGTTTTCTTCTATAAGCGCGCGCAAATTTTCGTGGGGGATCTCTGGGGCGGCTTTCGCGGACAAGGTTTGGGATCGTTTCATGATATCGAGGCGCTGACCATGTTCGCCGATTACAGAGTCCCGGTGACGCTTCGCGAGCAAGGCATCTTACACTATGACGACGCTCTGTTAACGAAAATCGTGAATAAGGAGGAGATACCAGCGAACAGTGCGGAAGAAGTCGAGATTCGCGCATGCACGGTGATGGCGGTTGAAGCGATTCGCGAGTCCTTCGCGAAAAAGCACGGTGAGCGTGTCAGCAGCATCGTTATAGACTGGTACCTGTGGGAAAGAGGCGAAGGAAAGCGCAAAACCTCGGTAGAACCGCATCATAGAACGCGAACGACGTTTTATTAGTCTGTAGCTTGTTAGCATGTAAGTTGACGTTCATTTGCGCGCTATATTTGTTCTCGACCCTCTTGCGCACGCTGTGACTCTGCAGAACGCGCTGCAGCGCCGCAAAAGTGGCGAATTATTTTGCTAGCGACGTAAATCATCGATGTGCCAACCACCTAAAGACGGCGATCAAGTCCGCGACGCACGCGCCGAAGAGTCCGCCCTCGCGTCAGAGACGCTCGAACGCATCGCCCACGCGAGAGAAGTGGCGGTCGGTGCTACCGCCATCGCAAACTCTCTCGCCGACTCTCTCATCACTGAATACGCGCAGAACCTCGCCCACGCCGCGAAAGTCGCCTACATCGTCGCCTACATTACCGAACGTCGCGCCGCCGCCGCCGCAGGAAACGATGGCGCTCGAGACACTCTCGAGCATTTTCAGCGCGCTGCTCTCATCGCCCGGCTCCTTCACGACTCGCTTGGTCGCGCTCTGGAACAAAATCTCGCAGAAACAAACCGCGCAATCTTCGTGGAGCGCGAGCGCGCCGCGGATCTCACCGCATCGCTCGACGCATATCATGTGAGAAGTTAGAACCCTTTCCCCTAACGACGCGCCGACTGCGAACCTCAAAGCGTGACGCGGGGCGTCGACGCGCGCGCCATCGACGCGCGCGCCGTCAACGATGGCGCTCTTTCCCATCGATGCGCGCGACGATGACGTTCGCGCATCCTCGTCGCGTTCTAACGCCGACGCTGCGCCCGACGCTTGGCTTCGAATGAATTCTTTCCGCGCCAGCGCGAACGACGCACCCGCGGACGGCGACGTCGCCGATGCGCGCGTGCGCTCGATCTCGCCTTCGACATCGTCGCGAGATGACGACGACGACCGGGGAGAGAAGCGTGGGAAGAAAAGTAAGCGGGACAAGCGCGAGCTCAAAGAGAAGAAGCGCGAACGAAGGGAGAAGAGACTTCGAGTTGACGATGCGCGCAAGATTGCGGCTTTAGAGGAAAAGTATGGGCGTTTAACGCGGGATGCGCGCGTTGGTGACGTTCGCATGCGCCAGGGGAGGGATGCGTATGAAGACGCGCGACGCGACGGCGACAATCTGGCATATGGGCGCGTCGCGCGCGCAGACGGCGTCAAGTTTCGACGAGCCGTGGATCAAGCGCGAGAGTGGTACGAACGCGCGGCAAGAGTGCGCGAGAGCGATTTTTATGGATTGAATTTGACGTCCAAACGCGAGCGTGAATCGACGAAAGAGCGCTACTTTACACGAGGGATGTCTTCGCGAAGCGATCGAAGCGCGCCAAGACTGCGCAAACCTTCTCTTGTGGATACGGCAAAGGCAGATACAAACGCCGAAGAGTTTGTCAAGCTAGAGTTACACAACTTGGGCGTTCCGCACATGGCTGAAGACGGGATGGAGAACGCGCATGCGCATCTGATGCAAAGGACGAAGAGCTTCAATGAAAAGACGCGAGAGCGTCCGGAGGACGTCGAACTTTGGATCGAATTCGCCCGATTTCAAGACGAGTTCATGGCTTTGACGAGGAAACGAAGTGAAATTCGTCAACTGGTTGAGAAAAAGATCGCCATACTGGAGCAGGCACTGAGGTATCATTCGCACGATGCGCGTGTGATCATCATGCTGCTCATGGAGTACGAAAAGGTTGAAGAGAGTCCTTCAATCAAATCACGCTGGCATTACGCGTTAGAGCAAAATACTGGAAGTCCTGATATTTGGCACGCGTATCTTCGTTACCGTATGCGTGACTTTAGTAACTTTAGCGCGAGCAGCGTTCGTGACGACTTCAACAGAGCGTTACGTTCACTCGCGATAGCAAGGAACCAGTTGAAGCAAATATCTGCTGCACCAAGCAAGGTGTCTGAACTAGAACGCGCAATTGTCGATCTCATTGTCGATGTATGTCGATTCGACATTCAAACTGGTGAAACGGAACTAGCAGTAGCAAGGATTCAAGCAGCAGTAGAGTTTTGTTGCCTCTCCCCGTCGACGCAGACGGAAGACGAATTGGTGGATGCATTCGAGCAATTTTGGGAGTGCGGTGAGCCTCGTATCGGTGAGCCGAATGCCACGGGATGGAACGAATGGATGTCCATGAACACAGAGCTCAAGATAATAGTTCGTGATGCGAAATCAGACGCAGCGAGTAGGAACAAGCATGCGCATCAAACGCCTTACGAAGTGCCTCCGCCTCCTCCGCCTCCACCGGATGTGCCAGCAGGAGCCATCCTTGGTGGTGGCTGGGAACGTTTTGAAGACACTGCAATAGACAACGATGAAGATTGCGTTGGCGACGATAGTGAGGAGGATGAAGAACCAGACGCAGCCGCGCTCGCACTTCTCGAAGAGCAGCTTGACGCAGCAGCGGACATTGAAATTGATGATGAGATATTGCGTCGATGGATTGTGAAAGAGAGGGAACGCTGTTGCGAGATATGGAGACCAGCTCGATCGATGGACGTGCAAGAAGATGAACAAAGCGCGTCACCTCGTGTGATATGGTTCGATGATATCAAGCACGGTTTGATAAGGCTGAGCGACGAAACTGCAAAGCGGCGATTGTGGATGCAAACACTACGTCTCGTCGGCACTTTGGACAAGCTCCCTACTGATTTTGATCATGATAAATCGCTCGATCTCATTGAATGCACGGCTGGTCCGTATGTAAATGCCTCGAGAGTTTTTGCCTCCGCCGATGGCGTGAAGCACAATGGAACATGGCTTTCACAGAGTTATGGACTTGAGCACGCGTGGGTCACCGCCGATGCTGGACGCGGCGCTCTCGGAGCGAATATGTTTCGCGTTTTCGCAAGCTATGATCCAACCATTTTCTCATGTCGCGTCGTCACCGAGAAAGATGTTGCAAAGGAGCTTCTGTCGGGTGTCCACGAAAATTCTCTCAAGCTTTGGTCGCATTTTGCGAAAATGGAGTGGGAATCTGGACGTAAGGCATCGGCGCGAAAAATTTATGCAAAAGTGTTCAGCACTGCGACGTCAGCCAAGGTGCAAGACATCTCACATCTAGCTCTATCTTGGGTCGAATGCGAACTGCGCGAGAGTGATAGAGAAAACGCACTGAAAGTGTTGTTGGCACTCGCGAGCGTAGATTCTGGTGAAGAGACCACTCCGAACGCCGCCCGCGTTGAAGGCGCCACGGTCTTTCTACGAGCGCAAAATTTGTTCAACCAAAAAATGAACAACGCTTTTGCAGGCGGCGGTGTGTGGAAGGGTCGCGAACACGATGGTCTGCAAGAATATGGAATTGCGTTGATTCAATGCTTCGCGCACTTCCAGTACTTGAACAAGCAGACGTGCAAGGAAATTGACGATGCGATTTGTGCAGTACCACCAGAGACGCAACTTCGTGCGACGAACGTGGAGCATTGGCACAGTTTGCACGTCAAGCTGTTGGACATGAAGCCACTCGCAACACGGCGCTCAAGTCTTGAATGCGCGCTAAAAGTTTTTCCAAGGAGTCCGCATCTGCTTCTGAAGATGTGTGAACTTGAACTTGATGTCCAAGGCAGGCAGCGCATGCGTCGTTTATTGGATTTTGAACTCGAGCGCAATCCAAACGTGACGCTGATGTACTACGCGCTCGGCATGGAGGTCGGCAAACCGTTCGTATCGAACCCTCGCGTAATTTCCGTCCTCGAGCGAGCATTGCAACCGGCATTAATCACGGCACAGTCGCCTTTATTGTGGCTTACGTACATGCGCGCGTACGTGTCGTGCGGACAAGCGTCCAGCGCTAAGACAATCTTCTTACGCGCCATAAACGCGGTACCGTGGAATAAAACGATTTGGCTGTATGGGATCGAATCACTAGCGTCGGTGTTTTCGACCAAAGAACGTGCCGCCCTGCTCGATGTCATGCGTGGCAAGGGAATCAGCCTCAGAACGGACGTGTTCGAGATCCAACTCGAGCGCGCTGTCGAGGCAGCATGAAAGAATTCAGAATTTAATTTTAGTCCTACTGTAGGTAGATACTTGTTGTACATTCTAGTTTGCTATCGATTCTTCTTACTCCACGCCAGGATATTCAATGAGTGTCGCACGCACCACACCGCGAGCGGTAGCGCGCCGATAACTATGATCCAAAACGACCACCATCGAAAGTTATCGACATGTCGCGGCGGTCGAAACACGGGTTCCGGATCTTGATGGTCGGTTGCGTAAAAATCACCAAATTCCCAGAATATACACCCGATCGACCACGCGAAAAGAGCCAAGGCATAGTCTACGCCCGAACTTTCCGGACGCGCGCGATAAATCTTGATCTGTAAGTACAGATAGTACGATACCTGAAACACAATTACAGCGCCCAAGATCCACCACGCGACACGGCAGTAATCTTGCGATACCGACGACAGATTGTAATACGAAAACACCGTCAAGTCGTGCGCCGCCCAGGACAAAATTGCGATCGCCTGAAACGCATCGGTGACGTCTTGCGTGTCGACTTCGCCCGCATTATTCATCGCCGGCACCGCCAAAACCGTGAGCTGCGCGGCTTCTATGAGTACGCTCGTCGCAAAGCAAATCACACACCACACCTCGAGCGCGTACACCGACCCGTAGAAATCCATCCAAACCCAACATGAATTCGCCCCGACGAGCCAAAAGAACACCGCCAGCGCGTGTCTGAACTCATTCGCGTCGTTCCTCGACGCCCACACGTTATGCGTAAAGAATATCACCACGAACGCCATCGGCACGAATACCCACCTCGTCTCTTGGCTCCAACAGCAATCGTTCGCGATCCAAAACATTACCGAAAAATGGTCCAAAACCTCGGCTCGCGCCATCGCGGACGCGCCCTCCGAGTGTTCCGTGAGCAGAATCGTCTTCGGCACGAGCGCGACGAGCTCGTCGGCGCTTTTCGGTTGCGCGAGTCGTTGCACGAGCGTCTTTTCGGGCGTTCGCGGTGGCTTTGGCGTCGTCGCGGCATCGCGCGCGTCGCGTTCGTCCGACATGACCGATTCAAAGCTTCGCGCGCCGACCCCGCGCGCGGCGCGTCCGCGCGCACACGAACCGCGCGCGGCGCTATGGCGTCAGCACCCTCGGACGCGGCGTCGCTGTGTCCGTCTCGATCGCCGCATTGCGCGGCCGACATCGCGGGTCCCGATGTCCTCCGCCGACGCCGACGGTGTTCTGGTCCTCGCCCTTCGCGCCGCGGACGTCCCGATCGCGTCCGATGACCTCGCATCGCTCGTCGACGACGGCGTGGCGTTCGCCAAACTCATCCGTTCGGCGCTCGTCCGCATCGATTCCGTCGCGTTCAAGCACCTCCCGGAGACGCTACCGAGCGAAGATGACGATGCGAACGTTGCGGAACGGTTTCGCGTCGCCGGGGCGTACGCGGAAGCGCTCAGGACGATTGGGTACGGAGGGGATGGGGAAATTGGATTTCAACAGTTTTTGTATCCGAGCGAGGCGAGCGCGCGGTCGATTTTGAAATTCGTTCTCGACAAATTGCCGAGGAAAGAGGTCGAAGAGGCGATTTCTGGAAGTGCTGGGGGACGAACGAAGAATGAGACCGTCGGGGTCGGGAGTGTGGGACAGCGTGCGATCAAGGCGGTGGCGAAATCGACGCGCGCGGGCGCGGCGTGGGGAAAGGCGGCCAAGTCACTCGGAGGGTTCGCAGGGATCGCGGCCGCGGCGAGGGCGAAGAAAAAGACGGACGACGTGGAGGATACTCAAGAATTTCGCACGGTGCGGTTGGCGACGGAGGACGAGGCTGGGTTTTTTGGGAAGCTCAAAGAAGGCGGAGAGGCCTCGACGTTGGCATCCATCTTAGAGTATGCGTCGCGCAGCCGCGCGGATACCGAACGCGAAGAAGATGCGCAAAGATTGAAGTTTGGAGGCGTGGAGCGCATAGATTTTATCGGACCCGATGGAAAACCATTCGATTTGCGCACTCGTGGAGGCTTGCGTGGATTGATTGCGGAGGTGTTCAAATTCGCGATTGAAGGCGGATTCTATGCTGAGCCAAAGGCGAGACGGGCAAGACGCGAACTCGAAACGAAGATGGACGAGACAAACGTTCTCGAGACAGCGATGGAAGTAGAAAAGGAGGCTCTTGATACACTCGAAGGGCGTTTGAGCGCGCGAGAACGCGACGTGGAAGATATTCAGCGTCGAATCGATGAAGCCATTGCCGTGCTGTCGACAGTGGATGATGAAATCGCCTCGTGCGCGGCCAAAGTGAAAGAAGCTTTGGAGTCCACAGATGAGAAACGCGCGCGAACGGCAGAGCTTGAGTCAAATTATTTGTTGCATAAACAAGCCGTGGGTATGGTATTGGCCACCGATCGTCCCATCGAGGAGAGCGAAGCCGAGTTGAACAAGGTGCTCAACACTGCGAAGGAGAGAATGGAACAACTCAAGGCTGAGTGGGAAGCCGCAAAAGCTCCGCTTATTGCCGCCATCGAAGCGCATGCGGTTGCGGCCAGTGAAAAGCGTGAAAATGCAAAGCACCAACTCGAGGAGATTGAACAGTGGCGCTCTGAAGGCAAAGAAACGAGCGCGTTGTTGCGCGTCAAGGAGCACGAGCAACGTCAACTGCTTGAGGAATATGAGGCATCGCCAAAGAACGTGCACCGTCCTTCGTTCGTGCGACGAGTTAACGAAATCATAAAGAATATCAAGAAGCAGGAAGGAGAGATCTCGAAAATCGTGAGCGATACTCGCAGCGTGCAAACCGAAATCCAATCCGCAGAGGTGCTGCTACAACGCACATATACCGTCGTTGAGGAGACGTTGTTCAGAGAAGCGCGCTCGGATGAGTTGTGTCGAGCTGCGTACAAACACCTTCACGGAATGCATAGCGGCTTCGCCGACTTAGTGAGTAAAGTTGAAGCCACCGGCGTCGCGCGTCGCGCGCAAACCGATTTGCAGCGAAAGGTGGTGGAAATTAGCAAACAACCGAACAATACAGAGCGCGTGGCGCGAGACTTGGCGCTGATGAAGGAGCAAATCGCAGAGTTGGAGGAGAAGCTCTCGTCTTCCGCGTGAGTTGTTTCAAATCTACTTTCGTCATAGTACATTGTTAATCTAGAGCTAGCCAATTCCTTTAGAGGATGCTGTACTGCGAGTAAAGGATCTGTCGAACCTCGAAATAGTCTTGGGATAACGCGCCCTCGACGACGAGCTTTTCATCACCGTCCTTTCTAACCGTGACACGACCGTTGGCACACACCAGCACACCATCGGCGAATTCGGCGATGATGCCTTCTTGAGCTAGCGCCTGACGGAAATCAGAAAGACGCAAATCGCCCAAAAATACGGAACCGGGCTGCGCAGACACCTTTGTCATCGTGGCGTTTGACGGCGCGAGCGCCATGCCATCAGCGTTCGAGTTCAAGGCAGAGACAGGCAGTAACATTGGAGCACCACCCTCTTCCAAAGCTTTGCCAACGACACCGTTGACCCAGCCAACTTTGTAACCCGCCATGTCTCGCATGTTTGCCTTTTGAAAGAGCGCGTCTGAGACGCGAATCTTGTACGTTGCCGAAGCCGAAGTGCACTCAATCGTCTTACCCGCATCAGGAGCATCGATCTGCACACCGGGTAATCCCGCAGTGAGCGCATCTTTGAGCGTTTTAGTCTCCTTTGCATCACCATGAACTAAAACTACCCGTCTCGGCGCAGCTTGCGTGATGAGAGTGCGGACGCTCTTGCCGTCTGCCTTTCCTTCAAAGTCAACAGTTAAGATTGTCGCACGGATGTTAATTTCACGAGTCTCGGTGACGAGTTTCGTAGGAACCTCTTGAGGCTCTTCTTCTTCGTCTTCTTCGATGTTTGCGACATCAAGGTCGTCGACTACAGTCGTCTCCTTCATCGGTTCTGGAATAGGTATCCCGCTCGACATTTGTGAAATTTGATGAAACGTTTCGATGTCTATCTCTTGACCATAATCCGTCATCGTCGGCTCCCACACTTCATCAGGAAACATGGGACCATGTGGCGTGGAAATCGGTGTGAATCCCTCCGTCAAGGTATCGCGCCGTCGTAAATCGGCTTCCTGAGTAGATCCCACCGTTGTCACACCAAAAAGTACATCCATGGGCTCAGCCTCTGCTTCAACCGGTTTTATATCCGTCATTTCTTCCTCTGCTATCACAGTCTCGCTCTCCTTCTTCTCCAGCTCAGTACTTGTACTCGATTTGCGACTACTTTCGTGCTCCGCTAGCTCTGATCCTTCCAAAGGGATGCGGCGCGATAACGTGAGCTTGATCTTTTTCTTCGCCGTGGCCTTCGCGCTGAGCTGCACGACTTGCTCAGTGAGCGAACCATGCTCCGGTTGACCGGTGAGAATCACCAAGTTGCTCTTATCTTCAGCCCATTCAGCGAACAAATGTCTCGATGGTCCCGCCTCCAAGCTTCCGAACGACGCGAGGACGACTTTAGGCCCTGGCGGTAACGCCTGCAACTCCTCCATCGAGTGGCACAGCGTGAGAAACTTTGTGTTAAATGGGTTCTCGCGTCTACGCTCGAATGCGTTTGTCACGTGATCCCCCATCCATTCTAAATGTGATTTCGCGAAATCGAGCGTGTTATACGCCACGTTGGTCAAAAGCACGATTTGGTACGATCCCAATTGACGCTGCGCCCACTTCTCTTCTAGCAACAAAATCAACTCGAGCACGCGCCCAGCGGGATCGATCGGAATGAGCACGTTACCGTTCATGCGCAAGCTAGACAATATCGAATCAATCAGCTTGGCGTCTCGAGTAGTCTTGTTCGGCACTTCGCGGTCGACACTACTCGCGTCAGTGATGAGAAGCGCAGGTCTGTGAATGGCGTCGAAAGATGTGCCGTTCAGGTGTCTCTCCTTCCGCACGTTGTAATCTACGGCGTACACCACGTCTTCAGCATCTTTTCCTATCTTCCACACCGCACCACCAAGCGTGTGGCCAGCGGCGTAAGCCATGACCGAGATTCCATCACCCTTCCCGCGCAGCATCGACAATTGCATGTACTTGACGGGCACAAACGCCGCGAAAGCCGTGTCGACGTCGTCGAGCGAAAACACCTCCTGAAAATCCCCCTGATCTTGCCTCGTCAGAAAGTGATCATACATGTACATCTGTCCCATCTTGTGCACCGGCAGCGTCGCGTAAACCTTGCAATTCATTCCCAACTTTCCAAACGCGTAGGGCAACGCGCCCAAGTGCGCCGTGTCTGGATGCGAAATCAAAACCGCGTCAACCTTCGGCGCGATCGCCGCCAGCGGCTTGAGCATGTCCACATCAAATTTGTCATTCCATCCACAATCGAGCAAGATGTTACAGCCATCGATGGAGACGTGATAGCACATCGGTTGTTCTCCTGCGCGATTCGTTCGTAATTCGCCGTCGTCAGTCACTCTGATCTCTTCGTTCGCACCATCCGCCGTTCGCGTCCTCTCGTTACTTACCCTTCACTCCGTACAAAGGCGTCACCAGCACCTTATTCCCGCGCTCGACTTCCGTCTTTTTCACCTCCGCCACCGCAATTTCCATCGCGGCGTTCGCCTCGACCTTCATTGAATCCGTCAACTTCGCGCGCCGCGCCTCTTTCACCGCCTGCGCGCGCGATCGCCGCGATCGCCGCTAGCTGTCGCTCGAAAGCGCGTCGTCGGACGCCTTAGCGACTTCGCTCGCGCTCGATTCGCCGCGCGACGCGTTCTGCCGTCGTCGCGCTTCGTTCTTTTTTCGTTCGATCAAACCTCAGACCTTCGCGCGCACGCCCGCGGCTCCTCGACGCGCGTCGTATCGACGCCGATCGGTGGTTAAGGAGTTTCTCGCGCCCACGTCCACGCGCACGCGTCGCGCGCGCACGCGATCGCGCGCGGCGGACGAGGGAAATGAGTTCCATGTTTGGCAGCGTCGGTGGCTGGTTCTCGGCGACCGCGGATGGCGAGGATAAACCGTACGTGCGCGCGATCGACGACGCGCGCGATGGTGTTTGTTGACGCGCTCCCGCGCGACGCGCGGTGGCAAAAGAGCGATCAATCGAAGCGAACGACGCGGATATGGATGAGATCAGAAGCCTCGCCGACAGCTGTCGAGGACGCCGGCCGCGACTGACGGAGCGCGCTTTGACAAACGCAGGGAAACTGATCCTACTAAATTGTTTCACGAGTTTCCGCACCCGGAGAACTGGAAAGAGCTCGTGGATGAATTGGCGGGGCGATTCGGGGAGGACTGCGAGGAAATTCCCGAAGGGATGTGCCCGTTGGGGAACCGCCGCGCGACGCTTCGACGATTTTTAGTAGCGCGCAAGTATAGTTTGGATGACGCCGAGGCCGCGCTGAGAGAGGCGATGGAGTGGCGTAAGACAGTGAAAATTGGCGATCGTGTGGGCGTTGATGCGATCCTAGCGAGCGAACCACGATGGGATTTGCTCGCCGATAACCGTAAGATTATGACGGGGACACCATTTTTATGCTACACGAAACAGGGGTTCCCGGTGTACATGTTACGGCTGGGTAAGGGTGATGCCGCGTTAGCGACGTCGGCAAGCGACGAAACGCACGTCTACTCTACGATCGTACGCGCTGAGCACTTGGTGCAGTCGATTATCCCCGAGGCTACAGAGAGAGCGAAGAAGATCAAAGCTGAGGGCAAGGAGCAAGAGGCTTCGAGCGACGATTACGACGGTTTGGTGGATAAGCAAGTCGTCATCATCGACATGGACGGGATAGGTATGTCGGCGTTGAGATGCCTCTATGTGTTGAAGACAATCAATAGCGTCGCTTCGCACAACTATCCGGAGCTCTCCAAGGCCATCTACGTTGTCAACGCGCCGTCAGCGTTTGACTACTTGTGGAGCGCGGTCAAACCTCTTCTCGCGGTGCACACGCAACATAAAATCAAGATTTTCAGCCAAGCAGAGTCGCAGTATACTGGTTTGCAAAGATTACTTGAGGATGAAGATATTCCCGACTTCCTCGTGCCGGAAGGTCACACGCCAGGACAGAAGGACTGCGTTACGACAGTGGACGGTTTCTTACCGACGACTGTGAAGAAAATGGATGACTGGCTCAAATCTCTTCGCAGTGAGCAAGAAGGTGAAACAAAAGGCGATGAAGAAGTGAGTGCGACGATCGAAAAGATGAGCGCTATTGAAATCAAGGAAGATTACGCCGCGGAAGCTTGAGCTTGACGGTAGTGAAATTGCTATATTGAGTCTAAATCTATGCGATGAACGGTATCATCAAACCGCCTCAACGTCGAAATTCAGGGCGTCCATCGTCTCGAGCGTTGCGTCCGCGATTCCCACGAGCCCGTTCAGAGGCTTCCCGCAAAAGGTCATGCCGCACAGCTCTAATACTTCGTGCAACCTATCGCTCTCGAATAAATACAGGTACGCCACAAGCGCCTCCAAAGCGCTTGCGTCCCTGTGCACATCCCCTTTATGTCCCGACCGCGACTCGTGTCCGAAATCTCTTCCCCATTTCAACACCGCGAGCTCTTGATCTGTCAATAAATCCTGTTCAAGAAGCCTATTCAGGTGTGCGTGCATGGCTTTGGCGCTGCACCAGCCCTTGGAGACGCCGTCTTGAGGCCTGATGGCCCTTCCCGACGTCGACGCGCTCTCGCTCGACGTGACGCGCTTTAGAATCATGTGTTGTCGAGCGTAGAGCTCCCAAACCGCGTCACCGAGGTAAGTGAAGGCCAGAGCGACGGACGGCGAGCGTTCGACTAACGGCTGCGGAATCTTCTCCAGCGTCAGCCCGCCACGGGAAACGCGGTACGCCAACGACTTCTTGGACGCCGCAGATTGCTGCTTTGATGCCGCGGATGCTTTTTTCTTTCCCGCGTTCCCGCACGTTACCGTGAGTGCGCGAACGTGCGGCATGTCGACCGAGTCGTACTCTGTGGCTGCTGGCGCAACGCAAGGTTTGCCTCTCGTATTTACATCAAGCTAGTGTGATTTTAATCAGCCTTCGCCGGTGCGGCGTCATCGTCCAAACCCCAATCCTCTTCACCACCATCTGCGGCTGGCTCGCCGGATGATACCTCGGGTTCCTGTTCCGCCTCGACTTCCTGTTCCGCCTCGACTTCCTGTTCCGCCTCGACTTCCTGTTCTGCCTCGACTTCCTGTTCCGCCTCATCCACCACTTCAGATTCTGGCTCCACCGCGATATCGGATTCCGGCGACGCCTCTTCCTCGATTTCGGGCTCCGCTACAGCTTCTGACTGATCTTGTTGCTCGTTCACATCGATGTCGTCGATCGCATCCGTAAGCTTGTCAACGGCGAGCCCGACGCCATATTCGCACGCGTCGGCCTGGGCGCCCGCTTGCGCTCTGGCGTGTTTTTCCGCGTCGAGTGCCTCATCAAAGCCTTCGAATAACTCCAGATGTCCCGCTGGATCGGCTAAAGCCTCGGCTGCCTTCTTGTTTACCTTACTCAAGTCATCCTTCCACAATGCGATGATTTCAGATACACGACTCGGCGCATATGTGCGCGCCATGAACGCCGCCTCGGGAATACGCTTCGTCTCGATCAATAAGTCGATGCAACCATCGATATCTTTCAGCATGAACATCGATACAAACGCCACATTGTTCTTACCCTTGAGTTTCGATTCCTCCACGAGTTGCTTGAGCGTCTCTGGTGATCCAGATGAGGTCGCAAGTAACAACTGACCAGACAAATCTCCAGACTTTTCTAAGCACTTGTTCGTGAGCTCGAGGTCACCATTCGACATCGCAAGCTCACCGAGTTGCTTCCATTTCGACTCATTCGCACCTTCCGTTTCTACGATTTCTCGGGCGATATCGAGTTCACCTAATTGAACAGCGAGTTCAAACTTGAAATCCGGGTCGGTCGCGATGCGTAAGGCGTCGCTCACCAAGCCGCGAGACTCGAGGAAGCGCGCGATGGAATTGTGCTGATCGACAGGGATCGTCTCGAGAACTTCCTCTGCGGCCTCCAACTCACCGCGAAGGATCAATGTCTTGAATTCGACCACGGTCAACAGCAAAGTAAAGGACACGACGGCAAAATTCTTGTCCATCAAGAAGACACGGTTTTGCGCCGCGAGGTAACCCAAGATGAACATGGAACGATCCAAGTGTGTAAGGGTCGTCACTTCGCCACCGACGCAGTAGTTCAAACGCTTATCGGTGTTAGTGTAGATGAAGCAATCTCCCACCCAAATACCCGTGCTGACCGACTCGTTGATTTCGGAAATCAGCTCGAACGACTCTTCAACGCCCTCGCTCTCGTCCACGTGTCCAGATGCGAAAGCCTCCGCAGTCGCTTCAAGGTTGTATCGCAGGATAAAGAAGCTCGTATCGCTTACTATGGTGACCATTTCACCCGACTCACTCCAGATGACGTTTTTAACCGACACATCCAAGCGACGAATGACACGGCACTCATCCCAATCGTAAAAGCAAATGAAATCCGTCGAGCGAAGACCGAGCAATGCGCCGCCGTGCAAACCTTCAGCGGTGAAATTAGGGCGGAAAGCGTTCTTTTCCGTAAAGTTCTTGAAAACTTTAATCTTACTCGAACTTTCACGAACAGCGAACTCGCTGGGATCGATGCTCCAAGCGAATTCAATCGCGCTCCCGAAGCTCTTATTTCTCCACGCGAGGGCGGTGTAGATGATGTATTCGCCGTCGCCGCAAACGGCAACGAACCGTCCGTTCGGGTTGTGCGCCAAGCTCTGCGGGTACAGTTCACTGTTACCGAGTTCCTTCACCGGTAACGGCAGTCTCTCACCGTCCGCGGCTTCGTAATCCGCCGGAAGCGCCTTGACGTTTGTCGTCTGCACTTCGTTGTGTTTGCACCAGATGATCTTACCGGTGCTGTCCATGCTCACCACGGGCTCATCGCGACCGATCTTGAACATCACCGTCCCTTCGTCGTAACCGATCGCCACCGAATTCGATCCCTTCAAGCAACCGATCGCCCAAACCCGCTCCAATCCATAGTTGAGCGTGTTCTCCAAGCGATACGTATTCTGATGCCAGATGCGCAGCGTCCCGTCCTCGCTCCCGGTGATGATCACGGGAAGTTCGGGGTGGAAGCTCACCGCCGAAACGTTGTGCGCGTGACCTTCGAGCGTTTGAACGCACGATTTCGTCTGGTAATCCCAAATCTTAGCCAACTTATCGTCAGCGCCGGAGATGAGGTACGGGCGATCGCCGCCGGCGAAGTAGTCGACGCAGTTGACCCCTTTTTCGTGACCCTCGAGCGTAAAATTGCACACCGGCGACGTCACGTTCCACACCTTGATGGTGCGATCGAGCGAGGCGCTGGCGAACGTGTTCGTATCCTTCGGGTTGAACACCACGTGCATCACGTAGTGCGAGTGTCCCTCGAACACCATCGCGCAGTCCCACTGCCTTTCCCAATCCCAAAGCTTGATGAGCATATCATCCGAGCACGTCACCACGTACGGTTGCGTCGGATGCACCGCGATCGACCGTATGTAATCGCTGTGCGCCTCGAACCCGACCACCAACTCCGACGTGTTATAATTATACACCCTCACGAACATGTCGTCCGCCCCCGTCGCGATCCACTGCTTGCGCGCGATCCACTTCGACGTCCTCACCGGCAGTTCCGTCACCTCGAACGACTTCACCAGCGCGTTCGTCTCGTAATCCCATATCGCCACGTTCCCCGAGTACAGATTCGTCAGTATCCACGGTTCCGTGGGGTGTATCTCCACCCCCTTCACCCGGTCGCTCCGCTGCACGAGCTTGCGCTTGATGTCCAACCGCATCGGCATCGTCGCTCGCCGTCGCGTCCCGCGTCCGTCGCTCGCGTTCGCGCCTTCGCGCGTTCGCGCCTTCGCGCCTTCGCGCGTTCCGCCTTCGCTCGGCGTTCGCGCGCGTCGCGATCTGCGTCCGTCGCGTCGCGCCCTCGCGCGCGAGAATCGATTCGTTCGATTCGCGCGCGTCGAAAAAAACCCTCGTTTGGCGAATGTCGAAAAACACCCTCGTTTGGCGAAGATCAGAGCGCGTCGAGAAACCCCAAAGAGCCCGGCGACGCGCGCGCGGTGCGACACACGCCGACGCGCCGCGACGAGCGCCGACGAGGGACGAGGGACGAGCGGACGACGACGATGCGCGCGACGACGAGCGCGAGAGCGCGAATCGCGAACGCGAACGCGCTGAAAGCGACGACGAAAAGGATCGCGCGGGGCGCGCGCGGGACGCGAGGGGCGGTGCGCGTCGAGGCGAAGCGAACGGCGGACGGACCGAAGGTGGTCATCGCGGGAATCACGGGCGCGGTCGGACAGGAGTTCCTGCGCGTGCTCAAGGAGAGGGACTTTCCGTATAGCGAGATGAAGATGCTGGCGAGCGCGCGAAGCGCGGGGTCGAAGGTGGATTTCGACGGCGAGACGTACGTCGTGGAGGAACTGACGGAGAGCTCGTTCGATGGGCAAGATATCGCGTTGTTCTCCGCGGGGGGGTCGATCTCGAAAAAGTTTGGACCGGTGGCGGTGGAGAAGGGGTGCTTCGTGGTGGATAACTCGAGCGCGTTTCGCATGACGGATGGGGTGCCGTTGGTGATTCCGGAGGTGAATCCGGAAGCCATGGCGCACTTGAAGCTCGGTGGTAAGGCTGGGATCATCGCGAACCCGAACTGCTCCACTATCATCGCGCTCATGGCGGTGACGCCGATTCACCGCGCCGTGGGCGTCGAACGTATGGTCGTGTCGACGTACCAAGCGGCGAGCGGCGCCGGCGCGCTCGCGATGAAGGAGTTGGAGCAACAAACGAGAGAAGTGGTGAACGACGGTGAGTGCAAGACGATGGAAATCTTCCAGTGGCAGTATGCGTTCAACTTGTTCTCTCACAACGCCCCGATGACGGAGAATGGTTACAACGAGGAAGAGATGAAGATGGTCAAGGAGACGAGAAAGATTTGGGACTTCAAAGACGTCAACATCACCGCCACGTGCATTCGGGTGCCGGTGATGCGTGCGCACGCGGAATCCATCAACTTGACGTTGAAGAACCCGCTCGATGAAGTCAAGGCGAAAGAAATCTTGTCCTCCGCCGCGGGCGTTTCCATCATCGACGATCGCGCCGCCAACCGTTTCCCCACCCCGCTCGACGCCACGGATAACGACGACGTCTACGTCGGTCGCATCCGTCAAGACATCTCCCAGCCCAACAACAAGGGCTTGGATTTGTTCGTGTGTGGTGACCAAATCAAGAAGGGCGCCGCCTTAAACGCCGTGCAATGCGCCGAACTCCTCCTCAAGTAAGCTTTTCAATATAATATTCACGAGTCGACTTCCTCCGCGTCGCCCGTCGCGTCGCGCCGCGCCGCACTTCTCCACGCTCTTCTCGCGATGTCGACGCCGACGCCGACGACGTCCGTCATCAAGGCGTCGAGCAAGCTCACGTCGAACGATAAGATCCTCGTCGAGGCCTTGGCCGGTGCGTCCCGCGTCGCGCCGCGCGCGTCTCGACGGCTCGACGCGTTCGCACGGCTCGATCGCTTCCGACGAAACCGCGCGACTGACGACGACGCGCGCGTTCGCAGGCGCGCTCGGCGGATTGTTCGGCACGCTCGCGTTGTACCCGATCGACACGGTGAAGACGCGGATCCAGGCCGAGAGCGCGGCGCGCGGAAACAACTCGGAAGCCGACGACGACGGTAACGGTTTTTGGTGTCCCCAGTGGGTGACAAAGTTGGCGCGGGTGTTTCGCGAGGAAGGCGCGGCGGGGGCGTACGGTGGGGCGTTGGCGAAGTCGGCACATTCGCTTTCGTCGAGCTTTTTGTACTTTTTAGCGTTCAGCGCGCTGAAGCGGACGTACGAGGAGCGAACGGGGAAAAAGATTGGGGTGGGGGCGACGCTCGCGGCGGCGGCGGCGGCGGGATGCTGTAACGTGCTCGTCACGGAGCCTTTAGATACGTACACGACGCGGAAACAACTGGAAGGAAAGAAAACGGTCGGTGATACTGGCTCAAAGGCGTTCGATGACGACGAGGGCGATGATGGGTTCAAAAACACTTTACGAGCGTTGCGAGGCGGACGAGGCGCCGCCGACGCGCGCGGCGGATTGTATAGCGGTCTCGGCGCTTCACTCGCGCTGACGATCAATCCCGCGATTCAATACACCGTCTTCGAGCAACTTCGTCAAAAGTTGATGATCTTGCACAACGCTCGCGCGCAGCGGCGTGGGATCTTAAAGCCCGTCGTGGAGTTGTCGATGTTTGACGCCTTTGTCCTCGGCGCCGCGTCCAAGGCGACGGCGACGATGCTGACGTACCCTCTCGTGCGCGCCAAGGTTTTGCAAAAGGCGGGAACGCGCGAGGAAGATAGACGTTCGCTATTAGGCACGCTCAAGCGAGTGCACAGAGAAGAAGGCGTGAGTGGTATGTACAAAGGTCTCGACGCGCAGCTCGTGAAAACCGTCCTCGCCGGCGCGTTGACGATGACGATTAAAGAGAAGAGTTTCACGAGCGCTCTGTGGTTCATGCTCCTCGTGCGCGGTCTCGACGACGAGTTTGCGTGAAGCGACGTCGTTGAGGCGACGTTAGTTTAGCAGATGATTGTAGTCTATGTCGCGATTTGAAGTTTTAAAAATGCCTCTAAGTCCCACCGCTCAAACCTCGCGAAGCTTCTACGAACATGCACACGACGGCGATGTCGTCCATCTTCCCACCAATCAAGTTTCTTCTATCGGCCCATTCCGGTCTCCCCTCCGCCGCTTTTCGCGCTTCTTGCGTGAAAGGCGAGTCGTACTCGGGATCACAAGAGTAACCGAACGCGAGCGTCGCGATGGCCTCGGCGCACTCTTCGGCGTCGCCTTGGTGCTCGGCGCACAGCGCCGCGACTTCAGCGTACGGCACGTTGTCCCATAAACCATCCGACCCCAAAACGACGGCATCGCCCGGTTTCATCTCTACCTCGACGCGATCCGCCGCGTCCGGGCGATCGCCTTCGGGATACACCTTCGTCCAGCCGAGCTGATACGGCAAGTTGAACTCGTGCTGTTGCGACTTTGTGTGAAACACCACGCCGCCGTCGCGCGAAACCAACGCCCCGGCGTCGCCCAAATTCGCGATATCCAGCACGTTTCCATTTTTCAACACCGCGATGCACGCCGTGCACGAACCGATCACCTGCGTCGCCTCGTGCGCGTCCCTCATCACCGCGACCGGGTCGCGTTGTCCCGCCAACACGCTCTGCGCGGATTTCTCGGCAAACTTTTCGCTATACTCCGCCGGATCCACCCCCTCCTCCGCCCATCCTCCGACGCCGTCGAACACCCCGAACGCACCGCTTTGCTTCAACACGAAGCACGCGTCTTCGCCGCCCTTATCCGCCTTATCCGGATGCGGCACTAAAATCGCCCCCGCGCTCGAAACCTCCAACCTCGTCGCCGCCGCGCGCGCCGCCGTCCCTCCCCTCGCCCTCCTCGCGCCTCCTCGCGTCGTCCCGACCCCCCCACCGCCGCGTCCGCGCGATCTCCAAGCGTTCACCCGCATCGCGCGCGCCGTTCCCGCGTCGCTCGCGCGCACTCGCGTCGCCATCGCGCGTCGTTCGCTCGATCGCGTCGCCAATCCAATCGCGTCTCCGATCGCGCCTTCCCGTCGCGCGCGCGTCGCTCGCGCCGCCTCGGAGCGCGTCGATCGCGAACGCGCGTTTTTTTCGACGTTTCGCCGCGCGCGTCGACGCCGCGCGCGTCTGCGGCGTCGTCGGACGCGTCGCGCCGTCGCGCCGTCCGTCGGTCGGTCGGTCGGGTCGCGTTCGCCTGATGAGGGTCTTCTTAGGGTTTAGGGTTTAGGTCGGTCGCCGCGCGCCGATTCATTCGCGCGCGACGGCGCCGCGTCGACGGCGTCGGCACGGCGCGACGCGTCGACGGCGCGCTTGATCGCGATGGCGACGGCGCGCGCGATCGCCGGCGCGCTGTCGCGACGACCGTGGACGACGCGAGCGCGACGCGCGACGACGACGACGACGACGACGCGCGCGCGCGGTGGCGGCGGCGACGCGCGCGACGACGCGGGAACGTCGACGAGGGACGCGCGCGAGGAACCGCGCGAGCGCGGACGCGAGGACGAAGACGCGGACGCGCGAACGGACGAAACGGTGGCGGCGACGACGAGGCGAGCGCACCGGCCGGGAGCGTTCGGGCGGTTGCCGAACGTGTCGCCCGCGGAGCAATTGATCGCGAGCGCGGTGAAACGAGCGGGACGGGTGACGCCGACGCGGGGATTGAAGGATGCGGCGAGGGAGAGGAATAAGAGCGCGAAACAACTCGACGCGCTGACGACGGGGGTGTGTAAACCGTTGAAGGAGTACGTGAAGGGGTTTCCGCCGCCGGAGCGGTTGCACCCGTTTGAGCGGGCGCTGTTGGAGCTGACGCTGAGCGATAAAAAGTATAGAACGACGCTCGCGGCGGTGGATTCGATGCGGAAGGGGATGCTTGGGATAGGTAAAGGGTACGCGTCGCAAGTCACGAAGACGACGGCGCTGAAAGAGGCGGAAGAGATGCGAGAGAAGGGGTTCGCGGAGATGGAGGCGTATTACAGAAAGTACGCGAGGTGCGTGGACGATTTGAAATCCATCGCCAAGTTGCTCCGGAAGCTTCCGGTGGCGGAGCTCGAGACGCCCACAGTCGCGCTCGTCGGTGCACCGAACGTGGGGAAGAGCTCGTTGGTGCGCGTGCTGTCTAGTGGATTGCCGGAAGTGTGTAACTACCCGTTCACGACGAAGGGCATCAAGATGGGGCACTTTTTCGTCGACGACGAGCGACACGTGGTCACGGACACCCCGGGCTTGATTAATCGATCGGAGGCCGATCGAAATAAAATTGAAATGCTCACCATCGCGACGTTGGAGCACTTGCCGACGTGCGTGATTTTCGTCACCGATTTAACCGGGCTATCGGGCACGTCCATCGACGACCAGTTGCAGCTCAGAGAAGAGCTCTACAAACAATTCGCCGAGCGTCGACCGTGGATCGACGTCTTCTCCAAGTCGGCACTAGTACCGGTTTTAGGAGGTGAGACAGACCCGGATACGCAAGAGTTATGGAGCGAAGAGGACGTTAAGGAGGCTGAACGCGCGATGGCGCAAATTCCAAACGCGACCGCGACGAGTGCCGACGAAGGTCGAGGAATCGATGAGCTTAAAGAGCGCATTATGAAGCTCCTTCACGAGCATAAACGAACTTTGCCTAAATCAGACGATGATTATAGTCCCGATTACTCCGGGACTGAAGCTTTGCCTGCGTATATTCCTATGTTGTAGCCACGCCTCAATGTTGTAATTGTTATTTTTTACATGCTCAACTCGTCGCTAGTGGTGCGTGCTTTGAATGCGTAGGTTTGAACGGATCGTTCGAGTGATTTAAATGCTCTGTCCGCTTGAGGTTCGAAAGACCTCCTTCTCGTTGACGAGGGGTAAACTCCCGATTCGTTCGCGTAAGTTGTTTCTAGAGCTGCTCATCGAAGGAGCGCTCGACAACGAGTCCTCAAACTGCAAGAGTTCGATGAAGCCTTTTCCGTCGTTCAAGCTGTTCGTCAGGGCTGCGAGACACTGCGCAATCTCGTCGGAATCGTTCACGTAGTACCGAGCACTCGAACGTTTGCGTCCAACGGTGCAGGTGAAGACGTCGTGGAATCGAATATCGGCTTCTTTCTTTTCGTCGTCGGAATCAGGGTCGCCCGCAATCGGGCTGGAAATGCCGACGGCGCTGTTCATTTTGATGGGAGATCCCGGCGAAGTTTGCACAGCTGGCAACTGATCCTCCGGAGGCAAAGACTTCATCTCCAAGAACGAGAAGATATCCTCGTCACGGCCTAAGAAGTGACCGCAGCACGCGACGAAATCGACTTCAATGAGTTCTTTGCCGTGTCCGCCGATCATTTGCACGATGCGCTCGACTGCGGTTCCCTTGCTCAAGCCGACCGGACGCACTTCGACAGACTTTGCACCCATGATGACATCCACGGGAGCATTCGAAATCGGGCCAGTCCATAAGTGCTGTAGCAAGTCGCGCGCTTGTTGACGACCAAAGTCCGGATCGGCGTACTTGTAACTCCACACCAGCGACGTTTCGCGCATCTCCACGTGACTTCTCGGAGTACGCTCACAAAAGTACTCAAAAACGACTTCAACGCTCTCCAACCAGTCCAAATTCGTAGTCTCAATCATGGTCATCCACTTTGGAGTGTCGGTGCCGTTCTTGCCTTGAAGTGGTGGTCGAATAAAAACGCCATTTTCCGCCGCGATCCAAACCTTGGGCAACATCGCAAAGATTTGCGCCAACTTGTTGCGCTCGGAACCGCTGAAGATACAAACAGTGGTATTAGGATCATCGCACAGGCGCGTGAGGCACTCCTGTGCGACCGGATGAATCTTGTGACGACTCTTCTGCGACTCGAGCTTCGGCCGTATCTTGGTCTTGCTCTCCATGGGATCGGTGAGTGTGGCGTTGTAGCCCAGAATGATGAGCCGTTCTTTACCCATTTGAAACGATTTGACCATCGCTTCGGGCTTGAGATGCGGCGGAATACGCTTTTGACGTAATTCTGCTTCGACGTGCGTGTCGTTGAGTTCACTGATGAACGTGTCCGCCCACGCTTGCGAAGTGTGAATGCTCACGTGCGAGAAGCTGCTTCTGTGTCGCTCAATCTTTTCCACTTCAGGCATCGTTAACGCGTCTTTAATGGCGCTTGCGACGTCGGTGACGTTGTACGGGTTCACTAAAAGAGCCCCAGCGCCGATAGACTGCGCGGCGCCCGCGAATTCGGATAGAACCAACACGCCGGCGTTGTTCTTGCTTTGGCACGAAACAAACTCATAAGAGACGAGGTTCATACCGTCGCGCTGAGAAGTGACGAGCATGACGTCTGTAACTGCATAAAGCGCGCAAAGCTCAGGAAACTGCATAGTACAATCCAAATGCTGAATCGGAACGCTCCCGATGGAGCCGAAACGGCCGTTGATTCTCCCAACAAGTTCGTGCACTTGCGAGGCGAGTCGTTGGTACTCCGGAACGTCGCTGCGAGTCGGCACGGCGATCTGGATGAGAATCACCTTATTCGCCCAATCAGGATTCTCACTCAAAAATTTCTCAAACGCCAACAACTTGTGCGGGATACCCTTGATCATGTCGAGACGGTCGACACCGAGCATGACTTTGCGACCTCGGAAGCGTTCGCGGAGCTCGTTAATGTGCACCTGCACCTCATTTGTGCGTAGAGCCGAGGTGAAGCGACCCGGATCGATACCGATGGGAAACGCCGCAACACGCGTAAAGCTCCCGTTATTTTCCACGCCCTCGGGTGTCGCCTCTAAACCAAGAATTCGGCTCGTCGCCGATACAAAGTGCCGCGCGTAATCGTACGTGTGAAAGCCAACGAGATCAGCCGCCAAACACCCGTGCAACAGCTCTTCTCTCATCGGCAACATTCGGTAAATTTCCGAACTCGGAAACGGCGTGTGCAGAAACCAACCAATTTTCATGCTATCTTCGTACGCTCGCAACATTTGCGGCACGAGCATCAAATGGTAATCGTGCGCCCAGACGACGTCCCCTGTGCGATACACGCTCATGATGGCATCGCTAAACGCGCGATTGGCTTCCTTATAAGCCAACCATTGCGCGTGCATGTTCGTATCTTCGCTGAGCTTGGCTTCGAAACTCAGCGGCACGTAGTGAAACAGCGACCACAGCACATTGTTGCAGTACCCATTGTAATACAGCTCGACTTGCGTCTTCGTCAAGTACACCGGCAAGAAGTTCTGCTTACGTAACGTCGCCGTGAGCGCGTCGCGATCGGGTCCTTCTTCTACGAACACCCCCGGCCATCCAATCCACGTCATGTCGTACGTCTTTCGTACGCCCAACAGCGCGCTCACCAGTCCGCCCGCCGACGTCCGAAGATCCCACGTCCCGTCCGGCTTCTTCTTCACACTGATCGGCAATCGATTCGCCGCGATGATGAGCGACTGCACGCGTCCAACGGATTCACCATCAAAATCATCGCCCTCATCGCTCGCGTTCAGATTCGTCTGCGATCGAGTCCTTCGCATCTGCTCGCGTTCGCGCAACAACCGATCGACGCGCGTGGTTTCAATCTCCCCCGCGTTCGCTCCCGCCCCCGCGGCCACGGTCGCGGGCGTCCCGATCGTCTCCATGCGTTGTCGCAAGTCATCGATCGAGCCTCGGCTGGCCACGGCGCCCGTGAGCGAGCTCATGGACGCGCGCGCCAGTCGTCCAGCCTCGGAGTCGGCGTGCAAGTTCCTCAGCGGCGACGACGCGAGCGTGCCGCTCAGGTCTTGGCTGTTTCGCGGGCTTCCCATGCGTCCGCCGTCGATGGAGGTTCGCCGCGCGCGCGGCGGGCTCTCCGCGCGCTCCATCGCTCGCGCTCGCTCGCTCGCGCCGCGAACTGCCGCGTCAGATTTCTCATGTCTCTCTCGAAAGTTCGAGAAGAACGACGAATCAGGACTCGACGCGGAGTCCCGTCGTTTGGGAAAAAAAGATCGGGTTTCAAATTGATGGTAACCGGCGCGCGGGCGGCGGCGACGACTGCGTTACAAGCGATGATTAGGAAAACGCGGCGACGGCCTCGTCGACGAGTCTGTTGGCGCTCTCGCGACCCTCGACGTCGCCGATGCCGAGCATTTGGGAGATTTCCTCGACGCGAGAGTCGCGAGAATCGATGCGGCGGATGTCGATGGTGGTGCGACCGTCGGCGTCGTCGTCGGGTGATTTGGAAACTATGAGGTGGGTATCGCCGCACGCGGCGACTTGAGGGAGATGGGTGACACACAGAACTTGCTGCGAGCCCGTGGTGGTGAGGCGACGAAGGGCGTGGCCGATGCGAGCGCCGACGCGACCGCCGACGCCGCTGTCGACTTCGTCAAAGACGGAGATGCCACCGCTCGCGAGCTCTCGATTAGCGCGCGAGCTCGCGTAATCATCCGTCATGACTGGAGCCATTTTCAATGCGAGCATTAATCGAGCCTTTTCACCACCGGAAGCGATCGACGCCATCGGTCGGAGCGGTTCGTTTTGTCCGGCGGCGAGCAAAAACGTCGCGCGATCCAAACCAGTCGGACGCACCGCAAAGACAAGATGGTCGTCTTCACCGATTTCGCTCGCTCTCGGGACGCGCAAAACGTTTCCATTCGTATCCTCACTCGCTCCCTCGCGCGCAGTCCACGAAAGAGTGACGTCGAATCGGCTTCCAGCCATCTCCAGGTCCGTCAAAGCCGACGTGACGGCACCTCTGAGGGCGCCCGCGGCTTCTCGACGAGCAAGCGCTAATTGGAACGCACAATCCGCGGTGGCCTTGCGTAAGCGATCCAACTCCGCGATACTTTCTTCGCGTTCTTCTTCGCCCACCTCCGCGGCTTCGAGCCTTTCCTGAGCAGCTTGAGCGGCTTCAATGGCAGCGTCGGCGGTTCGCACTCGCAGCGTTTTGAACAATCTATCGAGTTCGCGCAAACGTGCCTGCGCTTCCTCTCGCCGGTGTGGCGAGCTCGCGAGGGCTTCGGCGTACTTTCCCACCTGCTCCTCCGCGTTCTCGGAGATTTGTTCGGCCTGGTAAAGGAGGTCGAGCGCATCGTTCAAGCCTTGCAGCGACGCCTCGTCGAGGCCTGGTTCCGGTTCAGACGCTGAGTCCTCATCTCCTGGGGTGCGCGTTGACGAACTCGCGCTCTCAGCGCGGCGTTCGGCAGCGGCGATCAAGCCTTTCACTTCGTGCGCAGCTTCACGAAGCAAACCTCTCGCTCCACGCTCGCCCGCGATGGTTGAAATCACAGAACCGCACATTTCCACGGCGACTCGGCTCGACTCCAACCTTCTAAGTTCAGCTTTCAAGGCGACGTCTTCGAGTGGCTCCGGATCAACTGCGTAATACTCCTCCAACAAAGCTTCGAGTTCTTCGCGCTCGCCCGGCAAGAGCTCTACCGCGTTCTTCACCTTGTTGAACTGTACCGCCAACTCCGTGGACAGGCGCTCAAATTTTTGTCGCATCGCCTTCGTGCCTGCCCACTCATCCAACAACTCTAGCTGCGCGTTCTCGTCGCTCAGCGTCGACGCAGCGCCTTGACCATTGAAATCCATGAGAATCTCACCCAAAGCCTTGAGTGCTTTCAGTGGGACCACTCTGCCATTGATGCGACACACGCTTCGAATGCGCTTCGTCTTCCCGCTCGAGTCGACGTACTGCAACTCCCTCGTAATATTCAACGCATTTGCGTCTTCTTTCGGCGGTGCGAACGGCTTGACATTTTTCCCATCCTTCGTGGACAAAGACGTAATCTGATCGTTCACGATGTCGTAAATCGATCCGAGAGACGCCGTCGCCACGCGAAACGTCGCCTCCAGTTTCGCCCCACCCGCGTTCGCCCGAATGCTCTCCTCCTTCGCCGGTGATCCACAAATCTGCGCGATGGCGTCCAACAGCACCGATTTACCCGATCCCGACTTCCCGGTGATGACATTCAACCCCTTCTCAAACTCAATCGTCTGCTCGCTCACCAACGCAAAGTTTGCAATTTTCAAAGTTTGCAAATACGTCCGCTCGCTGTCGTCCTCGCGCGACGCCGCTCGAGTCACCACCCTTCGCGCCGGCGTTGCGAACGATCGCGCGCATCGCCGCGCACCGTCAAACGTGCGCGCGACCGTCGATGCGCTGACTTTCGTTCGCATCGCGCTCGACGCGGTCGGTTCCACGCTCGGAGTACGCGCGATTAAACCGTGCGTCCGCGCTGAGTATCGACGCAGCGCCCCTCGAGACGCGACGGAGAGTTCAAACGTCGCGCGTAAGACGTTCAGGACGCCCCGTCGAGCGCCGCGCATGAGTCTGACGCGCCCGCGCGCGCGATTTCTATCGTGAACTCGATTGCGCAGCCACACGGACCGTCACCGACCGGAGGGTGTTACGGCTCGTCTGCGGCCGCACACGTCGTCGCGCGCGACCGCCACGCTCGCGCGAGCGATGACTCGATCGACGCGAGTGCGCTTGGTCGTCTCCGACGCCCTCGCGCGCCCGAAAGCGCGCTCGATGGACGTCGGCGACGCCGCGTTGCTCGACGACGCGAGCGAGGATCTTCGGGACAACATCGCGTACCGCGGCGGAGCGTTGGAACGGGTGATGTTCACGCTGCCATTCGCGATGAGCATGACGCTGATTACGTTTGTTTTGCTGTGGGGGGCGCGCCTGAGCCCAGCGCTGACGGTGGCGTTCATCTGCGCGTACATTTGTTATGGGTGGGTGAAAGGCATTCACAGCGGCTTCGCGGCGTTGCTGGTTGGGATTCCGTTGTTACACACGTATAAGGATGCGGATTGGCATCGACTCGGAAACGATGGAACGTTGAAATCACCGTGTTACGATAGGTTCTTTGGCGGCGCCGGACAGGTGTACAAGGCGAACGAAAAACCGACGTTGGTTGGGGACGACGAGCACACGTGGACGAGCGGCGTGGACGGGAAGTTGAAGCGCGGACTCACGGATAAGTTTAACGATATCATCCATGTGTGCGTGATTCCCACGTACAAAGAGCCTCTCGGGACACTGCGTAAGACTGTAGGGACGTTGGCGACGCAGACGTGTGCGAAAGAGCGATTAATCGTCGTACTCGCGACGGAGAGTCGAGACACCGAGGCGCCGGCCAAGGTGGGAGAACTAATCGACGAGTTCGGGTCGTCGCTCCTGGGACTGTATTACACCAAGCACGTGCTCGGCGCAGGCGAGGCGGTCGGGAAAAGTTCGAACTGTGCGTGGTCGGTTCGATGCGTCAAGAGAGAGTTTGTGGAGAAGCGCGGATTGGCGCCGGAGCAAATTATGCTCACGGTGTGCGACGCGGATACGTACTTTGACTCGCAGTTCATGGACTGCTTGGCGTATAATCACGTGCAAAATCCAAAGCCGTACAACACCACGTACCAGGCTGCGGAGACTTTTTTCCCGAACATTTGGAACGTACCGATTCTCATTCGTATCAAGGCTGTGATTGATAGCGTCGGTTTCCTCGGTCAACTCGCGTCGCCGTTTAGTCATCCGTTCCCATTTGCGATTTATTCGCAAAGTCTCAGAACGTCCATCGAGTGCGGTGGTTGGGATGTGGATATCATCCCCGAAGATTGGCACCACTATTTAAAGTGCTGGTTTAAAAAGGATGGTGATTACCGCGTTGTGCCCATCTTCATGGTGATGGGCAACGATGCCATCGAAGAGCGGTCATGGAATGAGGCCATTAAGGCTCGATACATTCAAGCCAAAAGACACGCCTGGGGGGCGATCGATCTGTCGTACATCGTGATGAATTACTTAGAGAGACGAGACAAGGTTTCATTCACGCGGATGATGAAGCTGTACGTGCACGCGGCGGAGCACCACATTTCGTGGACTCTCTTTTGGTTTACGTGCATGTTGGGCGGTTTATGCTCGACTTGGGCGAACCCAGTGCTCGAGACGTATCCATTTGGAATTGGGTTACGCTCTCTCACCGTAGTAGCGTTCTTTCCGATGACGTTTGCGTGCTGGGCCATCATCATCAGTGAATTTTACATTCGTCTCTTCGTCATTCACGACAGAGAACACTTCGAGTGCAACGTCGCGCCAATGTGGTGGCAACTCCTGAGCCAAGTGCAATGGATGCTCATGCCCTTGGCTGACATGATTTTTGGCTCCTTTGCCGGTCTTGAAGCGCAGTTCCATATGGCCATAAAGCCGACGATGAAGTACGAAGTATCTGCCAAGCTTGCGAAGAAGTCTGGTCTTCCTCCGACGGCGTCGGGCGCCGCCGCGCCGAATCCAAAACAGCCCGCCGCGGAGCCGTCCATGTACACCGCGTTGACGAGCGGTGAAAGTCCTCGACATCTCGACGGGCGCGCGAATACCGCGTTTTCCAACGCGTACTAGCTCATCTTAGTTGTAACGTAGAAATAGATATTTTCGACTGGCTCGCGTCGTCCTTCCTCGTCAGACCTCCGCGCGGCGATGGCTCTCGCGCGTGGCGGGCAGTACAGACGAAATGTCGACGCTCGAGCGCTTCTGCGTACGGTGCGTTACTCCGTGGCCGCCGCCGTTGCGCTCGCGTTTTACGTCATCGTGAACAATCCAATCACGTCGCACTCGCGCGCGTTCGTGAGCGACGTAAATGGCGTCGATGACGTCGATGTCGTGCGCGCGATCGATTCACGACGATCATCGATGGCCGGAACGTGCGGTGCGGACGTCGGGGCTCGCGTTGAGCTCGACGGCGGCGTCGTGCGCTGGGGCAGCGATTTCAAGACGTCGAGCGCCGAGGCGTGCTGCCGAGCGTGCGAAGAGAGCGCGAGAAAATGTAACGTATGGGTCTGGTGCGGCGACGAAGGGGGGTGCGGAGGTGATAGAAAGCGCGGGGAGTGTTGGTTGAAGTACGACGCGAAGAACGCGGCGCGGGCACTGTTTGCCGCGGAACGACGAGGCGGTGACTCTCGATGGACGAGCGGGGCGTTGTTTTCATCGGAAGAAGCGGAAAAAGCGGAGGAAGAAGTCAACGCAGAAGAAAGAGCGAAGACTAAAAGACGCCACGCCAAAGGGAATCATCGCGTGTACCTCGACGTCTCCATCGACGGCGCTGACGCGGAGCGCATCGAATTTGTATTGTACGCCGACACGAGCCCGCTCGCGGCGGAAAATTTCCGACGAATGTGCGTGGGCGAACCTTCGGAAGAGTATACATGGGTCGGTTCGAAGTTTTATAGAATTCTCGACCGATTCATTGACCAGACAGGGTCGCACACCGCCTCGGGAAGTGCTGTGAATCCGGGAAAAGCGTTCGACGACGATCCCGGCGGCTTGCGACTCAAACACGACCGGCCTGGTTTACTAAGCGTCGCCAACGCCGGACCAAACACCAACACAGGGCACTTTAGTATCGTCATGGCCCCAGCGCCGCATTTAGATGGCTCGTACGTCATCTTTGGCGAAGTCGTCGACGGCATGGAGCACGCTTGGGCGATCAACAAGTTGGCCTCTTCCGACGGCGAGCCCACGGGCGAGGCAAAAATCGTCCGCGCCGGCGTCCTAGAATCCTTTAGATGACGATCTTCATCGTATGTATGTATTACAAGTAGACTCCTTCAGATGACCATCGTCGTCGTCCGTATCACGAGTAGACTCCTTCAGATGACCATCGTCGTCGTCCATATCACGAGCAGACTCCTTCAGACGCCCGCCGGCCTCGAAAGCGCTGAAAGCCCTAAAGTCGGTCTTGCCACACGGACCACGAAGTCGAAAGCCCTCGCGCGGCCAGTCGCATCCGCCTTTAGACGACGCGTGCGGTCAAGAGACAAGCGCCATGGTCCGAATCAGCGTCTTGAATGACACTCTCAGTACGTCTATCATCGTTCGCACGCGCGTTATGACGCGTCGCGACGTCGCGCGCGTCGCGACGGCGCCGAATCGCGTCCTCGCGCTGTGGTGTTTTAGGGTCTGTGACTAACCTCGCGATCGATCGTGTTCGCGCGCTCTGCAGAGTCGATGTACAACGCGGAAAAGCGTGGGAAGCGTCAGGTGCTCGTGCGCCCGGTTTCCAAGGTGGTGATCAAGTTCTTGCAAGTGATGCAAAAGCACGGTACGTGTGAAGAGAGGGGAACGCGAGCGGGACGCGCGCGAACGATCCTGAAAGCGGCGCGCGCATCACAGGATGAATGTGGAGACTGACGACGGAATGGTTTACAACGAATAGGCTACATCAACGAATTCGAGTTCATTGATGATCACAGAGCGGGAAAGATCGTCGTTGAGCTTAACGGACGTATCAACAAGTGCGGCGTCATCAGGTGCGTGTGTTTTAGGGTCTGCGCGAACGCTCGTCGAGAAGCGCGTCTTCTTTAAACGTCGATTAAGACTCGGAGACTGACGATGAATGGTTTTAAACTCGTAGCCCGCGTTATGATTTGTCCCACCACGACCTTGAGGACTGGGTTGGTCGACTTTTGCCCTCTCGTTTGTTTGGTGTGATCGTGCTCACCACGTCGTCGGGCATCATGGACCACGAGGAGGCCCGTCGCAAGAAGGTTGGTGGCAAGGTGCTCGGCTACTTCTACTAAGTGGTCGCGTGGAGTGGAGAATTCGATCGAATATGATCGACCCTAGATCGTCGAGAGCGGTGTCTAGCGCTGGAGCGTCTCGAGGTTTGAGTTAGATTTCATCAGCGGTGTAGTGAAAAGTCAGAAGCTTCGCCGACCTCGTGCGCGTTCGCCCTGTTTTGCCTCCTTCGTCGGCGCTCGTTCGTAAATCATTGCGTAATCATCGATATTAAAATGTAGTCCTACTCGCGTTCAACTTAGTTGCCTTCCTACTCGCGTTCAACTTAGTTGCCTTCTTGGATCCACTTGGCGGCATCGATGGCATAGTACGTCAACGTCAAGTCGGCTCCGGCGCGCTTGATGGCGATCAAGGATTCCAAGACCGCATCGCGTTCGTTAAGGTAACCCGCCGCGGCGGCAGCCTTCAACATGGAGTATTCGCCAGACACTTGGTACGCGGAAATCGGGAGCGTGGTGCTGTCTCTAAGCGCGCGGATGATGTCTAAGTAGGCGCCCGCCGGCTTGACCATCATGATGTCCGCGCCCTCTTGTTCATCGAGAGCAGCTTCGCGCAAGCACTCACGGTAGTTGGCCGGGTCCATTTGGTACTCAGCCTTGTCCTTCGGAATCTTCCAGTCTTCACTACCCGGACGCGGCGCCGACGCCAAGGCATCACGGAACGGACCGTAGTACGCGCTGTTGTACTTGGCGGTGTAACTCATGATGGCGACGTTGGTGAAACCTTCGTCGTCGAGCGCTTGGCGAATGGCACCGACGCGACCATCCATCATATCGGACGGAGAAATAACATCAGCACCCGCGCGCGCTTGGGACACGGCTTGTTGGCACAAATAGTACACCGTTTCGTCGTTCATGACGACGCCGTCGGAGCGCACCATGCCGTCGTGGCCCATAGTGTTGTACGGATCGAGCGCGACGTCGGTGTACACTTCCAAATCGGGGAACGTATCCTTCAACAACGAGATCGAGCGTTGGGCCAAGCCGTTCGGATTGAACGCCTCCTTCCCGCAAGCCGTCTTCAAGTTATCCGGGGTCTTCGGGAAGACGACCACTTGGTTCACGCCGGCCGCGCGCGCCTCGCGCACTTGCTTGATCATGCCATTCTTGAAGCTCAGGCGGTCTTGTCCCGGCATAGAACCGATGGGAATGTTCTCATCGCCCTCGTGCACGAAAATCGGGTAAATGAAGTTATCCGGCGTGAGAATCGTCTCGCGGAACGCCTTTCGCACCGTCGGCGAGCGGCGGTTGCGTCGCGGTCGGCTCGGCAAATCTTGCGGCACCACCGTCGGCGCGCCTGGAGCAATCAATCGTCATCCACACTCGTCAGTCATCGCGTTCGCCCGCGTCGACGCGTTTCGCGGCGATCGATATCATTTCACATCCTTTCTCATCCCCATCGCGTCGTTCACGCATCGCACGCCGTCACACGCGTCGTCATCGTCACCCATCGCACTGGATAAACCACGACATCGCGTCGGCGCGCATCGATCGCGCCGTCGCGCACCTTCGGGGTTTCTCGGCGGCACGCGCGTCGTGGGCGGGGCCATGGTGCTGTCGGCGCGCGCCTTGACGCGCGTTCGCGGCGCTTGCGGCTTCACGAAAGCGCTCGGGGTGGTGATGGTCGTCGAAAGCATCGTGTCGAGTTGTGCCGTCGCGTCGCCCGCGACTGTTTGCGCATACGAAGATCTCGAGATTGCATCCAGGCGTGGATTTTACGGTTTTAGTGAAGAGCGAAAACGCGCGCGCGCGCCG
>Ga0209666_1000358_pt1 | contig 35341 bp, 50 predicted proteins | sample SaaInlV_125m_DNA_FD_184679 | JGI IMG/M metagenome (GOLD analysis project Ga0209666, IMG submission 184679) | Marine microbial communities from expanding oxygen minimum zones in the Saanich Inlet - Saanich Inlet SI037_S3LV_10m_DNA (SPAdes)... | ecosystem: Environmental > Aquatic > Marine >...
AAGCACTTAGCATCTTTTTAGTCTACGACTAATCAACCCCTCCTGAGACTTTTAAAGTCTCCTAAGATTCTATCGCCTACAGGAAATTCCCGATAGGGAATGCCGCACGGTAAAGACTTTTAAAGTCTTAAAGGTCAACTTAGTATCTCTATAACCTATAAAAGGTTATAGAGATACTAAAAAGTATTCCTTATTTATTAAGTTAAAAAGAAGTTCAGAATGAACTTTTTAACTTAATAAATAAGGAATACTATAATGGCCAAATCAAACTTCAACTCAATCGATGCCAACCAAATTGCTACAGCTCGACAAGTTTTTGCAGTGGCAAGCCACTTTGCCAGTATCCAAGCCAAGTCTCCTTCGGAGAGATATGGATTGACCAAGGTTTTCAATGCAGTGATTAACAAGCACTACAAAGACTCCGATAGCTTTATGACCCATTCTGATGTCTCAGAATGGTTTGAATGGGATTGTGTTCCAGAGCAGTTCCTCCACATGATTTCTACCAAGAAATCTAAGGCTAAGGCGAAGCCAAAGGCTTCCAGAAAAGCTAAAGCTTCAGTGGAGCCAAATGCTTCCAAGGCTCCCAAGAAGTCTTCGACTTTGACTCAGCGAGTTGATTCGCTAGAAGCGAAGATGGATAAAATCCTTGAGATTCTGTCTGCCAAGTAATTCTATCGGCCACGGACGGCCAGTTAAATTCTATTAATTTTCGAGGTATAGATTTATGCAAGACTTTGATAATAGTTATATATGGGCAAGAATGTTTCCTGATGTTTCATTTCGTGATAAAGTTTGTATAGAATGGGATGACGGTACAATAGTTGTGCATAAACATCTATACTATTGCGAAGAAGTTTTACATAGTATAGACTGGTCTACTGTCGCTAAATGCTACGAAGTTTAGTTAATTTATATAGCCTATTACGAAGTAGTAGGCTCTATTAAATTAACTCCAAAACAAAAGGCTCAATGCTTATGTATAAAGTTATATTCGACGGTAATGTAATGGTCTGCCAAGACTTAGAAGATGCTACTGAAACTGCTATGCATTTAAGAAATGCAGAATATAGTTTAGTAGAAGTTGTTCCGGCAGAGCCGACTGACTTAGATTCTTTCATTGAAGTGGAGGTATAGAGATATGAAGATAGTTATTTGTACTCAGCACGTTGAAAACTATGGAGCACATGATTGGAATGGCGAGGGAAAATGTCCTAAGTACTGGAAGTACAAAGGCGGCAGTACTTATGTTGTATCTGATGTAGATATATCAGACGCTACAGATAAAAGCTATTGGTCTGAAATAACTGATGCTGTTGTTTCCAGCGACGATTACTGGCAAGAATATATTCTTATGATGGAGGTAGTAGATGATACAGATTTTGATATATCTAAATACTGTGAACATTGGGAAAAGCCTATAGAATTGGAGCTGTAAGATGATTATAATTGACGTAGCGTTTATAATAGTGTTATCATTGTCTGGCTTTATAATCTATATAGTTGGAAAGGAGTTAGACTTATGAATAAATATACAGTTTGGGTTGGTGGTGTTGAGGCAAATCAATACTATCTCACCAAAGGTGAAGCAGAAAAGTTAGCAGCTATTTACAGAGCTGAAGGTTATCACGATGTTTACATTGAAAAGGTATAGAACTATGAATAAAGTTGATTTGTTTTACACTCCGACTAGCATGAAAGACTTAGAAGATAGACTCGAAAGTTTCTCAGGCAGTGAAAAATCTATAGCTTGGCTGGCCGCAATGATGGCTTGGAACCTAGCTTGCGATATATCTAACAATGAACAAGAGGATAAGTGATATGTTAGAACTACAAAAGACTTTACAGTCACGTTTAGATGCCGAACTTGTCAGCACTTGTGGTATACTAGGAATCTGTATTAGCTATAAGAGCAAACATATAGATGCCTTTAAACCTGATGCTGAATATATGTTCCATAGTTGGGGCAACACTGAAGAAGGGGTAGATATATTTTGGGGTCACTATGACCTCACACTATCAGAAGCTTTAGACATCTGGAAAGATAAAATTAATCAGAACCCAAGGGGTAAGAGGTGGTAAAATGGTAGAACTAAGTAATGAATTTGTGCATTATCTAGTCGAAAGACTATTAGATGGCGGTTATGTAACTAGCGGTGAAGTCTTTAACGCCATCGAAGACTGGAATGAACGATATATAACTCAAGAAGATTAATATTAAATGTACTTATTAGTTAGTAAGTTCTTACGAACTAACTAATAAGTACACAATTGGAGATGCCGATGTTCAACACTCACTGCAAAGCGGTTCAAGAATACTCACAGCGTAGTGCTACTAATATGTCAGATACAATTCTAATGGTAGTGCTAAGCATCCAACAAAACTGGCTCGGTGTTGGCGACCAGCTAACTGATGTAAGGCTAAATAAATCTGAGTCCCGATTCTTGTGGGGCAACAAAGGAAAAACATATAGCTATCTTAAATCTAATCAGCACAAAGTATATGCTCAAGTGATGGCTGTTATCAACAGCAAACAGACAGACTTTATGAAATCTATATCGCTGATGAATATATTCTTGAGGGTTGATGGATTGGGCTTAGCTAAAGCTGGCTTCTGCTGCCAGTTGATTGCTGGATTGGTTGGCTGTATGGATACTCATAACATTAGAATGTATGGGCTGGACACCAAAGACTTAGCACTAGCTAAGAATCCAAAGACCCAGAAGGGCATTGATGCTAACAACGCTAAGATAGATAAGTACATAGAGTTGTGTGCTGACTATGGCTGTGAGAATCTTTGGAATGCTTGGTGCGACTTTGTAGCTACCAAATCTAAGCGCTGGCAAGACGGCAACCATGTGTCTGAAGTACATTATACTTACCTGACCGGAGGTCACTGATGAATTTACCCACAGAAGAAGAGTTTATTGCGACCTGTCAGTCACATATGTTTAGCTTTATGCTTGAGCCAGACCTCAATAAAGCTATGGAAGGTCTTCAAACCTACCACTATATGCAAGATGTTATCAAAAAAGGAGGCTCGAAGTACAAGAAGATACACCGCAAAGCCTTTGAAGATTACATAGATAAAGTTAAACAGGAGGCTAGAAATGGTACCAGCAACTGAAGAATTAGAAAAAACTCAAGAGCTTTTATCGGATGTCATGCATCAAATCTATCGAGATGTAAGAGACGGTGAGGGCCAAGCAATATACGAAATGATTGAAAGACTTCCTAACTATATACTTGAAGGTTATTTAAACGAGGCAGAGCACCATGAAAAACTCAGATGGAATTAAAGAAGGCAATGTTCTATGGCGTATAGATTTTACAGATGAGTTTGATTCGCCTATGTATTGTTTTAGTTTAGAAGATGCACATAAAATAGCTAGAACGAGAGGCAATAAACCATACATAATTACCATGTTAAATGGTGATAGACTTCAAAGCGAACTTACAGGTAAAAGATAATGGCTTACAAACTAACACAAAACAAACTAGATTTTTTTAACATTCTAAAAGACTTAACAATAACTACAGAGCAGTTGAAATATGACACAGATTTTGAGCCGACAGAAGAAGAGCTTGAGATGTTGGATGACCTAGCTACTAGAGTATTTAATATATGCATCAATGATAATTAATATACTCAATTACTTAATGACTTATAAGTTAGTAAGTTCTTACGAACTAACTTATAAGACATTAAGTTATTGTACCACACTTCGGTGGCGGTGTCAAGTAAAAAACCGCTTTACTTTTAAATAAATATATGTTATAATATACACTCAAATATACATTCAAATAGGCATTAAAATTATGGAAACTTTATTCAACTTAATCGCAAAATCTACACACTCTTTGGCATTTAGCGGCAAGAAAAACGGTACTGTCTTCGGTAAGTCTTTTATTGTACGACAGCGGAGCATCAAGAATCGTTTCGAGCTTAGCAAAGGAGAGTGTTTTCATATCTTCCACTGTTATAAGTGGGCTTTCTATGTACAGCACAAACAGTCTCGAAGCATTAGCTTCAAGAACATCAAAGATATTAACGGCATCGAAGGAGTACAAGCATAATGACTATCATGCAAATGTTTCCAAACAACTCAGCACTTCAAGCCATCCGAGAGGGTGGCTACGGCTCAGCAGATTTTGATATAGCTACAGCACCTTTAATTTATTTAGATGCTTATGAAAGCTCCAAGTCTGTTATCTATCGCACCGATACTGGTGAAGAGTTAGGTATTCATGGTCATGGTTACAAACCTGTAGCACCCAAGCACATGATAGATGTTACTAGGAATATCATTGAGCGTTCTGACCTGTCCATCAATGGGATGGAGGAGACTATTAGAACCTCACACAATGGTGCTAGAACCTTTGTACAATATAAGCTACCTGCTCATACTTATAATACTCCAGACGGTGACACTGCATCTCTTGGGCTGCTTGCAGTGTCAAGCTTCGACGGGACTTGGCCCTTCATGATTAGTGCGGCAGCTATTCAACAAGCTTGTACAAATCTACAAGTCTTTGTTGGCGGTGAGGTTGCAGTGTTCAGAGCTAAGCATACCCGAAACCTAGACATTGAAGTAGGCTCAAGAGTTATCACCAAGGCTCTAGATGTTTTCGAGAACCAACGTGAACTCTGGTCAGAGTGGAGCGCTCAACCCATGTCAGACAGCATGGCATTCCAAGAGATTGTAGAAGCTTTGAAGATTGCTTCAGCTCAAAAGATTATAAACTCTAGACCACCATCTTCCCCTGAGGCTATCATGGGTGAGATGCCTAGAACTAATCCAGCACTTGAATACATCTATGCTGCTTGGCATAAATACAAGAGACGTTTAGGTGCTAATCGCTGGGCATTTTATAATGCTATGACCGACTGGTCTACTCATGCAACAGCACAACGTCGAGATGCTATATTTAATATAGCTGCAACACAGAACACTCGACAGGCTGTTGTCCAACATCACTTCTCAAAGGTGGCGTAATGTTAAACAACGAACTAACCCCGCAAGAACAAGAGCTTCTTGTTATAACTATGGAGGAGTGCTGCGAACTAGCGATGGTTTGCAGCAAGCTTCTGAGGTTTGGCAAAGAACAAAAACATTTAGATAACTTACTACAGGAGTCAGCCGATGTTACTGTGATGATTAACCTGCTCTCAGATTATAAACTGGTGAGCCAAATAGAAAAGCTAGGACAGATGTTTAAGAAACAAGACAAGCTTAAAGAATGGAGCAGTCTGTATTGAATCAGAACTTAAAGAATGCTATGGAAGACTTAATGCAGGGACGCTTAACACTGTTACAAGCCATCAGTAAATGGGACGTAACATCTAAAGAACTGCTTAATTATATACAAGAGGAAGCCGAAAAGAATGAAGACACTGGAAGACAAGATAGTACAATGGCACCATGACCGCAATTTGTTTGATGGCTCAACAGACCATCAACAATTTGAAAAACTTCTCGAAGAGGTTGAAGAGCTGCGGGTTAACATTCAGAATGACCAGTTAGTTATTGATGACATCGGAGATATTATTGTAGTGTTAATTAACATTGCCCACCGAAGCAAACTAACACTAGAGCAGTGCATGGAACACGCTTACAATGATATTAAAGATAGGAAAGGTAAGATGGTTGACGGCCTGTTTGTTAAAGAGCCTGTTGACGAGAGGGCAGGACAATGACTACAGCGGCAGTTGTCTTAGGACTTGCACTGGTTGGCGCTCCGATATGGTTGATTGGCGCTGCCTCTGTTGTGTGCTTCTTTGCGGAAATGTTTCATCCATATAAATAAATTGAAATAAAACTTTACAAACGTAGTAACTTGTGGTACAATGCCACTTCATTTTTAACACCAACGATAGGAAATATAAACATGGCTATATTATCAGGAACAGCATACTGGGCAAGCGTAACTACCCCGAATACTACTTACGAACCAGTATACACAGTAAACTTAGTAGTAGATGAAGACACTGCACAAAGCTTTCGGTCTAAAGGTTTTGCAGTCAAGGACATGGACGAAGGCCCAGCGTTAGTAATCAAGCGCAAAGTTAATGGCCCCAACGGAATGGTACGCCAAGCACCTAAGCTTGTTGATGCCAGCAAGAACCCCATTGATGAGCGTGTAGGTAACGGCTCTACAGTTAAGGTTCAGTACAAAGAGTGGGAATCTGTTTGGAAAGGTAAGACCTTCAAGGGCTTAGACTTCCAAGCTATGCAGGTTCTAGATTTGGTATCTGTCGGTACATCAGACGGCGGAGAGTTTGAAGTAGAAGATGAAATGGAGGAAGCAATTTAATGGGTACATATAAAGTAGGCGACACAGTATATGACGTATCTTTGCTAGACCAAGAAGCCCAAGGATTGTTTGGGCTTTTGAAGGACGCAATGGTTAAGGTACAAATATCCAACAACGATGTACAGTTATATCAAGCAGCAGCTCAGCAGATTAAAGCTTTGTTTGAAGATAGGCTCACGGATGAAGCCATCACCGAAGATGCAGAGGAAGCTGAAATTGTAGTTGAAGACTAACCTAAAGGTGACAACATGCCGTTTGTTAAATTCCATCTGCCGTGCCATGACTGTGGCGGCAGTGACCCAGTAAGTCAGAACGATGACGGGTCAGCGTATTGCTTCAGTTGCAATACTTATTTTAAAAACTACGGCACATCGGAAGTGCAACCACAAGATACTGTAACGGACTTTACAAAGTATCAAGCCAACGGAACCGGCAGTGGTTCCAGCTACAACTCCTTGACCGACAGGGGTATTAGTATTGAGACAGCCAAAAAGTATGGCGTTAAATCTACTACCCTTAACGGCAAGGTTACTAGCCACCACTACCCTTACTTCCACAAGGGCGAAGAGGTAGCTACAAAAATTAGAAAGCTCAACAAGCAGTTTGCTTGGACGGGTAACTCTAAAGAAACAGGGCTGTTCGGAGAGCAGTTGTTTAAAGCAGGCGGTAAGTTTATTACAGTGGTAGAAGGAGAGTGTGATGCGATGGCAGCATACGAACTACTTGGAAGTAAGTGGCCTGTAGTATCTATAAAATCAGGAGCACAAGGAGGTGCTCGTGACGTTAAGAATAGTCTAGAGTTTTTAGAATCTTTTGATACAGTAGTGTTATGTTTCGATAGCGACACGGTGGGCAAGGACGGAGCCAAGGCAATTGCCAAGCTTCTCACCCCCAACAAGGCTAAGTTAATGACACTGCCCGAAGGGTTCAAAGACCCTAACGATATGCTCAAGGAACACAAGCATTCTATGTTTGTTAATTGTTTCTGGGATGCAAAAGTCTACACCCCTTCAGGGATTATGAACCTGTCCAGCCAGCTAGACGAGTACAAGCGTTTACGTACAGAAAAGCTTCCGTCAATCCCATATCCTTGGGGTGGCTTAAACAAGAAGCTAGAAGGCATGAGAGCAGGTGAGCTAGTAACTCTTACTGGCGGCACTGGTCTTGGTAAGTCTTCTGTTACCAGAGAGCTAGAGCACTGGCTTATCAACCACACCAAAGATAACGTAGGCATTGTAGCTCTTGAAGAGAACTGGAGCCGCACTGCTGAGGGTATCATGGCTGTTGAAGCTAACGCCAAGCTACACCTAGACAGCGTTAAGAATAAGATGGGTGACGACAAGCTTGAACAATACTACCGCAAAGTATTTATGGGAGAGAACGAGGGGCGTGTTTGGATTCATGCCCACCTCGGTGTAAACAATCTAGAAGATATATTCAGCAAGCTACGCTACCTGATTGTTGGATTAGATTGTAAGTGGGTTGTAGTTGACCACCTTCATATGCTGGTGCTTCAAGCCTTGGAGGGCGATGAGCGCAAAGCTATTGACGGTATCATGCACCGACTACGTTCCCTTGTAGAAGAGACAGGTGCTGGTATGATACTAGTGTCCCACCTTCGTAGAGTTGAAGGCAACCGTGGACATGAGAACGGTATCGAGACAGGGCTGTCACACCTTCGAGGCTCTCAGAGTATCGCTCAGTTATCAGACTGTGTTATATCTCTAGAGCGAAATCAGCAATCAGAGGATGAGATTGAGGCATCAACCACTAAGGTGCGAGTGCTTAAATCTAGATACACTGGAGATGTTGGTGTGGCTTGCAGTCTTCTATACGATGCCGACACCGGTAGGCTACGAGAGATTGATGACGGTAATAACTATGATGCCTTTGACGGAGACGAGCTATGAGTAACTTAGTGTTTGACATTGAGGCAGACGGACTTGACCCTACTAAAATCTTCTGTATTGTTGCTCAAGACGTAGACACAATGGATGTGTTTACATTTGACAACACCCAACTCGAAGAGGGCTACGGTCTACTTCGGGCCGCAGACAAACTAATTGGGCATAACATTATTGGCTATGACCTTCCGGCAATTAAAAGTATTACCGGACTTGACCTAAGCAACAAGAAGATTGTAGATACACTTGTACTTTCTAGATTATTTAAACCAACCCGTGAGGGTGGTCATGGTCTAGAGTCTTGGGGTTATCGTCTCAAGTTTAGCAAGGGTGACTACGGTGACAACCAAGATGCTTGGGATGCTTACTGCCCTGAGATGTTAGAGTATTGTAAGCGTGATGTAGAACTGAACACTAAAGTATATCAGCAGTTGCGTGTCGAGAGCCGAGGCTTCACACCTACCGCAGTAAAGCTTGAGCATTCAGTTGCTAAGATTATAGATGAGCAACGCCGCAATGGTTTTGAGTTGGATATGCGTAAAGCTATGCTGCTTGTTGCAATGTTCCAAGAGAAGCTTGATGCTACAGAATCTGAAGTGCATGAGACATTCAGGCCCAAGATTATCGTAGATATTCTCAAGCCTAAGTATACTAAAAGCGGTAAGCTTGCTAAGGTTTCTGAAGGCCCTGAGGGTAAGGGTGTTAGGCTTACTGATGACGAGTATGATATCATGCTTCAAACCAACAAGCCTCTAAAGCGTGAGACACATATAGACTTTAATCTAGGTTCCCGTAAGCAGATAGGTGAGTATCTTATTGATGCTGGTTGGACACCTAAGAACTTTACACCTACCGGACAGCCCATTGTTGATGAGGGCACACTGTCTAAGGTTAAAGATATACCCGAAGCTGCTTTGATTGCTAAGTATCTAATGCTTCAGAAGCGCTTGGCTCAGGTAAATAGCTGGATAAAAGCGGTTGAGCCTGACAACAGGGTGCGTGGTTATGTTAATCCTAACGGTGCGGTGACAGGCCGCATGACACACAGTCATCCCAACATGGCTCAAATCCCCAGCAGCAACTCACCCTACGGTAAAGAGTGTAGGTCTTGTTGGACTGTAAAGTCTGGTAACAAGCTGGTAGGTATTGATGCTTCAGGCTTAGAACTTAGAATGCTTGCACACTATATGAACGATAAGGAGTATACAAATGAAATCCTCAACGGTGATATTCACAGCGCTAACCAACGACTTGCAGGACTTGAATCAAGAAATCAGGCGAAGACTTTCATCTATGCCTTCCTCTACGGAGCAGGAAATGCAAAGCTTGGGTCAGTGGCTAAAGCAGGTCAAGCAAGAGGTAAACAACTGCGAGAACAGTTTCTTAATAGTGTCCCATCACTTAAATCTCTTGTCCAACGAGTACAACGAGACAGTAAAAAAGGATTCCTCAAGGGGCTAGATGGACGTAAGCTTTCTATACGCTCTGAACATGCAGCACTCAACACGCTGTTACAATCAGCAGGTGCTATAGTTATGAAGGAAGCACTGGTTGTACTAGAAAAAAAGATACGGCACTTAGATGCTAAGTTTGTAGCCAACGTCCATGACGAGTGGCAGATTGAATGCAGTGAACAAGATGCAGAAGCCGTAGGTCAAGCAGGTATTGATGCTATTGTCGAAGCAGGTAAGAACTTAAACTTAAACTGTCCCTTAGATGGGGACTTCAACATCGGAGATGGATGGCATGAAACCCACTAAAGCAGACAGAAAGAAGTTCGACCTTGACCTAGCATACGGAGAGGTGCGAGAAGATAAAATTGCAGCGATGCTTACAGGAAAGAAGATAGAAGTTAAATCAGAGCGTGACCTGTGGCAGAAGACAGGCAACATATGTATTGAGTATAAGTCATACGGTAAGCCGTCAGGTATTGACGCAACTGAATCTGACTACTGGTTCCATAACTTATGTATCGGTGATGATGAATACTGTACACTTGTGTTTAACACTGCTACACTCAAGAAGATTGTCAAGCGCCTAGATAGTTTTAAAACTGTGTCGGGTGGTGACAACAGGGCAAGCCAGATGTACCTGTTAAACCTTCAGAAGCTATTCTCTTCTGACGTAATCAAAGCATTCAAGGAGTTAGAAGATGAACCAGAAGCCGCTTAATACTATAGTCCCTGACATCTATGGGCTGCTTGAAAACCTTTCAAACGGAGAGCCTCTTCCAATAACGGAGGAGGCGCTTGATGAAACGATGGCATCTATGAAAGAAGCTATCCTTCATTGGGCAACACCAAGACCCAGAGACACTGACTTCACTGTCCGAATGTCTAACGTAGGTAAGCCATCTCGCCAGATGTGGTTTGAAAAGCGTGACCCCAATGGCCGTGGAAGTGTTGATGGCGCAACGCAGATTAAGTTTCTATACGGTCATGTGCTTGAAGAGATTGTACTTATGCTTGTACGAATGGCACAGCACAACGTCACCGACGAGCAGAAAGAAGTTACAGTCAACGGTATTGTAGGACACATGGACTGTAAGATTAACGGTCAGGTAGTAGACGTTAAGTCTGCATCCAAGTTTGCTTTCAATAAGTTTGTCAAAGGAACGCTGGCTGACGATGACCCCTTCGGTTACTTAGGACAGCTTGCCGGTTACGAGAAAGCAGAGGGCACAGACAAGGGTGGGTTTCTTGTTATCAACAAAGAGAGTGGTGAGCTTTGTATGTATGTGCCGGATGATTTAGATAAGCCGAACATAGATACTAAAATAAATACGCTGCTAGACGAATTAAAACTTGACACGCCACCAGAACTATGCTATACTCCCACACCTGATGGCAAGAAAGGAAACATGCAATTGCCTAAAGGTTGTACGTGGTGTAAGTATAAGTATGAATGCCACAAGGATGCCAACGATGGAGCTGGCCTCAGAACTTTCAAATACTCTACAGGATATAAATATCTAACTCACGTAGAGGCAGAACCAAAGGTGGATGAGATACTATGAATCGCAAGAAGTCTAAGCGTATAAGGAAACATGCAGAAACTTTGCAGATTGCATGGCTTAAAAGTCTCCTCAATGACGAGGAGGCTTCTAAGATTACTAAAGATAACTTCAAAGACATGCTGCCTAAACAAACACACTTGTGGGCGCAAGGCACAATACACACTAGCTTTTACACACTGAAGTGGCTAAGCAATAAAATAAAACAATTAATAAAAATCTTTCCCGACAAGGATGTTGAGGACGTAACTCCTCAAGACATTGCATGGAAGATGGAGCAGCGATGAAAAAAATACGAAAGGGATATAGGAAACCGAGGGTGAAGCGCCCAGTTGAAAAGGACTTAGTTAAAGGCTATGACTCGAACTGGGAATATGAGCTGCACTCTGGCATCCTAGATTCTTGGGAGTTTCATGCCGACAAAGTTGAGTACACTGTTACACACAAGTATGAGCCAGACTTTGTTAAAGAAATAGACGGCAAGAAAATACTGCTTGAAGCGAAGGGTCGGTTTTGGGACAGCGCAGAATACTCTAAGTATATCTGGATAGCAAAAGTTTTACCGACTGACGTTGAGCTGGTGTTTTTGTTTGCTAATCCCAATGCCCCAATGCCTGCTTCCAAGGTACGTAAAGATGGAACAAGACGGTCACACGGTGAGTGGGCCTCTGCAAATAACTTTAAATGGTTTAGTGAAGATAGTATACCTGATGACTGGATTAACACAAAAAAGAAAGAGGATTTTAAAGATGAGCATTAATGACGCAACACCACAAGACTGGGACAGGGTTAGAGAAACAGGAGAGCCTACGTTTGAAAGCTACATGGAGCGTTTAGAATCTAAATATGTTTATGATAGCACAGAAGATTACGGCAAAGAAGTTACGAGCGATGCTGGAGACTTTGCAGATTGTTGGGCTGAGCCTAAAAAAGGAAGAGGCATAGATGCGTGGATGAAGGCAGCTCACAAAGAATCGGACATTGAACCGGACACGGTGAGAATCCCTGCACACTACGACATGACTACAGAAGAGGGCAGACAGGAAGTGTGGGAGATGTTTGCTAACGTAAATCAGGACGATGACGATGAAGACGATGATGATGATTACGAAGACGAGTATGATGCAGTCATCCGCCCTGAGCACTACAACTCAGGGAATATAGAGTGTATTGAAGCTATAGAAGAGTCTATGTCCAGTGTTGCATTCAAGGGCTACCTCAAGGGTAACTGCATTAAGTACCTGTGGCGCTACGACTACAAAGGCAAGCAGGTAGAAGACCTACAGAAAGCGGGTTGGTACTTGAACAAGCTAACAAAAATGGTTGCCGAGGAGAATAGCTGATGGACAGACAACCAGTGTTTGAGTTTATACACTATCCAGAGTTCGGAGAAGCAGAGAGAGTATGTCCAGCAGTCAAGATAGTCTATACGATATATAGTGACGGGCAAACAGTACATGACATGAGAGAGCAGTTCAATTACTTTTTAAAAGCCTGCTCCTACCACATACCACTAGATGAGGAAGAATAAAAGAATACCACTGAAGGGTGGCGCAGAGTGGGATGCTCTTACTAACGCTAAAAAACTTTATTGCTATTTAAAAAAGTCTGGAGTTGCTAAGAGCATTAAACGAGGTTACAACAAACGATTTAGGCGAGAGGGTAAGCGTGAAACAAAAGACATTAGCTAAGTGGTGGCGGATATGGGCCAAAAGTTTAGGTGAAAAGGTGGGCGAGACAGATAAGCAAGCTAATACTGTTGCTGGTATTAGGACGGTTTGGTGGCTTACCCACATGATTACATGCATCTTTATTATTGCAGGCAACGTAAAGTCACTGGGTCTTTTATAATGGATAGAAAAGAAGAAAGGCGGGATAGGTTTGACCGCAAAAAGAAATTTAAAAAATTAACGAGGTCTTCTAAAGCTAAGACCGAACGCAAAAAAAATAAAAGGAAAGGCGATGACAGTACAATTTATGGACATGCTGTGGAGCATTAACATGAGGTTAGGTGTGGGTCTTGACGTTGAGTCGTGTAGCAGTAGACCTGTTTGGGTTACTAGCATGGACGAAAAGATTGAAGCAGGAGAGTTTGATGGATTAGTTTTTTCTATACCTTTTTTTGTTATAACTATTGGCAACGTGTGGAAGATGGAAAATGATTGATATTATTACAGGGATACTTTATTTTATATTAATAGTGCTCAGTAGCGTAGTTATTTTTGCAGCCATACACAACATTTACACAGGGGATAAAGATTAATGGACAAGTACCAGCAGTTTATACACAAAAGCAGATACGCACGATGGTTGAGCACTGAAGGCCGTAGAGAAACGTGGGAAGAAACAGTGCAGCGTTACGTAGATTTCTGGGTCAACCGTAAACAGATAGATAAGAAAACGGCAGACCGCCTGTACGATGGCATTGTAACACAGCAAGTTATGCCGTCTATGCGTTGTATGATGACAGCGGGTGAAGCTTTAGATAAAGATAATGTGGCTGGATTTAATTGTAGTTACTTGGCTATTGATTCACCACGAAGCTTTGATGAATTGATGTATGTTTTGATGTGTGGTACTGGTGTAGGCTTTAGTGTTGAACGAGCTTTCATTAACAAGCTTCCAATAATTGCTGAAACATTTCACCCAACTGACACAACGATTGTTGTTGCCGACAGTAAGATAGGGTGGGCTTCTGCGTTTCGTGAGTTGATTGCAATGCTATATGCCGGTAAGATTCCTAAGTGGGACATGAGCAAAGTACGTCCCGCTGGTGCTAGACTTAAAACCTTTGGTGGCCGTGCTTCAGGCTCAGCGCCTCTTGAAGATTTGTTTCGCTTCTGTGTTGAAGTTTTTCAAAAAGCAGGTGGCCGCAAATTAACCTCTATTGAGTGTCACGATGTAGTGTGTAAGGTAGCTGACATTGTAGTTGTAGGTGGTGTACGCCGTTCAGCACTTATCAGCCTGTCAAATCTTTCTGACAATCGCATGGCTAAAGCTAAGACTGGCGCATGGTGGGAAGTAGACGGACATCGTAGACTGGCTAACAACAGCGTAGCATACACTGAGAAGCCAGACTTTGAGGCATTCATCAATGAGATGAAGACACTCTACGAAAGCAGGGCAGGTGAGCGAGGATTGTTTAGCCGTGTAGCTGCACAAAATATTGCAGCTCGTAATGGACGTAGAGATTCTGAGCAAGACTTTGGCACTAACCCGTGCTCTGAGATTATCCTACGCTCTAACCAGTTCTGTAATCTATCTGAGGTTGTTGTGCGTGAAGACGACACAGCAGAAACACTTAAAGAAAAAGTAGAACTAGCTGCTATCATTGGCACACTACAGGCAACGCTTACAGACTTCCGATACCTGAGAAACATTTGGCAGAAGAACACAGCAGAAGAAGCGCTGCTTGGTTTAAGCATGACAGGAATTATGGACAATGAGTTACTATCGGGTAAGGGAAGTGCAGAAGAGCTTGCATCAACACTGGAAGGTCTTCGTGACCACGCTATTAAGGTCAACGAGAAATGGGCTAAGAAGCTTGGTATTGAACAGTCTGCGGCTATTACGTGCGTTAAGCCTAGCGGCACTGTATCTCAGCTTGTTGATAGTGCTAGTGGCATCCATCCTCGCTTCTCTAAGCATTACATTCGCAGAGTACGTAGCGACAAGAAAGACCCGCTTGCAATCTTTATGGAAGCAGCAGGATTCCCAGTAGAACAAGACGTTATGTCAGAGTCTTCAGTGGTCTACAGCTTTCCAGTTAAGGCTCCCGAAGCTAGTGTGGTTGTAAAGGAAGTAGGGGCTATGCAGCAGTTAGCTCTTTGGAAGGCTTATCAAAATTACTGGTGCGAACATAAGCCAAGTATCACTGTGTACTACACTGATGACGAGTACCTTCAGGTAGCTCAGTGGATATGGGAAAACTTTGATATATGTTCGGGTATTAGTCTGTTGCCAGTTAGTGACCATGTATATCAGCAAGCTCCGTATGAGGATATTAGTGCAGAGAAGTATGAAGAGTTAGTAGCTTCTATGCCTAAAGATGTTAATTGGAATGACTTAATTTACTTTGAACAGGAAGACAACACCACAGGCTCACAAGAATTAGCGTGTGTTGGTGGAGCTTGTGAGATAGTATAGGAGATATACATGAAAGCAAAGGAAGCTAATATACTATCATTTAAAATTATTGTCAATCATTCGGGGGCCATCCTAACTGAGATGGGTGGTATCCCCGAAGACCGACTACATGAAGTGTTTAAGGGTGATGAGCTGATGCTCGTGCGTAAGATTATCCGTGACGCTAAACCCAAACTAGAGAAGATGCATGACTATCTTGAGCGTGAGCTAACAGCCTTCTCTACCACTTAGATTTATTAGCCCAATATGCCGCAGACATTTTGCCCTTGGCAATGTTCTTAGCGTGTCGGGCTTTAAAACTTGCACGTTTCTTCTTCATCTTTTCTGACTCTCCGGCCTTGGGCTTACCTGCTGTACTGGCTCCCTGCTCTCCGTATCGGATTGTCTTGATTTTATCGCCTTCTTTTGCCACAACAATATGGCTTTTCTTCGGGTGATTCGGTGTACGCTTTGGTTTATTATATCCGCTTACTCCTGCTCTGGCTAAACGTGGGTCTTTCTTTTTAGCACCCATTACTTATACACCTTCCCGCCTTGGCTAAACTTTTTATCTAAAGCAAAAATGCTTTTAAATTTTTCTGCGCTTTTTATTCCAGCAGTTTTAGCAGTTTGAGCTGCTTGCTTAGCAGCATGAGCAGCAGTATTTCTTTTTGGAACAGGCTTAACTTTTTCACCTATAGTGGGGGCTGAAATATTAAGCTTAGATGGTTTGCTCTTAGCCATTCCAGCAGGCTCACCTGTAATTATAGTTTTAGAATTTTTATAAGAATCAGGCTTTCCATAAGGAACAGTTGTTCTAACTCTATCTGTATTTTTAAAAATTGTTTTATTTGGCATTGTTTTATTTCCTATAGGTTTTAGTTTTCTTTGCAATCTTTTTGGGCTGAGCGCTATGCTGCTTACCTTTCTTAGTGTCGGCTCTCTTCTTCTTTGTAGTTGCCGCATATTCCTTAGAGCTTAAAGCCTGCCTAGCTTTCTTAGGCAGATAGCGCTCCCCAGTTGCTTTCTTTCCTTGGGTACTAGGCTTACCTGACTTAGTACCCCACTCTTCTTTAGTCCATTTCTTTAAAGACTTTTGTGATTTTTTAAGTGCCATTACTTATGTACCTTCTGCACGGGAAAGTTAGCTTCCAGACTTGCTCCTTTATGCTTAACAAACTTTCCGGTATGCTTCATTAGCTTAAACGTACCGTTCTTTTGTTTCATCCAATGATGTCCTGCTGGTGCTTTTACTTTCATTTGTAACCTCCCCCTTTAGCTTTGTATTCCTTCGCAAGCATCTGAGCCTTACGTGCTGACCACTGACCTGCCTTACCACCCTTAGTGCCTGCTTTAATTCTGTTAAACAGATTCTTTCGCATAGTAGGCTTGGTATAGTTACCTGCTTTGTTTACTGTTGATTTTTTTTTAGATGCTGGCATAAGATTTACCTTTTAAAGTAGTTCTTGCTATCCATGTCTTGTATATTTTTGTATGAAACAAGACCCCCTTTAGATTTTCGGCCTCTTAAAATATTCTTTTGTTCGGCATCTCTATGTATTGAACCTTTTATAGTTGAGTCTCCCTTTTTATTTGGGCCTACTTTATTTGAAGTTCCCTCTGCTGGGCCTTTAATAGAGCTTTTAAAGTGTTGGGGTATTGATTTACCTGTGATAACCTTTGAAGCTAGGTTCGCAATTCCAACCGGAGTTGGTTTTAAAGCTGTAGTTATTGCCCCAACTACAGGACTATTTGCAAGCTGTGAAATATTTTTAAATTTAGACATTTTATTTTTCCCTCGAAACTTTTTGAATTTTTTCTACAGAACGCATAGCCCCTAGACCTAGCATGCCCATCAACACAGGCATCATTTCACCAGTCGGTATTAGAGGGACGACAACTTCTGATTCCAGAAGCTCTAAAATCATGTTAGTAATTGGAATAGTAATAAAATTCCCGGCCATTCCAAATACGCAAACCCACCCGACTGCTGGCCGCCAACCAGCAACAAACAAACTTTTGTGCGCTGCTTCAGCTTGGTTTACTTCAATCTGGCCCTTAGCAAGTTCTTGTGCGTGTTTTTCTGCCATAGTGCTAAGCTCAAACGCAATAGCATTCTTCTTATCTTTATCTTCTATGAACTTATCTAACAGTCCAGTAACCGGCCCAATCAATGAAGTTAATATAGTCATCTCAGTTCCTCAGTAACACCACATCACAGGAGCTTTGTCAGCTCCACAAATCCTGCTATCCACATGGATGAAAGTACGAGCGACTCCAATACCATTAAATCCCATCTTAATAGCTTCTTCCACAATCTTGTATCTCTGATAACCATTTGCCGCTTTAATGTCGGCTGCAATACCTTGGGCATGTTTTCCTGCTTTCTCCTTACGTTTTTCAATGGAGTGGCTGGGACTTCTGTAACCACTTGTTATAATAAACGGGAAGCCACACGCCTCCCGCAGTTCGTCAAGACGGTGTATAAAGTCCCTTGACATTTCGTTTTCGCCAGTTTCTTGGCAATTAAAGTCTTCTAGTTTAAAGTATTTAAATTCTGCGCTCATAATTCTGCCACCAAGTTATCCATATCTTTTGAATTTAAAACTCCTAGATTAATTAACACATGACTACCTTCACCTTCAGGGCTGCCAAACTCTTTTCCTATGTTTCTAGCTTGGCCGTAAAAGCTCAACCCTGCGTTTTTAGCTCCACTCAAAAATCTTAAAAGTTTAAATGTTCCGTCTGAGTTATTAAAGTTATAGCGGTCTGAAACTATGGTTTCGCCCTTATCGTTTTTAAACAGCTTCGCTTGACCTAAAGTAGTCTTCATAGAATATGCAGGACTGTTTAACTTTTTAAAGAAGTCTACCACTCCACCACCTCCTCCTACATCAGCGTATTGTGACTGACCGGCTGACTGTGTTTTGTAATCTTTGTACTCTATCTGAGAACTTCCACGCTCTTCTTTTTCTAAAGCTATTTTAATTAAAGCCTGTAACTCTGAATCCATCAAATCATTTTCAGTTAGTGTTTCTTCGCCACCAGAAATATCATAGATTAACTGTCGTATCATAGTAGGAACAATCCTAGAGGGCTTACGCTTTTTACTCACTTCTGACAAGTCAGGAGCATCGGTTGTGTTAGCATCGCGTAATTGCTCAGCAGTCATGTCACCCATGATAGATGTAGGCTCTGGTGTTCCTGTAGTTCCCTCAGTATTTTCTGCTGTACGCCCTTTAGAATTAAATTCTACGTCACTTAGCTTTGAGAAAAACTCTTTAGTTCCTTCAAGGTCTGGAGAACTGTTAGTCCCCATAGTGTTTTCTGCTGTGCGCCCCTTAGAACTAAAGTCAACATCCGGTAGTTCAGTGTTCGACAGGTCAGGTTCATCAGGTGTATTAGCTTCGCGTACCTGCTCCATAGTCATGTCACCCATAATGGATGTAGGCTTAGGCGCTGCTGTAGTTCCTGTTGTGTTTTCTGCTGTACGACCTCTAGAACTAAAGTCGGAACTTACTAGTTTTTTAAGGGCTGAAAGTGTCCGGCCTGTAGCACTGCTAACAGTTTCTTTAACGTCATCAAATGTTTCTGATACTGTACTTTGTACATCTTTAGAAACATCTGACAGTGTATCTAGAGTAGATTCCCCAGCTTCTGACATGACACGAGCTTTCTCTACTACAACGTCTTTTATGTTAGTAGCTTTTTCAGGTAACCCTGCAAGAATACTTTCTTTAGCTTCTTCAATTTCTTGAATAGGTTCTACTTCTTTAACTTCTGCTGCTTGAGCTGTAAACATATCAGGAGCTTTGTCGCTAAGCTTTAACTCTTGACCCTCAAAAATAACGTCAATATTTTCAATTTCATTTAATCTAGCTATTTCTTCTAGTGCAACTCCTTGGTCAATAGCAATTTGACTCAGTGTATCTCCACCCTTAACAATGTAGCCGCCCTTAGCAGCGCCGTGTCTAGAGTCTTTAGGGTCAAATGCACGAGCAGTAACAGACTTAAACTGTTCTGGTTTAAAAAGAATATACGAATAAGGGCTTTCGCCTACAAAACCTTGTTCTACTTCGTTGTTGTACTTAATAGAATCAAATCCTAAGTCTTCAAGAAGATTTCTAAACTCCGTATTTATTTGATTTCTTTTTAATTCTTGACGATAAAAACCAACAATATCTGTGGCCTCTCCTACTGGAGGGTCTAAGAATAAACCTTCAAATTCTTCAGAGCGTTGTGTCAATTCAGCAAGTTTAGACTGTTGTTTCTTGTTTAGCTTTAAACCTCTACGTGTAATCTCAGGCTCAAAGTATTCATCCCAACCACCGCCGGGAGTAAGGATTCTTTCAGCTTCCCAACCCGGAAGGTCTGTTTCAATAAGCAAAGGATTCCTGACATCAATGTAACCTGCGTTCATTGTAATGGGTTTTATTTTAAGAAGCTCTTCTCGCTCTACCGCTTCACCACCAAAGTATCCATACTCGTCAAGAGGCATGTCGTCTTCAATGCGAGTAGTGCTGCTTAATACTGCTTCTTCTTCTTTTAGTAAGTCTGGGTTACCAAACATTTCACCAGAGCGTTCACGAGTCAAGGATTTTGCATCTGATTCTAACTTAAACTCTTGCTTAGCTTTAGTGTTAGGAAGTCCACGTATAGCAATAGTTGTTGCTGCACCTTCAGTACCTACATGAACACCTACTTCTCTAGCAAAAGAAAATGCAAGAAAAGACTGAGCTTCTTGAAAGCTTGTTTCTGTACGAAAAAGTATAGACTGTTCTGTCGATTTTTCACGATATTTTTTACTGGCCGCTAGTCTTTCGTTTGCACTTAAAAGTTCAGGGTACTTATCATCAACAGTATTTTTTATTTTAGGAGCTTTAAAAACAGTAAAATCAATATCGCCTTCTGCTGATAATTTAATAAGTACATTTTCTGCTATTTTATCTCCGCCCATTTCTGATAAAGTGTCCATTCTCATTCTAGCTGAACCCGAAATAAAATCGTGTAGGTTATCAAATGAAGGGTCATCAAACTTTTGTTTTTGTGCGGAAGCTACTTCTTCAGGGGTAACATTAATTTTAACTTCATCGTAAGCCTGCTTTAAAGAACGCACCATATCAGGAACCATGTATTCAATAGTTCCTTCAGGGTCTACTTCATTTTTGCTTTGCTGAATAATTCTTAAAGCTTTACGATGCTCTTCGTTATATCCCATAGCTTTTTGAGCATTAGCCCAGTTAGTAATTGCTTCATCTTCGCTTGTACTTTCAATAGCTTTCTTCCATTCAGGAAGCTTTTCAAGCTCTTCAATGCTTTTAATATCTTTTTTAATTTCACTATGAATCATAGCATCTACAAACTCAATATGACTCAAGTCATAAAAATCTAAGGCACCTTCCATTTCTAATTCTTCTAAGCCTTCTGATATTCTTGCAGAAGTTAAACTCAAAGTATCTTCATTAAAATAGTTATCCGTGGCTTTAGATAAATTTTCAGCCACTTCGTCATCAAACTCAGCAGGTTTTTTAGAAGCTATCTTAGGCCCTAGAGTTCCAAGCTTATTGCCCATAAGGTCAGAAGCTGTAGTTGTAACTGCTTTAGCTCCAATTTTAACAAGCCCGCCCACCACGAAACCGGGGGCAGGTACTTCTTTCTCAAACTCTGGGATTAAACCACCAAAAATATCTTCTTGTGCTTTACGTAAGCTTCTACGATAATGAGTAACGTCTTTGTCGCCGATTAGTGTTTTGCCCATATAAGTTCCAGACAAAACAGGAACTTTACCACCCAACGTAGGAATAATTCCTTGCTGGATTAAGTTTAAAGCATCTGAACTTGCTGGGCCAAAAGGCAAAGTAGCGTAGGACAAGGCGCTGCCAGAATACTTAGCAGAAGTCTTAGCACGATTAAAGCTATCAAGCAGCAAACCATTGCCGCCCCAACGAGCTACAGAGTTATAAAGAACTTCATCTAAGTCTTTTCCTCTCTCGCTTTCTCCGTTAGTTCGTAGATAGTTAGTCCATCGAGACATGCCTGTCATAATTAAAGCAGCGGGGACAAGCTTAGCACTATTACGTACAGGGGCTTTAGCTAAAGACTTAGCAGCTCCTTTAAGTACAGTATTTGTAAACGCTGCCGGATAGCTAAGCAGTTGAAACAATACAGCAGTTTTAGGATTAGAGTAAAGCAGCGGCTTTAGTCCTGACATAGCAGTAGGTTGCAAAACTACAGAGTTTGTATAACGTGCAACGCCGCCTAAGACATCTGTTTTATAGAAATCACTATCAGTTCTAGCGCCTGCCTTATGCCAGTCAACTGCTTTTTTATAATCAATGCCTAGCTCAGCCAACTCACCAGCTCTGACCTGCATGCTCTTATCTAGCTTGCGGTTTCCATGTCCTGCAAGTTTAGCAATGTTATCTGCAATCATATGCTTTCCGCTAGAAAAAGACGTAGCCTGTACAAACTTAGTCCACTGGTCTAGCATGTTTAAACGAAAGAATTTGTTACTAGCATTTTGCAATCTTTCATTTACTAAAGCATCTCCAGATAATCTATCACCTACTTGAGCCATTGCTTGGTCAACATGAATGCTAAACTGTCGCATTTCAGACATAGCTTCTTTTACAGTTAAGCCATGATTAGTAACTAATTTAGTTTCTAGGTCTTTTGTAACTCCTTTAAACGAAAACTCAATAGCTTCGCTTAACCCCTTAGCTGAGTTACGCACACCCGCTTTACCAAGGTTAAGAAATACTTCTGTCAAACTTGAAACAGTTGCTAAGCCAAGCATAGATACTCTGTTTACAAAACTATAAGTATCTACAACATCTTGAGCAGTCTTTCCATATCTGTCTAAGCCTTCGCCTGTAGCAGTACGATAAAGCATTTCAAGTTGTTTTTCTTGTTTTAAGGTAAAGTCTTCGCCTTTTTCTTCTACTTCTTTGCGAATGCGATTTATGTAAAAACCTTTAAACTGGTCAAAGTTGTTTACTCCCAGTACACGGTGCTTAGCAATAGACTTACCAGCCTGAAAAGTATATGCGTGTAAAGAACCTAGAATATCATCGTTTAAAAACTCTTGAAAATCTGCATCATCTCCAAGGTCGTTTAGCTTTCGTTTAGCTGAGAAAAAATAACCACCGCTTCCACCAGTGTCTACTTGATTCTGAACATCCAACATAGAATCTACAGTTCGGCGGGCATCACCTTTTGACATGTTGCCCTTAGACTGAAACAAATCCATCAAGCCTTTTTTGTTTTTTTCAATTGCAGAACGGCTCCACATACGTGGGATGTAGTTATCAACCAACTCATCAATAACTCCAATCTTTTGCAGTTGTACACCCATGTCAGCATACAAAGACTTAACGCCTGCGGCTGCTGAGTTAATAGCTTTGTTTGTAGTAGCGTCAAAGTTTTTATGCTTTAAAGGTTTAGAGCTACGCACAGACAACATGAGGGCTGCGTTCATTTCTTCAGCTAAAGTACCCTTAGCGGAGTTTATAGAAATATCTTCAACAATGGCTCGGAAGCGGTCATTGAACTTTCCTGTTACTTCTCGCTGTACTTCAGACAAGTCTTTTTCTACAACTTTATCTTGAACTTTAAATTTAATTCCAAACTCATAGCTTAATTTCTTTTGCAGTTGCGCTGCTGTACCAGAAAGATTAGTAATAGGCGATAATACACCTGCGGCTTTTCCAAAGAAGTTTCCGCTTAAATCAGATGCAATAGTATGCAAGCCCTGCTTAACTCTATTAGTTACACCTTCTGTTGTTTCTTCGGCATCCGCAGCAGCACGAATAATGCGGAGTATTTCTTCGCGTGTTTTTTCACCGCCACCCAAATCATCTGCAAACTTTTTAGCCGCAGCATTTAAAGAATCACTACCTTCTACAACTTTAGCTGTTGCACCTTCAGGCCCTGAAAGTCTTAAAGCTTCGTCTATAAGCGAACCTCCAGAAGAAGGTATAAACTCTCCGTCTAAAGCTTCATCATACAGAGAAGCCCCTACTTCAACAGAAGGTTCTTTGCGAGGTTCTGTAGCTTCTCTAAAATATTTGTTACCTATTTTAGAACCTACAGAATATAAACCCATGCCCGCTAAAGCGCCTACAGTTGCTCCTGCGGCGGTTTCTGTAACACTGTACTCATCCCTCTGACCAACGGCTAAGTCAAGCTCTTGAGCTACGTGTACGCCTGCACCGCCATAGATAGAGCCAATGCCTGCGGCAGCTTTATAAGGGTTAGAAGTATTAGCAGCCTTAGTAGCTTTGATGGCATTAGCCAAGACACTTCGTGCGCCCTGCTGTGCTACTTTACGCGCACCTACACCTGCAACGGCAGAGGCTCCGCCGGTTGCGGGAGCAGCAAAAAGACTTCCAAGAACTCCAATAGTTTCAGGATTAAACAACACATCTGCACCATAGTCGCCTACAGCAGAAGCCCATTCACCAGCACCAGAAAGTTCAGCAGCATTAAACCTGTCCTGCATGAGTCTGTAGGCTGCTTTAACATCTTCTGGAGCATCTTTGAGTATAGTGGCTTTGCTTAGTGGAGAACCAATACGAGCTACGTCATCCCGCATAAACTCAGGAATATCTGTTTGTTTTCCTATTGTTGCTTGGTCAATTAAAGCTGAACCCAAACCACGATGCTCTGACAAATAGTCTGTAACTTTGTCAAAAGCTACTTGAACTGAAGCATCTTTTTCAAAATCAGTAACTGAATAATTTTCAGGTACAAAAGATTTATCTGAATTTAATTTTTCAGCTTCTGTTAAATACGCAGATGGGGCATTAATTTCATCAAGGTAAGCACTAAAAAGTTTTGACATTAAATATTATCCTTTAAATTATTCTTCAGTAGAGCCGTATTTATTCATATAGTTAGCATATAGATTATTAAAACGGTTTTGTTCTTTTTCAAGTGCTTTAGATATGTTAACTATTGCTCCTTTGTTATATGTATCTTCTTCAGAAAAATAAGATATTTTTTCATTGCGAACTTTAATTTTTTTATCTAGCTCCATTAATTTTTTATATGCTCTCATTTGCCTACGGGTGTCTGCCGTTATAATACCACGCTCATCAGCAGGTGCTGGAACAGGAAGTGATGCCATGTCAATAACTTCAGGCTCTTGTTCAACTTCAACAGTAGTGCTTATTGTGTTTGGTTTTCTATTAAAAAGATTATCATATTCACGAATTAAATTTTCTTCAGTCCCTTCAATTCCTTTATTTATAACAGACTTAATAGTTTTATGTACGTTTCCAAACAACGGGCCTGTTTTACCCTCAAAATAGTTGTTAGCTTCTAACTTAGCGTCTAGAACTGAACGACCTTCAGCCGTTTCAGTACGATAAGCTTGGTAAAGATTCATTAAATTTTCACTGCCGCCTAGCTGACCTATGCCGTCACTATTGTTTATTTTTTTATTGTTAATTGCACTTTCAATAGCAAACATAGTATGATAAGGATTTCCAAGTCCTGCATCAAATAAAACTCGATGATGGTTTCCCTCAATATACGCGTCAGCTACCATCTCTCCAGCAATTATAGAGGCTTCTGAGCTTGTTGCCCAGCCTTCATTTTTTGCACGATAAATAATTGCACCGGCTTTTGAACTAACCGTTTCATTTAGAGACATCATCATTTCTTGGCCTGTTTTAGATGTGTCCCGTTTCCTTGCTTCTCGAACAATTTCTTCAAAAGCTTCAGTAAGCTCTCCACTTTTGTCGCCTTCAATTCCCATTAAAGCTTTTTTACCTGCATCTAAATATGTTTTATTTGTAGCTGTAGCAATTTGAGAAGATAGAAGACTAAACCCCTTTCTTTGTGTCGATGCTTCTGAAGTATCAAAATTAAATTTGCCGCTTGCATCAGTTGTAACCATTGTAAGACTTTCTACTCTTCCCATTTCATCATATGTAGTCATCGGTATTACAGCAACTTCTCCACCAAAATCAGTTTTTTGCATTGTTGGAGTTCCGAATGTGGGGCCTTTCCTTCCTAAATCTACGCCTTTCAATAAATCTTGCTCAGCAATAAATGCAGAAAGCGCTGAGTCACCTGTGCCTTCGTAAGCCGATTTGTATTGAGTTAGTTTATCTGAAGTTTCTAAAAGTTTTGAGGTAGAGTTATGTACGTCTGCTTTAAGAACTCCCGTACCTTTACCGACCCAATTAGCTATGCCGCCAACAATACCAGTACCTCTACTTCTTTTAATAGAATTAACATAAGCATCTTCTTCACCACCTCCGGCAGATAAAAAGTCTTGAGTTAATTTTAAACCTTCTTGATGCTCTTTATATAGCTGTTGACTCCATTTTTTAGATAGTTGATTTTTAAATAAATCATATTCATTTTGATTATACGTTCCATCAGCATAAGTAGCTTTTAAATAACTATCAACCTGTGGAGCTGCTTGAGTTTCCCAGTAAGCAGTTTCACCACCAAGAAAAGCCTTAGCAGTTTTATCAGCAGTGGTATACCTAGTGCTTTCATCAAGAGCACTTGTAGTTCTTAATTTGTTAGCTAAGTTTTCTTCGTTATTTAAAAAATTATTTTGACGCTGAGTAAAAATATCTGAAACAACCTCTGTACCTATTTTTACAGCCGCTGCTTTCCAAAGATTTCTTTTCTGTTCTTTTTTTGCTTGGCTTCTAAGCTTATCGTTTCTTTGACGAATATCCGCTAAAAGACTTTCACCGTATGCAATTGAATCTTGTGCCATGTTTACTGTCCTTCAGGTTGTGCCATTAGGCTAGGTTGTTCTGGAACTTCGCTTACTTCTTCTGTTACTTCTTCTTTAACTGTAGGCTCAAGAAGACTAGGAAGATTTTTCATTTCTGTAGCCATGTCTTCAGTAATAAAACCTTGTGGAATCATGGAGTTTCTAAGTTCTTCTAATTTGCCTTTTTCCATTTCAACGCCGAAGATGTCGCCTTCTTCTTCATCGTTGTCAATCTTAATGTCTAAGTCTAAACGCTCAGCAAGTGCAATAAGCATATAAGCTAAAGGCTCAGCAAGCATCATCATTAGGTCAGGATTAAACTTGCCTTGTTGAAACTGGTCAAATAATAAAACTTGTACAATGCTCATTATTGGAACACCTTTAGATATTCCAGTCATTAAAGCTACATAAGTTTCATCTTCAGTTACAAAGTCCCACATATACATACTAGCTTCGTGTACGTTAGTAAACTCTGGAGGTCTTTCATACGGAGCAGGATTTTCCGGGTCTGTAGTAAGAGACTGGCCCGGAATAGGTCTGTTCATTTTAGACACTTCTTGCATATATACTTCTTCTTCCATTATGCTGAACCTCCAATTCCTCTAGCCATCGTTTGTGTATAGAAATTAGCGCCAGCTCCAAAGGGTGCCAAGTTATAAAAATCAGTACCCGCAAGCTGAACTTGCATGGCTCTGTCGTTAATTTCTGGAGAGCCATAAGTTCCTGCTGGGGCTGTATCAAACTGAGCAACAGCGCCGTAGTACGCTTTAGCACCTTCAGGCTTAGCTTCTAAACCTATGTTTTGAAATAGTCGCTGTTTGCCTAGCGCTACCATGTCGTCTGGCATGCCAGCTACTTGTTCGCTAAGGTAGTCTCTACCTTCTTCAAATACGGCTTCACCTAAAGGTCTGTCGTCAAGAAACTCTTTATATTTTGTTGAAGTATAGTCTGTAGCTTTCTCTAACAGACTTTGTTGTTTTTCAAATGTAGGCTTATCAATTTGTATGCCACCTGACTCAGCAACCATTTGCTTTCCTGTTCCGCTTACATCAAAAGCGCTTGAATCAGGAAACTTAGACGCTTGTTCTTGCATTGCATTAGTCTTGCTCTCAACATAATCGGATTTAGTTATTTCAGATGTTGTTGAGCTAGAGACATCTGAAGATTTAAAGCGCTCATCTATTGAATCAGGAAACTTAGACGCTTGTTCCTGCATTGCTTTAGTTTTACTCTCAACATAATCGGATTTAGTTATTTTAGCCTGAGCTTTTTTAGCATCTAAAGCAGCCTGTTGAGACGCAGTAGGCATTCTGCCGTTAATAGCGTTTTCAAAATTAGTCATAATATTTTTAGAGTTTTCTAATACAGAATCTTGAGTAGCGTTCCAAGCAGACTCAAAGCTTTTACTAGTAATATCAGTGCTTATCCCCATTTGATTTAATGCAGCCCCACTAAACTCTCTTATAAAAGTAGTGACACCGTCAGTCACAGTCTTGAACGCAGAGTGTCCTGCTTTTGCAAAGCTTCCGCCTGCCTCAAGAACTTTACCTGCGGCTTGAGCAATCCTTCCGCCTTGAGCTAAAGCGCCTGTAACACCTCTAAATGTTTGTCCAACTACGTTACCTATTCCCGAAAACAAGTTACCCATCATGGCACCTACAGGAGTAAACATAAGAGCCAACTGGCCTACAATGCCTATCTTGCCCATAAACTTGCCAATCTTTTTAAAGGCAGACTTAATGCCCTTGCCAATGCTTTTAAAACCTTTCTTAACTTTTTTAAATACTTTTTTAAAAAATCCCATGCTTTTGTACCCTCTTAGCCTGTTCCGCTTATTGAATTAATTATTGTAGAGATAAACTTACTTGCATCATCTTTATTTTTAAATACTGATTCATTACCAATAGCAGTTGCAATCATCTGAGCTTTACGCTGTTGTTCGTTTTCATAGTTTTGACGAACGTAAGCTGCCTCGTCTCGTAGCTGCTGCCACAGTTGCGTCTGCTCCTGAGATGTCATGTTGTATGCAATCTGCACGTTCTGCTGGTTAGCTGCATTCTGCGCTGCTGTATTAGCTAAGTTAGCTTGCCTGCGCCACTGAATGTTTGACTGCTCAACAGCCTGTGCATTTGCTGCATTCCACTGGTCACGCTGAAAGTCTGACTGCTCGTTAAACTTTTGTACATCTACAGATAATTGATTATTGAACTGTTGTGCTTGTAGTTCGTTTCCTGCATCTATAGCGGCCATTCTGTTCTTTTCAGTAGCATTAAACTGGTCACGGGCCGCAGCAGCAGAAGAGTTATATTGCTGTACTTGTACACCCAGACTGGACATAAACTGGTCTGCTTGTTGCTGACTAGTTGCTGCAAACTGTCTAGATGCGTTAGTAGCTGCTTGGTCACTTAGCATGGCTTGCTGCTGGTTCTGTGACCTGATTACATTTGCTTGCTGCTCATTATTTAAATTAGACATATCCATCTGTAAAAACGACTGAGCATTTTGTGCTGCAAGCCTAGTATTCTTATCGAGATTAGCCATATCTAAAGAAGCCAAAGCAGTTGCATTTTGTATTGCCGTCTGTTGCTCAGCACTAAACTCTGCCGCAACCATTGTTTGCATAAACTTACTGTTAGTTAATTCTACTTGTTGCGCTGCATTAAACTTGGTTAAATCTATATTAGCTACCGTTGAAGCATTTTGAACTGCTCTTTGTTGGTCAACAGTTAACTGTGCTTGATTCATCTCTGCTGCAATTTTGCCCTGAAGCATATTGGTTTGCATACGATTGTTTAAGTTTGCAAGCTCTGTTTGCTGTGCAGCACTAAGGTTTTCAGATTCAGATTGATTTAAAGCTGTTAAGTTAGCAAGCCTCATCTGCTGGTCATTAGACAGATTAGCCAGTTCCATTTGCTGTTTAAACCCAGCATTCTTAGACAAGAAATCTGCGGCTGTTTGCATTTCAACTAAACGCTCTTGTTGAACTGCCGACATGTTTTCAGACTCAGTAGCATTCATGTACTGCATTTCAGCCAGTTCAATCTGCTGTTCATTGCCCAAGTTTTGCGCTCTCATGGCCTGCTCATTCATAGCAGTAACTTTAGCAGCTTCTTGAAGATTAGAAAGATTTTGAGTTCGAGTTTGCTGCTGCATCTGTGCAGTGGTCATTACGGCATCTTGTCTAAACTGGCTCTGCATTGTTGACATTTGTTGAGCCATCTGAGCTGTCTGAGAGTTGGCTGTTTGTTGATTAGAAAGATTAGACATCCTTCGCTGCATGTCTAGTGTTGCTGTAGACATGTTAGCTTGTTGTTCATTGCTCAGATTTTGAGATGCTCGCTGCTGCAAAGCTTGAGCATTGCTTTGAGCCATTGGCATTGCGCTTTGTATAATAGCATTAAACATTGCATCACGGCCAACACTAGAAGCGCTCATGCCTCGTCTAGCTAAGTTAGCTTCAACAGCCGCAAGTGCTGGCTTAGCCCATGCAGGAGTTTTACCGTCTTCAAGTCCACCCAACAAACTTTCCATTTGTGAAGAAACTAAAGCTTCTGTAGGCAGTGCTGCAACGGCAGCTCTTACTTCTACAGGTTGTTCGTCTATAGCAGCTTCAACGGTTGCAGGGTCTTCTACAATTGCTGCTGTAATCTCTGGCGGAAGCTCACCAACTTCTGCAAGCATTCCAGCCGCTGCGCCCTTAGCAGCTTCGCCTTGAACTGTTCTGCGCTGTGCAGCTTCAAAGCCTACTGTATCTATAATTTTAGCAGCTTCGCCTTCAGAAAGAGTGTCGTCTGTAATAGCTTTACGTGTTTGAGCTTCAGCAGCTTTAGCTTCTTCAACAGAAGCAGTCTTACCGCTTACTTTGTTTACGTAGGCTCCTGAGTCAACATCAAAAACTACATTGCCTGCCTGAGCTTCTCTTTCAGCTTGAGTGTCCCTTTGTGCTGCAACGGCTCTTTCACTAAGCTTTGCATCTTCTGCTCTAGCTATAGCTTCTGGAGAAAGCTGTCCTTGAGCTGCTGTAACATCAGCGCCCGTGCCCATTAAAGAAGCGTCAAACTTAGCACCTTCAACTTTTGCTGCGGGGCCTATTTTATCTGGAGCTGCTTGTTCCGCAGTTTCGCCCATGTCGGGAGCAGTAACATCTTCGCCTACAGTTACAGCGGTTGCTTCACCTACAGATTGAACATCTTTTTTATCTGTAGTCATTCCGTATCCAGTAGCTTTTACAGCTTTCATTTCTGGAATAGTATACTCAGGAGTTGTTTGTTCAATTTTAATCGGAGCACCAGTACCTACCGGGGTTGAGCCTCCTCCGATTGGATTTCCACCACCATTGGCCGGGTTACTACCGTAACCATTTCCGTTTGGAAGTTCTTTGCCTTCTTCGTTTGCCATACTGCTATCTCCGTCGTCTTCTTCAGTATCTTCTGAGTTTTCTTCTTCTTTGTCTTCAGTTTCTGTATTACCTGTATTAGAGTTACCTTCAGGCATAGTAGGTTGAGACTCATATACATTCACACCCGTTTCTTCATTTTCAAAAACAAGAACAGGGTCAGCTTCTACTATTACTTCGTTTACTTCTTTTTCAGATTCATCGTCATTTGTACTAGAAGTGTTTCCGCCTGTTGGAGGTGGAGGACTATAGTCGTCTACACCTGTTACTTCATCGTTATAATCAATAACAGGTTCTGGGTCATCTTTTGGTGGTAAAGGTTCAGCTTCTGTTATTATTTCGTTTACTTCTTCTTCTTCCTCTTCCTCTTCTACTCTTACTTCGTCTAGTTCTTCTTCTTCACTACTAGGAGTTTTTGCATATCCGCTAGAGCTTCCGCCGCCGCCGCCATAAGTAACCGGCTGACTTGATGGCCTATAGCCCATATTATTTGCGTTAGAATATTGGCTATAATCAGTTGAGCTTCCACTATTTCCACTATATCCGTAAACAATAGAGCCTTCCATGCTTCCGCCACCGCCACCACCGCCTCCTGTATTTCCGTAATTATACTGCAAACCTCCGCCATAAGCTTGTGCTCGTATGCGACTAGCTTGCAGATTTTTTAAAGTTTGTCGAGCTTTAATCATTAAAATGTCCTTGTGCTATGCAGCATATTTTTTTAAATATACATAGCTTTTATGTATTGACTTTTCTGTAGCGTTTTTTGGAAGCTCTACATCTATATCATTATACTTGTGAATATGTTTATCTGTAAGTTTATAATCACTTTTATTATATACTACAGGATACTCTACTTTTAATTCAGGAAGCTTTATATTTTCATGTAGTTTGTTTTCGTCTTCCATTTTTCTAAGCTCGTTTAAGTATACATCCATCCACTCATAATCAGAACCAAAACTAGATACTGCCATTACTGTGCCTGCATTTCTTTCGTCATATACATAGGTTGCAGGCGTTTCATCTGTAGTATAAAAATCTAAGTTCCCTAACACCGCTTGGTTTTTTAACTCAAACATTTGAAGAGTATCTTCACCTACAACTATATCTTCATTAAATCTAAACTGTGCTGCTTTTTTGCTGAGCCATGTAACACGACAATGTACTTCATTATCTTGTGAATACTTTTTGTGTTGTGCATAAAACTTGTAATGCAAGCTTTCAAAGTATTTTGATTTTTCTTCGCTCAGTCCATATTCATCTTTAAACATTGTATAATAATCAGAGCTTAACAAATCACTATAGTCTACTGTAAAGGGCTGCAAAGAATATAAAGTATTTTTTACATACCGATAAGACTTCTGATTTATTAAACATACTGCATCAGGAGGATTATCTAGTGTTTCTAAATTCTTGTACATCCAAACTCCATGCGGAGTTAAGAAATCATCTCCATCTATCATAACACAATAATCATTATTAGATTCTAAAAAAATATCTAATACAGAGTTTTTGCCTTTTGCAGGAGTCCCATTGCTTTCTGTAATGTAATACTCAATGTCGTTTTCTTTGCAAAAGTCTTCGGCCTGAACACTATACTTCTCATTTAATGTGTTTATAACTACTACAGCATCTTTTATTTCTATGTTACTATATCTAGAATCAAAGTGTCTAACAAGAGCATCATAGTTAGTAGACGTTAAAATATAGAACTGCATTCAATCTTCCTTGTTTAAAAGTCCTTTTACGGTATCTGATTCGTATATCCTTATACCTAACCATATAATAGTGAATAACGAGGCTGTAGGAGGAAGCCAAGCAACTAAAGAAAGTATGCCGGTTGAGGCGGCTACTACATCTACTGTTTCTTTTACTGATTCTGCTACAGCCATTAGATTGCCCCTATTGCTTAGCTTTATTATTTAGAAATGCAAATTGCTCTAAGACTTTATAAGCCTTAGCAACAAACTCATCATCTTTCGGAGTTTCAGTGTAGTTGCATACAATACTAGCAATAGTAACTATTGAAGTAGCCAGTACATAAATATCAATTAAGTATTCCATTAAAGTATTCCTGTGTTAAATAACCAGTATGCGCCAGCAAAAGAAGCAAGAACTGCTATAGTAGCTAGTATGTTCTTAACTGCGTCACCTAACTCACGCTGTTTTTTTAGTTTAGCAAGTCTAGCTTTTTCTAACTTATGCTTATGGTCTAAAATAGATTTATTTTGAATCATCAGCATATCACGCCAGACCTGCTTAGGCGTTATTTTCTTTAACTCTTTTTCTTGTTCTCGTATGGCGTTTTTAGCCCATGCAAGTTCTAGAGCCTCTTCTTGTGTCAGTACATGGTCGCCTGCTTTCGTGGCTTCTTCAATACTTTCGACAGCTACCTTGCTATCAGTGAGGCTGGTAAATAATCCTGTCAATCCCGACAAGTGGTCGCCAGACTCTTTGACGGTTTTTATGCCGTCATTAAGAGCCTTTAGGATACCTACAACTGCTGAGATTTCTGCAATCATTACGCGCTGTACCCGTTACCTGCGCTGATAGCTGCATTGGCTGCGGTCATGTCTTCGCTGCCCCAGTCCTCTTTAGCTACCATAAGCTCTAGGTGCTGAGTGTTGCGGTCTACGCAGCCTTGACGGTCTTCGGCATCATCTTCTGCCATAGAGTCACCTGCGATAACTGCTGTGATTAAAGCTACGCTGTCACCCATTGCTGAGTAGTCTTGTGCTAGTTGTTCTTCGGTACGTGGTTCCATTGTATTATCCTTCTAAGGTTTCAATGCGAGCTAATGCTGCGTCTAGTTGAGTTGAGAGTTCTTGAATTGCTTTTACAAGTACAGGGATTAGTGCTGCTTCTGCAACTTCCTGAGAGCCATCTTCTCTATCGTCCCAAAGTTTAAAGCCGTCTTTAATGCTGTCATCTGCATCAATAGCTGCTTTGATTTCTTGGGCTATAAAGCCGTGCTGAGTTTGCGAGCTTTTGAAGACTTCTGTTGAGCCTTCTTCATAGGCGTTAAAGGTTTCTGGCAGTTCGCCAAGTGTTCTGTAGTTGAATGTACGAGGCTGTAGAGCGTTGATGAAACTAAGACCTGCTGTAGAGTCTACAATGTCTTTCTTGTAGCGTTCGTCAGATACTGTTGACCAAGTAGTGCTACCGTGTGCAGCTCTGATGTCACTAGTTTGTTGACCTAGAGTTGTGTATCCACCTGCACCAGATACATCATATCCAATAGATATCGCAAACTGAGAACTAGCGGATGTTGTATCCGCGTATGCACCTATAACAATATTATAATTACCTGTAGTAATAGCTGGGCTATTGCTTCCTGCTGATTCACCAATACAAACATTACGAATACCTGATGTAATTGCCCCTCCTGAAGAGCTACCAATTGCAACATTGCTTTCACCTGTAGAATTAGTAAGAGAAGCATAACCTACGCCTACGTTGCCAGTTCCTCCTGTGTTGGCATCTCCACACAAAGCACCTATCCACGTATTACGAGAGCCTGTTGTAAGAAGACCTGCATTATACCCAAGCGCAGTGCTGTGATTGCCTACGGTGGTTGCGCCTAAAGCAGCGTAACCCACTGCTGTATTGTTAGATGCTGTAGTGTTAGCGTCTAGTGCAAACGTACCGACGGCTGTGTTGTTAGTGCCAGTCGTATTAACTCCTAAAGCATCATATCCAACACCAATATTCCAATCGCCAGTCGTGTTGGCGTCTAATGACCTAAACCCTAATGCTGTACAACCAGCGGCTGTCGTACTAGAGGTTAAAGCTGACATACCCACGGCTGTCATTTGTGCGCCTGTGGTGTTTGCTTGTAAAGCCCTAAAACCCACAGATGTATTGTTAGATGCTGTCGTATTTGCACCTAAAGAGTTGTAGCCCATTGCTACGTTATCAGCGCCCGTGGTGTTTGAGGCTAAAGCATACGTTCCTGATGCTGTATTTTGAGCGCCTGTGGTGTTTAACTTTAAAGCATCATAACCAACTGCTGTGTTGTTAGAGGCTGTAGTGTTGTATCCAAGAGCAGAAACACCTAATGCAACATTAGAAGCACCAGTTGTGTTTTGTGAAAAAGAATACGCACCAACGACTGTGTTGTCAGATGCTGTAGTGTTTGCATCTCCTGCTCCAAATCCTAATGCGGTGTTATTAGCGCCTGTGGTGTTTACTAATAAAGCACTTTGACCAACAGCCGTGTTGTTTGAAGCAGTAGTATTTGCTTTTAAAGCACTATCTCCTAAAGCTGTGTTAGAAGCACCGGTTGTAGTAGCACTTAAAGAATCAAAACCAATAGAAGTATTATTAGTTCCTGTCGTAATCGAATCACTTGATAAAGCACCAACTGCGGTATTTTCAGAACCTGTGGTGTTTGCGACTAAAGCATCTTTACCAACTGCTGTATTATTTGCTGCTGTATTGAGGTTTAAAGCACCTGCACCTAATGCAGTATTGTTATCTCCACAGTTTGCAGATAGTGCAGACTTACCTACTGCAACATTGTTAGCACCATCATCAGTAGCATCACCTGCAAGACCACCAACGAATGTGTTGTTTGTGCCTGTGGTTACATTGGCTCCTGCGGCACTGCCCACTGCTGTATTGTACGAATCGGTCGCAGAGCCGTAGTTTTGAGCGCCTAGCGTGTTATAACCCAGAGCTACGTTATGGTTACCGTTGGTATTGGCATCTAAAGAGTTATAACCTACCGCAACATTTAAAGTCCCTGTAATGTTTGCGTTCATCGCGGCATAACCGATAGCTACATTGTTTGAAGCCGTGGTATTCAACTGCATAGTAGCAAAGCCCATTGCTACGTTACTACCGC
>Ga0209666_1000359_pt1 | contig 35272 bp, 28 predicted proteins | sample SaaInlV_125m_DNA_FD_184679 | JGI IMG/M metagenome (GOLD analysis project Ga0209666, IMG submission 184679) | Marine microbial communities from expanding oxygen minimum zones in the Saanich Inlet - Saanich Inlet SI037_S3LV_10m_DNA (SPAdes)... | ecosystem: Environmental > Aquatic > Marine >...
GGAGGATACCACGGATGCGTTGGCGGGGTTCAAGGCTAGAGGTCTGTTGGTCGCCGTCGGGGTGTTTGCCCTGTGCAACCCGTATACAATCTCGGAAGGGTTCCGTTGGTGCCAGGCGCTACACGCAGGGGAGAGGCCCGCGCGTTGGGTCGCGCTGGGGTTACAGGGCGGCTCCGCCGTCGGCGCGCTCGTCGCGTTCCTCCTCTTCTGACGAGTTAGATCTTTACAATTAATAAGTACCAAAACAACGACTTATCACCAACTGTACATCCCAGAGTGAGCGCGAGCGGGTCCGTAGTGCTAAATACATTTTACGCCGTTGAGACGTTTTAAGAGTTACTCCTCCTCCGAGTCGGACCTGAACCCCGCGTTGCCGCCGCGCCTTCGCGACCCCGACCCCGCGTCCACCCCGCGTCGGTCCCGCGCCGCCATCCACGACCCGGCGTTGGCGAACGACGCGGGCGACGCGCCCGTCGCTCCCGATCCCACGCTCGCGTAAATCTCCCACTTGTCCCGTGCCGACCCGACCGACGACACCACGCTCGAGTTCCTCGCCATGCGGTTGATGGACAAGTGCGACGCGCTGCGCGGTACGTGAACGACCCTCCCAGCCTCCGGGTCCGCGTCGGACGGGTCCCCATCCCCGGCGGCGCCGAGCAACGGCTCCTCGGCGTCGGAGTACTTTTCGCAATCCTCGAACTCGTCCTCGTTGTCCCCCTCGGCGCATCGTTTGGACATGTAATACGCGGGCGCGACGAGCAGAAACAGCGGGACGGACCCGAGGAAGACGTCCGCGGCGCGCCAACGCGCCGACAGCGACATCGTCGGTGGGAACGGCGCGCGCCCGCCCTCCTCGACCGCGGTGATGAACGGCGACATGGAGAGTTGGATCGTCCCGGCTAGCGTAGACGCCACGCCGCTGATCCGTCCAAACGCGCCAAAGCCAAACACGGAGGCGCAGTAGCTGAAGAACGTGCTGAACACCAGTTGTCTGGCGAGCGGGAACACCACGAACAGCACGAGATACGCGTAGACGTTCGGCACCAACAGCAGACCTCCGTACAACATGGAGAGAACGGTGACGAAAAAAAACGCAAACATGGGCCGGCGCAAAATCGCGCCCGCGCCGCCGGTGGCGGTCAGTATCGCCATGGGTATGAACCCGAGGGGGAGCACCACGGAGAACGAGTCGGAGAGCATCTTGGCGGTCCTTCCCGGGAAGAACGTCTCCATCTGCGGGCCCAGCGTCGCCAACACGAACCCTTGCCTGAAGATGTGCACGCACATGAAACTCGCCGCCATCCAGAACGCGCCGCTTCCGAGCTGCTGACGGAGCCCGAGGTGCGCCAGCGGCGCCGCGGGGGGCGGCGCACCGCCCGCGCCGCCGACTCGCGGTGCCCTGTGCGGCCTGTCCGGCCAGAAAAGCACGGAGGTGATCGCGACGAAGAGGCCGCAAGCGCCGAAAGCTAAAAACATGACGCGAAGGTTGCAGATCTCTTTAGATCCGTAAAAGTACGCCACGTTCATGAGCTCGAAGACGCCGGTGGAGAGCTCGAAGCACGTGACGAGCTGCGACATCGCCGTCCCTTTACCCTGTGCGCCGTAGAGCTCGGTGAACTGGAACGTCGGCATCTGCACGAACGGACCGGCGACGCCGAGGAGGAAGTATCCGGTTGCCATCTGCGGGAGGCTCTCGCGGTCGCCGAGCGCCATGAGCGCGCTGCCGGCGAGGACCATGACGCCGCCGAGCACCGCCGTGAACCGCGGGCCCGCGTGGTCCAGGATGAAGCCCAGCGGCATCTTGCACAGCGCGTTCGCCGCGATGCCGAGGGTGCTTATCCAGCTCATCGCCCTCGCCCGGCTAATCTCGGATGCGCCGGCGAAGAGGCCGGCGTCGAGGAGCACGGGGCGCAGCGCGGTCCATCCGTACGCGGTTCCCGAGCATAGGATGACGTGCAGGGACGCCAGCGAGAACAGCGCCGCGCGCTGGGTGTTCGTCGTGGACGCCATCGATGGACGCCGCGCCGCCAGCCACTGTCGCGTCAAAGGTCGCGAAACACGTCAGAAAAGAACGAACAACCAGCCGCAAAATGAGGAACTTTCTCCTCGACGCGGCGGAGGCGTGGGTACAATGGGGGAGTACCCGGCGGTGGATTCGGACGCGCGGGGGCGCGGATCCGGTGTACGGGTCGCGCGTGACCTGTGAGGACGGGTCGCGTGCACTTATTGCGCTCGAAGACGATGCGGCGGCTCTCGTGCCATCGAACCCACGTGTTAAAAAGGACGAGCACGATTCTTGAGAAGATGCGAAACGCCGCGGTGGGACTTGCAGACATTTCTCACGAACCGGTCTCTCTTCTTCTCGGAAGCACCGAAGAAAGTTTGGAGAAAGCAACGACCGAGGGCACCCCTCTTCCACTTTCCACGCCGCCATGGACACGCAGAAGAGAAAGAGAGACCAGTTCGAATCGGATACATTGACGCATCTGCGCCGCGGGACCCTCGATATCCTCGATGCCGTCGCCGTGCAGCTGCCGGATGTGTTCTACGATGAGATACTGCCCCAGCTCAGCTTCAAGGATACCTGCAACCTGGCCCAGGTAAATAGGGCGTACAGGGACGCGGTTTGGAGCGCCGAAGGCGTTCGATCGTTGTATGCGAAGCTTGATGATCACGTAGGATTTGAATACGACCAAGATCCGATGTATTACATGACTCTACACGGCAGTTCTCGCGCAGCGAGGGCCCTCCTGAAGTCTGGGGTGGACGTGAACGAGGTTTACGATACGGACTACTCCAGCACCCAGACTGCTTTGCATGTCGCCGCTTGCCATGACAGTGCTTTAGTGGCGTTAGACTTGATTGATGCAGGGGCTGATCTGAACGCGCAGGATGGAGATGGCAATACACCTCTGTACCACGCCGTTCTCGAAGGTCACACGTCAGTTGTCATGGTGCTTACCAAGTCGGGCGCTGATGTGAACTTCTCGCAATGCGAATACAATGACACGCTTCTCGAGATGGCCATCGGAGCGAATCACGTGGGAATCGCGGCATTACTGATATCTTGCGGTGCGGATATTCGTAAGATTTACAATGGGCCGTGTCCTGTCTTAACCAAACTGCAAACTGCCAAACTGCGCGACGAACTGCGTGAGGAAGAATGGGAAGACATGGGGAAGTTGATTCGAGTCGCAGAAAGGTTAGCGCCGAGCGAATATAATCCACTTGCAATACAACGCGGCTAATGATGATACGGCTCACCCCGCAGGATAGTCCACGCCCTGTAAATCTGCTCCAGCAACACCAACCTCGCCACCTGGTGGTTCATCACCATCGAGCTCAGCTTGATCTTCCTATCCGCGCGTGTCTTAACAGCGTCGCCGTGTCCAAACGGACCGCCTATGCAAAAAACCAATCCACCGTACCCGCCGTCTCCAGCCTCCGCGACCAACTCCGCCAACTCCTCCGAGCTCACGTCCTTCCCCCGCTCGTCCATCAACACCACGAGGTCCCGCGCGTCTATCTGTTTCATCACGCGCTCGGCCTCAGCCTCCATCTGCGCCTTCGGTTCCTTGGCGTTTTTCGGGTTGGACTTGCACGGGACTTCGTCGAATTGGGTGTACCGCGCGATGCGGCCGCTCCACTCGCCGCACGCCTTGTCCATGTCCTTGCCGCCGCCTTTGGTGACGAGAACGAGCTTGATGGGCACCGCGCGGACCGCGCGGGCGTTCGCCTTGCGACGCTCGGTGTCCATGTTGTTCCCGCCGGTCGCCATCGCGCGTGTCGGCACCCGAGTGACCCACGCGGCGTGGCGGGCGCGAGACGCGGGCGATGAAGAGACATGCGCGGCTCGCCGGAGCGAGCGGGGATCGCCGAGGGCATCGCGGCGCATCGCGGCGCATCCCGCGCGGACCCTCGCGACGGCACACGCCGTCTCGCACAGCCGAAGCGCGCGCATCCCAAAGTGATCTGATGACCTACGAGAACTTGTTTGGTACCCACTTGGCTTTTCCGAGAGTTTCCCACAAAAGCCACGACCGAGGGCGACCCTCTTCACTTCCAAGGCCGCCATGGACACGCAAAATGTGCAAGAAGAAGAGGCAGAGTCCGATACCGTGACGTACTTACGGTGTGGCATGATCTCCATCCTCGAGGCACTCGCCGTGAAGTTGCCGGACGTGTTCACCGCGGAGATACTCCCAAAACTCGAGATAAACGACACCCTCAACTTGGCGCAGGTGAACAAGGCGTACAACGCCGCAGTGTGGAGCGCGGACGGCGTTCGGTCGATGGAGGCGAAGATCATCGCACACTTTGGAGAGCAGGGCTGGATCGTTGAACCGTTGTACTGGGCGGCAAGGCACGGCAACGTGCCCGCGGTCAGGGCCTGCCTGGAGTCCGGGGTGGACGTGAACGAGGTTCTGGCTGGGGATAACAGCACAGCTCTGCACATCGCCGCCCAGCTTGGCCGAGCGGCGGTGGCGAAGGCACTGATAGAAGCAGGGGCCGATGTGAACAAGCCCGCATCACCACATTCTGTGAACGCGAGTGGACAGCGCAGCGGCGTATTCCACAACGTTACGCCTATGTACATCGCCGCCGAGAGAGGCTACACACACGTCGTCATGGAGCTCATAAAGGCGGGCGCGGATGTGAACCAAGCGACCTCGGATGGCGCCACCCCGCTTTTCCTTGCCGCTCAAAATGGGCACGAGAGTTGTGTGGCGTTGCTAATCCAAGCCGGCGCGGACGTTCGCAAAGCTAGAAAGGACGGTCACACGCCTATGAATATCGCCACAGATAAGAAGCGGGAGAAGGTCGTTACGTTGTTGAAGTTCTACGAGCGAGTTTAGAATTTCCATCTCGTCGTTCAATGAAACGTCATCACCGCGCAATTAACCATCACGCGCCCTCGCTCAGCACGTACGTAGTCTCGCGAACCCTCGCAAAAACCAACAGTTTTATCACGTCAGCCGACTCGCCGCCGTTTACTACTACAACACACGCTACGCCAGCGACTCCTCACGAGCAACTCGTGCAAAGAATGAACAACACACTAACCTCACGGGGCATCATCCCTCGACGCCTCGACCCTCAGCTTGATCCCCCTGGCGAACCAACCCGCCGCGACCGCCGCGACCGCCAACGCCGCCGCGAAAAAACTCAACGCCCTAGTAAACCCGACGCTCTCGATGAGAAACGATAGACCCACCATCCCGACCGCCCCGCCCGCGAGCTTCGTCGCGAACCCCTGAACTCCCAGACCCACCCCAAACATCGACCCGTGCCGATCCTCCACCAGCTGGCTCATCGCGGGAAGCACCGCCACCTTCACCATCCCGACGCCCAGGCCGTGAAAACACCCCGCGGCCATCACCAATCGCCGCGTGCCGTCGTCGACGCCGTCATCCCCGGCGCCCGCGCCGAGCGCCGCGAGCGCCCCGGTGCCGCCCGCCGCCAACCCAAGCCCACACCCGAACGTCATCCACACGGGCACCGCGCGCAGGTACGCGGGCGCGCCGAGTTGGACCGCCACGTCGGGCAACTCGCGAATCGCCAAAAACATCGCGCACCTGTAAACAAAACACGATGTCAAACTAATTGCACATACGGGTATTAAAATAAACTTACCCGGCGCCTCCAAACGACATGACCCCGGACAGAAGCATCATGACCGCACCCGCGATCGAGTACTCCGCGGTGCCCATCGCGGCGCTCACCGCGACGACGCAGAACGTCTCCGGGTCACGTAGCATGGACACGCACGTCGACGCCCACGACGTACCGGGCTTCGGGCCGCTCATCGAGTAAGTCACTCCGTTGTCCTCGATTGGAATTCCACTTATTCCGCGATCCTTCTCTGGGGACGCCTCCGCCGACGACGACGCCCCGCCAGCCTCGATGAGCCTCGCACGAAGGTCCACCGCGTCCTTCGCATCATCCGCACCGCCGAGAGCACCGCCGCCTTCGTCGTCGTCGTCATCTGCGTTGTCCAACAGCGGCGCGCAAGGAGCCCGGGGCGGGAGCCGACCTTGATGCGCCATCCACGGAGTTAGCGAAAATAAAACCTGTGAACAAAACACGATTTCATACTAATTGCCTATACGAAAGTAAAAATAAACTTACCACCGCGCAAAACGCGGCGAACCCGGTGGTGCTCAAGACGATGAACACACCCGGGACACCCAGCGGGCCGAGGAGCAGGGATATGGCGAACGGCGCGGCGACGCTGAAGACGGACCACGTGGCGTTCTGAGCTCCAAACGCGAAGGGGGAGGATGCGGGTGTCCACGCGATGGCATTCGCGCTCGCCGTTGAGAGCTGTTAAAAGAAAAAACACGACGTCATCAGTCTGATTGCGCATACGGAAATAAAAAATAAAGGTACCTCGTGTGTCGCCTTCCACGCGCCCGCGATGAGCCGCATGCGCACGAGCTCCCATGAGACTCTGCGGAAGTTCGTGGCGGCGTACCCGGACGCCACGAGCGGGCACATCGCGGCGGCTATCGCGGTCATCGCCGGGAAACCGATCAATTCCACGAGCATCCCGACGATGGGCGCGGAGCACACGTATCCGAGATGCGCGGTGACGGAGACTAGCGAGACGAAGGTGGGCGAGTTGGCGCCCGCGGCCACGGCGGCGCGTTGCTCGGACCACGGAAGTGACGGATCGACGCGCGCGGACGAATCGTGGTGAAACAGCCCGTTCGACAGCGTCGCCACGCACGCGCTGACCACCATCGCCGCCTGCGCCTCCAGTAAAACGTTGCCCGCCAGGACAGACTCGCGCGTGCCGAAGAACGAGGCGCATCCGCGCGCGCCGCGCCACCACGAGGGCCACCCGCCGCCGGATGCGGAGGGAGGACCGGGGTGGCCGGAATCGCGCTCCACCGCGCCGTACTCACGCCCCATCGCCGCCCGCCGAGAACTGTGGGGTGTTGAGATTTCTCTCAACAATCGAGCTGTCAGCAAACTCGTCAGCTCGTCCCGTCCAAGACGACAAGAAGAGCCTCTCTCGTCGAGCGGCCACAGCCTCAGCCACGGCCACACCGGTGGACGTATCGCCGCGTGACGAAGGATCCGTGGGACCGTGACGCCTCAGCGTGACGACGCGATGCCGCCCACGAAGAAGCGCGAGGCCGAGGATGACGCCGCCGTCGACCTCACCGCGGAAGAAGGCACCCCGACGATCGACGCCGATTCAAACATCGCCAAGAAGTCCTCCAAGAAGCCCACTGCAAAGAAGCCGGCGAAGAAGCCGAAGGTTGAACTCCCGGACATCATCCCCCAGTCCGACGCGCCCCGCGCCGAACCCCCGGGCACCGCCCCACCGGGCGCCAAGCGATTCAAGTGCGTGTGCTGGAACGTCGCGGGGCTGCGCGCGCTCCTCGACAAGAACCCTCAGACGCTCAGGCGCATCGCCGACGTCGAAGCACCGGACGTCATATGCCTCCAGGAGCACAAGCTGCAGGACGTGCACGTGTCCAGCGTGGTGGAGAGGCTGAAGACGATGCTACCGGAGTACCGCACGGTCGAGTTCGCGGTGTCCACGGCCAAGAAGGGATACAGCGGAGTCGCCATCCTCGCCAGGGCGCCAATCGATTCATCCAAGTCGAAGCCTCAGGGAACCCTCCTCGGATTCGTCAAGAGAGCGCCGGACGCCCCGACGCCGTCCGCCGCCGATCCCGGCCACGTGAAGCTCCTGCGCGTCAAGGAGGGCATGTACGACTTCAAGTCCTTGGACGGGAACGCACATTACGCTGTTGAGTACACCGATGAGGGCCGAGTTTTGACCCTCGAGTTCGACGCGTTTAACCTCGTGCTGACGTACGTGCCCAACAGCGGACAGAAACTCGAACGGCTGGACTATAGGCTGCATGATTGGGACGTGGACTTCAGGGCCTATTTAACGCACCTGGACAAGCGAACAGGAAAGCCCGTCATAGTGGGCGGCGACTTGTGAGTTTCTTTCTATTTTACTATTTCTATTTTCATAACTGTATGGGCAATTCGATTGACTGACGCTGTGTTTTGTTTACAGGAACGTGGGCCACCTCGACGACGACATCTACAACAAGGATGCCCCGCACACGAAGAAGCAGTGCGGGCTCACCCCGGAGGAGCGAGCGAGCTGGAGCGAGACGCTGAGAACGTGTGGGCTGGTGGACACCTTTCGCGCGTTTCATCCCAACGCCACGGGGTGGTACTCGTACTGGAGCGGCCGGGCGGGGAATAAACCCAAGAATCGGGGTTTGCGACTGGACTACTTCGCGGCGAGCGAGCGGATGATGTGCGTGGACGGGGCGGAAGCCGGGGCGGAAGCCGGGGCGGTCAAGGTTGTGGATTCATTCATACTGGATAAGCTGGTGGCGGAGGCGTCGGATCACGCGCCGGTGGGAATCACCCTCGCGCTTCAGTAGCGGGTCGAAGCGATGAAGGTAAAACTAAAAAAATTACCTCTCGTTAAAAATCAATCACCTCTTGTTCCATCTTCTTCCCGCGCGCGTCAGCTTCCCGTCCTTACGCGAGTACACCAGCGGTTCCTCCATGTCCCCTTCCGCCAACCCGCGAATGTCGTCGTCGTCGTCGTCCACGCCGATCGTTCCGACCAACGGTTCACGCGGCGGCGGACCTCGGAGGCCGTTTCTTCCACCGTTTTCCTCGCCCGTTTCGTCGACTTCCCACGGCTCTGGGTTAAACGGGGTGTCGACCTCGAACCCGAACCGCTTCAACAAACTGTCGGACACGTCACGATCCCCGCCCATGCCCCGCCCGAACCCGCCGCACCGTCGCAGCGTGAGCTCGGTGTGCGTGTTGGGTTTAAACCCCTCGTTCGTCATGGCTTCCACGATTGAAAACGCGTTTTGTTCGAAAACACCGGCGGCCCACGCGCACCGCAGCAGCGCGTTGTACGTGCCCACGCCAATCTCCCCGCCGGACGCCACGTGCGCATCGAAACGTGCCAACGCCTCGGCGTAATCGCTGAGGTGCGCGCACGCGAGTAACACGCAGTTGAGGGTGACGCGGGTCGGGCGCATACCGAGGCGGACCATCTCGTCGGCCAATTCGAGCGCGGCTCTCGGCCCCGTCTTCACCTTGGCGCCCTCGCGCCGCACAGCTGTGTCGGCACCCTCGGCACCCTCGGCACCCTCGTCGTCTTCGTCTTCGTCGGGGCCGAGTGAATTGCGCTTCCAGTGGAACGGATCGTGCGCGAGCGCGTGGAGCGCCTGCGTGTACATGTACACATCCCGCTCCACCCCCGGCGGCGGTTTACGCACAAACGCCATCATCTCGTCGAATTCCCGCAGCTGACCCATCGTCTGGACCAGCGCGGTGGCGCACTGCGGGGTGAACTCGACGTCGCTGGAGCGCATGTCCGCGCGGAAGTCGCGGAGCGCGGCTCTGGCGCGGGCGAGCTCGGGGGACGCGCCGTTTCGGATCCCAGCGACCGTTTCAGATCCCATCCGGTCCTCGTCGCCCGACGGCGTCAGTCGGATGGGTTCGCCGTCTTTTCGCAGATCTTTGAAGACGTCCCGCACCGAGGACAGACCCTCGCGCGCGGCAGCCGCCGCGGCGCGAGCCGCCTCGCCCACCCCCATCACCCTACCCACGTCCACACCCGGCGGCGACGCGTCACCGCCCTTCTCCGCGGCGGTGAGCGCACCCGTGAGTTTGGCGTGCGATTCCGCCGCTCTGGCTCCGAGATGGTGACGCTTAGCGCCGCTCGGGTCCGTCCCCGGCCACGCGCCGCCTCCCCCCTCGCCGTCGTACGCGCCCCACTCCCACTCCTCGTCCCAGTCTTCTTCGTCGCGTAAGGTGACCGCGACGGCTCTGGTGCGCCTGGCGCACGCGGTGAAGAGGTGCAGGAATGTGATGTCGTCGGGCGCGATGTCGGACGTACGCATGGCGTTCCGGATGCGAACCGCGGAGTCCAGGTCACTCGCCGTCGCGCACGCCTGCAGCAGCGCGTTGAACGCCCACGTGTCCAGCGTGATCCCGCGCGCTTTCATCCCCGCCAGCGCGTCCCCAGCCGCGGCGACGTCGCCAACCTTGGCGTACGCCGTCAACAGCGCCATGAACGAGTGAAGGTCGGGGTCCACGCCGGATTCCACCATGTCCCGCATCATCTCCTCCACGCGGATCACCGCGTTCTGCAGCTCCTCCGCGTGCGTGTAGTTTGAATTCAGTCCGCCGGACGGCACCTTAGCTGTGTCGGCGCTCGGGTCGGCACCCAGGTCGGCACCCTCGACGTCCTCGTCCGGGTGCCAGGCTAAGCTCCTGTCCGCCGCCTCCGACCTGAGCAACGCGTTGAACACGAAAGCGTCGGGCTTCACCCCAGCCTCGCTCATGCGCTCCATCAAGTCGCGAATAGCGTCCGAATCCCCGCACACCGCGTACGCGTTGCACAGCGTCGTCGTCGCGTCACGTACATCCCTCGGGTGCGTGACCGCCGCGTCGTCGCGAGCTACCGTGGAAACGTTTCCAGAGCCATCTCCGGACGTCTCCGGCGTCACGCGGGCGTAGAGCTCGTCGAGAGCGATGGCCGCCGCGCCCCTGGACAGCCACGCCGCCCGTCTCACCTCCACCGAGTGCCGCCCTTTATCCAACGCGTGTTGTTCATTCGACGTCTCACCAACCGTGGGAAGCCTCCACCGGCCCCGTCCCCCGCGTGACACGTCCCGCGGCTTGAGCAAGTACGTCGCTATCCTCGCGTGCGCTTCCACTCTGCGACAGAAAAGCCGCGGCGATCGGTTATCGACGGGGTGGAGGTATTTGAACTCCTCCCCGCGCTCCCACACCCCTTCCACGCCTTCCGAGTCCCCGATCTTACTCTCCATGAGCATGAACGCCTCCAGCGTGCCCTCGTCCGGGTCCACTCGCGCGTGTTTCATCGCGGTCCAGCACTCGTGAAAGACGACTACGTCTGCTTTTTTACTCGCGCCCGTGAGAACGGCGTTGAAAAGAGTCGCGCCGGTGTTTCCCTCGGCGTGCGCCAGGTACTCGTCCCCTTCGCTCTGCGCGAGCATCTGCAGCCACTCCCACGCTTGTGTGAGTTGTCCGCCGCGGTTGTGCGCGATGATGATCTTGCGGTGCGTGTGGTGCGTGGGCGGGTACCCGACCGCTAACATGGCTTCCAAGGTTTCCATGGCAGCCTCTGGGTTGCCCTCGTGCGCGGCGATGGAGAGCAGGATCTCGAACGCGCCGGGGCCTTGCGCGTCCGGGTAGTGCTCGCATAGCTCGCCGAAGTGTTTCATGACGCCCGGGATGTCGTTCGCGGCGCGAGCGGCTCGCATGGCGTCGGTGAAGTGCTTCCGCGGAGGGAGCGACGAGACGGGGTTGGACGGCGGGCCGCTTCCGTCGCTCGATGCGCTCGTCGTAGTTGACGCGGCGAAGCCCCGATGGATGTGCGCGAGCGGCGGTGTGGTGTGGGTGCGTGCGCGGGATGGATCCAGCGACGCGCGGCGGATGGCCGCGAGGTGAATCCCCGCGGACCCGGTTTCCATGGAACGGGCTCCTCGAATCGTTCTCGATCCCCCGATCGATGTCGTTGTTGTTGTTGATGATGAGTCCCTCCCAGTGAAGCATCTCCAGGGCGAGTGCGTCCCCCCGCGCGCATCCGCCGTCGCCCCATCGGTCCACCCACCGGGAAGCCGGCGCAGGCGTCGCCACATCGCCTCCTCCACCCGCTCCTTCGGCGCACACCAGAATGCGCGTGGGGCCTATTTGTCGTTTCGTCAAAAAGCTGCGGCTCGTCGTGACCTAACGACCATTCCGCCGGGCGGCGGTGCGACTCGCGACCATGGAGGCGGCCGCGTTCAAGAGGCTCTACCCGCATGAGTACTACGCCAAGTTCATCTCCGAGGGTGCGAGGCCGGACGGTAGGCCGCTCGGCCGCGCGCGACCCACATCCGTCGCGGTAGGCGTCGCGGGCACCGCCCACGGCAGCGCGCTGGTGAAAGTCGGCCGCACCACCGTCATGGCCGCGGTGAAGCTCGAGGCGTGCCAGCCCGACCCGGAGCGCCCGGACGTGGGGTTCATCGACGTCGTCATGGAGTTCCCGCCGATGTGCTCCGCGTCGACACGACCCGGGCGCCCGAACGACGAATCGTCCTTCATCGCCAGGCGCATCGAAGACGCGCTGGTCGATTCACGCGCGGTGGACCTTAAGAAGCTGAGCATCAAGACAGGACTGTGGGCGTGGCGGGTCTGCCTGGACATCTACTGCCTCGACCACGACGGGAGCGTGCTCGACGCCGGGCTCATGGCGGCGCTCGCGGCGTTGCGGGACACGAAGGTTCCCTCCGTCGCGGTGGACGACCGCGGCAAGCTCACGTACGGCAGAGTAGGGGAGAAGAAGAAAAAGGACGGAGGTGGCGAGGGGGCGAACGTGGCATCCGTCGAGAAGGGTGAGGAGAGCTCGATGATCGAGGTTGCCGCGGCGCCGGTCGCGGTGACCACGGCGCTGTACCGGAAGCAGCTCATCGTCGACCCGAACGCCGAGGAGGAAGGCTTGGCGGACGCGACGGTGACGGCGGTGATGGATCGATCGGGGAGGCTCGTCGGGGTGCACAAGCCGGGCGGGATCGCGGAGGCGAGCGAAACCGCGCTGATGCACTGCGTCGCGGCGTGCAAGTTGCACTACGACGCGAGGGCGAAGGCCATCGATACCGCGTTCGCATAGACATGTCGTCGGTGATGACCTTAACAACGCGGTCCTAATACTCTAACACTTAGAAATCTTCATTCGTGGACCAACGCCTGTTGAGTCCCTCTGGTCCTTCGACCCTCATGCCCACCGGGTTCGGCACCTTCGGCTTCCCCGGCGTGGACGTCTTAGCCGTCTTAGTCGCCTTACTCGGCCCGCCCCCGCCCCCCGCCAGGCCCACGCCGTACCGTTTAGCCTCCACCCGCGACTTCACCCGATGATGTTCCTCCTTCGCGGACTCCGCCGCCGCCATGGCCCGCTCCGCCGCGCGTAAGGCGGCCATCGCGCCCGTCCCTGTTCCGAGCGACGCCGCCGCCTCCGCGGCTTCCTTCGCCACGGCCACGGCGAGCCGCACGGCTTCTTCCGACGCGGCCAGCTCGTCTCGTTCCGCCTTGCTCGGCGACGCTAGATCATCACCTAGATCGTCGTCGGAATCTTCGGGTGGGCGATCGGGCTCGGGCGTGGCGCTCCGTTCACGCCACGCGCGATGCCTGTCCTCGCGCGTCACGTCGACGGCCTCGTCGCCGTCGCCCGCGTGCGCCTGCTTGGCGTCCGCGGCGTCGCGGAACTTGCGGAGCATTCCCATCCCCGCGCGTGCGACGCGCGCGTGATGCAGTCGCACCTCCAGCTCGTGCGCTCCCTCCTCGACTCGCGCGATCGCGACCCTGTGCGCCATGACCTCCGGGTCGCGCTCTCGCGCCTGGATCTCCCGCCACAGCCGCTGCGCCGGGTTCCCGAAGTGCATGTTGCTTCCTCCGTTCACGTCGCCGTCGCCGTCGCCGTTCATCACGTCGCCGAAGAGCGTGGTCAGCAGCGCCGATACGTCCTCCTCGGACGCGGTGGGATTTGGCAGGAACCGCCTGAGCGACGCGCGCTCGTCCATGGTCAGCTCGTCCATCCAGGTTCGGGTGGACAGCACCGAGGACATCGGGACGCGCGGGTCCAGCATGGCGGCGGGTACCGCGACGCTCACGCCGCCGCCCTCGATCTCCACCCTCTCCGTCATCGCGGCCGAGAGGTAGGAAATGACATCATGGCCTTGACTTGGGAGGGTTTTGTTTCGCTGTGCGCCGCTCACGCTCATCACAGCTGGAGACGCGCGGGATAGCCTAGCCACCCAATCGCCGGACTACCATGACGGACTACGCGGAGGACCAGGAGATGGAGGTGGAGGCGCTGCAGTCCATCCTGATGGACGACATGGCGGTCGTCACGGGCAGCGAGGCCATCGACGGCGCCAGCCACGCGCCGTGCTACCAGATCTCCGTCTCCCCCCTGGGCGACGGCGAGGAGACGGACCCCGACGGCGACGAGTCGCAGACCGCGCGGCTCGGCCTGGTGTTCTCGCACACGCCAACCTACCCGGACACCCCGCCGCTGATCAAGTGCCGGTCCCTCAAGGGGCTCTTCGACAGCGAACTCGCCGCGTGCAAGGCGATGCTCACGAAGATGGCGGAAGAATCGGTGGGCACGGTGATGATCTTCGACCTGGTGCAGGCGGCGAAGGAGTGGATGCGCGACCGCGCCGGGGTCGTCGACGTCGTCGAGGAGACCCCGGAGCAGATCACGGCGCGGCTGGAGGAGGAAGCCGAGCGACGGCTCAAGGCGATGCGCGCCACGGGGACGCCGGTGACGAAAGATTCCTACCGCGAATGGACGGAACGGTTCGACGCCGAGCGCGCGCTGAAGCGACTGAAGGCTGACCCGGGGGGTGCCGAGGAGGGTGCCGACGGGGAGAAGAAGATGACGGGCCGGCGGTACTTCGAGGAACGGACCGCGGCGCAGCTCGAGGCGGACGAGGGTGATGGTTTAGAGGGCGACGGCGACGAGGACGACTTCGACTTTGGGGACTCGGACTTTGACGACTCGGACGACGAGCTGCTGGAGTTCATGAAGGGCGGCGGCGATGGGGACGACGAGGACGGGTCGGACGAGGGTGAGGGAGAGGGTGAGGACGGCGATGGGGAGTGAGCGGGGCGTCGCAAAGACTAAGAAGTAGCTTCAAGGAATGAACACGAGTTCAGAAATATAAAGTGAGATCGCGGCATCACCTTCGGCTCGTCTCACAAGGTGAACGCGCGGGCTCCAGTCGCGAGCCGCGCCGAGGGGAGAAGGCGAGCGTCGAGCGTCGACGATGGTACACCGGACGATGCGATCGCGTCGAACCCGCGCGTCCGCCGGATGGTTCGCGGCCCTCGCCACGACGACGACGGCGACGACGGCGACGATCCTCGCGTCGTTGTTCGCGCCGGGCGTCGCCGCGTCGGATCAGCTCGGCGTCACGCCCTACGCGCACGCGGCTCGAGCGGCGCTGGACAACGCCGCGGTCTCGGATCCACTCGCGCGCGAAGACTCCTACGCGTCCCTGAGCGAAACCCACAAGGATGTCTTTCGCAGGCACAGCGCCACCCGAACGCTCCGGGAGAAGGCGGACGGCATCGAGGCGCCGATCGTGCGGCACGCGACGGTGGAGGTGAGGCTGGTGGGCTTCGACGGCGACGGCGCGGAAGGCGTGCGGCTCACCGAGCGAGACTTCACGCCGTACCTCGACGCCCTCCGCGCGGACGTCCCGCACGTCTCCCTCGCGTCATCGCGCGACGAAGACGACGACGACGGCACAGCTGTGCGCCCGGGCGACGATTCGAAGATCCGAGCAGGGCCGATCACGACCCGGTTCCACTTCCACGTCACACAAGCGCCGCGAACGCTGTCCGCCGCCATCGCCGCCGCCATCGACGACGCACTAGAGAAGGCGGACGCCACGCGCGGGTCCCTGGTGTCGAACACGGTCGAATCCTCCGCGGTGACCTCCGTCCCGCACCAAGCAATCGATTCACTCATCGCTAAAGACCACGGAAACGCAGCGGCGGCTTCGCACGTCCTCTACGTCCTCAACCCTTTATCAAAAACCAAGGTGAAAAACACTGGCGGTCGGGCGTACGCGTACACTTACGACGCCGCGGTTTCGTCCCCGCCGGGGTTCGAACGCGGGACCGTCGGGAGCTGCGCCGGGACCTTGTGGACCGGGACGGGCGCCGAGAACCGGTACGCGTGGTTCGACCTCGCCGCCGGGCCGGTGACGTACGGGCCACGCGACGGTGGCGAGGGCGCGGTGTTCAACCTGCCGCGCGTGCACGCCGCGCACGTTCGAAAGCCGGGCCACCTCGCGGTGGGAATCGCGGGTCTTCTACGCAGAGCCGCTAACCACCTCCTCGCGCCGCCCGCGTCGCACGAAATAACACCGGTGTTTTGGCAAGAGACCGTCGTGAAGATCGTGAGGGTCACGGACTTACCCAAAGGGAACGAAGGACACGCGCCGCCGTTAGGGATCCGAGAGATTGAAACGGCGCTGAGAGCCGCGGCGGTGTTCGGCGGCGTGGACGACGCGAGCGGCGTAGACGGGGCGATTCAAGCCAAGCCGGCGGTGACGGTTCACGAGGTTGAAGTCGGGATCGGGTCGTGTTCGCTGTGCGTCGCGGCGATGCACCGCGCGTTGAAGGCGACCGCGCGTTCTTCCGACCCGGGCGGGGGCATGAACGGGGGCGTTGAAGGCGATACGTACGCGGGCGCCGAGGACGACGGGCGCGGGGGCCGAGTGTTGAACCTGAACATGGGTCGACCAGCGGGTGGTGAGCTTATTTTGATTCTCGTATGCGTATGGGCAACTTGATAGACTGACGTCGTGTTTTGTTTGCAGGGACGCACCGCGAGTTTTTGGATTCCAAAGAGCTCCGGTACTGGCTGAGCGCTTTTCGGTCGCGAATCGCGGATGAGATCGAGCTGGACCTCGGGGACAGGGTTGACGGGAACGAAGGTAACCGCGTCCGCGTCGTGCCCGTGTTTTTATTCGACTTGGTCCGAACCGAGGCGCTGTTACTGGACGGTTCACAAAGCGCCGTTTCATATCCCGACATGGCACTCGCGGTGAGGACTAGGGCTCCGTCGCGGCTCACGCGTTTCCAATGCGGCGACCTTCCGGTGCTGACGGAGCCCGCGGACGTTCACCGGAGTTTACTCGGCGCGATTTTGACCACCGGCTGGGGAGTCGCGCCCACGCATTTAACGTACAGCGAGGCGAGGAAGGGCGGCGTGAGCGACCACGCGTTCGACGTGGGCAACTCGCCTTTCGGCGACTTATCCTCCGTCGGGCGTCGCGGCGACGTATCGTTCGCGGCGTCCGACGCCGCGAAGCGCCACGCGGTTCTCGCCGTCGTCGGCGCCACCAGAGCCAAAGCCGCGACGGTTTTGGCCGCGTTGAGCGGCGCGGCGGATGGCGAGGACGCGATGGTGGAGTCGGTCCGCGACGAGTTCAACGGACGGTGGGCGTCGATGTCGCACAAGCACGAACGCGCGCTCGCGGCTGAGGCGATGCACGATCACGTCCGCGCTCGGCACTTCGCGCAGAGCGCCGACGTCGATCTCGCGGCGGCGACTGGGATGGTGGCGCGGGCGTCGGAGAATCTGGAGTCGAGGCTGGAGTGTTTCCAAGAGGCGAGCGGGTCGAGTGGGTTGATCTGGCACGTGTGCGGATCCTTCGCGCTCTTCGTGGGTGTCTACTTCAAAGGGAGGGACGCCGCGCGACGCTGGTGGAACGTCAAGGTGTCGAAACAGTTCTAGCTAGCCAGTAGGTACCTTCGAAGTTAACTCTCAACTTTACTACGTCTTTGCAATTTCAAGCCTATTAGTCGCAAAGTCATCATTTGGCGTTGTTATCCGCAGCCTTGGTGTTGTCCGCCAGCCCCAGCATCTCGGCATCGAAGAACACTTCCGGATTGACAGTCACCTTGGGCGCCGCCTTCTCCGACTCGTCCCTCTCACCCACCAACCCGTTCCTCGACCGTAACCTGTTGCGTCTGTAGTACTCGTGCGTCTTCAGTATAGTGGCGCGCGTCACGAGCCCGGCCATCACCCACTGTCGCCTCGGCTCGTCGTAGTTGGCCACCACCGGTATGCACCCTTCGCCTTGCTCCACAAGGATCCGCTCGCACTCGCTCACGGGCGTGTCGGGGGTCACCGCGCTCCGGAGTTTCATGTACCCGCTCACCGGCCTGTCCAGCTGGCCTTTAATCGTCGCCACGTCAACCTCGGTGACCGACACGACTCCCATGAGAACGCCGCTCTCGGTCGAGATGACGGGGCACGCGCGGTGTCCGGAACGTTCTAGAAACTCTCCAACCTCCGCCATCGTCATCTCCGGCCGAGCCGACACGACGTTTGAAGATCTCCGCATCACGTCGCTCGCCTTGCGCTCGGGCGGAACCTGCTCGGCGCACACGCGGCGCACCAGCTCATCCAGGATCCCGTCCACGTCGCCTTCCACGCGAGCTCGTTCGAGTTCATCCGAGGATGCGATCGGCTGGTCCATGCGGAACGCCGCGGACGCGGCTTTGGGATGCCCCCCGCCGTTGAGGGACTCTTTCAACAACGCGCCGAGGTCCACCGTCTTCACCGGCTTCGCGCGGCCGATGACGCTGACGTGGCGGTACGGGTTCTTCTTCCCGTGCACGTACGAGACCGCCATGAACAGCGCGTCGGAATCCGTCAGGTCCAAAACTTCTTTGGCGCACGTCGCCATCCCGGGCGAGTACTCGTCGCACTCCACGTGCACTCTACTCACGGTGATCCCTTGGCTCACAACCTTGACCACGTCCGTCATCCCGCGCGCGATGACCTCTCGTTGGTCCGCGGTGAGACTCGGATTGACGTACTCGGCTAGCACTTTCTGACTGGCGCCCATACGAAGGCAGTACGCGAGCGCTGTACACAAACAAAACACGTCGTCAGTCCAATTGCCCGTACGGAAATAAAAATAAACAAACTCACCGTTGGCGTCCCGCGGGGTGGTGGCCTCGAACGTGAGTGACCCGGTGTCGGTGTGGATCCCGAGCGCCAGTAACGTGGCGTCCTCTTCCGTGATTGGGACGTTCTCGTTTTCGAGCATCTCCGCGACGATGGTGGCGGTGGCTCCGACTTGCTCGACGATGAGCTCGTCGGCGTCGATGTCGGACGTCGCGAGCAGGTGATGGTCCAGCACCACCACCTCACTCGCCGCGTCCAGCCACTCGGCGCAGTCGCCGATCCTGTCGCGGCGTTGTGCGTCGACGACGGCGGCCCAGTCCAGTGCGTCCGCGTCGACGACTCGTTTCTCTTTGATTGGAAATTTGTTCTTGTGCAGCGCGAGGTAGTGCGAGACTCCCGGGGACGCGCCCCGGGGGAGGACGACGAAGGTGCAGTTGGCGCCGAGTCGTGCGTTGCGGAGCTTGGCGAGTCCGACGGCGGAGGAGAGGGTGTCGAAGTCGGCGCTGACGTGCGTCAGGACGACGCCCAGTGGCGCGTTGGGGTCCATGGATCCAAGGAGCGAGCGCGGACTTCCCGAGGGGCCCGCGTCGTCTTCGTCGTTCTCCTCATCGGCGTCTTCCTCGTCGTGGCTGCCGCTCATGGCCTCGATGCGCCTCGCGTGCACGCGCGGGACGACGCGAGATCGAGTCACCGCGTGTTTGGGGTGCGAGCCATCGTGTGAGCCATCGTTGACGCCGCGGCCGCTCGTCGACGCCCGCGCGCAGATTGGGGCGCGGGCGCAGCGACGGTTGTTGTTTTGTAGATGTCGCTTCACTGCCGTGTGAAGCGGCGCGGGCTGGAACCCCGGTCGGGTCAGCGAGCTCATCCGCGCGCTCGGAGGCGCACGGGCCCTCGCGATACCCGTCGCGAGCATACACAAGAAGTTTCACCCGCCGCACACGCCCGGCGCGCGCACCGTCTGTTCGTTGCCGGCCAGAGGGTTTCAAACTCGAGCTTCTTCCAAGACTTTTTCCCGCCCGCGCCCACCCGATGACTCGGACGCCGAGTCGGCTGATGCCCCCGCTTCGCAGGGCGGCTGTAATTTCGAGGTCGTCTGACTGTTTGCCCACTGCACGCCTAAAAATATGCTAGGCACCTTGGGCACCCACCTGATTGCAGCCCCCGAAGTCTGGATTTTGGCCGTGCAGAGCGGATGGAATCGATAGAGAGACGAGCCCCACCGGTGCCGTGCCTTCACTCCGATCGAGTGTCTCGACGCTCGTCGGCTGTGCGTTGGAACGCGAAAGAACGTCGCGATGACCGTTCCCAGCAACGTGCTCTTGCAGAGGTGAGATTCACACGCGCGGTTCCCCGCCCGATACGCCGCGTGAGGCGGCGCGAACGCGCGTCGACACATTCGGCTAACGTCTCTATCATTGCAATCATCTTGTTTTATTGTCCCGCCGTCCACCCGTCGATGCGACGCGGGCCATCGATGTCCACGTCCCTCCGTCGATCCGAACGATGCGACGTCCATCGCCACCAATCGCTGACCTCACGCGTTCTATCTTTCCCGCAGCTTCCGCTCCGTGCTGGACTCGCCGAGCATGACCATCCCCACGCACGGAAGCAGGGGCCGGGCCATCTCCACCGGCTTCGCGCATCCCGCGTCGTCCGGCGCCTTCGCCGCCGCGTCCGGCGCCGAGCCGCAATCCGCCCTCGTCCGCTCCGCCAAGGACATCTTCGCGGGTACGTGCGGCGGCGTCGTCGTCACCCTCGTCGGCCACCCGTTCGACACCGTCAAGGTCTTACTCCAGACGCAGTCCCCGACGAACCCGGCGTACAGCGGCCCGGTGGACGCGGCGTCGAAAGTAATCAAGACGGAAGGCTTCAAGGGCCTGTACAAGGGCGTCACGTCCCCGCTCGCGGGCCAGATGTTCTTCCGCGCCACACTCTTCCTCGGCTACGCGCGCGCGAAGGAGGTCGTCGGCGTGTCACCGGACAAGCCGCTCTCCTACTTTAAAGCCGGGTTGCTGGCGTGGATGGCTGGTTCGTTTTTCGAATCCCCAATCGACTTGTTCAAGTCCCAGTGGCAGACACAGATCGTCCAGGCGAAGCAGAACCCGAACTACGTCCCGCCGTACAAGACCGTCGGCGAGTGCGTGAAGGCGTCGATCAAGCACAACGGCATACGCGGGCCGTACCAGGCGTTCGGCGCGACGCTCATCCGCAACCTACCCGCGGGTGCGATTTACTTCGGCACGTTCGAGAACACCAAGAACTATCTGGCGTCGAAGCACGCGGACGGTAAGGCTCGGAACCACGAGATCATGTTCGCGGGCGGGTTCGGCGGGTTCCTCTACTGGTCCTTGTTCTACCCCGTCGACGTCATCAAGAGCGCGATGATGACGGACGCGATCAACAAGAGCGATCGAAAGTACAAAGGGTTCATGGACGCTGCTTCTCAGTTGTATAAGCAAGGCGGGGTGAAGAGGCTCTACGCGGGTTTGGTGCCGTGTCTGCTCAGGGCGTCGCCGGCTAATGCTGGTATGCTCTTCGTGGTGGACAAGGTCAAGCAGGTTCTCGACGGTGTGTGAGACGGTTCGTTGGTTGGGGTGGACCTCGGGGGATCAATATTAGGGTACTATTCTTTCGCGCTTGAACGCGTACGCATGCGCTGACTCGACACTCGCATTCAGAGCTCGTACTTGTTCGGTCCGCCCACTAAGATGCCGTCCATGTCCGCGTAGATCCAGTCCCCAGGTCGCACCGTCACTCCCGCGAACGTCACCGGGACGTCGCGTAAGCCCGGGTCCCGTTTGCTGCTCTTCACCGGGTGCGGCGCGATCGCTTTCACTCCGATTGGCATCGTGCCGATGTCTTCGCTGTCGCGCAGGCATCCGTTGATGACGATGCCCGCCCACCCGTTTTTCACCGCCATGCCCGCGAGGTTATCTCCGAGCAGCGCGCATCGCATGCTTCCCCCGCCGTCCACGACGAGCACTCGCCCGTTTCCCTGTTCCCCGAGCGCTTCGCGCACCAATGGATTATTCTCGTAGCACTTGATGGTCGACGCGGGCCCGACGAAGCGCCGGAGACCGCCGAAGTCGCGGAAGACCCCGGCGTCCACGACCTGCATCTCCCGCGGGACGGTGACGTCCAGTGGGTCGGGGTAGTGAACGTCGGTGTACTCGCAGGTACCCGCGCGGGATGCGTCGAAGCCGTGCATCGGGTCGGCGGTCATCCACCGGCGTCCACGGGAGACGATGGAGGCTTCCACGACGCTGGAGGCGGATGCGTGGACTCGTGGGGATGATGTCACGAGCGAGCGCGCGAGCGATGCGGCTCGTCTGAGACCGGACGACGACATGCTACCGTGTGTGTGTGCGCGGTTGGCGTCTGGCGCGTTTGGCTTTTTGGATTTGTTTTTTTTTGTTTTTGAAGTTGTTAAAATCAGATCCATTCGCCGAAGCGCGAGGAGACTGCGAAGATGGACGCCTTGACGCGTATGTATCACACGCTGAATCCTAGGATGCACGAGAAAGCCGCAAAGGTGCACCGGTGGTTTACTATGTCCTACAAACAGTGGCAGGAGACGGGCACTCCTGTTGGCGTCGACGAGGAACACGACGAGGAGTTCGTCGAGGAGCTCATGCAGAGGAGGGACGCGGACGGTGTGCCCGAAGCCTCCGCCGCTGACCGTGACGTCATGCTCGACACCAAGCGAGCATTTGACGATACGATAAATTCAGAGCCGGCTCCTCCCGCGAAGAAAGCCAAGGGACCGCTCCTTACTCCTCCCGAGGAGGAGATGAAAGGCCCGACCCTCCAGCAGATTTTCACACTTTTCGTGTTCGTGGAGAAGAACAAGGGTCGCAACCTCGAGTGGTTAGAGTGGCTGGAGCGTAACTGCCAGTCGTACGGGTGGGGCATGTCCGAACACTCCTACTACGAGATGGGAGAGGAGGTCAGCACCCGGAGAGGAGGTCCGAACCTAGAGATGTTCGGATCCGCGTACCTCAAACTGCACGGCGCTAAAATGCTGTGCCCCAACATCGAACACTTTTTGTCAGACTTCGTACCGAGGAAGATGGATGCCGACTTCAGGGACATGAAGCGTTGCGCGGCGACGCTCAGGGCCCTCGTCAAGTTTTGTATATCGCAAGGGTACCTGGAGAAAGACGACGCCAAAGTCAAGCACACGCTCAAGTCCATCTCAGTCTCCGGCAAGTTCGACGCAGAGGGCGTTAGAAATTCTCTCCAGCAATTGAAGAACACAGGCTACTGGAAACGGTTGAGGGCAGAACGGGAAGATGATGGTGAAACCGACCATGAAGCAGAGGATGAGTACGATTATGACTGCCGCGATGAATCTGGCGACGCTGATGAATACCCTGTAGAGGGCGACGAGTTCCGCATGGGCGACTTTTACACTGAGTGCTCTTCTGTGCGCAAAAACGGATGGGTTTTTATGAGAGAGATGTTCAGTGGCCAAGCAAGAGTGCTTCTATACCTACCGCCCGAAGTGGCGAAATTGGGACGAGAGGGCATGCAGATCTCGTGCATGGACTTCGTGTATCTAGGACGCGGCGTGTGGGAACCCAAAGCAGATGATGAGGACCTCCTTAACACTGTCTGCGCAAACGTCTACCCTCCTAATAACTAATTTTGTATAAAAATGAACGCGTCTACCTATGCACACTAGAGCTAGCCAGTCGGCTGGAACCTCTGCGTCCCCGCGCCCACGTGCAACAGGTTGAACCGCGCGAGCACCTCCTCCAGCTCCTCGGCGCCGCTGTACCGCTCGCACTCGAACCCGTTGAACTCCGGCACGGGTTCCTCCCCCGGCTTCACGGTACCCGCGGCTCTTCGGCACATCACCGTGGATTTGCGTTCCTTGCACTTGGCGCCTTTCGCGTCCACGTCGACAAACTCGGTGCGTAACCTGGTCAGAAACGACTGTATCGACTCGCCGTCGCCGCCCAGCACCACGTACACCCCTTCCACGCGTCCAGCCGTGGGAGGACCGACTTTATCGAGAGCTCCGGTCTCGGCTCCGGATGCCGCTTTCGGGGATCGTTCGTAAAATATTCGGACGTCGAGGCCGAGCTGCTGCGACCACTTCTGGAGCGTCTTGGTGTACCCCTTGCTGTCGTTCATGTGGTCTATACGGACCACCGCATGGCTCGGTCCCTCCGCCGTCGCTTCGTCGCCGGTGCCGTCCCTGTCGTTCGCCGCCGCCGCGCGTCTCGTCTCGTCCTCGTCCGCGGCGCGGGCGGATAAATCCGAGAGCTCTTGCGCCAACTCCGATAGGCACTCGTGGCCGTCGCACCCGCGCGTCGCCTGCTCCACGGTTCGCGCCGCCGCGTACAACTCGAGCTTGTTCAGGATATCGGCGATGGCGGTTCGGGACAGGGCCGTCGCGGAGAGCTCCAGGCTCGGCGGCTCCCTCGAAGGGTACTCGTTCGGCAGCGACGCATTCATGGTCACGCTCCCGCGCGCCGCGCTCGGCCCGCCGTCGTCGCTCGATGGGACCGCGATGGTGAGCGATACGCGGAGCGGGGGAAGTGCGTCCATGGAGAGTGCGGCGGCGGCGGCGTCCCCGGATGCCTCCCACGCGTCCACCACCGCCGTGAGCGCGGACGCGACGTCGGGATTGCACACCTCGAAGGATGAGCCCGCGTCGCCGCCGGCGTCCTCGCCGTACATAGCCGCCATGCACTCGCACTCCATCAGCCGACGCTGGAGGAGTTCCACAGCTGTATCGGCACCCTCAGCACCGGCCGACATGGGCGCCGGTGACGCGGAAGGTACACGGCTCGCGCCACCACAGAGTGGGCACCCCAGGCATGGGAATAGGGTTGAGGCTCGATCTAACATTCGAAGGCGTCGCAGTCGGCGACGCGCGTTCGAGTGGACGATGGCGCGACCGATCGCCGCCGGTGCGCTCGGCGCGTGCCCGGCGAGACACGCGACCCGCGTGAAGGCCATCACGCGTCGAGCATCTTCGGGAGCATCTTCGCTCGGGGGACGTCGCGGAAGACACGCGCGACGGGGCGCCCCGTCGGTGACCGCCCTCGCCGATGACGACGACGAAGCCGCCGCGGACGATGAGGCTGAGCTGGCGCGGACGCTGGACGCGATGGTGGAGTCGACGCGAGCCGCGGGCGCGGGCGCGCGATTACACGTCGTCGCGTTCTCCGGCGGCGTCGACTCGTCCCTCGCCGCCTACGTCGTCCACCGAGCCTTCGGCGACGGCGAGTCCGGGACATCGTCCCCACGATGCGCGGCGGCGATCGGCGTGTCGCCATCGCTGCCCCAATCGCAGCTTCAGATCGCGCGCGACGTCGCTTCACACATCGGCATCGACCTGTGGGAAGTACCCACACACGAAGGGGACGTCCCAGAGTACGTCGCCAACGAGGGCGAGTCCTGCCTCCACTGCAAAAACACCCTCTACTCCACCCTACGAAACGTCGCCGCCGCTGGGATCGACTCGCTGGCTTCCCAGGGTGCCGACTCCGCCGTCCCCGGGGACAACGACGTGGTGCTGTACAACGGTACCAACGCGGACGATCTGACGGACCCAACACGGCTCGGCCTGCTCGCCGCGTCGCACCACAGGGTCGAATCCCCGTGCTGCCAATTAGACAAAGCGTCCGTCAGGCGGCTCGCGCGGGTCGCCAAATTACCAAACTGGAACCTCGCGGCCGCGCCGTGTTTGCGCTCCAGGCTCGCGACGGGTGTCCCCGCGACGACACAAACGCTGGGCGACGTGGAGGCGGCGGAGGCGGCGGTCCGCGAGGCGCTTCAGATCGGCGCGAGTGAAAACATGCGAGTTCGCGTGTTGAGCCGAGCTGGGGACAAAGCGTTGGCGGCGCTGGAACTCGAACCGTCGCGCGTGAAGATGGACGACGAGGTATTCGACGCACTCTCCGCGACGCTCGGTACGCACGGCTTGTGGCTATCCGACGTGCGCGCGTTCGAATCCGGCTCGGTGGCTAAAGTTTTGGACGACGGGGAGATCGCCAAGCCCGCGGAGTGGACCTCTTTATTCGTACACTTTCGTCGTCCGGCTGTGCGTTCAGCGAACGACGGGGGCGATCTGTTGGAGCGGTGGGAGGCTGAGCAGTGCGAGATCGCACGTGCGGGCGGGGACGGTTTCGTTGTTTCGTTCGGCACGACGTGGTGCGGTCCGTGTCACGTGCTGGAGCCCGAGCTCGAGACGCTGGCGAGATTCGTGTGGGACTTTGACGACTCCGTCGCGGTGGCCAAGCTCGACGCGGAGGCGTCGGGGGCGGAGACGGAGCTGGCGGGTCGGCTCGGGGTGGACGCGTACCCGACGACGATATGGATGCGGGGCGGGGTTGAGGTGCACAGGGTGGAGGGAGCGTTGCCGGCCGCGGCGCTTGTGCAACTGACTGCGACTTACCTGATGAACGCTGAGTCGACGGAGGTGATGCGCGCGGAGCGCCCGGAGATGTTCGCGCCCGTCCCTTTGGAGCCGTTCTAGGCCATGTCGTTTGCTAGTCTATGTCGTCGTGATTCAATCCAGAGCTATGGTAGTCTACGTCGTCGTCTTCGCTATCTGAGTCTCCGCGCGGCGCGGAGTGCCGTGGCTACGTGTCTTGGATCTGGGATGGCGCCCGAGGCGCTCGCTGTCGCGTTCATCCTTCTGTGAGATGCCAGCGCGTCGCTGGTCACCGCCGCGGCGGCCCACGCGCCGACGGACGCGGCCGTGGCGGTCGAGAACGACCTGCGTCCGCCCCCCCTCTCTCCTCGCGAACCCCCTCCGCCCCGGGCGGACCGAGCTCCACCGTTATCGTTGTGTCCATCGGCGTCCTCCTCGCGCTTGGGAAACATCTTGGTCGGCCCCGCCTCCTCCTTCATCCGCTCGTCGTAGTACGCCTTGTACATCTGCGAGATGTTGTGCTGGACGAGGGTCAGGATGGCGGCGGCTGCGGCGATGCGCGCGACGACGCCCCACATGGCTGTGGTGGTGAGAACCCAACAAGGCGAGCCCACGTACTCGGAGAAACGCGTCGGCACGTGTGCATGAAAGTCAGTCTCAAAATTGTGTCCTTCTAAAAGTATTTGCATTGTCACTGTTTGCTTGTGACTTTACTTAACCATGAATTCGTTTTCACGGCCGTCCTTTCCTGCGGTCGAAGGGGCCAAAAGATGCGTCTGACCTTTTCGAGAGCCGTAGTTTTGTCGTCTATAAAAGTCCCCGCGTTCGTCGCGTCCCTTCCAACGCAGGCGGCGTCTTCCTCCCAGACGTCCCGCGAGGATGAGGGAACACGACGACGTGAGGAACGTCTACTGGGACAAGGTGCGCGCCAAAACCCAGGCACACACGCCGCATCTGAACCCAATCGCCCCATACTACCCATGCCGCTGAGTCACGCGGAAGATAAATGATTCAATTCCTCGGCGCCCCTTCGCCCGATCCGCCCCCGACAGGCTCTGATCCTCGATCCCACCTTTCCCTTCAACTCAGGACGACCGCTCGAGCGATGAGGAGGAGGACACGGCGGCGCGCATCCCCGGCGGGACCCCTTACCGCGTCGATCACGCGCACGACAGCGCGCGCTCCGACCCGCGCGCCCACGGGGCTGTGCCACCGGTGAACCCGCGCGTCGGCTGGACCGCCGACGCCGGCAACGGCGCGCCGCACGTATCGGACCCCAACGCGCGCCTAGACCGGGACTACGTCAGCTCTAAGCCCATGCTGGAGGCCAAGGAGAAGGACGCGGAGATCAAGAAGACCGGCAACCGACGGACCCTCGCCGAGCGATTCTCGCACATGCAAGTCGCGGGCACCGAAGACGCCATGGCGAGACACGCGGAGAAGATATACGAGGCGCAGTCGATCCGCTTTCGCAAGAAGAAGAAGGGCGACGAAGGGTACGACAGCGATGGCGACGGCGCGTTCTACGACTGGGAGCTGTACGATAAGCGCAAGAGCGCGGGGACGGCGAGGACGGCGTGGGACAAAGACGGGAACCCGCTCGAGGTGATCAAAGGACGCAAGCTGACGCTGTCGGAGCGGATGGACAGCGCCGGGATCATCGAACCGGACGGCGAGTTCTCCAGGCAGTGGGACCTGGTCACCGCGATATTGCTGGTGTTCGTGGCGATCGTCACGCCGTTCGAGCTCGGTTTCCTGACGACGCGAATCGACACCACCCCCGGCCTCGTTCTCTTCGTCATCAACCGCGTGGTTGACTTTTTGTTCATCGTGGACATCGGCATTCAGGCCAACACCGCGTACATCGACAACCGCGGGCGTAAGGTGTACTCCAGGCGTAAGATCATCCGGCACTACGCCAGGACGTGGATGGCCGTGGACGTCATGTCGGTCATTCCGTACGACACCATCAACGTCATCCTGAGCGAGGGCAGCTCGGATCCCGACGATTCTTCCTTCAAGGCGGTGCGGATCATTCGCCTGTTGAGGCTCTTAAAGCTCCTGCGGATCCTGCGCGGCATGCGCATCTTCAAGCGCTGGGAGGCACGGCTGACGCTGAACTACGCGATGTTATCCCTGCAGAAGTACTTCCTCACGCTGCTTCTCGCCGCGCACTGGATCGGGTGTACTTTGTTCCTGGTGCATCACATCCTTGAACTGGATTGCTACGACGACCCGAGCACGTACGATCGGTGCACGTTTCTGTATTACTACATGGACGGCAAGCTGGTGAGCGCGGACCCGGCGGGTAAGTACTTGCTGTCCGTGTACTTCGCCACCGGTGAGCTGATGGGAACGCCGTTCGGAGACATCATCCCGGTACGGCCGGAGGAGAGGCTGTACTTTACGCTGTGCCACCTCACCGCGGGTTTCATCAACGCGTATCTCGTGGGAGGCATGGTCAGCGCGATCACCGCGCTGAACGCCCGGAACCAAGGCTTTTACAACAGCATGGACATCCTCAACCGTTTCTTGACGGAGAAACGGCTGAACGCGAGGAACCCGCGCCTGTGCGAACGACTGAGGAGCTACTACATCTTCAGGCACAACGAAGGCGACGGCGACGGGTGGAAGGACATCGTGAACCGCACGTCGCGCGAGATGCAAGGCGAGGTTGTCCAGGAGCTGCACAGCGATTGGCTGAGAAGGGTGCACTACTTCAGCGGCGTCGACGTGGACGGACACGAGTGGGAGGTTGACGACGACTTCAAGCTGCAGCTGTCGCTCTCCATGGCCGTCGAGGTCGTCGCGCCGATGGAGATGGTGTTCAAAGAGGACTCCGCCATCGACAGGCTCTACGTGATCCAGCAAGGCGTGGTTGGGTGCAAGGGGCGCATTTTGAAAAAAGCTGACCCGTTCGGCGAGGACGTGCTGGTGTATTACTCCCCGGAGGTACTCGACGAGCAGGAGTTCAAGGCGAAGCACGGGATTCGGTGGGTGTGCCGGCCCAACGGCCGCGGGTACCGGGCCACAGCGTTGACCAACGTTTTACTTTTGGCGTTTCCGGGCGACGCCATCCACGAGTTGCTGGACAGGCCCAAGTACGAGTACATCAAGCACCAAGTCAGGCGCAAGATGTTCGTGTGGCAGGTGCGGCACGTCATGATCACCATGCTCCGCACGCTGCGCGAGGCGGTGGCGCAGGAGACGTACGCGGACGGCATGCAGGTGCTGCTTCAAAAATACGGCTTTGAGATGCTACAAAACGTGCCCACCATCAACGAACGGTACATGATCATGAGGGAAGCCACCGGGGATGACGAGGTCAAGGTCATGCGCTTGTTCCGGAAGATGTGGAACCGTAAGCGGTTCATCGCGGCGGTGGAGGGGCTGGTCAAGAAGCGCAGGCGAGAGCGCGCGCTCGTCGACGTCCGGGACGAGCTCCGGCAATCGGTCCTCAAACCAGTCGCAGCGGAATCCTACGCCAACAACCTAATCGCGCAAGGCATCTCCACGCGAACACTGCGCGATTTCAGCGCCATGGAGCTGGTCACCAGCGGGCTCCCCGTGGTGCTCGCCAAGCGCGTGTACAAAGCCGCGCGGAATCTACCCGAGCCGGACGTCAGTTGGATCGGAGCCGACGGAGTCGCGGTGGACTCGAGGTACTCGTCGGGGAAAGGATGCGTCGCCGAGTTGGAAAGGCTGGATGCGGAGGCCAAGACGAAGAAACGGGAGCTCATGCGATCGTTGCTGTACGCCGAGGAGGACAGCGACGACGACGACGACGACGCCGGGGGAAGCAGCGGCGGCGGGACGGGCCCGGATGAACCACCGGGTGGCGGCGCGGGGATGGCGCAACCGCCTGGGGCGATTCCCGGCGGCCCGATGCTTCGGTCGCGGCTGGGCGGCGGGGGAAGCAGCGGCGGGAGCGGGCGGAGCACGCCGAGGTCGATCTCGAGGGTATCGTCGAGTCGAGCGCTGTACGGGTGAGACGACTATGATCCGGTGTTGTAGACGTGAGAGTTAGTAGAAGACTCGCGGACCTCGTCGAAGGTGAAAAAATAATAATCCATCAGATTCCGTCGCCTGGCAGTGAGCTTGAGCATCCTGAGTGCCTGTCACAGTTGATGCGACTGGCGGCGAGAGTAGAATCGAGTATAAGTAAACCCCCACGCGGGTTCGGTCACTACGCCCCGCGCGCGATCCTCCTCGCTCGTCAGGAGGACCCCGCTCGACTACTCGCGCGCACTCGGTAGAACCGCGCATCGCGTTCGACTCGCACGTCGCGTTCGGCGCCAACGACCGCGCGTCTGTAAGCGTCGGGGTACAAACTCACATCACAGATCCGTCATCCGGCGTGGTAGGGATTTTGAGTCTTTGAGATGGCGGGCTCGACGCTGGAGGTCACCAACCTCCCGCCGGACATCAACGACGCGGACTTCCATCACCTCTTCTCCCAGAGCGGATGCATCGGAAGCAGGCTGGAGCGCGACGGCAACGGAAGGTACGTCGCGACTCGATCCCGGCTTCGCACCCAACGCGCGCCTCCAAACGTCATTTTACACCCCCGCGATTCCGTTTCCCGCTCCCCGACGCACGCGCTCGTGCCCGACTGACGATCGTCCCCCGACTCCTCACGTGTCTTCCACTTCCCACAGGCCGGTGGGTTACCTCAACTTCGACGACGAGCCCGCCGCGATGACCGCGCGCAACTACTACAACGACACCACCAACTACAGGCTGGAGGTGATGATCAATCAGCCACCGCCTCAGCGGAACGCGGGGCCTCCCCCTCGGGGGCAAGGGCCCCCCGACGACGGCCGCGGGGGTAAACGGATGAGAAACGACGGGGGATACGACGGCGGCGGGTACCAAGGGCCCGGTGGGTACCAGGGCGGGCCACCGGGGCCCGGACCCGGGAGCATGCCACCGCGCGGGGGAGGAGGAGGAGGAGGCGGAGGAGGCGACTGGGGATCCCCCGACAACTACGGCGGACCCCCAGGGCCGATGGGACGCGGTCCCCCGCCGCCGATGCCGATGGGCGGTCCGCCCCCGCCGATGGGACCCGGCGGGTACGGTGGCCCGGGACGTGGCGGGCCCGGCGGGGGTCCCGGCGGAGGTATGATGGGAGGGCCGGGGGGCATGATGCCGCCGTTGCCCCCGATGCCCGGGCCGCCGCCGCCGATGCGCGGCGGGCCCATGGGTCCCCCGCGGGGCGGACCGCCGCCCCCGCGGCTCCCCGACAACGCGTCGCCGACGTTGCACGTCAGCGGCGTGCCGAGGGACGCGACGGTTCGCGAGATTTGCCACATCTTCAGGCCGTTCGACGGGTTCCAGAGCGCGCGGCTGGTGCCCAGCAAGGATCACGACAGGGGGCCGCTGTGCTTCGCCGAGTTCACCAACCCCGAGCTGGCGTTCCTGGCGCTGGAGACGCTGGAGGGGTACCTGATCGACAGGGATGATCCGGACTCCACCGCGCTGCACATCGCCTTCGCTAAGAATAAACCGTCGGGAAGCTTGGCTCGAGGCGGGGGACGCGGGCGATAGCTTAAAACGCGAACGAGCTTGCGAGAGAGTTCGGTGTGGAGCGCGTGAGCGACGAGTCGTTCGTTTCGTTTCGTTGGCATTCAGCTATTATTAATCGCTTTCAGCTTGTCTATGATGCGGCTATTATGTGCAAAAGTGTTTCTCTCTCTCCCCCGATAGTAGTATAGATGAATGGTTCGGAGCGCCGCGCGTGTGTTTGTGTAAATGCGCGGGCGTTCCGGCTGCGGTGACGCTCTCTCGAGTTTACTTGGCGTCGGCGGTGGCCTTGTCGCCCATCTTGAACGTGTCAGCCGTGACATCGCGCGCGGACCCGACGCCAAACTTGACGGAGATGTCCACGGACGGCCTGAGCGCGCAGCAGTTGGCGACGGCGATGTGCGCCGGGTTGTTGAGGAACTTTTGCTCAATCTCTTTATCAACCTCCGCGCCCTGGTCCACCGCGACGTACGCCTGCTGCTCGAGGTTGTAGTCGAAGCGCGGGGCCCACTTGCGTGAGCCGAGGCGTGCGGTGTAGGAGCAGTTGTCGACCATGAACGCGACGCCGCGGGCGTGCATGTAAGGGTTGAGGGAGTCAACCGCCTCGATGACGGATTCGTTGCAAACCTCGGAGAAGGAGTGGCCCTTCTCGCGGAGGGTGTCGATCTGCGCCATCATGCAGGCGCAGTAGACGCCCGCGGTGAAGGAGTTGAGGGGGATGTCCTCCTCGACGCGCTCGGCGCGCACCTTCTCGCCAACCTTCCACATCGCGCTGGTGCCAACCTTGCCCATGGGGAAGGTGTCGAAGCGCTCGCACGCCATCACCACGGAGCGAATCTCGTTAGTGGACTGCACCTCCTCGTAGCACTCGTAGAGGATATCCTTGCAGGGCATGTACGAGGCGGAGTACGCCTTCATGAACTCAGCCTTGTCGGAGACCTGCTCGTACACAGCCTTGATGCCCTTGGTGGAGATGGTCTTGGTGATGGGACCGGTGATGCACTCCACGGTGTTCTTGAACGCGTCCTCCTCGGACATGCCGTCCTTCACGTAGCGGCGGTAGAGCGACTCCACGATGCCGTGGACGCCTCCGAGGAGGATGCCGCGCTCGCCGAAGATGTCGGAGCGGTACTCCATCTCGAGGGTGGTGGCGAAGGTGAACGGGGAGCCGATGGCGATGGACCAGCCGAGCGCGATGTCAGTCGCGTTGCCGGTGGCGTCTTGGTGCACGGCGAAGGACGCGTTGATGCCAGAGCCGCCGACTTCCTTGCCTTGCTCGTACAGGCGCCTGACGGAGGGTCCCATGCCTTTGGGTGCGACGAGGACGACGTTGATGTCCTCGCGGAAGGTCTCGTTGTCGGATCCCATGACGCCGAGGAGGAAGCCGTGGGAGAGTCCGAGGGTGGAACCGGGCTTCATGGCGGCGAGAATGCGCGGGTACAACTTCGCCTGCGCGGCGTCGGAGATGAGGAGCATGACGAGGTCGGACTTGGCGATGACGTCGAACGTCTCGCCGAGGGTGCCGTCCTCCTCGGTGAAGCCGCACGCGCGGGCCTCGTCGTTGGACTTGGAGGAAGGGCGGAGGCCGATGCAGACCTTGGTGTCCATGCCGACCTCGGCGAGGGAGTCCTTGAAGTTCTGCGCCTGCGCGGGCGCCTGGGAGCCCCAGCCGATGACGCCGATGGTGTTGATGCCCTTGAGCGCCTCGGGGAGCTTCTCGAAGAGGTGGCGGCCACCGCGGACGATGTACTCACCCTCGCCGGCGACATCGACGAGCTCCTTCTCGAAAAGCTTGGTGTTGATGTCGAGCTCGGGGGCGGAGGACGCGGCGACGACCGTCGCGGAGCGGCGGGTTCCGGCTTTGTAGGGTTTGGCGGCCTTGCGGGACGCGAGGTTCTTGGCCACGACGGGCGCCGCGACGAACGCGCGGGTGGCAGACATGGCAGACATTGTGCCGAGAGTGTGCGAGCAGACGGTGACGTGTGCCGCGGTGTCGTGCGAGCGATAGTGGCGCCTCCACGGGGACGAATGCGGAGGGTATACCGCCGAGGATTCGCGTTGTTTTCCGCCCTACAACCTCAAAACGGCCTGTGTGAACCGTCGATCGAGGGTGATTTGGCGGCCGATCTCGCGGAAAAAGGCACCACGTTATCCAGGAAAAAGGCACCAGATCGGATTTGATCGTAAATCCTTTTTTTCATCGACATTCTCTTGACCAATTTCGCTTTCAACTCGCTTTCAAAATCACGATTTGGATATTTTTCACAGATATTTTCGGTTCTGATGCGCGCCGCGAGCCAGCGAAACATCGCTACAACATCGACCTTCCCACGAGCCCCGGCGCCACCACCACCTTCCCCACCGCCCTGCGCTCCGCCAAGGTCTTGAACCCCGCGTACGCGTCGTCCATCCCGAACGTGTCGCTCACCTTCACCACGCATCGCCCATCCGCGAGCATGCCCAGCGCGTCCGCGAGCGACTCTCTCATAGATTTCGGATCCTTCGATGCATGTGCCCCCCAGTACACACCGTGGACCGCGATGTTCTTCACCAGCGGCAGGTTCAGCGGGAGCTTCGGGACGATACCACTGGCGAAGCCGAGCACCATGACCTTACCGCCCCATCGAACGCATCGAAGCCCTTGCGTGAACCCGTCGCCGCCGACGGGATCGAGCAAAACATCCACGCCTTTAAAAGATTTCAATCCGTCGCCGCCGCCGTTCAGGGCCCTCGCGACGGCTCCCTTAAGCCCCGCGTAATCGTCCCGCCGCCCCGCGCGTATCCCTCCACCGTCGGCGGAGTGCAGGAGCGACGCGTCGATGCAGTGGTCCGCTCCCGCGTCGCGCAGCGCGTCCATCTTGCGAACTCCGTTGGCCGCCGCGACGACGACGCATCCCAACGCTTTGGCGATCTGCACCGCCGCGAGGCCGACGCCCCCCGCGGCGCCCAGGATGAGCACCGTGGATCCCTTCGTGACCCGCGCGTATCGCGTGAGGGCTAAGTGCGCGGTCCCGAACGCCACCGGGAAGGCGGCCGCCTGCGCCAGGGTGACGCCGTCCGGTACCGGAAAGACCGAGGCTGCGTTGGCGACGGTCTCCTCGGCCATGGCGCCGCCGCCCATGGTCACGCCCGCGACGCGGTCGCCGATCTTGACCCCGCGGACGTTCGCGCCGCACTCGGTGACCACGCCCGCGAACTCCCCGCCCGGGATGAACGGCAGTCGGGGGTTCTCCTGGTACTCACCCTTGATCATCAACAGGTCGGCGAAGTTGAGGGCGGCAGCCTCGACTTTGACCTTGACGCCGTCGCGCGGGCATCGAGGCGACGGGACGTCCTCGACGGCGAGCGCGCCACCCGCGTCTCGGGGCTTGGTCGGATCCCCCAGCGCCCTGCACAGCACCGCCCTCATCTTCGCCCCGTCTCGCTGTGATGGTCGGGGCGAAATACCAGCATCTGATGTCGAACGTTCCCAGGATCCTGGAAAAATAACAAACGACCCCAGCATCGGACCGTCAGAGGCGTAGGGCGCTCATGGAGGCCCTGTACGGCTCGCTGCCGGGCTTCGGCTCCGCGGCGAGAAACGACGCTGACGCCCCGATCGCGTTCTACGATTGCATATACGTCGGCACGCCCTCGGACGGCGGCTCCCCGAAGAGCCCCTTGGCTTCGACTTCAAATGGCGCCAACAAATCTGGTGGCCGACTGGGCAGCGCCAAGCCGCCGGGGACGGGCTCAACCGGGGACAAGGGCGAGTGCCTGCCCCCGCACGTGGGTCGCATCGGCGTCTACCGCAAGTTCGCCATGTTCCGCGCCGACATGTTCGACCTCGACGACACCACGATCCTCCTCCC
>Ga0209666_1000360_pt1 | contig 35250 bp, 8 predicted proteins | sample SaaInlV_125m_DNA_FD_184679 | JGI IMG/M metagenome (GOLD analysis project Ga0209666, IMG submission 184679) | Marine microbial communities from expanding oxygen minimum zones in the Saanich Inlet - Saanich Inlet SI037_S3LV_10m_DNA (SPAdes)... | ecosystem: Environmental > Aquatic > Marine >...
GTTCCCCGAATTGTTCCCCATTCGGCGAACTATCACTAAACCGGAAATCAACACTAGATAGTCATAAAAGGGATAATATCCAGACTAATTGCTTGTCAGTTGACATCTAGCGGATTTAGGTCGACCCTCCCCTGCGGACACAAAATACCCGCGTGTGCGGGATGCTTTTTTGAATGGACACTTATAATTTAGAAGTGGGCTGCATGGCACCATTTTCACCGTATTGGCTCTCATGGTCAAATGGTTACGATATCTGCCTTCCAAATTTCAAGATGCTAGCAGAGGATCCGAGTTCGATTCTCGGTGGGAGCACAGGCACCTGGAAAATTTCCGGGACCACTTTTTCTTTTATTTTTTTTCATGAGACGACGACAGACCTTTTGCCTTCAAATTCGAGATCCGTTGGTCAGTTCGGTCCGCGCTCTCCCAAGACGATGGCAGGGAAGAAAAAGAACTGTAACTGTCGCAATTCTAGATGCTTGAAACTGTAAGCAACTTATCGTGAAACCGCTCTCTATCATCGTGCATTACTGACCGCTCTACTCGCGCTTGGCGAACAGGTACTGTGAGTGCTTCGCCTCGGGACTCCATTGCAACAGCTGCAACTGCTCCAACTGCTGCAACAATCTAGAGAACGCCGCGGTTCGGCAAGAAGCAGTCGAGGCGACCCTTGAACGCAACCCGAATGCATTTCGCCCCAAAATAGCGCCGAATCCGGGTGCTGCAGAAGACGCCGACGGCGCTGGACGACACAATAAGGTCGGGATTCGTATTCCTCTCTCCAAGTCTCGCATATTCCCACCCACTTGCGCGTGTTTAAACAAGTCTAATGGTGTCTAAACTATCTCGCGTGTTATGAATTCAGGGGTGTCACTGCAAGAAAAGCAGTTGTCTCAAGAAATATTGCGAGTGCTTTCAAGCGAACATCTTCTGTGCAGATATTTGCAGGTATGCCGCGATGCCGCGTTGTCCTTCAGCGAAATGCTAAGTCAGGTCGAGCAAAGTTCTTTTCCCTTCTCACGTCACAAAAATTTTCGTCGCAGATGTGTTGACTGCCAAAACTTTGAAGGATCCACTCAGCGTATGTTGACGACCGCTAAAGCCGCCCGAAACGTCCAGCTGACGTCGCCCAGAAAGGTAAACACGACTCCAAAAAAATGCGAGCTCATCATAGTCAAGTGATAGTCAAGTGCTCTTAAGTTTGCCATTTTTCTCCTGACGTCCGTTTTTTCCTCACCTCCTATTACTTATGCCGGTAAACACAAGGGCATATCGGCTGGCCATGCTTCAGGGCCACACACGGACACACAGTTCGAAAACAGTAAGAACACTGCCGATTTTGCCAGTGTGAAGGTACGTTCGAAACATCGTTCTTCACTATCTATGTTCTTCCCCGAAACATTACCTCGACCTCAAACTGAAACCTGACATCCAACTCTGATAAACACAACAGGGCAAGCGAAGTGTCGAGGAGATCGTTCTAACAGAAGACGTTGATGAAGTTCTCCATTCAGTGCTGCAGGTGAGTATTTTGCTGATACGCCTGCTCCGTCACGTTTTCTATGCTCGACACTCATCTATGAAATATCGTTCTTGTCTGCGCAGGTCGATGCCAATAAGTATTTGGCGCCTCACCCTTCAGATCGCGCCCCTCAGCGTCAGCGGTTGGAGGGAAAAGTTTCTACGCTCGGAAAACTCAAGAACGCAGACACGCGGATGTCTCCAGCAACACAGGCACTGCTTTGCGACGAGAGCGAGAAGTTGTTCGCATCTACCAGCCCTCGAGGTACAGATCGCGACAAAGTCCTCGAGGTTGGTGTCAAAACTGGTGACCGAGTACATACACAGGCTTCGAGTGAGACTCCGACGAAGAGTGAGGAGACGATTCTACTCGGGCTCGCCCGGCAGCTGAAAATTATTGCGGGACGGCACTCGGGTGCTCAGACGACGAATTCATGATGTTATTCGACGTTATTTCTACGTCCAAGGTAGAGAACATCATTCGTTTGATGGTAGTAGGCTGTAACCCTTTCCCCATAGCCTCGGGTTTAGATCATTTAGTCTGAAAGTTGAGGATCTGTCAGCTTGTCGCGTGTACTTCGATCTCAAACTGATCCCTGACTATCTGTAATCAAATACGTGCTGCGGCGTGCTACAACATGCTCAAAGTAATTTTGCGCATAGCAGCTGCAACAATGGGAACATGCAACATGCGATGCATGAAGATAACACATAGATTGTGTTCATATCTTCTATCGAGAAGTAAGCGAGCTAGACTGAGGGTGTTCGACTGCGTCTTGGAGACAAAATAAATAATAGCTAGTAGCAGCTAGCTAGCTAGTAAATAATAAATAAGTTATATTTCAACAGACGTAGCTACTAGCTAGCTAGTCGCAAGTTGCGAGTGTCGAATCGCTTCGGGCGTAACGCTCGAACTTAATGGACCGCCACGTTCTATGGTCCTATGAACGAGCCAGGACTTTTCGACATATGTGCCGGTTCACTTTCAATTACGTGTGCCCATATCTATTTGGCGTGAACTTCGAGGCAACTGAGCTGGACGCTCACACCTGTTCTTGCAGGTTCCCAGGTTATAGCCTCACTCATACGTTGACTCTTCTCACTTATCCCCTGCACCTTCTTTGCTACCGCCGTCTTTACAGCTGGCCGAGGATTGATAACTCTTTTCTTCATGTCACCAACATCCCATGATACCAAGGACATCAGTGTGGTGCGTTCCACACCCCAAGGTTAAGCCCTCGAGTGGAAAACGAACGCGACAACTGTTTCTCGCTTCCTTTGGCTTGGACCTTCGCACCGTAGAAGATCACTCCTCTGAACATCAAGGCTACTAAATGGCTTTCAATCATTGAGAAGATGTCTTGTACAGCTGTAATCGGCATCATGCCTTTGTCTCACATGATCCAGCTAACCACGCGGCCCACTGACACCTGAACGTGCTTCCTCACTCACAGGAACTACTCTGCTGTGACCCTCACGTCGCTCGACGAGCAAGCCAACACAGGCGTAAACGGCGTCGACAAACAACCAGTCTGAATGATTTCTTTAACCCTCCGAGGGAAGTGTATGAGCGCGCATCATGCTACTTTACGCAGAGTACAGAAAGTATAGTCTATCACACACAAACTTCATTGCTAACTCATTTGAAGACTACACTGGAAAGTCCATCAAGAAGCCATGCTGGCAGAGATGGCTGTGGGGCGACAGACTCAGAGTCCGTAAATAACTCGGCAGCTCCTAATGATGCATGCACATATGAGCGATCAGAGAAGATCATACCTCATTGTGCAGTTGAATTTGATAGGCATGACCCGTTCCTCCTTGAAGCTAAACGCGTGCTTCGACAAAAATGTTCCTGCGAGACCACTCTCGCCTTCTTTTTTGAGAGTGCTTTGGCATCAGTAAAATCACAAAACCTTGCCACAGTGAATGTATGCAACGTAAGCGACGACGCGTACACCAAGAGAGACACGTACATCTCTTTAGCGAACAAAGTAGCTCAAGTTGCTCGATTCATGCACAAAAAACTGGGTATTTGCTCTGGTGATGCGGTGGGAATACTTTCGACCAACTCTGTTGAGGTTCTGATACTACATTATGCTTGTGCACTTCTCCGCACTACGCTGCTAAATCTTAACACCCACCTCGTATCACACGAGTTAAACCACATACTCGATGACAGTGCTGCGGTCACTGTATTCGCACGCGAATCTATACACGGTAAAACACTTCGTGATGCGCTCACAACGCAGGAAACAATAAAGTGTGCCACGAAGTCAGTTGTGTGGCTGCCTGAGGAAAATTTGACCGGTGCAGGCATAGCCGGGAATTCACATGATCTGATACATCTGACAACAAAACTAGTATCGAGTGGAAGTATTGATCACTTGACGAACATCATTCAATTTGAATGGCATGATGAAGTATGGTATCAACATTGGAATCGTTCAACACTGAAATCCAAAAACATGCAAGTTTCAGACGCAATTTATTTCTCTGATCTCAGCACTACCATAGCAGCTGTTGCGAATAACCCAGCTCACGTATATTATACCTCTGGAACTACCGGTGCGCCTAAGGGGGTTGCTCTCTCACAAACTATCGTCCACAAACATACTGTGGCAATTACCGTAGAGATGGGTATAAATAGTGCAGACATTTGGTTGCACGCTGCCCCAATATTCCATCTCGTAGATGCGTTTGCAGTATATGCCATCTCATGGGTCAGTGCACGACACGTCATCGTCTCCCATTTTCGGACTGAAGAAATACTCTTACTTATTGAGCGTGAGAGCATAACTGCTACAAACTTAGCCTCAACCATGGTTACGCTGCTGTACCATAATCCTTTGGTCGGATCATTTGATCTATCGTCCCTTCGAGTAATATCCTGTGGCGGCTCGCCGTTAGGTGGGACTACAGCAATTGCGCGTGCAGTCTCGATATTTGGATGTGAATTCTTTGTCTCGTACGGAATGACAGAGTGCTGCGGAAAAATTTCGATGTCGAAGCTGAGCTCGGAGCCACGCGTAACAGAACTTGACCTTGGTGAACGGCTTGCGTCCGTCAGTACATCAGGGAGACCATTTATTCTTGTGGATATTAAAGTGATAGATTCAATCGGGAATCCAGTCGCCCATGATGCAAAGACAGTTGGTGAAGTTTGGGTGCGTGGGCCGACTGTCTTTGGAGGATATTTACAAAATCGCGAAGGTGAAGCTAACGCGTTTGATGAAGATGGCTGGTTTTGCACGGGAGACCTTGCTTCCGTCAAAAGCGATGGATACATATGTCTCGTCGGTCGACTGAAAGATGTCATTTTATGTGGAGGAGAAAATGTATATACATCTGAGGTGGAAGCCGCACTTCACACGCACCCGGGGATTGAACAGGCAGCTGTTTTTGGTGTTCCTCATGCAATAATGGGCGAGCTTGTTCAGGCAGCGGTTACACTGCGGAAAGATAGCAACAAACGTGGAGAACATGGTGACGCTAATCAAGGTCCTGGATCTTGTCAAGGAACAGGTACAGGCTTGCACTTACACTGCGATGACCCCATCGAAGATATCACGTTGCATTGTCGGCGACGGCTGTCTGGATACAAGGTGCCAACGGAGGTTTACGTGGTGACTGATCTTCCAACAAATGCAAATGGAAAGATTTTGAAGCGAGAGTTGCGTGATTCTGCTACCAACGGGACACTCTCTGCCGGTCTGACCTCAGGTCGATCATCGACATCAACTGTACTAGTGTCTGCTTCACTTCACGGTGGTGGAGAAAATGTTCGAACGGGATTCTCGCCTGGAATACCAGTAGACTGTAGTTTGCTGTCCAAAAACAGTCTTGCTAAAACCACTGTATTCCGGCGTGACATAAAATCTCGTGTCATTATTTTGGAAAACCCTCATGATGTGTGCCTCAACAACACTGAACAAGTCGCACACAACGTACATAAACTAAAACCTTCTTCAAAAAGTCAAGTGGATGGGACATCTAGTCTTGATCCCAAACATGAATGCACTTGGCTGTTGTATCGCACGGTTCCTTGTGCTTCAATAATTCATGCTCTCATCAACCGTGTTTCTTCCGAAGATACGTACACTTGCATAATAACCGTTGACACAAACGACGAGTCTCAGGCAGCCCGCGCTTGCTCGCTGGTCTATTCCACGTCAAAAAGTGATGCCTTCAACACATTTTTTAGCCTCTCTGAAGTTCCAAGTTTATCAAGCTCGAACTGTCTACGTGTCGAGAAGGAAAAGAAAGGAACACCCAATATGACGCATTGGAGTGATATTGGAGATCCCGTCAACACACTCGTAGTCTCGACGCTCTGTTCTTATAGGCTGACCGCACTACCGATGCAATCACGAACTATAAATATATTAGACGTCGTCCTTGAAGCGGAGAAACGCATAACACCAGTTGAGAAAGCAAACAACACACCGATAAATACTGATGTGGCTATGAATGAATCTATGGAAATTCTCTTAGCGCAGTCAACCAGAAGCTATGATGCTTGTAAGAGTTTTGGTCATGGAGCTCACTTTTCATCATCTGCATCATTTGACACAAAATCTATTGTAGACAAGGCACTCAGGGATGTCTTAGATCTTCTTCCGAATGATCCGACCCCTGACTTAGATCTTCCTCTCATGTCTTGTGGACTCACCTCTCTCGGGGCTATCAGATTGAGGGACAAACTGAACACGACGCTTCAACAGGTCCTGGCAGTCAATGAAAATCAAGAAACCATTCCAGCCACGCTAGCTTTTGATTTTCCCTCGACACGTGCAATCTGTAACTTTATTGAGACAAATATCAAGACACCGTCTTCAAATACGACAGTGTCCTCGCCGCTATATAGCTATCATGCATCTGGAGAGATTCCGCGAACTGTTTCTGTGATTGGCGCCGAAAGTACGTCACTTGGATCCTCTTCAAATCGCAGTATGATAACAAGTGCCTCCACTAGTACTGACCTGAAGGGTTGTTCCAAAGACCACGTGTGCATAATACCTTCTTCGCGTTGGGATCTTGATCATATTGCTACATTTGACAATAGATCGCTAACACCTCGTTTCGGTACTTTCGTTTTTGATGTCGAAAAGTATGATGTGGAAGCTACCGGCATGTCAGCAAGTGAAGCGGCACTGGCAGATCCACAGCAAAGGTTGGTTCTCGGCGCATGTGCAATGCTGTGGCTCTTTCCATACTTCAAGACCAAGAATAATTATCATCATACTCATCGTAATCATGAACATCTTGCCGGCAGGGAAAAATCGAGTAATCCTTGCCGGGTGTCTAGCTGTGCAGTTCTTGTCGGTGTGTCACAGGTAGAATATCCGAGACTGGCAGAAGCGTACCGTGCGACGTCAACATATGGTTCTTACGATGCCACTGGCGCTCATCTTTCTGTGATTGCGGGTCGCGTTGCCTTCACGTTAGCCTTGAGTGGTCCCGCAACGGCTTTTGACACAGCGTGTTCATCTTCACTTGTCGCAGTAGTATACGCTCGTACTTGGTTAACACATGGTAATCATAATGATGTTGAATTACATGAAGTTCGAGAATCACTTGTAGGTGGTGTTAACTTAATGTTTGATGCGGCGTGGTCTCACAAGTGTAATGCCGCACGCATGCTTTCACCTGATGGCAGATGTAAGACGTTTGATTCTAGTGCTGATGGATACGTTCGTGCAGAGGCATGTGGGATGCTAAGAATGATAAACGAAGAAGAATTCGACAAGTCTGGTTCGAATTGTCATATAGTACTGGCAGGTGCTGCGGCAAATCAAGATGGGCGAAGTTCGTCACTCACTGCACCAAACGGGCCCGCTCAAAATGAAGTTATACGTGACACACTTCGTATATCTACATGCAGTAGCGTAGAACCCGTCTCTGTGTTACAGCTACATGGAACTGGCACAGTGTTGGGCGACCCCATCGAAATAGGTGCTGCAATTTCCGCCTTTTCGTCATCGCAATCACTGACATCTTCACTTGTTACTGGTGCCACTAAAACAACGATGGGCCATAGCGAAGCAGCTTCAGGCATGGCAAGTATATTTGCAGCCTCTGCATCACTACAGCGCTCATTCACAGCTTCTGTTGCACATCTACGGGCTATGAACCGTAATGTAGCTGCAGTGCTTGTTCGAGGCAATCTTGTTGTCACGGTTTCACGACAAGTTCAATCACACGCCTCCTGCGGTATCGCCATGACTAAATGCGCATCTGTCAGTGCTTTCGCTTTTCAAGGGACGAACGCACACGCGATGATATCTGGCACAAATGATCGCAATCAAGGTGGCGTGCACAGCGGCAGGACGGAAAAGTTTCTTGCTAACTCTAGTCGACTTTGGGATATACCTTTATCAACTGCTCGTCTCGCTCGAGCGTGTCACTCTGTTGAATGCAAGCGATTATGGGAGCTTTCATCACCCACGACTTCTCTCATGTTTTTCCAAGTGAAATTTGATGATGCGCCTGGTGCGGAGACTCTTTGCGATCACACTCTGTACGGGCGAGCACTGTGTCCTGCAGCAGCTTTTTTTGAATGTACCAGCGAGGTTGTGCATCTCCCCATTGTTCAGGCAGAACGAGATTTCCACGTAGATGTAGCCGTCACTAATTCTACTATTCCACTCCCACTGGAGCTCGACACTGACAAAGTATGCACAACGCGCGTGTGTCTGTGTGGTGCAAGAGGCTCAATACGGATTGAATCTATCTCAGATTCAGGTTGGCGTGCACACCTGAAAGCGCATGCCATGAGTACTGTTAATAACGTGGTCAGCCATGGGCGAGCATACGGTACTATTATCTCAAGAGTATATTCTCGCCCAGTTTACGAACACCGCTTCCATTGTGCTGCAAAAGAACCTTGTCCCCTTCCATCAGGTGCTTGTGCAGTCGTCAACATGGAACTTTTAGACAATCTAAACTGGTATTTTGGCTCACTTGGGACGGATTCGTTCTCACGCGCACTTGACGCTGCAATCCATCTAGCTGAGGGGACTGTCGGTCTATTGTGTCCAACATACGCTTTACCTTCACCAGCTTCAACAGCAAATGGAACACCAGAACCATGTGTACGAGTCCCGGTCGCAGCCGGTGCACTCTTCTGCCGCTTCATAAACACTGCAATTGGGATGCAACTTACTGCAAACTATAGTAAGCAGGCTGATCTTGGTTCACGCGCTGTCAACACTCATCGCCTTAGTGACAGAATTGTCCTAACGTCATTAGAAATTCGTTCTGTGCGAAGGACCAGCATACTTTGTGAGCGCACAAACTCAACAGCAAGGTCATCGCATCATTTCACTGTTGTGCCCACGTATTTGTTGCAGTGGAAAGCTTTTCCTACTGATACTGATATATCAATGCAAGCCAAGGATTATTTTGGAAGTCCATTCCAATACACTAGAAATGTTGTTCCGGCATCAACAGGGCTACAATGTTTGTGTAGACATGTCATGAGCATGATAGCATTGCACATTACTTCAGGCATTCTGGTTTGTGATACAAGTCTCACCGAAACATTTGTTAGAACTTTTGGAGCACACGATCCAACACCTAGGTTGAGAAAGAGTGCGCCTATCAACAGTAGACATGATCTACATGCGTCTTCAGCTAGTATATGGGGGGTAGCACGGGCATTCGCGCATGAATCGGCGGCAAGTTCACAAACAACAGTAAAGGTGTGTGCATTGGATATTGATGTACATGATTGCTTTGATGTCAACACACAGAAAATAATCACACATTATGATAATGATACATGGACTCGCACATCTCGCTGTGAAGGGGTGACTCATGACGCTATACTTATCCCCGCAAACGAGCAGCATTCACGAACTCCTGTATCACCGTCATCAACAATTATCAAAGATCAGCGTAGTGCAAGACACTTGAAATTTTCTGGTCCGTCGAGCCAGGTGTCTTCACATGTGCGTGCGACCAAGTCAACGATGGGCTTCGGAATTGTATTCGGCGGACTCGGTACTGTCGGTGGTCATGCTGCTGCTTGGCTTCTCGCAACAAGACATAACCGATGCATCGCCCTTACAAGTAGATCAGGTCAAAGTGCTGCTAGACCTACCATCATTAATCTTGAAAACGTCATAATTATGGCAACCCGATATGATGCAGCAAGTGCAGAAGAAACGTCAGAAATGGAAACAATATACATAGTCGGTGCAAATCAAAGTGATCCGTCAATTGTCACAATAAATTCAGGCGGTGTATTAAGAGATGCAATCGTTCAACGTCAGACCCCAGGACGGCTTAGAGCTGTCGCAGGCCCAAAAACTCTAGGAAAATGCACACCATCAGTATCATCACATGGCAAATGCCCACTGTTGGCAGCTTGTACCTTCTCCAGTGTGACTTCACTTGTTGGTAACGTCGGACAAACCGGTTATGCTGCTACAAATGCAGGAGCAGATGTGTTTTCCACAAATGATCGAGGATCGGGACTTCCAGCGTGCTCTATCCAATGGGGCGCATGGGCTGGAGGTGGCATGGCCGTTACTAGTACTACCCTGAAAAATCGGCTTCACCGCGTTGGGTTCGGATTGATTAAACCTGCGATTGGCGCTTTAGCACTTGAAGCTGCGTTCAGCTTTACGAGGACAATTATCGCAGTATGCGAATTTGACTGGTTTAGATACATGAATAGTCACGCAGCTGTGTCAACTTCATCATTTTTTTGCGAAATGACAACCCCGCTGATAAAGTCCAAGGATGCTACCCTGGCTGAGCCCTGCATGAGTGCGATACTTGCTGAAAGCCACCTTCCCAAACATGCTAACACAGCCGTAAGTTCATCAGAAAGCGAACATCAGGATGTGACTCGCATTGTTGTCGATGCCTTCAAAAAAATCACAGGCTCAATCGTTGGTGTTGATGAGCCACTACTTGATGCCGGACTAGATTCACTCTCTTCTTCCGAATTTGTTGCCCTCTTGGATACACATGTAAACGGGACATCTAGTACCGATAACTCGATCAAAGTGTCATTACCTGTGACACTCGTATTTGATTATCCGACTCCAAGTGCGTTGGCAACTTTCCTGTCTTCCCAAATATCCCGGGCGAACGAACCTTCCAAGATATTGCCCCCAGCATGCAAAATCGATTCCGTGGTGAACAAATGCCCAACACAGTCTCACGTGTCTCATAATGCGGCATGGGTTTCTGCTGTTGGGACAGAAACTGCGTTCGATTCTGAAGGTACATTTTCATGTGATGCTTCTGGAGTCGTACCCATTTCACGCTGGGATTTTGATGACCTGTGTTGTGCAGATCTGCAAGCGCCAATATTTGGCGGATATTTAGCTGGTATCACTGAGTTTGACCCTGGTGCGTTTGGCATCAAATGTGGCGAAGCTAAAACAATGGACCCCCAACAACGTCGGCTTCTTTCTTGGTCAGCAGCAGCTGTATCTTCTATTCGTGCACTACCAACAGGAGCCAAAGCATCTGAAATGTTGACCGCAACGATGGGTGTATATGTTGGAGTAGCTACGCTGGATTATAGTGCAATTTGTTCCATTTCAGCACTTGCAACTGGTGACCAGTACAGCAAAGTCAGCGATATGAGTTCTTTTCGCAAACCTACTGCATCTACAGCAACTGGTTCCGCATTTCTGAGTGTCATACCCGGAAGAATCGCATTTACTCTTAACACCCATGGCACCGCTGTCGCGATTGACACTGCGTGCTCATCTGGACTCGTCGCACTACATATTGCTCGTATTGCTTCATTCAATACTGCAAAAGAAAGTCTACGCCAGCTAGCTGGCGGGGTGAATATGGTGTTACGAGCTGAAACGTCTGCCCTTTTCACGGCCGCACAAATGATATCACCAGATGGGCGATGTAAAACACTGGATGCAGCAGCAAATGGATACGTTCGTGGAGAGGCTTGTGTTGTTGTGATTCTTGAACCACGCCTCGATACCAGTAATGGTCAATTTTGCTTTATGATCGTCGTAGGATCAGCTACAAACCAAGACGGACGGTCAAGCACAATCACGGCGCCAAATGGACCAGCCCAGCGATCGGTAATTCTTGCAGCGATCGACAGTGCATCGAGTGACAGATGGGAAATCAGCTCGCCTTGTGCTTTGCAGATGCATGGCACAGGTACTGCGCTGGGAGACCCAATTGAGGTGAGTGCAGCTTTGGCTGTTCCGATACAAGCTGCAGCACAGTACAGAAAACAAACTATTGATTCTTTTGCCTTCAGCTCCACGAAGAGTTCTATCACACACACGGAGTCCCCCTCCGGTCTGATAAGCATAGTTGCAGCCATGTCAAATCTGAAGGCAGCTAAAATTGTGTGTATATCACATCTACGCACATGTAACCCGTATGTTGCAGTGTCATTGCGATGTAGCTTTCCAACCATTGCTGCGAGATCTTGCCTAGGAGCACCAACTTGCCAAACAGGAAACGCCTGTGTTGGTGCCAGTGCATTTGCGTTCCAAGGTACAAATGCACATGCCCTCGTTGTGAAAGAGTATTGCAGGTCAAAGGATGAATCAAAGAATTTAAGAAATCACCTGACTTTCGGTGCTACTCTTGCGACAAGACTTCCAAACAGCCGTCTTTGTGTTCGACATTGGCTGTCGCCCTTGCCACACTCGATATTGTCTCGAGTAATTATAGCACTTGAAGAAAGTGACGTAGTTGGAGTTTACATTGCAGATATTTGGGCGAACCCTAGATCTTCGTTTCTGAAAGATCATAAAGTTTACGGGTCTTCCCTGTTCCCAGGTGCAGCATCTCTTCAGCTTGCTGATGCAGCCCTGCAGTATTCTATTACTGAATTCACAGAAGCTGGATTTACTGCCGTAACTTGCGGCGTGACACTAGTGAGGCCACTTTTTTTAGAGTGTACCAATATTAAGAGCGTGCAGGCACATGTGTGTACGACAACTGCTGGTGACGTTCACTTCGGTCACAAGGGTAGCATGCCCGTTTCCCTGAAAGGAACAGAGTTCTGTCCACCGAGGAAACGCATTTTAACGGCTAAGTTTCTCCGACTGTTCGCAGACAAGCTCATCAATAATGATGATACGTCATGCAGCTCTAAGTCAAAGACGGCATGGAACTTTCGACGTACTCTTTTCAGGAAGCAGGTTGATCAAACTCACGAGCCAGTTCTCGGAATAGTGACACAATTCAGTCAAAATAAAAACTCAAAAATTTCGCCCGCGTTTGATGACCATGGTTGGGACTTCTCACCAGCTGCACTCGATGCTTCATTTCAATCCATCTGCACGGCTCAGGATAAACAAATGCCCGTGCAAGAAAGTCTGCGAATACCTGCATCATTCGACGCCTTCACTTCCCATGAGGGAAATTTATGCGGCCATTCTGCGCGTCGCATAACTTCTGAGTCTTGTACTTCAAAAAATATTTCACAGAACTTCAAAGAAAGTTTCAAAAGCGAACATAGGGTGAAGAACGCAATTGTACGTGGCATGGTGGTGTGCTCGACTCAACGTATAAGTATTGACATACAGCCGATTCCCTTTCGAACGCATGCACGTGGCATATCCATCGACGATGTAAGAAACGACATGCACATTACAGTGCTTTCCGACAAAAGGATGTCAACTTCATCTTCTCACAAAGAGGCTTTGTTTTCTAGAATGTCATCGTCACCTCAGAACGTCGTCAGAAGTCTGTGCAAAACAAGAAAAAAGTCAATGGCAGCTGACGTTCTTCGACATTTATCGCAATTATTGGAAGGTTTACAAGCACGGAGAAGCCTTGCAGCCTTGAGAGTAATTTCAGGCGAGTTCTTGTGCGCGGCTGCAAGATCAGCGATGTTAGAGCTGGTTGACCTATGCATCAACACCGAGGACTGCGACGTTTCCCGCATGTCTGGACAAGTTGTTGCACATGGTCATCCTAAAGTTGTGAGCTCGCAAGCGATTGGCAGTCAGGAAATATCCAATCACGGGGAATACAGAAAAAATAGAGGAGTATCTCACTCCAACGGGGTTGTTTCGTCCTGTCACGCGGTCGAGGTCCTACGAGTAAAACGTGATTTTGCCTTCGGGGCAGTTATGACAGATGAAGAATCCTACACCCGTATGATTGCTGCTGCGAATATGATGAGTCGTTCGCCTTCCTCACTTTCAAAACATAGATCCAATGTGGAAATACCACTTGTTGTTTTCGGTGGAACTGGAGCTTTGGGGCTTGTAACGGTAAAACACGCTGTTCAACAACAGAGATACACTGCATCCCTTGTATCCCGCACAGGCCGTTGTCCATCTCTTGATGAACTCACTTCAGTGTACCCACCTATTCGCCTACTTTCAGCTGACGTTACAACGTCTGCTGCTTTGACCAATACTTTCAAGCTCGGCATGCTAGATGTGCCCCAAGCAATCTTTCTCCTCGCAAATGGAGTTCTACGAGATGCCGCTGTGGGGACAACTTCCTTTGGTTTAGCTCGTGAGGTTGTTGCAGCTAAATGCCCAGTCACTGATGTGATGGGCCCTGCTATCACCGCCACTGCTCAGAATACTACTGTTTATTTTTCTTCTATTGCCTCGTTTCTTGGTTCCGCAGGACAAATCGCCTATTCTGCAGCAAACTCATACCTGGACTACTCTGCAATGTCATGGACGGACGCAGGAGTCCCTTCCTATTCTCTCCAATGGGGCCCTTGGTCAGAAGTCGGCATGGCAACAAAATACACAACAAAAAGTCGTCTAAGGAGAATTGGCTTTGGTACCATATCTCCCCAAGAGGGTGCTTCTATATGTGTGACGTTGCTTCAAAACATTTGCATGGGCTCTTTTCTTTCCCTGTCGTCAATGTCAAAAATATGCATAGCTCGAGTCGATTGGGTGAAGTATGCGCGGGCTATTCCACAATGTCGTGGGGATGCCAGTGCGTTCTTGGAATATCTTAGTCACGTGCATCTGAGAACTGAAGGGAGGGAATCAAACGACAATTTTGCATTGAAAACAAAAGGTGCTGGCATCGAAGCAAGCATAATCTCGGAGGCTTATTCTGGAAGCGACAAAACGTTTGTGCCAGGTGAGAGTCAATCAGTACATCTGACTCGTGTCGAAGTAAGTCAGCGCGTGTGCTCGTGTATTGGGGCAATAATTGGTCGTGAAATAGATCCCGATGAACCGTTTTTAGCAGCAGGACTTGACTCACTTTCAATTTTAGACGCATCTGCAGAACTTTCACGCATGTTTCGTGTTGAGCTTCCCGTGACATCTTTGTTTGACAACCCAACCGCACGTGCCCTCATGCATCATGTTGAAAATCTCCTGGAATCCAAAGATCATCTGGCGGCAAATCAAGATATCAATGATTGTATTGATTTTACTAGCAGCGGCAGCAGAGAAGCAGTCATATGTGGATTTGCAAGTGCAGGTGGAGGCAACGTGGACAGCGGCGCGCCTTGCGAAAAATCAGGAGTGATTCCTCATGCGAGATGGGACGTAGAAGCTGAGCCAGGACATTTATTGCTTCATGGAAGATTTGGTGCCTTCCTACCAACACCAGACTTATTTGATACAGAGTTCTTTGGTTTCCGCGCTGCTGAAGCAGTCTGGGCAGATCCACAACAGAGACTAATCCTTGATGTTGTCAGCGTTCTCGATGTAAACAACACATTTAATAGCTCTGCCCACGGCGTATATGTTGGGATTGCAAGTCGAGATTATGATTTGATACTCGAAACAGGGTTTATGACATCAGAAAGCTCGCTATCATCAACGGCGTCGTCGTTGGCAGCTACGGCAACTTTTCCTTCCGTAGCATCTGGTCGTGCATCATATGTCTTCGATTTTACTGGTCCCTCAGTTGCCTTTGATACCGCATGTTCATCTTCGCTAGTTGCTGTGAAAGCTGCATCATTGGATGTCTGCAATACTTCCATGTCTTCCGCAGTAGATGGAGCTATCACCACCGGTATCAATGTGATTTTATCACGTGAAGTGACCAGCGCGTTTCAGATGGCTGGCATGTTGTCACGTTCTGGCCGGTGTCGCACACTAGATATGGGAGCTGATGGATATGTTCGTGCAGAAGAATGTCGTGGATTCACTCTTGAAAAGTTGTCGTTGGCTTTGAATGGGTTCAACCTGAGGAACGAACCTGTAGCGACCGACTGGGTGTTACTAACTGGGGTGTCAGTAAATCAAGATGGACGAAGTTCATCACTAACCGCTCCAAATGGACCAGCCCAGACCGCTACGATTTGTTCTGCATTCTCAATGGCTGTCGTCGCAAATGGAAGGTTACGTGACTTGTCGTTTAACAAAGAGTGCGGATTTCCATACGCCGTGCTTCAGATGCACGGCACAGGAACACCACTGGGTGATCCGATTGAAGTTGGTGCAGCCCGCACCGCACTTAAACACACTGCGACTGCAGAAATTTCAACAGCACTCGAGACTTCGAAGTCATGGGCGGGTCATGCAGAACCTGCTGCAGGGGCGTTAGGCATCTTCACACTTTGTTGCACTGCTGTATCTCGCGTACTCTATGGAAATGGGATTGCACTCCGCACAATGAATCAGCACGTCGCAGTGGTGCTTGACACCAGGAAGATTTTTTCCCAAACACTGCCATCAAATATGTTTTCTGCTACGCGGCAACAAACAGCACTTGTCGCGCCAATGACCATCTCTGGAGTAAGCGCGTTTGCATTTCAGGGAACAAATGCACATGCATGTGTTAGCATGGAGTCGGCATATCCCAATATATTTAGCAGTGGATACCTTGGGTCTCGGTCAGGGACAGCTTCAATTAAAATTCGTTCTCGTGCCTGGGCTGTCCCACCTCGACGCCCTATGGTTGATAATGTCGATGTCAAGCAGGATATTTGTGCAGCAGTTTTCAAACTTCGCATCACAGACGCGAAACCTGCCACAAATTTAGCCTTTCACGACCATCGCATTCTTGGGCGTGCAATCTTTCCGGCGGCAGGCATGTTTGGTAGTGTGTTCGACACACTTGAAATTGTGATATCACACACGGCTGCACGAGAGAGTTTAGGGAATACTTCAGCGCTATCGGGAGTGACAATTCCTGTTCCACTTCCATTGACGACATCTGAAGACATTTCTGAATCGAAAATCGATGCTAGACTTTGCTCGAATATTACTTACCTGCCTACGGAAGGTTGTGTTTTCATCGCGTCCACGAAGTTAAAAGGTTCACAAACAAAACACTTTACTGGAAGGGTGCAACTGTCAGGGGCAGGAGAAAAAACGTCTGGAAAACAGTCAAAAAGAACAAAGTATAACTCTTCGTATCTTCCCGAGTGTGTACGTTCGATGCATACAGTTCCAATAGATACAATAGCCGCATATATGGTGTTCGCAGCAAAAGGGCTACATTATGGGCCAAATTTTCGATCACTTCACAATATTCGGAGTGTCAACTCTGGAGGCAAAAATCATGCTAACTCACAGCGAGGCATAATTGCACACGCTGATCCACCCGACTCGTGTGACTCAGCCGTAATGGCAAGCATAGTCGATGGTTCCATGCAGCTTGAAGCACTTTCGGATTCATCAACGGTGGCGTACATTCCTACCGACGCCACGTGTGTTTTCTTCCATGTTGATGTTGATGGCGGACTCCTCGACAGGACGTCGTTGAAGGGCACCTCTGTGGTGTCGGCGAAAAAATCAGAACATTTTGCATCACAGAATGGCATACCTCAACTTTGTACCAAACAGTCAAATGGTCTCCGAATGTCAGATCATAGGTGTGAAATACCACACAAGGATGGGGGTGCACATACTCTTGTACATATTCTTGGAATGCAGTGCAGAACACTTGGAAGAACCATATCAACGAGTATTGATTCTGTACGGACAGGAAAAGCGCCACCTGCATTTGTTTCACATGGCCATGTTCTTGAACCTCAAGCTCAAATAGCGCAAGTGGAAAGAAGCATACGCGTATGTCGCAACCTAATGACACATTCACATTTTCTGACACCAAAAATATGCATACTTGACCGCCTGTCAATTTCCCCAGAGCTGCGGGGAGCAACAGCAACAGTTGCTGCAGTGCAGCTTGAGGTGCAGCCTTGGTCATCATCGGAACCGTCACATCTTGGTCTAACGCACAATTCGGTAAAGAATATTTGTGCACGGAAAAGCCATCTAAGTGTCAGTGCTATCGCACGTTCAATTGCACTCGAACGACCAAACACGGGTGCGGGCGAAGCTTTCTCTAACGTTAAGACTTCAGACAGTGGTGTATTTTTTGCTCAAACGCTTTTACCCATTAGTAGCCAATCCAGCGCTTTGTCAAACTCACCAAGACAAAACGTCTCAGTAAAAAAATATATTAGCAACAGTCGTTGTCTTGTGAAACACTTAAACTCAAACTTCACTCTTCGGGCAATTGGAAGCATAGCTAAGAACACATCGTGTCAAAATCCGCCACGTTCATATTTTTCTTTCGGGGCTGAAGGTTTTGTGGACATCGTTGGCGGCACAGGCACCCTTGGAATGCACGCCGCGGGTTGGCTCATGGACTCCTGTGCTCGCGCTGTGAACCTGCGCAGCCGGAGCGGGCGCAGCTTGAAGTCAACTGATATAAGTTCACAACAAAGTGACATACTGAGTACAACTGATCATGCTTCAGGGACTGTTGTCTCAATTATTAGACATGACAACACAGTGAGCATGGCATCCGAGTCAATTACATCGTTGAGAGCCGGTGTTTTTCAATCTCCGCATAACCCTCCTGGCACACTTTTCCTGAATGCTGGAGGAATACTTCACGATGCACTCGCCAAAAATTTGACAGCTGGATGCTTCCGGGTGAGTTTCGCTTCAAAAAAATGCCATGCCGCAGCTTCTAAAATTATAATTGCCGCACCTGGAGCAGAAACTTTCTGTTCTTCCATTGCTTCTCTGTTTGGTGCTGCAGGCCAGGCAAATTATGCTGCCGCAAATGCTCGTCTAGATTATACAGCTGGATGCGCACGAATGGTCGGCCGTGATGTCGTGTCTGTGCAATGGGGTGTGTGGTCTGGCAATACGGGCATGGGGACGGGAGCCGCGGCGCGAGTAACGCAACTGGGACTCGGAGTGTTAATGCCAGCGGATGGTGTTGTCGCGCTTTCCAACTTTGCATTCAGGGACTTTTCATTGTCGAGGTGTAACATTGAAGTTCTCCATTATCCGTTTGTCCGAGGACGCTCTGTGACGGCAGTATCACCTTTAGACTGGAAAATATTGGTAGGAAAACAACCGCCATCCTTGCTGCGTGGTGTGTTATCAAGCATTGCAGCTGATGTGATCAGCTTCGGCTCAGATGATTTGATTAGAATAGACCCACCATCCTCAAAGCGAGCATGTGTTCCCATGCCAGAGAGAACAACAAGTGAAGTTGTTACAAGGCACAGGTCATTGAGACATATTGAAGGAATAATTGCATCTGAGTGTGCTTCAATGTTCAGCGGCACTTCCCCAGATCGAGATGCGCCACTAATGGACGCTGGTCTAGACTCTCTGGCTGCTATCGAGCTCCGCACAGCACTTGCGTCAAATTTTGGTCTCGTCTTACCCGCAACTCTTCTATTTGATTATCCAACGATTTCCACCGTTGCGGTACACATTTCAAAACTTTTGGAAAGAACTTCAGAAACTGCTTCTGCCAAAACCCAACACACCTATAGAACAAGTACAAAACACCAACTACGAGAAGATCTGCATCCTATTCGCGATGCCGCTACGAAAACTCGTTCATGGCTCCCTTCAAAATATTTTAATAATGAAGTTACAATTACTTTTGTGTCCGGGAGAAGTGCGAGTTTTTGTTCAGCCTCAGATGTTGATTCGATCAGGCAAGTTCCTTTGAATCGATGGGATAATAATGTGACAGGCATTTCTCCTGACGAGAATGCAAAAGAGACTAATATCAGTGGCCGGTATGGCGCATTTCTTGAAACCAGTGATATTGTTGAATTTGATGGAAATGCTGTTGGTATTAGACGAGCCGTAGAGGCAATCTTTTTAGACCCTCGTCAGCGCATTCTCATTGCCGACGTAAGCGCGTTGTGGGTTGCTTCTAATACAAGAACAGAATCTGCCGATGCCCGCAGACCTGACAGACGAAGTGCTGAATATCACTCTCCAAAGAGCTTCTATTCACATCTCTCTGGTCGCGACCTCGCTATGTTTATTGGCATCTCAGGAAAAGATTATGCGAGTTTCCTCGAAGATCATGAAGTGAATGTAGGGGCATTTACGGGGACGGGAAATGAGACGAGTACGGCTTGTGGGCGGCTTGCGTTTTTATTTGATGCTACCGGGGCAGCGGTGACAGTCGACACCGCCTGCTCATCTTCACTTGTGGCTGTGAATCTGGCAATGCGTCAAACGAGTATATATCATAAATCTGAAAAATTTGCTGCCATAACAGCGGGCATCAGCCTGATGATAACGCCACGAATGCATTTGACTCTTGGTCTTGCAGGGATGCTTGCACCAGACGGTCGATGTAAAACACTTGACGTGGCCGCAGATGGATATGGACGTGCCGAAGCGAGTCGTGCTTTGCTTCTTCAAAACAAAAATTATCAAGGCATAAATCAGTGTGAAAACTGCATTCAAACGAGGTCACTAGTGATTACAGGATCTGCAGTAAACCAGGATGGGAGGAGCTCTTCCCTGACTGCTCCAAATGGATTAGCTCAGAGTGCTGTTATTCGTGCCGCAATGTTCGAAGAACTGGAAGCAAGAGACGGTGAAGATTTTTTTACTGATCGTAACACATGTCATGTTTCTGTTGATATCCTCCAGATGCATGGCACGGGGACACCGCTTGGAGATCCAATCGAAGCAAGTGCTGCATACAATGAATTTCCCAAGGACAGAATTATTATTTTAGGATCAATTAAATCTTGCGTTGGTCACGCTGAGCCAGCGGCTGGTGTAGTGGGATTGACTGCACTGGCTAAGCATCTTTCGGAGCTTTTGATACAAGGCAACTGTCATCTTCGAACAATAAATCCACATGTAGCTGGAATTTTTACCCACAACCACGATGAACGTTGCAATCAGCACAACTTGTCCGCTGCGCCCGTAATGGTTACAACACGTTTAAAGTCGTCAGTCACTTGTGGCAAACCTCGAGGTGGCACAAGCGCGTTTGCCTTCCAAGGAACCAATGCGCACGTACGAGTAATGATCGATTTTTCGAAACGCACTTTTATTAAGAACTTGCCGGTTGAACACGATTCTCATCTTTCTGCCTTTCAAACCTGCGAAGTCTCTCTTTCGAATAGGCAATGTTTATGGCCTGTCGTTACAACTATTGCAAACACGCTTGTGCGACAGGTCATGGTCTTCGATACAAATGAAAATGTCAATGCTCGATTCATGATCATGTTTCCTCCGGAAGGCAGAAATATATTTTGGCCATCAGACTGCTTACTTCTCTCTGCTGTAGCAACGACGTCTGTTCTTTATCCATCTTCATCATCAGGCACAGACATGGTCATGAGTATCTTCCTCAGTCGAGTAGTGCTCATTCGAAAAAAGTTGTTTGGCTCCAACGAAAAGTTCTTGCACGTTGATGTGAACTCATCTGGCCGTGTATGTATTTCAAAACTGCTTGATGCTCGAATGCATAGCGTCCCTTGCTGCTCTAACAGATTCACTAGTAGGACGCACCATGAAGCAATTGCGCTTGAAAGGAGTCCAGTACTTTCTATAATGAAGCAAATTGACAGCATTAAAGTTGAAAGTTTTGTGAAACGTTTCATTCCTGACGTGAAGAAAGATTTTTTCTCTGTGCCACTTTCCGCCACCCTGGACCTATGTAATAATGCTGAAACCGGACTCCGTGACGTCGTGGCCGTCGAAGCATACAAGATATGGAACGAACGTATTCGAGTTTCTAGAAATTCATCTACTGGGTACTCTTTTAACAGTGGCAAGAGTTATTACGCTGCCGTCCTTGATAACAATGACCAAACAATTGCATCACTTTTTCATGCAAAGCTAGATATATCACGAGTGATGAATCCAGAGCTCTCTGCGAGGGGTGTGCCACCTCTCAAAACAAAACGCTTGATGTACACTAACGCGTGGCTTGCAACTCCTGAATCATCGCATAAATACTTTCCCTTACTTTCACACGACAAGTCTCAAACAAGTCATATAGAACCAAACATTCGTTCAAATATTCGTCCCCGTGAAGTTGCTGCTTCAGCAATTGCTGCGACACAATGTACATATTTTGCTTGCATCGGTGTATGTAAAACATCTTTAGCGTCGCCAAACCTCATTCAAACTTCGATCGGCGGCTTTCTTGCTGGATTGCTCCGGGTTAGAGCTGCTGAATTCGGCAACACGTCTGTGGTACATGATGCTGGATTTCAAAAGTCATCAAAAAGAAGGCATGTCGACCTCGGAGCAGTTGTGGGTGACTCTATAAATATAGAGATGGCTTGCTCACACGGAACACGGCGCGACCAGCAGGTACTTTATCTTCGTCCTGGCATCTGTAATAACTTTTATGAAGATAAGGAAAACTCAGAGCAAGAATCGATGTCCCAGCAAACGATATTTGTCGTGCCAAGAGGAACTGTTGGCAGAGATGTCTCTCCTGATTACGCATATTCTCCCTGCGCAGTTACTATCGTTGGCGGCCTGGGTGCACTTGGTGCATGCGTATCCAGTTGGTTCGCTGGAACACGTTTCGAAAAAGTAAATAACCGTAATTCACGCGATATCGATTTGCTTGGTAGGAGTGGGCGATCCAAGGGATGGCCTCCAGCAGTTCACTTTTCTTCCTGTGGATCAATTTCCATGCGACGTTTTGATGTTGCAAGTCGGTTGCATGTCTCATGTGACTTCCCCACCTTCAAAGGGAGTTATTCCTGTGGATTTGCCCTCCAACAAAGTGATCCTGTTGACATGATATTCATACACGCCAGCGGAGTCCTAAATGATCGGATTTTTCCAAGGCAAAATCTTGCCACATTTCGTGAAGTGTGTTCCGCTAAGCTCTCGTTTCCAGACATTTCAACGATCAGGAATCATGCCGGCCCGCGACAAGTTGAATGTATGTTTTCCTCAATAGCTGCAATCTTAGCAAATCAAGGGCAGATGGCTTATGTAGCTGCAAATAATGAGCTTGATACTCGAACACTGATTGCTAACCAAGCTGGAACGCCTGCGATAAGCGTTCGTTGGGGGGCATGGGGTGAAGTTGGAATGGCAGCCGAAGCTTATGACACAAAAAAACAGAGAAAAGGTAATGTAGTTTGCAGAAATTTGCTTAAGTTTGGGGTGAAAATGATATCCCCTGAGCAGGCCATAGCTGCACTTGACGTCGTACTCCAACAACGACATGCTCTTGTTATAGTAGCGTCCATGAATTGGGCTCAAGTATACAGAATAAGACCTGATTTGAGGGCTATGCTCACCGAGGTCAGAGATGAGACTGCTCGTGAAGAAGACACTTCGTCTTTGACAGCAAACACGGACTACTGCTTCAACAACAAGACAAAAGAGCGCAACAAAGTCATTACAGTCTCAGCATGCGACAACATTGAACACTATGTCCTAAGAGCAGCAACGGAAGTGATAGGTTACGAGCCTGGCCGCGATGTACCCTTGATGGCTGCTGGGCTGGACTCTCTCGGCATTACCGAACTTTGCTCTGCCGTCGCAACACATACAGGGAAAGAGATTCCCACTGCTACTTTCTTTAACCATCCTTCTGTCGCCGCCCTTAGCATTTTCTTGGCTTCCACCGAACAGGACGAGAATACGTCAATAACAATCAATGAAACCACTTCCGGGGATGCATCACCTACAGGACGACGTGATTCAGCAGAGCCGTTGTCTTCTTGGTCAATAAAATATAATCGCGACGACTTAGAACAACCTATGGTGACTGGAATTCTTTCGAGCCATGGTTGCACAGTCACCGGCATTGAGCCAACATATATCAATGCCAATCATACCACAAGACTGATCTCATCGTTTCATGAGTCCTCAGTACCACCAATATCGCGTTGGGATGTCGAATGGATTGATGGTGCCTCTGGAAATTTGTCGACAGTTTCCACACGATTTGGCGCATTTTTGGATGATATCGATCGTTTCGATGCCAAGGTATTTGGAATGCGCTCCAGTGAAGCACGACGGGTTGATCCCCAGCAAAGATTACTTCTTGAATCGACACTGATGTCGAAAATGCTCGCAGAGGCAGGAAACGGTACAAGGCTCAAAGAATCCAGTGTTGCCGTAGCTGTTGGTATCCAACATATCGAGTACGCGCTGTTAGACTGCAACGAGAATCAGAGTGTTGTTAACAACGTAAAAGATGACCCTTATGTTGCGACAGGGTCTGCCTTGAGTGTCGCGGCTGGCAGGGTTGCATATGTATTCAATTTTGGATTAGCCGCACTTTCAATAGATACTGCATGTTCTGCGTCACTTATGGCGGTGCATCTTGCTGTTTCAGGCGCTCTTCATCTTCATTCCAGCAATCAGATAAGCTCGGGTGCGTGGAGCACTTGTGCTGGTGTAAATCTGACGATTGGACATGCACACTTTGCTACAATCAAAGCGGCAGGAATGCTGTCATCAGATGGTCGATGTAAAGTTCTGGACAAGTCTGCGGACGGATACGGGCGAGCTGAGGCTGTCGCAACTTTCATGCTTAAACATCATGCACGATTAGACACCCGAAGGTCAGACAAGATTTACAGCGCACTCTTTCAGGTTGATGCGTCAGCAGCGAATCAAGATGGTCGGAGTTCGTCCCTAACTGCACCGAACGGTCTGGCTCAACAAATAGTGATCACAATTGCACACACCAAGGCACAAAAAGCATGGATCGCGCATTCAGATGTCTCTCTGGGCGGTGTGTCGATGCATGGCACCGGCACGACACTTGGGGACCCAATAGAGTTGAATTCCTTAATTTCTTCATTGAGTCGGCAACAAAACCATCTTGATATGTGCGTTTCGCCACTTGTTCTTGAGGCATCAAAATCTCACGCCGGTCACTCTGAAGCAGCAGCCGGCGCTGTAGCATTGCTTCGAGTTGATGAAGCATTTGCTTCTCGACGTGCTGCAATGCTGAATTACCTTCGAATCCTTAGTCCATACCTTGTCACTGAATTACGAGTGCGCCGAAAATGTGAAATTTTCATTCCTCGCAACACCTCTGGCAGTGGATGTCAGCATGCTTCTGGTTCCGCGCGTGTTGGAATAAGTGGGTTTGCGTTCTCAGGATCAAACGTTCATCTAGCGACATCTTCAACGTCTGCTAATGAGGTGATGTTGTATCAAATGTACAGCGCTAGCAAGAGTTACAAAGTGGTTTTCGAGAAGGAACATCACTGGTCCCTGAAGGGCCCAAGAGGTGGTGTGCTTGCGGTTGCTAGAATGAGACACTTTACTCGTCCTCAAACACATGATGATACCTGTGAAGCTCACTTTTCTTCGCCACCCGGATGGATCCCTTCCAATGGATCAATTGAACAGCCTGTATCATTTCCTCTCGCTTGGCTTGGTGCCTGTGCTCAAATCGCACACTTAGCAGTCCCACCCGATAATAATAATAATGTGTTTCTCGCTGGTTCCGTCGTTCACGCAGAAGGAATGATTGACATGAAAAATACAAATACTTTTCACATAAACGTGAACATGATGTCGGGGTTGATGGAAGCGGGGACACAAAGTGGACATATTCTCGCGAGAAGTTCCGTACACTTCGCTCATTTTATGACATGCGCACGTCTAGTAGCGACGCGGCGCAAATATCACGAAATTATACATACCACGAGACGAGAACTCTCTTCCAGAGATATCTTTGTTGCTGAGCTTGCCATTCCCAAAAATCCATACAACGACTGCGGTACATGGACTGCAGCTGCAATCCATGCTGCGAGTGACATTATATCAGCTCAGCAAAGAAATGTTGAACTGAATGGATGCCTTATTCTGGACACATTCACCCTGTTTCAGCGTGACTCAACATCAATTGGGCTGAAAAATAATACTGATCATGTGCAGATTCATGGGGAGGTGTATCTACGATCACTCGGAGTTAAAAAATATCAGTGCACGGCAACAGTTGCATGTGAGCCATGTGGTTTTGCAGACGGGACACTTTTACCGTATCACAGGGGTATTGCCAATACCACATGTAATACTCACAGCATTAGCGACCTTAGTGACACGGAAGCAACAACAATTCTCTCTATCGACTCACAGGGAAAAAACCGGCGTGTCACGTGGCAACATAATATACTTGCGAGAATCCTTGACGCTGTTGAAGAAGTTGCTGGCGTGCCTGCAAACTCTAATGAATATTTGACAAACGTGGGCATAGATAGTATTGCAGCTGTCGAGCTCGCTACTATACTGCAGTCGTCACTGGGAATTACCCTCGATATACCAGAAATAGCCAGTGCACCCACAGCGACGGTAATCTTTGAGCGGATCATGAACACAATGGAACTTTCAAAGATGGGTGGAGAAGGACAATCAGCGGCTGCTGAATTTATCGAGTCACCAGTGACAGAATCGGCTGCCTGTAGCGAAATCCAAAGTCATCCACCATTCTTCCCTGATCTATCACCGAACGACATGCTGATCAAATCCCTGAAGCCCGAAAGTAATGCGCAACCTTCACTATTTCTTGGTGCACCAGCATTTGGTGATGGACAAATCGCATATATGAGACTCGTAAGCGAGTTACAGCTCGGTCACCACCCTGTGCATACCCTTGAGCGTGATGTTGCCGCACGCCCTTGGCCTGAGGTGGCAACGGCGCATGCGCGTATGATGAATTCTTCACAGCCTGAGGGTTGTATCGCCGTCGGCGGACACTCACTCGGTGGTGTTCTTGCTGTGGAGTCAGCGATGACGCTGGAGTTCGAGTTTGATCGAGAAGTGACGTGTATCCTTTTTGACGCACCACACCCGGTGCAGTTCAAATCAGAATGGAACGATATCCATACTCCTGACAGTGCTGCCGCAACAAGTAGAACTCCAGAAATTCAACAAAATGATACACGAAGACCACAACAGCTGCAAGATTCCACAGGTCTCGCTTATATGGAAGTTGCGCTAGCATCGTTTCACTACGATACAGGGGTCGCTGGATGGTCATCCATGTCACGTGATGAAAAATATTCTTTATTTGAAGCGGTCACATTCCAAGCAATTGGGCGCCGCATAGATGCTAAGCGAATGGACGAAGAGATCAGCGCAGGACCATACGCTAATCAATGGAACAGTGGAATCATTCACAGCAGAAACTCAGGACAGATGGACATGTCCTCGTGGCAACTTGTTTGTGGTCATCCAGGATCAAGTGGGTTTCGCCGGTTGAGAAGCAAGGTTTTCACTTACAAAGCTGGCGAGGAGAACGATGCACTGTTCGCCATAGACGTGGTGATGAATAAAGAATCTGATTATAGGAAAGTTGACCCGCTCGTTTGTGAACCAGATCAATTTGGTACTGCTCCATCAATTTGTCTTCAGTCTATCGGTGGATATGCATGGGTACTTGCGTGCGATAATGTTGAAGTCGTGCATTGTCAAGGTAATCACATGAACATCCTGACAATGATGACAGATGGAGGTGATCTCGAGGACACCATAATACCACATCTGTCAGCAGAGCTTGATAAAGTATGGAATGACATTGATGTTCAAGACATCTCTTGTACAAGTGAGCAAGATTTAAAGCCTTTTGTTGGTTTAGAGAGAAACAAAAAGAGCATTTCCTCCCTCACGGCCTCTTGCATCCACTCAGTGCTCAACTCGGTCACTGCAGAAGAAGATGAGGCCAATGAGTGCGAACATTTTCTAGAGTGCGCTTGGGCTGTTGATGAGTGGCATCTCCCAAAACATAGTCTTCCTCTTTGGAAACAACTTGGTGTGCACATCGTGTCAACCTTTGAATCAAGAGACGACTGTTGTGATAATGGTCACTGTAGTGTGGAGCCTGAGGTAAAGATTCCGAATCTAGATGCATGTGTCGGAAGGGTGATATTAGGACTGAACGAGAAGTCTTGGTCTCTGACGCTTGGGCAAGCAAATGATTGCGCCTCTTGTGAGCAGCCCAAAGTTGTCCGCCACTCGCCGCCGATTGTGATTGTTTTCATACAGGACCTTATGGAAGGAATAGAACGTTGGTCCCCCGCCGCACTCAAGGCGACAGTGCCAGTTATCGCGATTCACCTCCCGTCGAGATTGCTAGCTGGGCAGTCTTCTTGTTCGGAAAATGCGAGCACAGAATACGAGGATGACCAAACTTGCAGGCAAAGACATATTCGTGAAGAGCACGCTGCAGCTGTTGTCCTCGCCTCTGTGCGCGCTATATTATTAACAGAGTACGAACAGAGGAATGCATCAGAGATCGCATTTGCTGCGCTGTACGATACGCCTGCTGCGCGCGTAGCATTCAATGCGGCTGTGCAGTGTCGTATGCGAGGCGATATTGGTGCCGCTGCATTTACTTTTGGGAGCACGGAGAAAGCAGATATTAACGAGCGGTGGTTTGATTTTTTCGGAGTTTCTGATGACACTGAGTTCGGTGCTTTGTATCAGATATCTGCTGCTAAATATGCAGAGCTTCACACAGCTGAATACGACATCTTCACTCAGCAACGATATGATGTGAGCACTACGTGCATGACAGTCGCAGGGTGGCCCGGAGAGATTACACCTCTCGAGTGGGACGCTGCTTTATCAGCTGAAGTATCATCGTTCAACTTGTTGCTGCAAAAAGTCAAAGACAGTATTCACTTCGAATCGGGTGGGAAAAGGGGTGGAAAATCGGGTGGGTGACCCGATTTTCCACCCGATTTTAGACCCGATTTTGGCTCCAAAAAAACCCCGTAATGTCAAATAAAACCGGGCAAAATTTGACAGAAATCTGCTCCGTTATTTTAGTCGTGAAAGCCAAGTTGGCCGTAGTAAAAAAATCCTTTCATATGAAAAAGGGCCACCACTACTGTGGCTGGCGCATTGCTGCGGTGCTTCTGGCAACAGCGCACTTGCTTGTCGGTTGGCTAGTGTTCGTTCCGAAGGAACTTCACAGGGGTCATGACATCACGGGTTCGCAGGCGTGATGTTGATGATACTACGATGGGTGTTGTAGAAGCTGCTTTAGCTGACGAACGAGCGGCAAAACTGATGAAGTCTCAAAAAAAAGTGCACGACCCTGAACGAGAAATTGGGCTCGACCAACCCTCTGGGAGGGGTGGTGAACAGGATTATCCCACGAAGCTGAATGTTGGTCCGATTGACCAATCTATATCGCAGGAAATGATCGCGAAGGCGGTGAAACATCGTTCTCTCCTGCGTTCGGAGAACGCAGCTAGAAGTAGGTTCCGGGTTCACTCGTGAGAAACTTTCGTCGCATCTCTTCAACTGCTCCTTTTAAACTTTTTAACTCTCCCCTTCTCGCTTCTGTCCCGAAACACTGAACAGTGCGTGGTGTGGAGAAGATCGAGGCTGGACACGCCCCGGACGAAAACGACGAGGAAACCGCGTTTGAACCTTTCAACCTCGAGCGAGAGAAACGCGAAGGATACTTCGATGATGACGGCAACTACGTCAGAAACGAAAGCGACGCTGACGACGAGAAAGACGCGTGGCTCGACGACGTCCACGCGGACGCGCGGCTTTCCACGGCTGGCGACAAGCTTGCTGTGCGTAAAGATTCGGTCAATGAAGCAGAAGAAACGACGGATGTAGACGTCGCGAACATCAAGCGAGAGTTGTGCACGTACCTCGAGGCGGGAGAAACCGTGTTGGATGCGTTGAAGCGTTTAGGAGGCGCGAGCGCCGGGCGCGGGAACGGAGGTAAATCCGGCGGCGCGCGACGCGACGCGACCAAGTCGTCAACCTCGTCGAGGAAAACCGAGTCTTCCATGGATGCCCAAAGCAAGATCGCGTTCGAGAAGGTCACGGAGTTGAGCAGCGCGCTGATGAGCAACGGGGAGTACGACGTGTACGACTCGCGGAAGGAGACGTTTGAGCGCGCCGCGAAGGTCCCCGAGGGGTACGCGTTCGACGAGGCGACGAAACTGTACAAGTGCGAGTCCAGCGGTTTGTCGTATTGCCCCAAAACTGGAGGGTTCACAGACGGCGAGGGGAGGTGGTGGTGGTTCGACGATTCCGCGCAACAGTTCGTGGCGTGGACGTGAGTGTAGGCTCGAGTGTAGGCTCGAGAACGTCGAGAGACGAGATGTTAGGGAACGAAAGCGCATCCGTAAACGAAAAGAAATCACAACGCGACGCTCTCGCGCCCGACGTCGAAGGCGCGCATCACTCGTCTCAACGCGCTCGCGACGGACGCGACCGCCGCGATCTCCTCAGCCGTCGCGTCGTCCCCTTTTTCGAAAACCTGCGCGTTCATGATGTACAGCACGTTTTTTTCCACCGCGACGGCGTTAAACACGCGTTTGTTCCCGCGCGTTGTCACGAGGCGATACTCGTACTCGTAGAACGTCGTCCCGCTCGCCGGGCCGACGCGCTCGCCCTCGGAAACCATCGTCACGCCTCCGGGAACCGTGCTCTCCTTCGCCGCCTCGGCTTGAGTTAACTTCTCTCCTATGTCTCGCACCGACCCGAACTCGGCCAAGGAGGCTATTTTCACCGGGCTCACGGTGACGCCGATCTGAGAGTACTTACGCGTCGGGTCCCGGAGCAGCAGGGTGGCGCCGGCTTTGTTCACCTCTTGCCAGCCAACCGGGTACTCCAGTCGGAAAAGGTTCTTCGCGTCCGCGAACACGGCGAAGTCAGGTTGGGACGACTCCACCGCGAAAGCCGCGGGCGCCGACACGGCACTCCCCGCGGATAGCCACGCCGTGGTCAGCACAATCGCATCGCGTCTGTTGAACGCGCGCGCTCCTCGTCCCGAGTCAGTCGGTCTCGCCACAACGTCGTCGCCGGGTTCGCCCGCGATCGGAACTCTCCGGTGCGCGTGACGTCGACAGGTCGGAGCCGTGTTCCGGAGCGCGACCATCGGATGGCGAAGCACCGGGATAGCGAATGAGTGCGCCATATCAGGCACCGCGCGAGCTCGAGATGACGCGAGAGACCTGACTGTCCCGCGCCGTTGTGTGGGGGTCGACGATGAAACGAACGTAGTTGAGGTGAAACATCAATTTACTGATGTGAGCTAAAAACTGACAGACTCACGACAAAAAAAAACCGCGCGCGGGCGGCGAGCCGAGCGCCGTCGGAAACGCCACCCGAGCGACGATGACCGTTTTCCGGATGCGTACACAAAAAATAAATCCACCAAGCCGACACGCCGACGCGCCACGCACCCCCTCGCTCACTCCACGATCAGAAGGTTGTTGGCGTCGAGACCGTCCCCGGTGGTGGGCCACTCCTGCGCGGTTTGCCATATTCCGTCGACGACGAATTTGATCTCGTACGTCCCCGCGACCAAGTTCATGTCCGCGACAAACACGTTGGACCCACCCTCTATGTGTTCCGGGGACATCGCCACGCCCTTCGTCCAGTGGTCGAACGACCCCATGATCCTGATGTCCGACGCCATGCCCACCCAGCGGATCGGGACGGTCTTGATGCACGCCGCGTCGATCTTCTCGACATCCTTCTTCAGAGCCTTGGACATGAGATCCAGCCGTCGCGTCACCGTCTCCAGCCTCGCGACGGCGTTGACGCTCTTCGTGTCGGTCACGCTCGTTTCCCCGAGACCGCCCGCCTGTTCCTTCTCCACCGCCTCGGCGGCGTCTTGCACGATGGCCCTCAGGGAGTCAATCTCCAGCATCGCCGCGACCAAGCGCTCGTTCGCGTGCTTGAGGTCCACGTCTCGCTGTTGCAGCGTAAACTCCAGAAACTTGGCAAACTTATTCGAAGCCGCCAGCCGCTCGTTGAGACGCGTGCGCAACGTCACCATCTGCTCGAATAAGCGTCTCTGACTCGCCGCCATCTCGCTCTCGCTCTCGGACTTCTCGATCAGAGAGGGCGCGGCGCCGGCGAGAGGAGACGCGCCGCCCTTCGACGGACGAGCGGGGGCCCGCCCGGCGGGCGCCGGCCGCGCCGGCGCCGCGGCGACGCCACCGCTCGGCGCCGGCGCCGCCGTCGGCGCCTGGCGTCGAGTCTGACTCGCCCTACCGCTTTTCAAGGCGGCGGCGGCGGCTTCGACGCGTTTCTGGAATGAGGTCTTCGCGGGCTCGGTCTGCGCGCTCACCGGGGGAGAAGGCGGCTCGAAGGCGCTCTCGGCGACGCTCGGGGGCGGAACGCTCGCGGGCGCCGCGAGCTGGTCTTCCAGCGACACGTCGGTCGACACATTGCTCGAGTCAGGCGCCGCGAGCGAGACGCTCGTGAGCCGCGCGCGCGAGGCGGCGGGAAACCCGCCTCTCGCGGCGTGTCCATGCGAAGCCGAGCGGGCTTTTTCCCTGCCGAACCTCGCGCTCGAGCGCTCGCCGCGTTTCGGGACGGGCGCGCTCGAGCACGCGGACGGGAACGCGACGAGGTACGACATTGCTTTCCCGTTTCCGTGTCCAGTGACGGAAGGTGCGAAATCCCCGAGCGCCCAGGCGCGGAAGAGCGTCAGGGGCGGATGCCGCGGTACGAGTGAACGAGCGCGAGGCGCCGAGGCGTGCGATTGCAGGCGAGATGCCCGTTCCCCTCGTTGTGACGAGCTGGCGGCGGGGGGGAAAAGAAGAATTTCGTCGCGACAATCGATTTTCCGTTTTTCGAGACTGCGTCCAAGCACAGAGTCCGACTCGCGTCGTGCACTTATCCAGGGCATAATCTCCGAAACTCCGGCTATATCCGGTGGCGACCAGACGAAAGTCCGCGGATGCGCCTGAGGCTCCATTCGCAGCTCGCGCTGTATTCGCCCGCGACCTCGGAGTAGACTGTCGAGACCCTCCTCGCGATGCAAACGTCGCTCCGCCCCAGCGCCCGTCCCGCCCTCGGGTTGAAATCGGCCTCCGCGCCCAAAGCCCTTCGCTCCGTCAAGGTCCCGCGCGCGGTTCGCGTCATGTCGTCGAGCGTCTCCACGGCCTCGCCCGCCGCCACGGTGGAGGTCGAGCTGGGAGATCGGACGTATCCGATCTACATCGGTTCGGGTTTGCTCGCCGGGGGAGACCTTCTCCGCAAGCACGTGCCAGGGAACACCGCGTTGGTGGTGACCAACGAGACCGTCGCGCCCTTGTACCTCGACCGAGTCGTCGCCGCGCTGTCGGAAGGCGGCGAGATCCGCGTGGAGGTGGTGATCCTTCCCGACGGAGAGGAGCACAAAAACATGGACGTGCTGATGAAGGTGTTCGACAAGGCCTTGGACGCGAGACTCGACCGGCAGACCACGTTCGTGGCGCTCGGCGGCGGCGTGATCGGCGACATGACCGGCTTCGCCGCCGCGTCGTACCAGCGGGGCGTGCACTTTGTCCAGATTCCCACCACCGTGATGGCCATGGTCGACTCCTCCGTCGGCGGCAAGACGGGCGTGAACCACCCCTCCGGGAAAAACATGATCGGCGCGTTTTACCAGCCAAAGTGCGTGCTGATCGACACGGAAACTCTGTCCACGCTTCCCGACCGGGAGTACGCCTCCGGGATGGCCGAGGTGGTGAAGTACGGCTTGATTCGCGACGCGGATTTTTTTGTTTGGCTGGAGAAGCACGTCGACGCGCTCATGAAACGCGACGACGCCTTAGTGGTTCGCGCGATCGAGCGATCCTGCGTGAACAAAGCGCAGGTGGTGGCGCTGGACGAGAGGGAAGGAGGCGTTCGCGCGACGCTCAACCTGGGGCACACGTTCGGACACGCGATCGAGACGGGCATCGGGTACGGCGAGTGGCTTCACGGCGAGGCGGTTTCCGTGGGGACGGTGATGGCGGCGGACATGTCTTTGCGGCTCGGGTGGATCGACGAGAGCGTCGCGGCGCGGACCCTGGACCTGCTCAAGAAGTTCAACCTTCCGGTGGACGTCCCGGAGTGCATGACCGTGGAGACGTTCGAGAAGCTCATGGCCGTCGACAAGAAGGCGGCGAACGGGAAGCTCAGGCTGATTCTGCTCAAGGGCGAGCTCGGCGGGTGCGTGTTCACCGCCGACTTTGACAAAACGACGCTCGCGGAGACGCTCGACGCGTTTGTGGTGAAGAGGTGAACGGGAGAAGTTGTTTGTCACTACGCATGACGACGAGCGCCGCGACAAAGCAAACACTCAGCCGACGACGACGACGCGTCTAAGTTGAAGAAAATCGCGCGAAATGTGACTTCGACGAAAACGAACCAACGACGACCACGTTTTCGAATCCCAGATCTCGGGCGCGGCACGCACAACGACGCGCGCGGGGCACGCGCGACGACGCGCGCGGTGCACGCGACTTCCGCCGCGATGATCGCCGAGGCATCGCGCGGCGTCAAGACGCGCGCGCGCAAGCGAAAGCGGGATCTCGCCGCGCAGGCGGGCGTCGCGATCCCGGGCTTGCCCTTCGATGTCGCCGTCTCGATCGTGGAGAAACACCTGCCCGACCCCGCGGACCTCGCGGTGCTTCGCGCGGTGAGCCAAGGCATGCGCGCCGCGGTGGAGGCGACCGGGCGAAAGGTGCAGGAGTTCAAGGAAGACGATGCCGTCGAACGCGGATACCTGAGCACGCTCAAGTGTCTGCGCCGACGAGGTCGACTGTCTGACGAGCGTCTCCTGTGCGCTGCTGCTGCGAGGGTCGGAGATCTCGAGGCGTTGAAGGCGCTGCGCCGCGCGGAGAAGTTCCCGTGGGACGAGCGGACGTGCAAGTACGCGGCGAGGGGCGGCCACCTCGAGGTGCTGAAGTGGGCGCACGAGAACGACTGTCCTTGGGGCGTGTGGACGTGCGCGTTCGCGGCGGAGAACGGCCACCTCGAGATCCTGAAGTGGGCGCACGAAAACGACTGCCCGTGGGACGAGTGGACATGCCGGAAGGGGGCGGAGGGCGGCCACCTGGAGGTGCTGATTTGGGCGCGCGAGAACGGCTGCCCGTGGGACGAATGGACGTGCGCGAACGCGGCGATTCGCGGCCACCTCGAGGTGCTGAAGTGGGCGCGCGAGAACGGCTGCCCGTGGAACGTAATGACGTGCGGGTTCGCGGCGGTGGGCGACCACCTTGAGACGCTGAAGTGGGCGCGCGAATACGACTGCCCGTGGGACGTGTGGACGTGCTCGGAAGCGGCGGAGCGCGGCCACCTCGAGGTGCTGAGGTGGGCGCGCGAGAACGGCTGCCCGTGGGACGAATGGACGTGCTCGCGCGCGGCGGAGGGCGGTCACCTCGAGGTGCTGCAGTGGGCGCGCGCGAACAACTGCCCGTGGAACGAGGGGACGTGCGCGGAAGCGGCGAGGGGCGGCCACCTGGAGGTGCTGAAGTGGGCGCGCGAGAACGGCTGCCCGTGGAACGTGCTGACGTGCCGGGGCGCAGCGATCGAAGGCCACCTCGAGATGCTGACATGGGCGCGCGAGAACGGCTGCCCGTGGGACGAGGAGACGCGTGGCGGTCGCGCGCGGCGTACAGGCCGACGGGCGGACCCAAACCCAGGGCGTGCGCGGTTCTTCGAGCGCGTTTCGTTCGCGACTCCAGAAGACGTGCGCGGGCGCGGCGAGGGGCGGCCACCTGGAGGTGCTGAAGTGGGCGCGCGAGAACGGCTGCCCGTGGAACGAGAGGACATGCACGAACGCGGCGGAGGGCGTCCACCTCGAGATCCTGAA
>Ga0209666_1000365_pt1 | contig 35059 bp, 40 predicted proteins | sample SaaInlV_125m_DNA_FD_184679 | JGI IMG/M metagenome (GOLD analysis project Ga0209666, IMG submission 184679) | Marine microbial communities from expanding oxygen minimum zones in the Saanich Inlet - Saanich Inlet SI037_S3LV_10m_DNA (SPAdes)... | ecosystem: Environmental > Aquatic > Marine >...
ATTTAGAAGAAATGAAATCGGAATATAATCGTATTGTAAGAGAAAAAGAGCTAGATGGTAGTGTAAGATTTCAACAGAAGATGTTAATGGCTGTTGTATCTGGCGCGGAATATATGAATTCAAGATATGATCCATTTTCGGCAAAACTAGAAGGGTGGTCGGAACAAGTGAATGAAAATATCAATGATTATGATGATATTTTTGAGGAATTGCATGACAAATACAAATCATCAGGTAAGAAAATGGCACCAGAACTAAGGTTGTTCATGTCATTATCTGGAAGTGCATTTATGTTTCATTTAACAAGTAGAATGTTCAAAGAACAGCCCATGCCTGATGTAGAAAATGTATTAAAATCAGATCCAGAATTGATGAAACAATTTCAAAATGCGGCTACAAAACAATATATGATGGGTGGTGGTGGAGCACAAGCACCGGCATCAAATAATATGGGAATGGGTGGTGATAATATGGGATTATTTGGGATGGTAAGTAATTTATTTGGTTCATTAAATAGCGGCCCTACTTCATCGGAAATGCCCCAATATCAAAGTAATTTTAATAATAGACCAGTTGATGATGTTGAATCTATAATTAATAATGTTCATAATAATATATCAGTAGAGGATGATATAGATAATCATATAGAAACTTTATCTGTAAGTGACGAAGAAATAACATCTATAATAGAGGATACGGCCGATATTCAGATATTAAAAAAATCAGGAAAAAGAAAGGATAATACTAGAACTTTAAATATATAAAAAAATAATTTGGTTTTATTTATCTTTTTCTACGCACATTGGTTATTTTTTTAGCGCTTTTTTTAACAAAAGCACCGATGTCTTTTGCGGATTTAGCGATTCTATCAGGGGTAGATTTAAAGGTACGCATTGGGTTACGGATAGTTTGTTCAACTTCATCTTCAAAAACCTCAATACGGTTTAAAAGGGTGCTTAGGGTGCTTATTAGTATGGGGATGATGATTATGGTAAATAATAGGGTTAGGAATAAGAATAAGGATATCATAGTGCCAATAGCAATGATATCTCTGGTCATATCCTCGGAGCACTTGCACTTTTCGTTAGTTAAATAGTTAACATAATCGAATGCGTAGTAAATATATACTACGAATAGTAAGAAGAATACAAAAGTTGCGATAGCAACTAATTGTACAAATACACTACCCATACTTTTCGCCACGGATTTTAGCGAAATAAATGCGGTTACTAAGAAATATACTAATGCTAATATAGTAAAGTTCTTGATAAAATCTTTGTTAGGATGTTCTGAACATTCACACCCGATATTTTCTAACTTGTATAAATATGTATATATTATTAATAATAATATAACAAATATCATTTGAATTATTAAGCTACTGTAAAAAGATAGATTGTTTTCTTCCCTCATATTATTTATTATGTTTCTTACTCTATACTATAATATAGAAATTATTTATTTTCCAAATCCAAAATATTATATATTATAAACTTTGTAGAACTATTAAAAATTGAATTGTCTATTTCTCTGATTTTATTAATAATATCCGGTGTTTTTGTTACACTTAATATTTTAAATATTTGGTCCAAATATATATCTATAATATGCTTATAGACCTTATTTTCTTTCATAATTACTATTGTATAATCTAATAACAAATACAGCAAGGTTTCCATTTCTTCTAATTTAAATTTCAACCATATATTATTAATATTATTAATATTTTTCTTCCATTTAACATAGTCGCAGTATAAATCATATTGGTCATTTAGTAATAGTATATCATTATCATAAAATGATTTAGGAGGGTCCCATTCGCACAATTCTATATATTTTTTCCATTTAGAATCTATAAAATTATCCGAAAAATCTTTATCAAAGAAACTCAATATCTTACTATATAAATCATTTTCATTAAGTTTAATATATTCCCATATTATTTCTATGACAACGTGATTATCGTGCGTTTTAATTATTTCGTTAATGTTATCATATAATGATAATTTATTTTTGGTTGTTATTTTATTAAGTAAACCGAGTATTTTACGTTTCAATAATGAATTATCTGTAAAATCAGGAATTATAATATGAAATCTATTTTTTTGAGCTATTGTTTTTTCTTTTTTATTATAAACTTTTTTCGCCCATATCATTTTAGGGTCATAATAGGATTTAAAGCAGTTGTAATTTTCACTTAAATCAATAGCTTTGCCCTTAATATTTTCCGGTATTTCATCGATTTGTTCATATCTCTTTTGAAAATAGGCTATATCTATTTTTATAATACTATCATTCATTGCAATGTATAATACTATATAAATAATCTTATATAATTAAATACATAAGGCATTGTTAATATAATATATAAAATGACGCTTGCCATAAATAGCATTGAATCATTTAGTGATTTTGTAAACAAATTGGAAGAGGTTTATAAGAATCAATCAGTATATAGAACTCTTATAGTTTATGGTTTAAAAAAAAATGGAGTTATTTATAAATATTTATTGGAACATAATAATAATAGTGTATATATGATAAATGACGATAAATATTCAAACTATGATAAATTAGATTGCAGAATATTAATGATAGAACAAACTAATTATAAAAAGTTTATTGACAATAATGGTAATGATTTTTTTAGTCATTTAGTTAATACACCATGTTGTAAAAATAATAATCTGTTAGTATTTTAGAAGTATATATTAAATGGTAAAAAAAACATTTAAAATTGAATACATTATTTTAGCGACATTTGTATTAATATTATTTGTTTTAATGTTAAACAGTAAGAATATATGCGAAACTTTTTATAACAATAATAAAAAATATAGTTTAGAATATTATTTCATGGACGGTTGTGGTCATTGTGATGAATTCAGTAAAAGTGGTATTTGGGAAAAATTAGAGAGCGCTAATTCGTATAAGTGTAATTTTGAGAAATATAACATGAAAGATAAGATGGATAGAATTAAAAAGTTTGATATAAAAGGATTTCCAACAATATTACTTATAGATAAATCTGATAACAAAGATAAAATGGTTAAATCATATGAGGGAGCCAGAACATATGTTAATTTGGAAAAATTTATTAATAATATATAAGATATTATTAAGGTATTAATATAACAATAAAATGGGTGGCGGATTAATGCAGCTGGTTTTAACGGGACAAATGGATGAATATATAACAACCAATCCATGTATTAATTATTACAAGTACGTTTATAAAAAACACACTAACTTTTCATTAGATAGTTATGAGACTCCTCCGATAAATAATGCGAGTGGTGGATTTTATCAAAATGTAAAGATGACTTATAAAATTGAGCGGCGAGCAGATTTATTAACAAATATGTATTTATCATTTAAAATACCTAATATATATTCTAACAATGAATTAAGATTTAGATGGATTGAAAATATAGGTTTTAATTATATAGATCGCGCTGAATTATTGATAGATGGAAATACGATTGAAACATTATATAGCGATTGGATGAATATTTGGAATGAATTAACTAATAAAGATGGTATTGAATATAATAAGTTGATTGGTAATATAGCAGAATATACAGCACCATATAATTTTCAGGCAAAATATACAATTATTAATAATAAGTTATATAATATTAATTATCCTGTTTCTACATTTGCGAGTAGTAGTCCGAGTATTAAAGGGAGGGAAATACAGGTACCATTAAATTTTTGGTTTACGAGGAATCCATCATTAGCATTACCTTTATTAAAATTAGCAAATAATGAAGTTACATTAGACGTATATACTAATAAGCGAGCAATTGAAGGTTTATATAAAGTATGGACAAATAAATTAAATATGTTTGTATCAAGTAGTTTTTATAATTCTCTACATAATTCTAAAATATCAATTAGAACATTTATAAAAAATAAGAACCACGATGTTCAAAATAAATTACATTTGACATACGTATTTTTAGACAGTACAGAAAGGAGTAAAATGCTTCTTGAAACAAATAGTATGGATTATATTATAGATACTGTTAAATTGACTGAATTAAATATTGACACTTCGGCGCAATCTACTGTAACGTGTGATATTACTAATGCTAATAATCATGTAAAAGAAATTATATGGTTTATTAGAAGAAATGATATGTTAAATAAATATAATAATTATATTAATTACACTGCATCACCTATATATACCGAAAATATGAATATTATGAATAAAGCTGTTATTAAATGGGCCAATGATACAAGTCGTACAGATTATAATGCAGAATATTATAATAATATTCAACCATATTATTATCATACTAATATACCTAGAACAGGAATATACTGTTATTCGTTTGCATTATTTCCCGAGAAAATCAATGCTTCTGGGTCATATAATAATTCGCAAATTAAAACATCTATTGCGGTAACAACAAATGATTATAATAACGATATGATATTTAATTCCATGCAAAATGCGACAAAAGCTATATTAGGGGAAACTTATAAATACAATGTATCATATGAAGCTAAGTTCTTTGTAAAAGAAATGAATATTCTTTCTATAATAAATGGTAGCGCGCAATTGAGATTTAATTAATTTTTTTATTCATTGAAAGTAGTAAGAATGGATTTAATTGTATTAGTAATTATATTATTGGCGGGTTTTATAATAAAATATCTAATTGATGTCATAGCATCTTTGAGTAAGGAAATAAAGGAGATTAAGAATAAATGTATAAAACCCTCCGCTACTACTAATTTAAAAGTAGAAACTATAACGCCAATAGAAAAAATGAATAAAGATATTGTTGGCAGTATGTCAAATTATAAAAAGTTTTTTGATTAAAATACATATAAATAATATAGCCTTATATACATTAATAATAAACATAAAATGCCAAGAAAGTCAAAAAATCAAGATGAAAAAGCAATAGAAATGAAAAAGAAAAAGAACTTAATGAATACTATGGTTAAAGACGTAACACTTGTTGAAAATGAAGATATTATATTACAATTACCAATAACAGAGGATATAAATGACAAAGTAGATAATGATAATATACGCGAACAACCAAAACCTTACGAACCTGATTGTTTTTATTTAAATGATTCAAATCATTATAATAATATACAGGACAATAATCTAGAAAACATTGATACAAATAGTGAATTTATGTTAGATTATGGCTATTCAAAAGATATACTTAACAGTAACAATAACTGTTATTGGTGTTGTCATCCGATAGAAAACAGAGCGTATGGAATGCCTTATAAATATAATGTTAAAACAGATTCTTATGTTTTGTTTGGTAGTTTTTGTTCTCTCGAATGCGCAAATGCTTATAATTTCTCTTCTCATTGCGGCAGTGATAAGGTTTGGGAAATCAATAGCTTGATACAGATGTTAAGTAAACATTATGGATGCACCAGACCAATACGACCATCGCCTTCGCGGTTTTTACTAAAAATATTTAATGGTCCATTAACAATCGAAGAGTTTAGAAGCAGTCATTTAACTAATGATAAAACACACATATTAAATTTACCACCAATGATAACAACTACACATAACTACGAAATAGTTAATACATCTTATATCAAAAATATAACAGATAATATCAATAAACAGGGTAAGGAACCTTCAATATTAAAAAATATAATTGAAAATAAATTAAAAGCCGTAAAATAAAAAATGATATAAGGCGTATATCCTTTATATATTACGTATAATGACAGAAATTTACTTTTCTCCTTATAGAATTTCAACAATCACTTGCAATGCCAATATTGGTGTAAATATTAATCTTAATTTAAATGTATTATTTGATAATATTGATATTAAACAAGAATCTTTTGATAATAAAGAGGGTATAGTATGGATTCAATTTATGAAAGAAGGAGAAGATGTTTCAAGGGGGACATATCCAAAGAAACGCAGAAAAAGCAAGAAAGATAAGGTAAAAAAAAATAGATTCGATAATCAAGTTACTATTATTTATATGTTTAATGATAAATATATTCCAAATGTAAAAATCTTTAAAAATGGAAACATACAATTAACAGGTATTAAGAAGGTAACGGATACTGAAATTATCGTAAATTATATTATTGAAAATATTAGAAATATTTATAAAAATGTAACACATAAAATTTTATCCGAAGACAATGATATTAATATGTTGAGTTATCAGAACTTTAAAATCAGGATGATTAATACAGATTTCAAGGTATATACAAATCCAGAGATGACAAATGGGTTTGAATTAAAACGCAAAGAAATTCATAGATTATTTATTGGAGAGAACTATAATAACAAATGCTCTTTTCAACCAGGTATCTATCAAGGTGTAAAACTAGAATATTTCTGGAATAAAATTAGCGAGTGTAAGAATGGTATTTGTAATTGTCCGACGAATTGTTATGGCAAAGGTAGTGGTTGTAAAATAGGTGATTGTAAAAAAGTAACGGGGGCATTGTTTGAAAGTGGTAGTATTCTAATTACTGGAGGGATAACTTTTGAACAGGTTAACGAAACATATAAGTACATTTGTGATTTTCTTAGAAAAAATAAGGATAATATTAGGAAACCTCAACCAAAGGTTTTATTGATGTGACAGCTGAAATTATAGTTATCATCTGTTTTGTTATATTTTTTATATAAGTCAGTTTTTACTGTATTATTACCAGGTCTATTGTATGATGGTATATGATGGTTAGCATAAAAAAGCGCACTATATGAAACAGCATCTGGTTCAACATAGGGGATTACATAAGTATTTCCCCATGGTTTTTTATCAAATAGCACATCTCCCGTATATAATCCTGCATTTTTAGGAGGAGGTGGTACATTAACATCGGGTGAATAATCAAGTTCAGTATATTCTAATTCTTTTTTCATTATGATATCTCTATTTATATTATATATATATATATTGAAAATGTAACCTAATTATAAAATGAGTACATAATCTTATTTTTCTATGATTTTTATAAACTTTTTATAATTTATACCTTTTTTATTAATTATGTACTCTTTTTATCTAAGTATATAAAGAAGAATATTATATTAACAATATATAAATGGGTAGAAAAGATAAAAAGCAGAAGACGCAAGACGACCACGCCTTTGTAAAAGATGGCATGGAAACTAATGAAATTAGAACGATGGTGCAAGATATTATGCTTTACATAGAAGAACAAAGAAATAAAATGGAATTTAAAGATATTATTGCCAGTTTGAAAGATAATATCGCAAAAGTTGAATTCTTCGAACAGAGATACCCTATGTTATACCAAATGGTGACAAAAGAAGAAGGTTTTGAATATCAGAGTTTAGAATATTTCTTGAAAATGCGCGAAGGTATTATACAAAATCAAATGTCGTGCGATGATGCATCAAAAATAGTAGGACAACAATGGTATGATAAATATTGTAAAAATAAAGTAGAAAAATAAAAATTGATATAAGACTTATAACTTATAATAATAACAATTATGAATTCAACACAACTAACAATCAGTTTCCCAAAAAACGTCAATGAAATTATCTCAGAGACTTATGATATTTATAATAGTATTAACGACGATAATAAGACATATGCAAATTGTTTGATTATGGTATTGAAAAAATATCATTTATGGCCCAATATCAAAGTGAAGAAGTTCAAGAATCGTTCTGATATTGTGTTGCTACATAATAATTACAAGATGGGTGAAATCTATGAATATAAAGAACTATATGAACAATGTAGAAGTATCGTGCTAGATTTCACACTATCTTTTAATGATAACGTCGTTGTTACATATGCGAATTCGATTCCAACACGCGTTGATGCGAATACATATATGACAAATATTTATAGTGATCATGATAAGTGCTATGAAGCATATGACGGTACAATGATTACTGTATATTGTCATAATGGAGAATGGTACTTTGGAACATCAAGTTGTCCTGATGCAAATAGTTCTAAGTTCTCTCATCCAAATAAAACACATGGTAATATGTTTGACGAGATTTTATATAAATATTATGGAAATCAACTAACGAACGAGGATATGAAACTTCAACCAAATGAGATTTCAATGATTTTAAGAAATAAGTTTGTAGCTTCATTGAATCAGGAAATGGCTTATGAGTTTATTATTATTCATCATGAAAATGTTCACATTATTGATTATACAAATGTATTGGGTGAAAATTACAAAGAATTAATTCATGTTAATACGAAGAATAGAGGAACATTGATTGAAGAGGATATTCATACAAAAAAAGTGAAAGAATTAGCGAATATTGGTATTAACTATCCAAGGGAATTTGGGAATATTACAGAAGCAATGAACTATATCAATGAGAATCAATATAGTTATGGGCTTATCATCAAAAAGAAAATTGAAAATGTAGTAAAACTTTATAAAGTTTCTACTGATGTTATTAATTATAGAGAAGAAACTGACCCGTGTCATCCTAATACATGGATGAATATTCTTAGTGTATATATGAAAAATAAGCATGATTATACTGTTAAGGATTATATCAGTAATTATGTTCCAAATATTGTTCTACCAATTGATAACAATGGAAGACTGATTGATGCTACATATATTATCCATACACTAATTTCAACTATTAAAGATAGTTTGTATAATTATTATGTATCAACAACAACATATTACCCGAGATATGGTAGATATAAAATGAATAAGGATTTGGATAAACAATTTCCTCCAATTATTCAATACCATTTGGCTCAACTTAGAAATCTTCAAACCTCAACTTATAAAAATAAAATGATTACACAATCAAATGTATATTATTATTTGTGTCAATGCAATGATGTTAAAAATATTAAGACATTGATTCAATTCTTTGCATCAACACCTATTAATGAAATGCATCCTAGAACATCAATGTGTTTTGCGATTATGAATAGTCTAATTTCCTAAATAATATTATCTTATTATATTAGAATGAGCTATTTTTCAACACAAGGTTGGGTTTATATAGTAATAAGTGTAATAGCTACAATTACGGCTTTGATACTTAATATTTATTTGGAAGGCGTTGGTTTATATATGTTTGGTTACCTGTTATATTTATTATTGATATTAATAACAGCATATAATATAACATGCTTAACAACTGGCGAATGCCATTTATGGAGTTGGATAGTTACATTATTATCAACATTACCAATGATATTAATAATAATATTAGTAATATATGGAATAGTAACGAAAACTTAAAAATTATTAATTAAATTCTTTTTTTATAATAGATTATAATATGTATTCTGCAAATTATATTAAGGATTTCTATGATAATATAAAGGCCAATCAACAAGAATTAATAAATAATCATAATAGCTCATGTCAAAAAGGTGGATATTCAATATTAAATAATCAAATAGAAAAAATAGAGATACAAACAGATATGAATAGTATTAGATTGAGTGCACAAAAAGATTTAAATAATAAAATATCAAATATAATGAAAAATATACAGGACGGGGGTGGTAAAACCCTTGTAGATAATATTAAAATATTAAATAAATTGATAAAGCAACAATGTTCATTGGAAAAGAATCTATTGCAAAATATTACTAAACAACAAAAATGTATTAAAAAGGGTAAAATAGAATATTTGAGTAAATATCAAAGCGATTTTAAGAGAGACTTTAAAAAAGCAAATGAATATAATAAGAGTATCAAGAAATTACAAAACCATATTAATAAAATTATAAAAAAAAAAGACACAAAAATAAAGGCAAGTGATGGACATAAATTACTAGAAAAAAGGAGACAAGTAAGAGTACACACTCTTAATAATCTAAAATCTATGATTAATAAAATTAAAAAATAATTTGTTTTTTATTTAAAAATTGATATATATAAGATATAGATTTTATTAATATATAAGTAAGGATAGAATGTTTGAAAATTATACCTTTGATATTAAAGACCCTACTAATAAACATAGTTTTGAAATAAATAATATAGATTTAGCCATCGTGAATGGTTTAAGGCGCACGATTCTTACAGATATTCCAATTCCAGGAGTGATTGGAGAAAAATTAGATAAAGATGATCCAACCGTTAATATTATTACAAATACAGGTGCATTACATAATGAATTTATTATACATCGCATTGGCCTTATTCCAATATGTTTAACAGAAGAAGAAATTGAAATATACGATGATAATAGTTTAAAGATTGAGTTAAATGTAAATAACGATGGCAATAAAACGCTAAATGTTAAAACAAGTGACATTAAAGCTACTATGAATGACGAAGAGCTATCCGAAAAAAAATTAAAAGAACTTTTCCCACCAAATAAAGTATCTAATGATACTATCCTAATTACTAGATTAAGACCAGGTGAACATTTACATTTTAAAGCAAATGTGGTAAAAAGAACAGCACGCGATAACGCATCTTTTAACCCAGTATCATTATCTAATTTTACATTTATAGAAGAGCCATCGGAAGCATCTAAATACGATAATATTTTAGATAAAGAAAGGTGTTATTATAAAAATAAATATGGTGATCCTAACAAATTCAGATTTGATATAGAATATATTAATGTTAATGTAGGACCGAAATACTTGATACCTAAATCGTTGGATATAATGATTGAAAAACTAAATAATATTAGACAAGAATTAGTTAATTTGGATGCTTCTACAAAAATTAAATTGCAACAATTTCAAGACATAGAAGGTTGTTACGAATTTATTATTGAAAATGAAGATGATACAATAGGAAATATTATTCAATCATTTCTACATAATAAATATATTCGTGAAAAAAATAAATTTAACGATACGACTTGTGTATATGCGGGTTATATTTGCCCACATCCATTAAAACAATTAATGATTGTGAGAATTACACTCGAAGATGTTACCGAAGAAAAGACTGTAATATCATTCTTTGAGGCTAATTGCAAAGACATCATAGATACATTGTCAAATATTAAAATAAATTGGAATAAATTCTCAATTGCGAATAACATTTCGTAAAATATAAATATTTTATATATCTTTGTATTAAAAGAGAAAGCGATATCTTGAATGTCTATTGAAATAGAAAATAATATTTATACTATTGAAGATGAAGAAATTGATGACATTGAATATTTAGAAATATTAAGTTTAGACGAAATTATTAAAGATAACCCTTTTTTTATTGCATTATCCCGTAATGATATTTATGAGAATTTACATGAAATGTTTCAAAATAAAAAAAGATCCGAATCAGTAACACAATTATTTTATGATATTTTAGATTATAAAAAAACTGAAAATGGTAATTTAGCTAATTACGATAACTATATATTTGATATAGAAGCAGAAAAGGCAGATAACGAATTATCTTGGGATGAATTAAGTGAAGATGCTGCTAATTTTAATAAATTAACAAAGTTAAATACAATTAAACATGATGAGGCGAAGAATAGATATTTTTTTTCAATTAAATACGATAGTAATTCTAAAAATTTAAAATTTAAACCGTCTTCGCGTATAAACGCCATGATAGACCCTTATGAAAAAGATTATCCGGTATATTACCCTATTTTTCCCGTTGATGATGTAAATTTACCAATATTATCTGCATATTATAAAATACCTGTATCTACTGTTAATGATTATATATATACAAAAATCGCAGCACACCTTAAAAATACAACAAATATTAGAAAAGTAGACTCTGCTAAATACAAAAATGTTGCTAATTTAGTTAAAGATGTTACACCCAAAATAGATGATATAATTGAATATCTCAAAGATTGCTTTGCTCTTGATTACAGTAATATTGATAATATTTTTAAAAGATTCGGACATTCATTGGATTTTATAAATGATAAAGATTTTGAAATTTTATGCGAACATATGAGAGGTCTAACTAAATATGAAAAAGAACGCAAGAATTTTAATAGAGCATACAGAATTAAAAAGAGTGATATTATTAATAAAAAGTTAACATTTTTTGAAAAACTATCTTCATCTATAAAATTAGTTAAACTTGACGAAAAGACAATAAACTTTTTAGCTAATCTTAAAGACTCTCTCGAAGACTACCGCGTGAATAATATTATATCAGATGAATTAGTTGATATAAAAACACTTAACATACATAATATTATCAATTCAATTCATTTCAATGATGCTAACCCGGACGAAATACTTAAAAATATAAGAGCTTCTCTTAAAAATATTAATATTAATGAAGGTATTGATGCTATAAATAATATTATAAATACACACGAAAACGTAGATAACATAATAGACGAACATGAATATATGAAAATCTTATTTGAATATTCAAAAGATCATCTATTTGATTACGATACAGATGGAAAAAAATATTTATTATCTTATCGCGAAGCAAAAGACATAAAAGAAGGTGCTGATAGAGATAACTATGAAGGTGGTATAGATGACGAGTTTATAAATGAAAGAATAGATATAGAAGACATTGATAACATAGCAAATGATTTAGATGAAAATATTTATGCAAATAAGGCTATAAATAATTTTGATAAGTATTTAAAAAACATTAATTATAAAAATGAAGAAGGTTTTATAGAACATCTGCGTATTGTATTAATATTAATAAGTAATATAAGTACAATATCGTGTCTAGAATTAGATTATGAATTATTATGCAACGAGCTTTTTAAATATTATAAAAGTGTCCCAACAAAATATCACAGATATAAAAAGGCTTTTGACGAAGCAGGATTAGATGTTGAGCATAAGGCAATTATGGATTTTTCCAAACTAAAATCAGTTATGATAATTGAAGGAATTATAAAGGACCAAGATCCCAATATAACTAAAATTATATATGAGATTAATGAAGAATATTTAAAAACCTTTAACAGTATGTTTGCTCTTGCTATATCATTTTGGATTGTTAATTTGCAAGAAAAAATATTAAATAATACAATTATGATTAATGATAATTATCTAAATAATGCTTTCATTGATAAATGGTACTTATATGGCGCTCCTTTAAATAATGCCAAAAACGGCATTCGTCCATATATTTTAGAATGTGTGTTAGAATGTTTCAAAGAAGATAATGAATACGGTATAGACATAAATAATATATCAGATGAAATTAAAAAGATAATTTCAGATAAATATAATGATATTATAATTGAACTTAAAAAGAAACTTGATTTGAATACAGAAAAAAAAAAGATAGAGCGTGGTTTAAAAGAACAAGCAAATCTATTAAAAAGTTATAAAGAAGGAAATAAAGAAAAATTAGAAAGGGATTTTGTAAATGCTCTTATATATATGCCTGGCGTGAATTATAAAAAAATTCATAAATATCTTGTAGGATGTTGTTTAAAAAGAATAGATGATACATTTGAAACTGATGGTGATTTAGTTAAAGCTGGGAGGAAAGATTTAATTGCAATTAAGAAATTTTATTCAAATAATCGTGCAACAAATGTGGCAAGAGATTTGAGATATGTTCCTAATTTAGATGGTATAAAAGATGAAATAATAAAGGATGATAATATAAATATTATTAAAATTGATGATTATGTTTATAATATCAACAATAATGAAGATATTGTCATTGATTGGCTAGACAAAATGTATGATAGAAATCCATTATTACCAAACAAAATTATAGATGAATTAAAAGATAATTCTAAAAATATTAATAGATTGATTGAAAACAATATAAAAATTCTTACTAAAACTGCAAGAATAAATAATAAAGATATTTTGAGTAACCTTATTACCAAAAAAATTAATATGAAACAGATTTTATTAAAAATATGTACTATATTATTTACATATAAAAACGCATACGAGGATGATAATATTAATTTGTTAGTTGATAATTCTATAAAATATATTAAAGATATATTAACGGATATTTATAAACTAAATAAGGTTGTAAATGATGATGTGATTGTGGATATTAATAGAATTAACTCATATATATTAAGTAGAGTAATATGCTTACCATTTAGTCCCGAAAGTGTAGAAAATGGAATATTGCGTTCGGAAGTAGAATTACCAAATGGATTTGTTGAATTAAATGCGGCAAATAATTTAAAATATTTAATTGATATTTTTAAAATATCAACTTTTCCGACAATGGAAGAAAATATTGATTTTATAAATAAAAAGAGAGAAGAAAATAAACAAAAAAAACTTAGCATATTAAATGATAAAACTGTTGATGATAATCAACTTATTAGTAATCTTAAAAAAGCTGGTATAAAAAATGATTTGATGGATATTGACGAAAATAAGGATATTGGTGGTAATATAAATGATATGTACGATAATGAAGAGAAAAATGAAAATAAATTGTCTGCAATTGATGAAGACACAGATGATGAAAGTATGATGTACGATGATATGGGTTTTTTATATAGTTAATTTATACTTCTAAATTGGATTCTAAATCTATACTAGATTTTAAGGTTATATCATTCATTTTTTTGCTGTTACTTTCATTAATATTCATTGAAGAGATTTCTTTTATTGATATATTTCTTTTTGGTAAATTATTACCAATTATACCATTTAATTGTATCGGTAAGAATCTATTTGCATCGCCAAATATCTTGGCTACATTAGTTTTATGTTTTTGGGGAATATCTTCAAAAGCACAATCTTGTATTAAATTTTCATATTTTACGTTTATTAATTTTATTTTTTCGTTAATATTTGTATCACCTGCATCTAATGATTCTATTTCTTGTGATAATAACATAAATTGTTGTGATAATTTTTTAAATATTTCAAACTTTTCACTTGCTTTAATATTATTAGACAGAGATATAATTAGTACACTAATTGCATTTACAACTATATTTGGGATTTTAACAGTATTAGCATCAGTACTAATACTATTTATAATACATAAAGATGAGTTTGTAAATACAAGTGGTATATTAAATGCCATTTTGATATAGCTCCAATATGTAGCTGTACGTGTACATAATAAAGTCATTGACTCGCATTTATCCAATAATTTTTCAATATTAATCATTTACTATATTATACATTATATTATTTTTTTATTAATTTAAATTATTATATTAGAAGATATGGATATTGAAGTAAAGCCAAGCAAATGGATATTACCTAATCGCGTTGGTTTTAATAAATATATATATGATACATTTCATCCATCTAAATATGATAATAAAGTTAAAGACAAATCATGTGAATGCAAAGGAGATAGTTGTGATATAGACATTAATACAGTTTCTTTATTTCCACAACAACGAATTATAAAAGATTACATGCAATTTGATAGTCCATATAGAGGCATATTACTTTATCATGAATTAGGTTCCGGTAAATCAGCGGCATCTATAGCAGCAGCCGAAGGTTATATTAACAAAAGGAAAATTGTTATAATGACACCAGCATCTTTATCTCAAAATTATGAAAATGAATTAATGAAGATATCTACTACTGGATTAAACTTAAAAAAATCATGGACATTAATAAAAGTTATAAAAACAAATAAAGAAATGATGAAAAAGCTTAATAAATATGCTATAACTGATAAGATTGTTAAAAAAGACGGTCATGTGTGGGTTCCATTATATGAGAATGATATAGATGGTGCTGAAATAGTAATAGAACAAACAAAGTACTCAAAGATACCTAGTAAATACAAAGAAGTTGTTGATACTACGATAGGGCATATTATAAGAAATCGCTATACCTTTATTAATTATAATGGATTAACGGCAAAAATGATTAAAGAGCTGGGTAAATCTCCTTTTGATGATACCTTTATAATAATCGATGAAATACATAATTTCATAAGTAGAATAGTAAATGGTTCTCGTCTAGCACGTTCTATATATAATCATATGATGATAGCAAAAAATATTAAAATGGTATTATTATCCGGAACACCAATAATTAATCAACCATATGAAATTGCTACATTAATTAATTTAATAAGAGGTCCTATGAATACTTATGAGTTACAACTTTTGAAAGCTTCTAAACCGCCAAACAAAGAAGCTATTATTAAAACATTAAGTGACAATAATTTATATAAATATGTCGATGAATTTTATTTGGATAAAACAAATATTAATGTTGTATTATTAACAAAAGATTTTGTATATAATTCAAGAGACTTGTCGGATATTAAAAAAGAACTATGGGGTAAACATGAAACTGGTATCATTAATGATATTATAAAAGCATTAAATAAAACGGATGTTAAAATATCCATTAAGAGTAAATTACATAATTATTATGCACTGCCAAATATTAAAGAGGATTTTGATAAGTTATTTGTTGATGATTCTGATCCCGAAAATATAAAGGTTAAAAACGAGGATTTGTTTAAACGTCGTGTATTAGGTATTTTAAGTTATTATAAAACAACTGGTTCAGAATTTTTCCCCACGATGTTACCGGCTAATTTTAAATATCTTAACATGACCGGTCATCAATTAAGTAAATATGTTGATGTGCGACGAAAAGAAATGGAAATGGATGACCGTAAAAAACGTTTTGGTAACAAAGGCGGTGCGGATGTTAATTCCGTATATAGAGCGTTTAGTAGAATGGTTTGCAATTTTGTATTTCCAGATAATATAAAACGCGCTTTCCCACAAGATATACGCATGGTAATGAAGAAAGAATTAGTTAAAAACGATGATGATGATGAACCAGATGAAGTTGATAAAAAGGAGATTAATAAGGTTGTTGCAGCACAATATGAAAAACAACTTGAAGATGCTATGGATAAATTAGGTAAAAGTGATGCAATAGAAATAGATAATTTAATGAAATTTTATAGTCCAAAATTTGCTGAAATGCTAAAAGATATGAATCAGTCTCCTGGAACAGTATTGGTATATTCGCAATTTCGCATGGTTGAGGGATTAGGAGTTCTTAAAGAGATTATGAATAGAAATGGATATGTAGAAATTAATGTTGTAAAAAATGAGGAATTTGGATATATATTAGAAGATATTGATGTGTTTGATAAAAAATATGATGGAAAAAGATATGTTGTTTTTAATGCCGATAGAACTAAAACAAATATATTAATGAACTTATTTAATGGCGAGTTTTCTTTATTGCCCGATAATATTCGTATGCAATTTAGTAATATAGATAGTATAGATCAGCGATATGGAAAATTAGTAAAAACGATGATGATAACACAGTCAGGTGCCGAGGGCATATCTCTTAAAAACGTAAGACGCGTATTGGTAACTGAATATTTCTGGAACTCTGTAAGAATAAATCAAGTCATAGGTCGCGCGGTAAGAACATGTAGTCATGTTAATTTACCCAAACAAGATCAAAATGTAGAAGTATTTATGTATATTATGAAATTAACAAAGGAACAATTGGCAAATAATCCAACATTGAGAAAGAAAGATAATGAATTAACAACTGACGAACATATATTGCATCTAGCACAAAAAAAGGAAAATTTAGTAAATATATTTTTAAATATGTTAAAATCCAGTTCAATAGATTGTGTTATTCATGCAAAGAAGAATAAGCCTCTTATGAATGGTTATAAATGTTATAATTGGCCGATCAATATAAATCAAAACAAATTATCATATACCGACCATATTATATCTGATAACAAAATTCAACAACATCAAAAATATCAAAAAACACGAAAAAATAAAGGGACAGTAGTTAGTAAAGATGGTATCAAATATGTTATGTTAAATGATAAATTGTATGATTATAATAGTTATATAAATGCGGGTTTATTATATCCGGCAACCATATAAATAAAAAATATATTACTTTAAATAATACTTGTATGGAGAATACGATGAAATGTATTTGTAGAAATAAAAGGAGTTTTAACGTTTGTAAGAAATATTCTAAGAAAAATTCAGTATTTTGTAAAAATCATGCGGATAATAACATCATAATCTATAAGATATATCATAAAATTTTTGGAACAAAAACACATATAACAATGAATGATATATATAATCTTTACAAATATATTACAGATAACATCAATGATATAGATTATGAAGAAGAAAAACCAGGATTTCTCTTTATTGAAATGTTAAAGATTATTCCTTATAAAATACTATTATTTATATGTAAAAAATATTTACAAAATAAAAAATATAAAAAAAGAGAGATATATGAGTTTTTACATGAATTAAATGAGAAAACATATAAGATATCGAATAAATATAACATAAAAATAATACAAGATAAATATAAATTTTATTTATTATCAAGAGATGTAAATAGTGATGCTATTATAAATAAAGAGGATTTATTCACATGTGAAGATATTAATAATATTCCCAATAATAGATTATTTATAATTAAAGATATTAATGGATGTTATGCATTTGATGTTGTAGAATTGGATTTTTTTATTAAAACATGTAAAGACGAAGAAAAAGAACCATACAATCCTTATACCAGAACAAAGTTATCGGATGATATTATATGGAAATTAGGTAAATTCATAGAATTTAATAATATTATACCAAGGAAACTAGGATATAGATGGGATAATAATATGCATGCATTTACAGATTTATCAATTGAATTAGAAAGAAGAGGGTTTTATAATAGTCCGGAATGGTTAAATAAAATGTCAATAGATGATATATTAAAAACAGTTAAATATTTTAAAGATTTTTCTTTGGAAATTGAAGAAAGTAATAAATATTTCAATAATATATCAGATAGCAATACAGTATTTGAGTTTTGTAAAGAAGGTATTAAGATGTTAAAAGAATGTAAGGATGATTTATATATACTGTGTTGTAATTTTATAAAATCTCTTGCTATGTCTTCCAACGATTTCTATGAAAATATCCCAACGTGGATGTCTGGAATAAATACAACATCTTTATTATCAAACGTATTTTCAATATTTAATAATAATTATACGGAATCGCCAAATAATTTTTTACTATATTATTATGTAGAATATATGTAATAAATGAATACATATAAAAACAATATTAATTATACTCCTGATTTTGTTTACACTCCACCTAAAATGGAACAACCAAAAAAAGAATTTGATAGCATTATAGATAACTATGTATGTAAATTTAAAACAGCATTTTATGGTGGATTGTTTTTTGCTATATTATCATTACCTATCGCATATAAAATACTTGAAATGATAGCCAAATTAATATCAAATAATATTGAGTTATTTGATGAAGATTATAACGAACCATTGCCATTGGGTAGATTTATTATGGCTATTATAATAAGTTTAATATTATTTATACTATAAAAAAATAAGTGTAATATATATAATGAATTATTAATTTAAATATTTATTTTTTCGCAGCCTTTTTAACAGGTACCTTTTTAACTGGTTTAGGTGGCTCAGGCTCAGGCTCGGGTTCAGGTTCTTCTTCTTCTTCTGCTTCTTCTTCTGCTTCTTCTTCTTCTGCTTCTTCTTCTTCTGCTTCTTCTGCTGCTTCTTCTTCATCTGACACTTTTTTTAACTCTTCTACAACTTCGTTTGATTTAATAGCATCTGTATCTACTTCAATATCATCTTCATCTTCTTCTTCTTCTTCTTCTGCTACTTCATCGTCACTCTCCGGGACAAATGTTGGCTTTGCCGAATTAGATAGTTGAAACTTACCAGATACAATCTTCCAACTACACCCAAACATACCAGCTGCAAACCAAATTCCATTTAGTTGAATGATAAATTGAGCTCGGCCACCTTTAAGATTACTTACATATTCGGTAAAATCAACCTCTTTATTATCCATATCATAAGCATCAAATTCAAACTTGCTTTCAAGGGGATTATAAGGAATTTTAGCTTTGAATGTTGGTGGATATTTGTTAGCAATTTCCCCCGTTTCCTTATCCTTATCGTGCTTAATAATTGGAGTAAACATATTAGATACAGTAGCTTTGTTTCCACCATAATTATTCTTAAACCAAGCAAGGCGATTAGCAAAAGCATCTTCAATAATTTTTTCTTCAAGCTCCTTCATTTTATCGTGAAATACTTTGATTTTAGGATTTTCATCAATACCTTTAAATGATACGGTAATATCATATTTAGGGGGTTCGTCTTTGCGCTTAGGGTCATCTTTAATGAACTTTTGATTATCATTAACTCCATAAGGAATATTCATAACAGGGGTTTGAATATTAATCTTGGATGAAGCATAATTGAGATAAACTGACTTAGCACCCGATTTCATAACTTTGAGCTCGGAATACTTGATTTTCTCAGTGTCGAGGTTCTTGGGAAGGATCACGTTCATTGTTTTATATGTATCTTGTATATTCTTTATATAAATATACCTAATCAATTTTTATTTTTGCTTGTATAAAAAAAATAAAAATTAAATAAATAGAAATGTATGGGTAAAAATGTAAAGATACTGACAAAAGAATATTTTAAATTTTTGGATACAAAATATCCTATTTATAAATCACGCAATGGTCTCAAATTAATAAAAATAAACAATATATTTTATAATATATACGATACAAATACAATAACAAAAATAAAGAATCAGATTGTTTTAGACAATAATTATGAGAAGGATTATATATTTATATAGTAAATTTCGTAAGAATTTATGACAAGATTTTTAACAATATTTTTAGAGAATTTATCATAACTTATCTTATTGAGGTCCTTATCTACTGAATATTTATTTACGGCATTATCTATTCCATACTCTATCATTGTTTTATTTAATTCATATTTAGTCATATTATCACAATGATTATCAACACAATTGTTAATTATTTCATTTAATTCACCATCACTATCATTTTTATCACAATTATATCTGCACATATCGTTGTATATTGCTTCACTAATATCATAGATAGCTTCGCTAATATTAGTTTTCATAACACATTTGTACATATTTTAATTATAAAAATATAAATAATACATATATCATTTTTTAAAAAGTTCTTGTGTATGTCCAGCATTTTTTAAAAGTTCTTGTGTATGTCCAGCATTTTTTGAACGTAATATTCTTCGTATTCCCCAAACTCCTCAACACATTCTCTTTGTTTTGCTATTGTTTCGTAATCAACGATAATGTCAATAATACCCAAGAATTTATTGTAATTTTGAGCCATTATAATATCCTCTTTTTCGGCCATATAAATAGCGCATGGTTTTAGAAACTCCAAATAATCTGATAAAACGATGCGCTTCACTTCTTCCTTTGCAATATCCGATAGCTTATAATAGTCATCAACAATATCAGAGAAATCAATATCGTAATTTATATCATCTTTATTGCCTTTTTTAAATACTGTATATTTCGCATTTATTATTTTTTCGCGAATAGAATTATATATAGTGTTACATAATTCCCTACCATTATCTAATTCAATAGGGGTTGTAATATAGCTTTTTTCACTTAATGGTTTGTAAGTGCATAGAAGCACCTTTGCTTTACCAACTTCAAGGTCGGCGAAGCAAATTTCATTGTCGAAGATAATTTCGAATACAAGGTCAGAGTTCATGTTGTAATGTTACTACTATACTCTCGTTTAATCAATTTTTAGATTAAATGATACAAATTAATCCTAGGCAAAATGAGTACATAATTTAATTTTCTTAGAGATTTTATAAACTTTTAGATTTCAAGATATTTTATAGATTATGTACTCTTTTTAAAAATTGATAAAAATATTTATAATAATAAACTATCATAATGAGTGAAAACAAACCTATCCAACTGGGTCTCTGTTGTCTTAATATTGAACTGAGAGAATGTTGTCCTACCGTTTTCTGTTCACGCAGTGTAATTCTTAAAACTTTAATTGATAAAGGAGTAGATAATCTAAAAAATAAAATTATAGAAAATCTTCAAGATACTCTTATCATGATGGATTGGAACGAAGCAAATGGTATTAAAGTATTTCGTTTGTCAAGCGAAATGTTTCCACATATATCCAACCCAAATGCCCCGGATTACGACTTAGATTTCGCCAAAGAATTATTAAAAAAAATTGGAGAAAAATCAAAACAATATAATCAACGTCTAACTTTTCATCCTGGTCATTTTAATTGTATTGGTACAACAAGTAAATCAGTCTTAGAACATACAATTAGAGATCTGAATTATCACGCTACTGTACTTGATTTGATGGGTTTGGAAAATGATTCTGTAATGGTAATTCATGGAGGCGGTGTTTATGGTGATAAAGAAAAAACAATTGAAAGATGGTGTGAAAATTATATGAAAATGCCTGATAATATCAAGAGACGTCTTGTACTAGAAAATTGTGAAAGGAACTTTTCAATAGAAGATTGTTTAAAAGTATCAGAAAAAGTAAATATTCCCGTTGTATTTGATACTCATCATTATGAATGTTATAATATAATGCACCCGAACGAAAAATTAGATATTCCCGATAATTATATCCCTAAAATTCTAGAAACATGGAGGCGTAGAAATATTAAACCCAAGTTTCATGTTAGTGAACAGGGTGCCGGTAAATGCGGGCATCACAGCGATTATATTGAGACAATCCCAAAATATTTATTAGAAATACCTAAAAAATATAAAACAAATATTGATATCATGATTGAAGCTAAAATGAAAGAAAAAGCAATATTCAAATTATATGACAAATATTCAATGCTATCATGTAAAAAAAAATATATCTAATAAAGTTAAATGATACATCACTTAATAGCTGCAGCTTCATTTGGTATATTACCTGTTTTATATAAAGGGTTACTTATGAAAGATATAGAAACTATAACCATACTTATAATAGTAAAATTACTAATTGCTTTTTTTACAATATCCTTAATATTTTATGGTAATAATTATGAAATAATTAAAAATGACTTGAATATTCTAAAAAAAGCGTCTTATAATAAATGTTTTCAGGTAACAGCTCTATTTATAATTGCAGCCATTGTATATTTATATGGCCAATATAGCTATATAATTGTTTTTAAAGGTACCGAAACAAATATTAGCACAATAATTATAGCATGTTATCCGGTTATTACAATATTATTATCATATTATTATTTTAACGAAACTATTAATATATATCAATTAATTGGTATATTATTAATATTCACAGGATTAGCATTAATTACAAATAAGGTAAAATAATATGTTATTAATAAGTAAAAATGACAACAATTGAGAATGATATATTACTCGCTAAAACAGCAATATTTGAATCTGTAAATCGTACATTATTTACCGCATCAGGAGTATCATTTGCATTATTAGCCAGTACACAAACTAATCTTTACAATGATGAAAATGGTAAAAATATTATCAGACTAACTGGATTATCAATGTTAGCACTTACAATAGTTTATGGATTTTACAATGTATCCGACTATAAAAACTTTTTAGATAACTATAAAACAAAAGACGATAATTCCGTTATCAATATAAATACAGAGAACAACTTACTAATAATATATTGTTATCTTGTACTGTTATGTATTGTATTAGTCGCTAACATATCAATGGTGATGTAATTTAATGCGATTGCCTTTAATGAAAACTACTTCATATTCATTCCATAATACATTTCTATATTTTTCATACATTATATCATTATGCAATTTGTCACCATAATCTTTTTTAGATTTATTTTTAAAAGTGAAATCAATTCCTTGATAGCATTTTAATAAACATCCAATATTCCAACCATTATCCGTAATATCTTTTGACATTAATATTTCATTATTTTGTGCTTCTTGTGCAGAACGTGGATATTTGGTTATAGAAAATTTACCTATTTCAATTAAATAAGTTAGAGCTTCTTTATCTAAACATAATATATATGTTTGCACGTGTGAATGATAAGCGTTATTTATTGTACTTCCAAATAATTTAATATTATCTTGTAATCCATTTATATAATAATCGGTCCACCTTGTATTATCTTGCATAAAAGGACCCATAATTGTGGAATTGGCAAAAATGAATTTATCATATTTTTTATATAATTGGTCCTTCAATAATCCCTCACTCCATCCACCAAAATCCCTTCCTATATTTTTTCTAACCATAGTCATTACATATTCAGGTAAGTTTACTAAATTAAATTTAAAATTTATGTCATTTGCTATAATTAAAAATCAATATTTTCATCCTGAAAAATACAATTTTAAAAAAAATGGTCAACGCAGTCATCAAACTTATGAAACACATATAAAACCAAAACTTTAACCATTTTAATAATTACAAAATATATATTTATTGCTTATATGTATGTATAATTAATCCTAACAAAAGCATTTATAATTATAAATAACGCGAATAACAATATCAACAATAAGAGTTGCGTAATGTTAACAATTAAGGTGTCTAGACAATCTATAATTAGATTACTAATAATATTGTCTTCGTAATGAATTATATTATTCACCATACTATTACGTATCATGATAATATATGATAATTATCATACGAAATCATTTTTTATTTAAAAAATAACATATTTTATTCTAAAATAAAGAATATTGATGGGTTTGTTTCACTTACATTAATTAAGTCAGATATCCCTATACTTTTTCTGAAATTATTAATAACATTGTAATTTTGAACAAGACATTTCGCAACAGTATAATATTCTATATTATGTTGTGATAAGAAATTAATAACCTCTTTGCCTTCTTCAATTGGATCTGAGTTTCTTCCATGAACACTTACCACAACCTGCTTTTTATTTAACTTGCAATTTTATAATAATGGTTTTAATAAATTATCAATAAAATTAACAGCAAAATAATTACTATGATCAGAATCAATAAATAAAGAATCTCTATGTGTATTGTAAAGGTCTTTTGCAAAAATATTATTCATATTTAAGCTACATGTATATTAAATCAATTTAATATTTAAATACTATTCTAATGCATAATAAGGATTTTCATTCAATAGAGATTGCATTTCTTCTTCTTCTTTGTGTTTATCATTATATTTTTTTATATTATATATGCAACAATCGTATAATCTAAAAAATAGATTGCACACTAAGATACACATATTATTAATATATATAATAAAATTTTTATACCCCCTATGGGACTCGAACCCACAATCTTTCGATTAGAAGTCGAACGCGTTATCCAATTACGCCAAGAGGGTACAAAAATATAAAAAAATGACTTACTTTCATAATTATAAAATATATTATATTTAAAGAATTAAACGCATTAATTTTAAAGATATGACGGATACACAATATATATTACCCGATAAAACCAGACTAGTAGCAGGCGTTGACGAGGTTGCGAGAGGTACTTTTATTGGTCCTGTAATATCTGCTTGTGTCGTATTACCATATGAATTCCCCGATGATAATTATAAACAAATTAAAGATTCAAAAAAACTATCCGAAAAAAAACGTGATTTTCTCGCAAACTATATCAAAGAAAATTGTATAACATATGGAATTGGTGAAGCTTCCATAAAAGAAATTGATGATATTAATATATTAAATGCAACCATTAAGGCTATGCACCGAGCAATTGATATAGCATATAGAAAGAGCAATATTGATTATTTATATATTGATGGTCCTAATTTTAAGCCATATATTCCACCTGGATATGATAATGATATGATAGAATTTGCATGTGTACCCAAAGGAGATTCAAAATATTTAACAATAGCAGCCGCATCGATATTGGCAAAGGATTATCATACTAAATATATTAAAGAACTTGTAAAAAATAATGAAATATTAAAATTATATGATATACAAAAAAATAAGGGTTATGGAACTAAATCGCATCTTGATGCTATTTATAAGCACGGAATAACCAATTTTCATAGAAAAACATTTGGAATATGTAAGAATTATGCATTTTAATTGCAATCTAATTTACTCCAAGATATACCACATGTTTTAGCTAATTCGCATTTTAATTTATCTTCTCCTTCTACATCTTCTAATTCATCCAATAAACCTGGATATATTTCGTTACATATCAACGGATTTTTTTCATAAGTTGATTGCGAATCAACGAATAAAGAGCCTTTAAACGGTGTATGGGTTTTTCCAGAGCTAGGACGTTTCCAATCACTTTTATAAGCACCTGTTAAGCTAGCATATTTTAGCAATTTATCACTTGCTTCAACACCGTCAATATATTGGTGATATGTAATACCATTTCCATTGGAATCTCTTCCTGATTTTATTATTTTTGCATTTTTATATAAAAAGCGATGTTTGTTTTCCAAAGTCTTTTTATCATCCTTTGCTTTTTGAATGTCTGCGGTGGTTGAATCCGCTTTTGACCCACCTAATGTATCTGATATTTGTGAAGTTTTAAAATCAGTATCATTGTATGTATTGGCGAAATATGTTTTACTTTTATTGTTCAATTTTTCTTTCATATTTTTATAGACAAGTGTTTTACCTAATACATTAGGATCAGGAACACATTTAAACTTTAAATTCTTAGACTCACTTGATACAATTGAGTCCTTGTTTCTATTTTTAATATTATATATATCATTGCGATTTATAATTAAGTCGCAACCAGGACCCTCAGATTGGGAAGCAGCTGGGCAATTAGAATCAGCATCATATTTTACATTATTATTTATAATAGCTTCTTGGCGTTCGGATGTGACTTGTTGCAATTTCCAATAATCTGGACATGACGTAGTTGCATCTAATCCTTTTCCTATTTTACGCGGCAGCAAAGCAAATATAGAGAATAATAAATATACTATTATAAATATTGCACCGATTACAAAAGTTAATACAGCAGGTAAGAATTTTTCATACACATATGTTCTCCCCCAGTCAGTTAAAAATACGACACCAAGTAATGTCAATGCGGAAAGACCATATACTAAACATATCATCCATGTTCCTTTATACATATTACTTTTTTCCTCTTTGAATAACTTTAATTCCTTTGAGTCTGGCACAAAGCGATTAGTTGTTCCGGGTTCATATCCAATACTGTCGGCGTCATAACCCCATGCTGTGTCTGCGTAACTACTCATATATTATATCTATACTTCTATAATATTATATTATTTAATTAATATTTGTTACATCAAGAGTTTTTAAGCCTTTTCTTGAAGGTAAAACAGATCTTTCAAGAGGCACTGGCATTGTACTGATATCTTTAATATATTGCTGCGATTGTTTAATATTCGATATTATTTCGGGAACGCACCATTCAATTACGCGCGTATTTAATTCCAATACTTGTTGTGTTATATTTGTAGACTGATTTTTAGCATGTTGGAAATAAATAGACCGCATCACAATTTTAAGCTCATTGTCTTTTTGGCGCCCAATACTATATTTACCATTAGTATCATTTAATATTTTATTTCTAATACCAGTTTGTAAAATATCTATATTCTCCATTGAAAAATATACTTTTGATACCCCTGTGCAGTTTAAATTGCGAGATATTATATTTATTTGATGTTCGGTTGCTTTATCTATACTTTGCTGAATTTTATAACTATTATCGGTTGCATTAACTCTACCGTTTATTAATTCGGATATGGGATTATCTTGATTAAAATTAAAATATTCCATTCTTCTTATTATATATATTTATTTTCATTTTATATAGTAGTAAATGTATATGTCAAATTGTCAGAAAATAAAATATTGTGCCGGTGAAATTTTAAATCACATAAAATCTAAAAAAAATGTAAAGAATCAAGATAAAATTATAATACTATTATCTAAATATATTGATAAGGTAATATTTAATTTTGTTGCTATTACCTCATTGATATCATTAAAAGCTGGTGTTAATAAAATATTAGATAAACATATGGTATTTATAAAGAAATATATTACCACTTTATGTTTCAGCAAAAATAAATGCATGAGTGGAGGTAGTGCTATCAAAACATTAGCCTTTTTTGGAGGAGAAGAACCCATGTATAAAGTAGAAAATCAAGGTTCAGACATAATGAATATAAATTATAACGAAAACTTAGCGAGACCTGCATTACATGCCACGGTCAATATTCAAGATGGTGGTGCTAAATCTAGAAAACGATCTGTCTCATTTAAATTAACTAAATGTAAAAAAGTAAGCGGGATATTAAAAGTTAAATTAGCGAAAGTATTCAAACATTTTAAAGTTAAAATAACAAAGACATCTTTAAACCTTGTATGTAATAAATTAGAATTATTTCTAAATACTATTATTATCAAATTGATAAAATCAAAAGGAAAAGAATTAACATTATCAACTGTAAAAAAAATTATGAATAGCAAGATTATAAAAAAATGATATATAAAAATTAATTATATAATTTAATATAAAAAAATGCCAATTATAACTATTGATGGTAATATAGGTAGTTGTAAAACAAGTATTTTAAATTACTTTCATAAAAATTATAAAACAGCAATTGATATTGAACCAGTTGACAGCTGGACGGAATATTTAAAAAATATGTACAATGGTGATAATAGTACTTATAATTTTCAGATTAAAGTATGGATAGATAGATGTTGGATACAAGAAAAATCTAACGTAATTGTTCTAATGGAAAGAAGCCCGTATTTTATTAAAAATGTTTTTGTAGAAAAAGCTTATGAGGATAAAACGATTAGTACAGAAGAATATAATAATATTTACAAATTACATAAAACAACTGATGATTTATGGCAACCATCCGCATATATTTATTTGCGCTCAGACCCAGAGATGTGTTTTGCCAGAATCAAAAAAAGAGGAAGAGAGTCAGAAAAAAATATTAAAATAGAATATATACGGCGAATCCAGGAACTACATGAAAAAGTTTATTATAGTGCTATTGAAAATAATAAAAACATTATAGTAATTGATACCGAAAATAAATCTATTCCAGATATATGTAGTGAAATTGTTTCTAGTTCTATATATACCGAAATTTTAACTCATTTATATAATTATTAACCTTTAATTACGGGTTCATTTGTACCAATAAAGCAGCTATGATAAAGTCGTACTTTATTTGAATATTGAATTGATGGGGTTGAGGAATGAATTAATTTGCGATTATTAAATATTAATAAATCTTTTTTTTCCCATTTGATATCAATAATATTATTTGGGGTTAATATATAGTTTGACATTATCTCTCTATATAAATCAAAACTATCGTCACATGATAATTTATCAAACTTATTAAATCTAAATGGTGATAGCATTAGTGATTTTCTTCTTTTATCTTTATTTGAATAAACTATAAGAGGCTCTCTCGTAATTATGCTTGTACCCGCAATTACTGTTTTTTCATTTGAAACGCGATTTATTCCAGTATAATCAAAATAAGAATTCATCATATCTTTTTGTGTATTTGAATAAATGACATTGTAATTTTTTAGTTTTTTTTTCATAAAAAAATCCATGGAATCGTAGGCATCTTCCATACTTGCAAATAATGTATTGCCTCCACATTCAGGAGTTATAATCATATATATTGATGATACAACTGGTGGTAATTCGGTACCATGTCCTACAATATCTTGATGCCATACAAGTGTATTTTTGAAAGGTTCGCTATATTTTAATGTAATATTTTTGATACCGTAAAAATCTTTAATATATCCTTGGCCTCTCAAAGCAACTTGTGGTACTTCATCTATTTGTGAATACTTAAATGGATGTATTACTTTATCATTGGCTTTGTCGTCAAAGCTTTTACAAAACTCATATAATTTTTTGGGTTCTAAGTCTTGTTTTTTAAATAATAACATGGGAACTGATTTAAATAATAGTTTAAAATCTGAAATATCTTTATCGTCTAGTTTATTAATGTTAGCATTTTTGATAACCGCAAGATTCTTTTTGAAAGTTGGAAATGATATTTCATATGAATAAATACTACTTGTAAATAATATATAAAATAATGCTTTAATATAAAATTTCATCTTTGAATTTTATTATAAATTATTTTTTTATATATAAAAGTTTTTTTTATAAACATTTAATCCGAATCCTTCATCTAATTCGGGATAATCACCAGTACTTTTATTGCAAATAGATAAAACATATTTTATTATGGAGTTTGATAATAATTTTGAAGCTTTCTCAGGAACATAACTAGGTATATTTGGAATACATGATATATATATGCCATTATAATTTATAAGTTTATTTGTAACTGTTGTTGGGATTGATTGTTCCGTAATACCACCTTGGTCTATTGCAATATCCATAATTATAGAACCTTTTTGCATACTATTTAGCATACTGTTAGTTATTAATTTTTCTGTTGGACCACCTATACTGGTATTATATATGCAACCTATTATAATTTTAGAATTTTTCACAAGTAAATTAACATTTTCATCTGTCATTTCATATATATTGATAATATTTCTATTGTCATTTTTAATTTTTTCTATTTTTTGATAATCCTTATCCAATAAACATATATTATTAAATCCACTTTCTATTGCAATATTAAGTGCCGATAAACCAGCATTACCAACACCTAATATTGCAATTTGTGTATTATAATCGTAAATATTATCAGTAAACATAAATTTGATTGCATCCATCATAGATATTTCGCCTGCGATTTTAGACATTTCAGCTAATATGGGATAATATCCCACGCCATTACTATTAAAAACCTTAATTGTTTCATAAGCATAGCAAGTAACTTCATTATTTATCATATGGTCAAGAAGAGGTCTATTGCTCGCAAAATGAAAAAATGTTATTACAGTGTGTTTATAATTTATATATTTATATTCTTCTTCTTGCGGTTCTTTAACTTTAACGATTAGATTAGCCTTACTATAAATTTCTTCTATTGAATTACATATTTCGGCTCCGGCATTTAGATAATCTTGATTTGCATGCAATGCATTAATTCCCGCATTATTTTGTATATAAACTTTTATACCACTATTGGTAAGTTTAGCAACATCATCTGGTATTAATGATACTCTTGTTTCATTTGGTTTTAACTCAATTGGTATTCCAACAATAAACATATGACTAAATAATAAAAATAAATAATTATTCTATTAATTTCGCGCTAACGATATTTTGAATCTTACTCTATTAATTTATTAATAGCATCGGTAATATTAGTTCTATTTGCACCCGAGAAAGTAACTAATTCATAATTGTTTTTAAAAAATTTGAAATGAGGTATTGTCTGTATATCATATTTTTCTGATATTTCACATCCTGCTTCAATATCTACTTTTATAAAAGTAATATTAGTGTTTTTTTCTGCTTGTTCTTGGATAAATGGGTATATTTCTTTGCATGGTTTGCAAAATCCAGCAGAAAAAACTACAACTGTCATACTATTTTCATTAAGTTTTGTGTTAAATAATTCATAATTGTTAATTTCTAATACAGACATTGTTATCTATATAAGTCTAATCAAATTATTTTAATCAATTAATCGCATATGTATATAAAAAATTGATATATTTAAATATAGAATCAAATAAGAGAACTACAATGTCAAAGCCACAAGCCGTAAAAACAGTTGAAGAAAAGTATAAAAAGTATGAATTACTCGAACATATCCTAGCTTTACCAGATACTTATATTGGTTCTATTGAACCACAAAAAATCAATAGTTACATTTATGATGAAACTAAGAATAAAATGGGTGTTGACGAATTGACATATATTCCCGGTCTATTGAAAATTTTTGATGAAGTTATTGTTAATGCAATTGATCATGCTATGCGACTTAAAGCCGAAGAAGAAAAAGGTAAAGCAGATATCAAACATGTCAAAAATCTTAAAGTTACTATTGATAAAGTTACGGGAGTAATTACAATTTTAAATGATGGCAATGGAATTGATATCAGAAAACACGGTAGTTATGGCAATCTTTGGGTTCCGGAGCTTATATTCGGCGAATTGCTAACTTCAACCAATTATGATAAAGGAGAAGAGAAAATATGGGGGGGTAAAAATGGCTATGGGAGTAAATTAGCTAATATATTTTCAAAGGAATTTATTATTGAAACTGTTGATCATTATAGTAAGAAAATCTATACACAGCGATTTAGTAATAATATGACAGAAAAAGAGGTTCCTACTGTTAAAGCATGTAACAAAGCTCCATATACTCAAATTACATTTACTCCTGATTATGAAAGATTCGGTATCAAAAAATTAACTGATGATATTTATAAATTATTTCATAGACGTGTTATTGATGCGTGTGCTACAACACACAAGGATGTATCTGTTTACTTTAATGGCGAAAAGCTTACTATTAAAGACTTTGAAAAGTATTGCGAATTATTCTTGGATAAAAAAGAGCAACCTTTCGTATACGAATCATCAGGGCATCGATGGGAAGTTGTAGCATCAATATCATCATCGGGTTCATTTGAATATTTATCATTTGTCAATGGTATTAATACAATTAAAGGTGGGAAACATGTTGAATATATCACGAATATGATAACAAAAAACCTTGTTGATATGACACTTGCAAAGAAAAAGAAGGCTGTAAAATCTCAACATATCAAAGATAATTTGTTTGTATTTGTGAAGGCACTTATCGTAAATCCGAGTTTTGATTCGCAAAGTAAAGAAACACTTACTACACCAGTTGCTAAGTTTGGTTCAAAATGCGATCTTAGTGATAAATTCTTTGATAAGCTTTACAAATCAGGAATTGTAGACAAGGCTTTGAGTATTACAGAGTTCTATGATAAAAAGAAACTTGTAAAGACTGATGGTAAAAAAATATCTCGCATTATTGTTCCCAAATTAGACGATGCTAACTTCGCGGGTACAAAACAAAGCTCTGAATGTACGTTGATTCTAACTGAGGGTGATTCGGCTAAAACTATGGCTATTTCTGGGCTAAGTGTAATTGGGCGTGATAAGTACGGTGTGTTCCCATTGCGTGGTAAAATTCTAAATGTCAAAGATGCTACTCTGCAAAAAATATCAGATAACAATGAAATTACTGCTATCAAAAAGATTATGGGATTAGAGCAAAATAAAAAATATACTGATGTAAGTCAGTTGCGCTATGGTTCTATTATGATTATGACAGATCAAGATCATGACGGAAGTCATATCAAGGGGTTGATATTCAATATATTTCAAAGTATGTGGCATGAACTCTATGAGATTTCTGGATTTCTAACATCTATGCTTACACCTATCATTAAAGCTACAAATACTAGAAAAGAAGTAATTGAGTTTTATAATATGACCGATTACGAGCGTTGGTTGGAAACAAGTGAAGCGAAAACTGGTAATTGGAAAATCAAATATTACAAGGGATTAGGTACTTCAAATGATCAAGAATCGAAAGAATATTTCAAACAAATGAAAAAGGTAACCTATATGTATGATGAAAATGCAGATGAAGTAATTGATTTGGCTTTTAATAAAAAACGAGCCGATGATAGAAAATTATGGCTTCAAGATTATGATAAAGATAGGGTATTAGATTACTCTAAAAAGAATGTTGATTATAAATCGTTTATTGATAAGGAGCTTATTCATTTCTCAAACAGAGATTTGCAACGTTCTATTAATCATATATGCGATGGTTTAAAAGAAAGCACACGTAAAATTTTGTACGCTTGTTTCAAGAGAAAACTTTATACTAATGAAATTAAAGTAGCTCAGCTATCGGGATATGTAAGTGAAGTTTCTGCATATCATCATGGCGAGGCATCTCTGCAACAGGCCATTGTAGGAATGGCGCAGATATTTGTCGGAACAAATAACATCAATTTGTTAAGTCCAAATGGTCAATTTGGTAGTCGTTGTCAAGGTGGTCAAGATGCATCATCTCCGAGATATATTTTCACATTGTTATCTAAACTTACTAGAATGATTTTCAAAGAAGAAGATAATATCATATTAAAATATCAAGATGACGATGGACAACAAATTGAACCAGAATATTACATTCCTATTATTCCTATGATTTTGGTAAATGGGGGAATCGGTATTGGAACGGGATACTCGACAAATATTCCTCAATATAATCCAAGTGAAATTATTGATACTTGCAAATTAATTTGTAATGTAATTAAAAGTTCAAAGATTACTGTTAAAAAAGAGGAAGATTTGGAGATGGTTTATGATACACTTAGTGTTTTGGAATTGGATAATATGATTCCGTATTATCTAGGGTTCAAGGGAACTATTGAAAAAGCTGAAAAGAATTCTTATATTAGTAAGGGTGTATATAGATGGTTGGACGACCAAACTGTTGAGATTACAGAATTACCTATTGGGACATGGACAGAAGATTATAAAGATTTCTTAGAAACAATGATTACAAGTGGATTGAATAACTTGAAATATATTGAAAATCATTATACATCTAAAAATGTAAGATTTGTATTGCATTTTAGTACAAGTGTTAAAGCTAAGATAGAAGGCAAATTTGAAACTCTATTTAAATTGGCTTCTAGTAAGAATCTAAGTATTAATAATATTCATTTGTTTAGCAACGAAGGAGCTATTCAACGTTACGAATCTACGAGTGAAATTATTAAGGAGTGGGCAGAAACTCGGATTCTAAAATACTTTGAACGTAAAATGTATCAAATTAAAATGATGGAAAAAGATGCAAAGGTTCTCAGTAATAAGATGCGATTTATTCTTGATGTAATTGCGGGAAAAATTCAAATCATGAATAAGAAGCTTGTTGATATCGTAGCAAGACTTGTTGAATTGAAATATCCACCAATTGATACGGAAGGTGATGGTGATGACACTGAGGATGATGAAGTGTCAAGTAAAAAAATACAACAATATAACTATCTTCTTAAACTACCGATTTCGCAACTAACCTATGATAGAAAGGTAATACTTGAAAAAGAATTGACAGCATTGGAAGATAAATTGAAAACTCTTAAAGATACTAATATTGAAGACTTGTGGTTAAATGATCTTAGTGAGTTAGAAAAAGCATGGATTCAAAACAAAGAATATATCATGACAGATTATGAAAATGACTTGAAAGGCATTGTTGAATCCAAAGTAGCCAAGAAAAAGAAAAAATGATTATAAATTATTTATTATTTAATATAAATGACAGATTATAAAATACAAAAACCTTTTTTAAAATGGGTTGGTGGAAAAACGCAAATTA
>Ga0209666_1000366_pt1 | contig 35049 bp, 23 predicted proteins | sample SaaInlV_125m_DNA_FD_184679 | JGI IMG/M metagenome (GOLD analysis project Ga0209666, IMG submission 184679) | Marine microbial communities from expanding oxygen minimum zones in the Saanich Inlet - Saanich Inlet SI037_S3LV_10m_DNA (SPAdes)... | ecosystem: Environmental > Aquatic > Marine >...
GGGCGGCGGCGGCGGCGGCGGCGGCGGCGAGGGCGGTGGCCTGGGCGGCGGCGGCGAGGGCAAAGGGGGAGAGGGAGGGGGCGGCGAGGGAGGAGGGCTCGGCGGCGGCGGCGAGGGCGGCGGCTCCGGTGGCGGCGGCGTGGGTGGCGGCGGCGATGGCGGTGGCGGCGACGGCGGCGGCCTGGGCGAGGGCGGCGGCGGCGTGGGTGGCGGCGGCGACGGCGGGGGCGGCGACGGAGGCGGGCCGGGTGGTGGCGGCGAGGGCGGCGGCGGCGAGGGCGAGGGCGGTGGCGAGGGCGGCGGGCTCGGTGGTGGAGGCGAGGGTGGCGGCGCCGGCGGCGGGCTGGGTGGTGGAGGCGAGGGCGGCGGCGAGGGCGGTGGGTGTGGCGGCGTCAGCGGCGGCTTGTTGGCCAACGAGTCGCTGTTGGGGCGCAGGCAGACTTGCGGGTTGCACACGACGACGCGGTTGTTGGGCCCGCAGCTGCCGGTGCACGTGAAGAAGAAGCGCCACACGGAGTCGGCCGCGTAAACCGCGTGGTGGTGATTGACTCCGTACGAGAACTTGGTCTCAATGTTGTCACAACCAGAGGTGCAACTGATGCTGTCTACGGTGATCCAGTCGCCCGCATTCGAGACGCGCACCTGCAGGTCGACGGTGTAATGGCTGTAGATGGTGAACTGGCCGTCCAGTATCTCCAGGTAACCGCCCGTCCCGGAGATGGCGCCGATGTGCGTGTCGCCCACATCGCTGAAGACCCCACCCGCGGTGTCGCAGTCCAAGGTCTGGTGCGAGGCGTCGTTGGCGTCGCACGCGCCTGGCGGGTTGGGCGGCGGCGGCGAGGGCGGCGGCGGCGAGGGCGGCGGCGACGGCGGCGGCGGCGTGGGCGGCGGCGGCGAGGGCGGCGGCGGCGAGGGCGGCGGCGATGGCGGCGGCGGCGAGGGCGGCGGCGATGGCGGCGGCGGCAAGGGCGGCGGCGAGGGCAAGTGCGTGATGTCGCCGGCGCTGCTGTCGTAAAAGTGCGCGGTGGTGTAGTCGGACGCGCTCCCAAGGCCGCTGCCCGCGGCGCCCGCGCCGCTCGGGTCAAAGTGCAGCGCGATGGCCGTGCTCGAGAAGGTGCAGTAGTAGCCAAAGGACGCGTCATTCAAGAACCGAAGTGTAAACGAGGCGCACGTGGCCGCGTTGTTGCCGGCGCTGTCGCTCGTGAACGTGTAGGCCTGCGAGTTGTAGCTGCCATACTTGCACGCGGCGCAGCACTTCTCGACGAGGCTCGTCTGGTAGTTGCCAGTGGTGGCGCCCAGCCAGTGGTGCCGGTTGCCCGTGAAGCCCGGGTTGATGTACAGCAGGTCGCTGCCCTCGTAGCCACTCATGTTCTCGTCAAAGGCGTCGCAGCTGGGTGGCGATGGCGGCGGCGGCGAGGGCGGCGGCGACGGCGGCGGCGGCGAGGGCGGCGGCGACGGCGGCGGCGGCGTGGGCGGCGGCGGCGAGGGCGGCGGCGGCGAGGGCGGCGGCGATGGCGGCGGCGGCGAGGGCGGCGGCGACGGCGGCGGCGGCGAGGGCGGTGGCGACGGCGGCGGCGGCGTGGGCGGCGGCGGCGAGGGCGGCGGCGGCGAGGGCGGCGGCGATGGCGGCGGCGGCGAGGGCGGCGGTCGCGGCGAGAACAGGGCGGTCGTGAAGCGCATCGCGCACGCCGCATTGCAGATGTTGCCACTCGCGGCGCAGCAGCCGCCGCCGGAGCAACTGTTGCCGTGGCAGGTGGCGTAGGCCTGACCGTCGTGGCAGCAGCCATCGGAGCCCTGGCTGCACAATGCCTGGCATGCGGTGTTGTCGGTCGAGTCGTACTCGCCGTAGGCGCACCCCACCCGCCAGCTCGAGCGTTGAAAGGCCCAGTTGCCGCTCTTCTGAAGCGTGGGCACGCCGTTTTCATTGTCAAAGTATGAGTTGTAATAGTTCCAGCACGCGTTGAAGTTGTCGGAGGGCGGCGGCGAGGGCGGCGGCGGCGAGGGCGGCGGGGTTGGTGGGGTGCTGGGTGGTGGCGGCGAGGGCGGCGGCGGAGCCGGCGGCGGAGAGGGCGGCGGCGGCGAGGGCGGCGGAGACGGCGGCGGCGGAGCCGGCGGTGGAGACGGCGGCGGTGGGGAGGGCGGCGGAGACGGCGGCGGTGGCGGCGGAGGCGGCGAGGGCGGCGGCGACGGAGGCGGCGGCGAGGGCGGCGGCGACGGTGGCGGCGGAGATGGCGGCGGCGAAGGCGGCGGCGGCGACGGCGACGGCGACGGCGGCGGCGGCGAGGGCGGCGGCGACGGAGGCGGCGGCGACGGCGGAGGAGAGGGGGGCGGCGGCGACGGCGGCGGTGCCGGCGGGGGGCTGGGCTTCGAGCAGAACAGATATTCGTCGTGCTCGTCTTCGCGCGTGTTGGTGGTCGAGCACTGAAACCCCAGGCTCTGCGTGGCGGCCCAGTCGTAGGCCACGCAGTTGACGTTGGCATCGCACGCGGACCAGGCCGCCGCCTCCGTGGAGTACGAGCCCGCGGAGTAAATTCTGTGTTGGCACTCGGTGCCCGCCGACGTGCACGCGTACGCCGCGCTGGACAGCGAGACTCCAGAGAAGAAGAGCAAGCATGATATTAGACGGGCCTCCGCGCCCAAGGGCCGCGGGGCCATGACACCAACGACAACACGCCCGCCCTTACTACCTTTCTCTGTCGTGACTGGTTATGTTTGCAGTGGTCCCGTCAGTACGACCGGCGGCGCGTGGTGGTCGCGTCGTAGACCAGCTTGAACTGGTTCATCCACAAGAGGTAGTCGCCCTCGCTGATGAGTTCGCGCGCCATCAGGCTCTCGAGTCGGTCGACCTGGTTTCTAAGGTGCACCTTGCACAGCGTGAACATCCGCATCGGGTTGCTGATGCTGTCGATGGAGTGCATCCAGTGCTCCTGGATCGCGACCAGGTCTGAGAGGCTGGAAATGTCAATCTCCGCCTCCTCGGCGGCATCGGAGGGTGGCGGTGGCGGCGGCACAGCCTCCGGCGCGGTGCGCAGAAACGCATCCGCCTGCTCGAGCGGGTCGTTCATCTCCCTCTGGAGCGTGCGGGGCGACAGCGGCTCGCCGCGCTCAATGCGGCTCTGCTGGATGATCTCCCTCGCTTGCGCAAACGCCATGCGCAGCCGCGTCATGGCGCGCTCGCGCTGGCGCTGACGAGGGGACAGCCTGTGCCAGTTGGGCAGCGACCGCTGGTCCTCGTCGCTGTTCGACGAGGACGAGTCCGACGCGCGCGCAATCGGCGGCGGCTCGGAATCCGATTCGGGGGAGTGCTCGCCCGCCACGAGGTCCTCGGTCGCCTCGCGATCGCCGTACGTCGTCGCGGCCACCGCATCATCGACGACCTCCCTCCGCCCTTGCCGCGCATTCCTTCGCAGATCGGCGGTAACGGTGAGGAGGCTGTCCATGAAATTGGCGAGCTCCTCTGTGTTGTTGGTGTAGTTTGCGGGCGTCGGATCCACCTCGGCGCGGCGCTGGATCATCGCCCTGCTGGAGCGCTCCCGCATTTCCCGCCCGTGCTCGGCGTTGGGTTGGATCGCCAAGGGGCCGTTGTTGGTGACCATCATCCACTCGGTGCGATCGCCGGTCCACCCCCGCCCGCGCGTGTGCGACCACCGGGTGCCGTCCGCGGTCGTGAAGGACGGCATGGGGTGCATGTCCAAGTCGCGTGGATCGGGCACCATTCCGCCCGCGGCTAATTAGGGAACAGGCCGTTACAAGCCTCAAACTCTGACGAGGCGCCGTTCCCCAAATCTCTGCGCTCGCTTTTCCAGTTTGCATCTCGTGCCGCATAGCGCAACGCAGCCCATGGAGCGCTCCGACCCAGCCGAGACGCCCGCCAAGCGCAAGCGCTTGGTGCTCGACACCTCGCGCCCGGTGCCGACCTCCGAGTACGATCCGGACATGGACGACGACCTGCCCGAGAACAAGCCGACCAAGAAGCCCCGCAAGCCGCCGCCGATCAAGCATGCGCCACGGCTGCAGTTTTGCGGGCAGCACGGCGCGGACAAGGCGATAATGCACGCGCTCGACAACGGGCCCGACACTCAGGTAATCGTTGTAACGCTCGACTGGCGCAGGACCAACTACCAGGAGGCACACGAGACCATCGTCGCAACCGACTGGACGGGGTCCGCCCCCTACGCCCTCGACGGCGCAAACGCGCGGTGCCTCACCTTCAACGAGTTTGTGGGGCTCTTCTGCTCCGAAGCCTTTGCCGAGCCGGGCGTCGGAAAGCTGATCGCCGACAAGCTCCTTGCGAGCGAGCACAACCACCTCGTGGTCGTGGACGGCACGCACTACGGCGACGAGTACGCGCGGCTCGCTGCGGTAGTGGGCGCGTTCTTCTGCAAGCTGCAACCGGGCGGCGACGACAGGTTCTGGAAGGGCGTGGGCAAGTTCACCGCCACTCATGGCCTGGCGGCCTCGCCGTACTGGCCCGCGTGGAAGGAGGCGGTGCGCAAGATGTGCCGGATAAAGAGCGAGGTGACCCTGCGCGTCGCGATGAAGGAGCACTACCAGCAGAACCTTGCTGGCCTCTAGAGCGTGCACGGTTTGTGCCGCGGGATAACCTTTGCGACTTGGGCATTATAGCAAGGGTGCGTGGGCGCGCGGGTGTGTGCGTGCGTGCGCGATCATGCTGGAGAAGCCCAAGTCCATCTTCGACGAGCCCGAAGCCACCGGCATGCCCGCCACTAGGGCGGCGGCGCCGCTCAACCCGAACCAGGTGATGGCCGAGTACATGGACGTGATGAACGAGATCGCCGAGAAGCAGCTCGCGCTGTCCGAATGGGTGAATGACCAATCCAACCCCAACGTCCACGCCCAAGACTTCTCTTCGATGAGCGGTTCGGACGAGCCGGAGATGGCGTCGCCGAGCGCGTCGGGTGAGACCGCGGAGGATCGGAGGACGTGGGCGGCTGAGGAGTTTGGGAGCCGCAAGGATGCGCTGCAGTCGCTCATCGCCAAGGCCAAGGCCCTCAAGGCGCAGATGGACAGCCTGTGACCGTGTATGTGTGCTCGAGTTTTTAATGAAACGCTTTAGAGCTCTCCACACGCGCTACACCTTTCCCGTGGGCGAGACGTTGAGCGTCGGTAGTGGAGGGGGGTCGCGCGTTACCCGCTCGAGGCTGGTGGCGCGCTTCTCGTCCGATAGCAGCTCGGGCGGCACGTCTTCCGGGTTGCGGAACAGCTCGCCCATCTCGATGACGATGAAGATGCCCAGGCTCACCAGGAGGCCCACGGCGAACACGAAAACCCACCCGACGTAGACCGTTGGTATCAGGAGCAGCAGGCCGATCACGATGAAAACGATGCCCACAAAGTCCGTACCGTTCATCGCGTGCAGGCTTGAATGATATGTTCTCCCGGCCCTCCCTGATAGTGGGTGCGGCCGGTGGCCAAATGCTAACCAAGGCGCCGTACACGCGCGTCAACTACTTGCCCAAACGCCAGGCCGAGTGGGTGTGGGAGGAGGGCGAGATCGCCCGCGCCGGCAACGCCCTGTGCTTTACCTTCCTCGCGGCGCTGCTAGCGATCCTGGTCAGCGGTTTCGCGGCGCTCGTGAACGCGCCAACGTCCGATGCGTCGTTTGGCGAGATGGAGGGCGCCAACTGCCTGCGCCTCGCGCGCCGCGCCGACTACACCGTGGTCTTCATGGACGTGGGCTCGCCCGTGCAGCGGCTCAAGCTGCTGCTGGACCTTGGCTCCGTGCAGCCCCGCGGCTCCGAGGCGCTCACCATCTTCTCGCCGCGCATGCACAAGAGCAACAGCATGCAGTGCGAGGACCTCAACCCGCCGCGCGCCTACGCGCAGGCGTGCGAGGACGTCGTGCTCCTGCAGCGCGACGGCAGCGAGCACCAGAGCCTCACGCACACGCGGTTCACGTTCCAGAACGACCAGGACGCGTACGCCCAGGGCAACCAGGGCTACCTGGCCGGCCTGGACGGCGTGCTCACGCTGCTCGCCGGCGCGACCTACTGGGTCACCGCCACGCACTTTTGCTTCACCGAGGAGCCGGCCGCGCCGCTGCACGTGGTGCCGCGCAACGTCTCGATGTGGGTGGAGACGCAGAGCAGCGGCCGGCTCGCGACCACCGGCGGCGCCATCCGCATCTTTGACCCGTCGCTGGCTTTCGACGCGCGGTGCGACGCCGACCTGGAGGACGCGGTGGTGGAGCTGTTTCCGCTCCATGCGACCAACGAGGTGGCCGTGTGGCTCGGGCTCTCGAGCACCTTTTTGTACGAGTACGGCAGCGACGTGCTCGAGAAGCGCCGGCGCGTGGTGGAGGCGGGGCGCAACTGCTCGCTCCTCGTGCCCGAGCTGCAGCACGCGCGCGACCTGTACGACACCGATTGCGGCCTGGGGCTAGGGGTGTGCACCTACCGGCCCTCGCTGCCCTTCCGGCGCCTCGCGACGCACCGGCTGCGCCTCGACCTGGACGCGGACGGCGTCGGCACGCTCGCGTCCGAGCACACGGACGCGCTGAGCACCATCGCCTCGCTCAAGGCGTACACGGACGCGCTCTCGTCCGCGCTCGCGCGGCTGCTCCTGCTGCTGCTCACGGCCGCCGTGGTCTTCGTGCGCGGCTCGCAGAACGCCACGAGCCCGCGCTGGCTGATCACGCACGTGATCGACACGCTCTTCTGCCGCCACAAGTTTGCGCACGACTTCACGCCGCAGAACGTCGTGCTCGAGCACGACCGCTTCGAGATCGTCGCCGACGCGGTCATCAGCGTCTTGGCGTGGGTGGCGCGCGTGGTGGTGCTGCACTACGCGATCCCGATGCTCATCGCCGACTCGCACGGCGCGGTGGTGGCCTTCCAGATCCTGGGGACGACCGCCTCCATCACGCACCTGACGCTGCGCTACTGCCTGCAGATCAACCTCAAGCGCGAGGCGCCGATCACGAAGCTGGGCGGCCCCATGAGCGTCGTCGACGTGACGTCGGCGGTGCTGCTGCTCTTCAGCAACGCGCCGCTGCTCAGCAACGACGAGGGCCGCTTCGACGCCATCGGGCGGCTGCTCATCTCGGTGCTCATCGCCATCGCCGTGTTCACGCGCGTCTGCTTCTCGGCGTCCATGGTGTCGGCGATGGCGGTCTCGGCCACCAACGGCGCGCGGCGAGGCATGCGCTCGCACCAGGGCTGCCTGGCGATCGCGACGCTGCTGTGGATCGTGCAGGGCATCGCGAGCGCGGGCTCGCTGGCGCTGCTCTTTGTCAACCCGGCGGCCAACTCGGTGGCGCGCTCGCAGACGGGGCCGACGGACGGCATCAAGTACGCCATCTTCACGGGGCTGGTGTGCACCGCCCTCCCCACGTTTACCAAAGTGTCGCTCTTAGTCTTCTTGCACGAGTGTAAGGAGGAAAAGAAGGAGTAATGGAGTCGTGTTAAACAAACACGGGGGGGGGGGGGGGGGGGGGTTGGGGAGACGGACACGCTACTCCGGTGCCCGCCAGGTTTCCGGCCTACTCCTCGTCACGCAACGGCATCGTGTAAAGCGTGTTGCGCAGCTGAATGCACTGCTTGGGGTATCCAAAGTCATCCAGCTCGAGCTTCTCGCCAGAGATGCGCTCGTACTTCTTGGCACACTTGACAATGTGATTGTCGACGTGGTGGCCAATCACAAAGGCCTTGTGCTCGCGCGCGCGCCAGCCCCAGACGGTCATGGCTTGGGAGAAGAGGAGGTGGCGGATGGCCGCGCCGTTGCCCTCCTCAGCCTTCTTGAACAGCAAGGCCGGAAAGTCCATGCCTTCAGCGTACGCAAGCAGCGCAAGCTCGTGCGTGTACCCCTCCGGAAGAACCGGCGAGTGGCCGCGGTGCCAGGGCCAGACCTTGTCGACAAAGTTCAGCTTCACGTGGCCCTCGGGAAACTGCTGATCCTTGGGCATGAGGAACGGCGACATCTGCTGCTCGGAAGCCATGGGGCGCGCTAGTTGCCAGGTTCGCGATGTCTTTGCGGGCACAGAAAAGGCACCCACTCAGTGGGTGTAAATTACAGCCAACCACCACCGCTGTAAGTTTGGGAACGAATTTCCCGCGCTTGGGTCTTGTGCGCGAGCGCGGGAGTGGACGCTCGCAGCATGGGGCGCACGCTGGGCTCCAGGCTGGCCGTGGTCGGCCGCATCCAAAAGGTGATCAAGCCGTGGGAGGACTGGGACGACATCGACGGCTTCCTCATCATCGCCTCGGCCTACCCGCCACGCCGACGCGGCAAGAACCATCTGATGCCAACGGCAATGGCGGTGGGCCTGAAGCACAAGAAGCGGGGCCGACCACCCAAGAAGAAGCGGAGCCACCCAGCCAAACCGAAGCACCGAAAGACGACCAAGGCTCCGCGTCCGGCATTGCCGCCGTCGCCACCCGTGCTGCGCGTCATGCTGCGCCTTCAGCCCGCCCCGCCCACGCCCCCTCCACCAGAGGATAAGCCCGTTTCCCTCGCGTCGTGGCGGAAGGAGCCCGCACGGAAAATGCTCGAGGAGATCATGCGAGAAAGGGCAACACCCGTGGAGCGGGTGGTGGTGGCGGCGGCGCGGGCGAGGTCACGGCCATCCCGCGCAAAGAAGCAGCGGCCTTGCGCGATGCAGCTGCCGTGGGCAACCCCACCGCCGCCGCAGTTCCAGCCGAGGCCGGTCTTCCACCAGCCGGAGCCCAACATGCTCGCCATGGGCGAGGTGGACCTGGTCTGCTGGGAGACCATGCCTCCACACACACCGTGATACCCTATTCGGGTTGTTGGGCCGGCCCTGGGAAAAACCAGCGCTCGTGCGTTCGCAGGCACTCGTACCCTCCCAGTCCTAGTTGTTTTTACCCCCCCCCCCCCCTAACGCGCTTGCCTTTTTGTTCCCAGAATACCTGGCAACCTCAGAAGGCGCGTTCCGAACACTCATGGCCAGCACCACGAACGCCAACGTCATGGCCACTGTGGCGGACGCCACCTTTTCCGGCGAGCTGGCCATTGGCATGAGCCTGCACGTCGTTGCCGGCCACCCCAAGCTGAGCAGTGAGCGCCGGTACACCATCGTCGGCCATCTGCCCGACGACAGTGGCTACCAGGTCGACGCCACGCCACCCGGCGCCTCCAAGTTTCGCGAGCAGCGCACGGTGGCCGTGCTCATGAACGAGATCGATAGTTTCGACCTGGTCAGCGACATCCTGCCTCGGGGACGCATCTGGCTGAGCACTACGTTTTCGCACGCGATGCACAGCGAGGGCTTTGACTCAAAGACTGTGCGGATCGTGCGCCAGTGGCCGCAGCCCACAAAGTTCCCGGTCGTCGACCCGTTTGAGGCGCTGCCGCGCCTCGCCGAGAAGCTCACCGACCCCGGCAATGTCTGGGACACGGTCACCGGCTGGATGCTCGTTGTGAACGCCGACCCCAACGACCACTCCAAAGCTGGGGCCGGCCTTGGTGACGGCTTCGCCACGCCGATCGCGGGTCTCGAGACATGCCTCCTGCGCTCCCCTCGTGGCGAGCTCTTCGACTTTGGCTCTCAGGGCAGCAGCCCCGACGACCGTCTCTCGCAGGGCCAATGGGCCTTCAAGGTGTTCGTCCCAGAACTCGGCAGCACTACGGAACGGTTCATCGCCCTCAACGGGTACTTGCAGACGAACATGCTGGGCCCACTGTTTCCAAACACGTCAGCCATTAACGTGCACGTCATTCCCTTCCGTCACGACAGCGGTCTCAACCCGGCATCGGCCCACCACCGCTTCATGCACGCCACCGTTTGCGATCAAGGCAAGGGCTACATCCCACTCCAGGGCCAGCGCAGCATGGCAAACGACGTGTTCATGACGCGCAAGGCGGCCGTGGCGTGGTTTTCTGAGTACGAGCGCAAAGTGAACGAGGACACGGTGCCCAGTGTCTCTCTCCTCCCCAACGGTTACCCGATGATTGCCGGACGCCAGCGCTTGGGCATTCCCGCGCCGTTTGTGGCGTTCTTCAAGTGCGACAACTGCGGCATCATCGCCGACGAGCGGCGCTCCTGCGGCAAGTGCGGACAGGCGCACTACTGCTCCAAGATGTGCCAGTCGGCCCATTGGTGCGAGGGCGGCCACAAGCAAGCCTGCCAGCGCTGCGGCCCGGCGCCCGCGCCGGCGCCCGTCCCGGTGCCCGCGCCGGCGCCCGTCCCGGTGCCCGCGCCGGCGCCCGCGCCCACGCGCCCACGCGCGGCCAAGGTGAATGAGCCCAAGACCAACTCGATGGCCGAGCTGCGCGAGCGCGCGCGGCTTCGCGAGGAGCGCGAAGCCGCCGAAGCCAAGGCGATCGAACTCGAGAGCCGTCGCAAGATCGCCGCCCACCGTCTCGCGCTCACCAGCCAGCCCGAGGCGGCCTACACAGCCACGATGCCGCAGCGCCACTCGTCCACCACGACTCGCTCGCGCGGCAAGTCGCGCGGCACGGCCAACGAGCTCGCGCACCAAGTCTGGACGAGCGACGAGGCGCGCGAGGCGCGCAAGCGCTACGGCGACATGAAGCAGGCCGTTGAGCACCTCGAAGCCGTTGCTCGCAAGGCCAAAGAGAATGTGCAGCGCCTGCGCGAGCTCGAGAGAAACATGGGCAAGGCCGAGGCCGCGGCCACGCACCACGTGCCGTCCGCCGCGAGTCTCTCCGCGGTCGTCGGGGCGGCGGCGCGGGTGTCGATCGATTAGTACCCTCGTGACGTGTGCACGGGTGTGGTAGCAGTGAACACGTGTGCGTTTGTTGGAATGAAATCAAACATGTCAACGGGTCTAAACTGTACTCACTTCGGTCCCACGTCGAGCTTGAAAAAACGGCGCTTTGCCATCGCGTCATCTCTCGCGTTCTGCTGCGTCCCCCGCGCCGAAGAGTAATACATGCACCAGCCGATCCACGAGACGATGATGCATACGAGGAGCGCCGCCGGGATGGCCGTGATCAGCAGCACCTGCAGCCCGACCGGCATCTTGTATGGCGGCGGCGGCGCGGGTGGTGAGGGCGGCGAGGGCGGATGGCTTGGCGGCGGGAGCGCGGGCGGCTCGGGCGGCGACGTGGGCGGCAGCGAGGTCGCGTGCCAAGGGCACGCGGTGCCGTCTTCGGCGTGCATCGCGCCGACCAGGTCATCGGGCATGTAGTACACGACGCCGTAGAAGTCGTGCGTGTGGGTCGAGTTGGTGGGCGAGACGGCGCGCGCCTCGGCCTCCGTGGTGAAGAGCGGCCAGTGGCCCTCGGCGCACATGGCGGTCACCGGCGGCGGCGGCGGCAACGAGGGCGGGTAGCTGCACTCGTCGGCGTAGATGCGGAGGACGGCCGGGCCGTTGCCGTGCGAGTACTGGTCGTACACGCCGCCGTTGCGGTTGGCGCCGATGCTGTAGTTGACCGCACCGGAGTGCGGTTCGTTCATCGGGTAGTCAACAGGGTAGTTGGCGTACGAGAGGTACAGGTAGGGGTGCCAGGTGCCCAAATTGTCGGTATCGTACACCCTCGTGCCGTTGTCGCGCAGCTCGAGCGTCATGCCGTTTGCAATCAGGTACTGCGAGGTGGGCAGCTCCAGGTCAGGCTGTGTCCCTGGGGCGACCGTCACGTACGCGCCACGCATACTGTCGATCACGTTCTGTGTCACGTCGTCAAACCAGATGTACGACTCGCCGGCGCAGCACCAGGGGGCGTACCGTGAAATTTGAATGGTGTCCACCAACCGACCCGACTCGCACTGGGCGGCCGCCAGCCCCAGAATGGCCAGCATGGCGCACGCCCACGTTACTAAGAGCCACGCACACCCCGACATATTGTAAGCATCCACACGCAGGCGGGTGCCTCCAAGGCGCCCGCCTCACACGTAAACCTCAGCCTCGCCCATCTCGACGAGCATCTCCTCGGCGCGCTCGAGCTCGAGCGCGCGCCGCTTGGCCGAGTGCGAGCCGTCCCGCTCGACGTCCGGATCGGGATCGTCGCCACGCTCGCGCTTCCGGCGCTCCTGCGCCGTGAACGACTTCGGGAGCGCCAGCGTGCAGTCCTTGAGCGCCGGGTCCGCGTCCGCGTGTCCCTCGACCGCGCGGTGGTTGCGCACGCGCCAGCGCAGGCACAGCCCCTGGTCCTGCACGCGCCCCACCTCCTCGGGCGTGAGCATGCCGCGCGCCTCGATCGCCGAGAGCGTGAAGCGCTGCCATGTGGAGCGCGCGAACAGGTTGCCCTTCATGCTGAAGCCCGAGTCCACCCCGCGAGCCGCGGCCTCGTGCTCGGCCACCTCGGGGTCATTGAACCCGATGGCGCGGCCGTGCGCGAACGAGTGCACCGCCTCCGTCAGCTCCTTGCCCGCGCGCGCGCTCTTGATGTGCGTCTCCATGTCGCAGAAGCGCGTCTCGTGCTGCGGCAGGCTCCGGCTGAGCGGGAAGAGCGCCTTGTTCTTCTCCTTGAGCCCCGGGAAGCGCATGCAGATCTGCGGCAGCTCGGACATCAGCGTGTCCGTGTCCTCCTTGGCGAAGACGTCCGGGAACTTGGTGCGCATCTTGTCCACGTAGTCGCGGCAGTCGTTGTGCAGCGTGTCGATCACCTTGCACGTCGCGAACATGCCGAACTGGTCCCACTCGTACGGCAGCGTGTCCTGCATGGCGTGCGGGTCGACGGTGCACGCCGCCGCCGCCTCCGCCGCGCCCGCGGCCGTCCGGATGTTCAGATCGTCCGAACCCGGGTTGCTCACGCTCTGGTCCACCGACCCTAGGTCCTCGTCCTCGCCCATGGTGGGCAGCGGCTCCTCGGGCTCGGCAAAGTCCTCGTCCGCGTCCTCCTCGCCCACCTCCATCCACTGGCACTCGTCGTCGGCCACCTCCGCCGCGGGGTCGCCCGGCGAGGACGCGCCGGCCTGCGACGACGACGCGCCCCGTCGCGCAACCGCCTTGCGCGTCTCCTCCAGCTCGTGCTCCCGCAGGTTGGCCTGGTCGCCCTTGTGCTCGCGCTCGTTCATCGACTTGAACGCGTCCGGCACGGCGTGGTACTTGCCTCCCGCGATGCCCGGCACGGTCGAGAGGAAGTGCGCGATCTCCACCACCAGGTTGGCCGTCTCGCTGGCCACGTGCTTGCTGAAGTAGATGCCGTTGAAGGCCTCGGACTCCTCGATCGGCGTGCCCTTCTTGTAGCTCTCGGGCGTGATGGCCACGGGCAGCGCGCGGTGCTGCGTCAGGTGGTCCAGCCGCTTCTGGTAGTCCGAGGTGGCCACCGTGGACCCGTGCGGGCGCTCGATTCCCGCCGGCGCCAGGAAGGACGGGTCGAGCACGGGGGCCAGGTTGGCGGGGTCGGGCACGTACATGCAGTGCGGGTGGATCGTCTTCGGGTCCATCGCCTCCGTGAAGATCTGGTTCTTGGAGAGCATGCGCGACGTGTCGGCGAGCGCGTAGCGCCGCGCGGGGTTGGCCTGCGGGATGCGCCGCTTGTTGTCGTTGCCGTTGATGATGAACAGCGTGTCGCGCATGCTCTCCATCGACATGGACTCGGCGTCCATCATCGAGAAGGCCTTCGAGTTGGAGTTCTTCGTCGCCGCCTTGATGACGCGCGCCGAGTTGGTCCAGATGCTCTTCTTGTTGGCGCCGCCCGGCGCGCCGCCGTTGCCCGCCGCGCCCGCGTCGCCCGCGCCGGCGGACTTGGGCGCGAAGCCCTTGAGGCGCGCCCACGAGAAGTCAAAGTCGGCCGGCCCCGGCTGCGCCGTGTCCGAGAGCCGCTTGTACTCCCAGCCGTTGCACTTGGTGCCGATCTGCGCGGCGTCGGGCTCGAAGTCGCCCTTGCTGGCCTCCATGCCCGAGACGATGTTCGTCAGGAAGCCCTCGGTCATGCCGCGGCTCATGAGGTCGGCCGCGCTCGGCATGCACGCGCCCGCCGCGCGCTTGGCGCTGATGACCTCGCCCGTGGCCGCCATGCGGTGCATCGGCTCCTTGTTCCTGTCGCGGCCGTCGGTGAACAGCTTGGTCAGCTGCGTGTGCGCGTCGCAGTTGGTGTCCAGCTTGTGCAACATGCCGCGGCTGCTCATCTCCGAGCGGCACTGGCGCTGCACCTCCATCTCGCGCGCAAAGTCCATGCACTGCTGGCGCGTCATCCCGTCGCGCATCATCTCCTTGGTGTGCACCACCGGCAGGTTGGCCTGGCCGCGCTCGTTGCGCGGCGGGCCCTCGTCGCTGGGCGGCGCCGGCGGCGGCGGCGGCGCGTCGGCCGAGCGCGGGGCCAGCGGGACGGACGCCGACGTCGATGCGGCCGCCGCCGCCGCCGCCGCCGCCGGCGCCTCGGCGGTCGGCGCCGCCGCGTCGTTGAACTGGCCCATCATCGCCTCGAAGGCCGCTTCGGCGAGCGCGTCGTTGTCGTCTTCCGTGGGCTCCTGCGCGCGGCCCTGCGCCGGCACGGGCGGAGGCGGCGCCGACTGCGCCGCCGCCGGCACGTCGCCCACCAGCGTGCGCCGGTCAAACTCGTTGCCCACGAGCGTCGAGAGCGTCGCCATCATCTGGTGCACGTGCGAGCACGTCGCGGGCGAGTGGTCGAGGCTGTGCGACCAAGCCGTCGCGATCGCCTCCAGGTCGAGGCAGCGCTGCAGGCTGCGGATCACGTCGGCGAGCTGCTCGATGCAGAAGGGCGACAGGTTGCCGTCCTCGTCCGGCTTCATGTCCGCAAAGTCGACGCCCGACTCGGGCACCATGAACTTCTCGAACACCGCGCTCTCGACGGCGAAGAGCTCGAGCATCATGCGCAGCTTGATCTTCTTGCGCTTGGTCGGCTTGGGGATGTTGTACTCGCGGTCGAGCATGTCGTACCACTTGTTGCACAGCATGTTGGCAAACGTCAGGTTGGGCCGGCACGAGGGGATCTGCTTGATGAAGATGAGCACGTAGGCCACGAGGCAGCTGTGCACGCGGAACTTGTTGACCTGCGCCTTGACGTCGTCCGAGGCCTTGGACAGGTCGAAGTCGACGTCGCCCTGGTCGCCCTCGTCGGACGCCGGCGACACGATGTGCGCCCACGAGCGGTCGGACAGCGCCGCGCGGTTGGTCGAGGGCTCCACGTCCGCCTTGAGCCCGAGCGGGCCGCAGTTGGTGCACATGACGTGCGACTCAAAGTGCAGCGAGTCGAGCACCACGGTGACAAAGGTGTCGAGCCCGTTCTCGCCCGCGACCTTGACCGTGCGCGTGTTGTGGACACGCTGCTCCATCTGGTTGGGGCCAGGATTGTGGGGTTAGGGTTAGGGTGGAGGTCACGGGGTGGCTGTGTTGCGCGATGTCTGGCCCCTTGCGTGGAACGGTGTGTGTCCACAGTATGCATGTTCGAGTGGAGCAGCGCACGGTGATTGACTTGAGGTACCTGCATGGTGGTATGGGTGTGAGTAAGAGGTGGGTTTTTGGGTGTGTGTGTTTGAATGCACGCTCACTCGATGCGCTCCGAGTCGTTGGACGCAAAGTCGTTGGTGATCTCTGCGCGCGCGCAAGCGGGCTAGGGTTAGGGCTTGGGCAGTGGGGGTGCAACGGTTACGCGCTCACCGTCGTAGTACACGAGCCGGCCGCAGAGGTAGTCCATGCCTGCGCACATAGCAGCAGCCAGGTGAGCTTTCGTAAGCACGCGTGAGCAGGCGGCGGCTGCTTACCTCCATTCATGCCCGCCTGCCAAGCACAAGCAGCGCCAGTGGTCAATCCCAGGGTAAACGTGGGTGCGTTTGGGGTGCGGTTTCCGCACCTTGGCTGAAGCAGAGCCGCTGCCCTTGACCCACCCTTCGCACAGCAGCGTCATCATGCGCTTGGCGCGCATCGACTTGCCCGTTCCGGGTCCTCCGCACCTGGTTGAGTTGGGTTAGGGTTAGTGTGCAGTGTGCGGTGTGATTGTTCAAAATGCTAAACGCACATGAGGAAGAAGAACGAGACCTCTTGGAAAGGTTCAAACTGCGCAACAAGCACCAGCGTTAGGGTTAGGGTTAGGGTTCAAAAGCGCTGGGGCGCACCGCGTGCATGTAGGTCTCGAACATGAGCTTGACGTCGCTGCCGGCGATGCGCACCGACGCGGAGAAGAAGTGCATCAAAAAGGCGCGCCACTGGCCAAAGGTCGTGAGGTCGGTCGCGACGAGCGACTGCGCGTGCGCCTGGCCGAGGTTGGCGGTGCCCACCGCGGCGTCGGCGTCCTCCGGGTTGACGATGCGCCCCAGGCCGCTCGCGGCGCGCTTGGCGCCGATATCGCCCGCCACCTTGAGCGCGTCGCGCAGGCCGACGTGCGCCACGTCGTACCAACCGGGCGGGATCATCTTGCGCGCCTTCTTGCGCTCGTACGCGTGGTCGAAGCGCTGCAGCCCGAGGCGCACCGCCGCGTCCGTCGCCTCCGCGTGATCTCTCTGCCGCTTGCGCGTCTCCGCGGTGTAGTCAAAGTCCTGGCCGTTCGGCACGTGGCGCGAGGCGTAGAGGGCGCTGCTAAGCTCGGAGCGCCGCCGCTTGTCGTGCTCCTGCACCATCGCGTGCACCTTCTCCTGCTCCTGCGAGATGTCGTTGAAGATCTGGCGCGCCGAGACGGTCCACACGTCGCCGTGGTGGTCCGTCGCGCCGCGGTACGCGCGGTACTCGACCTTGGCCTCCTCGGCGGAGGTCTTGTTCAGGCTGTCCTTGCTGAGCATGTCGGTGTCCTGCACCGCGCGGGTGAGCCGCGCCTGGTCGGGGTCCGCCGTGTCCGTGTCGCGGTGGAAGAGCGAGAGGAGCGCGTCGCGGTTCTCCTCCCACGTGCTCCGGCCGCGCTCCTGCGCCTTCTTGAGGATGGGCGAGGTGTCCTTGTGCAGGTCCCAGTAGATCTTGAGCAGGCAGTCTGACGGCTCGACGCCGCCGTGCAACCGAACCGGCAGCGGCGCCTTCATCAGGTCGATGACCGTCGGGTCGTGACAGATGTAGAACCAGCCGTTGTCCCGCACTTGCTGCGGCGGCTCGAAGTTGCCCTCGGCGTCGTACCACTCTCGCGGGTCCGCCAGCGACCCGTGGATGCCCAGCGGCTTTCCCTTGGCGTCCAGCATGCCCGCGATCGACGCGTTGATGCCCGGGTGCGCCGGGTGCACTTTGTACGGCTGCAGAAAGCGCTTGTGATTGTGCGAGACGGTCGGCCCGATGGGGTGGCGTCCTCCAAACTCGGAGTCCTTGGTGAACTCCTTGATCTGGCAGCCGGGCGGCGTGTCCTCGGCGATGTCGGCGTAGAAGGGCCGGCCCGAATTGCCCGGCGTCTTGCCGCCCACGCACTCGAGCATCGACAGCCAGTCGCCGTTGGTGCACACGCGCTTCCAGTGCATGCCGGCCGAGCGGCCCAGGTCGTCGTCCGAGACGAGGCTGCGCTGCAGCTGGTTCTGCCTCTCGTACGACTGCTTGCGCATGTGCTCCGGCAGCCCGTTGATCAGGCCCGAGCGCTTGATGTCCGAGTTCTCGTCCATGAGCTTGCGCGCCAGCTCGTCGGAGGAGAAGGACTTGTCAAAGATGAGCTGGTACAGGTGGATGCCGTTGAACTTCTCTTGCTCGTCGTAGCCGTAGCACAGGCCCCAGCAGAACTGCATGGCCATTTGCTCCTTGAGCGCCGGGTCGCTCGAGTGGCGGTTGGGGCAGTAGGTGTAGCTCTTGAGCTTTCCGTTGAGCCGCTGGCGCAGCTTCTCCAAGTCCTCCGGTTCCATATCCGACGCGCGCGCGTTGGTCAGCTCCGAGTGGTTGTCGGAGCACAGGAAGCCCTTGGCCGTGCCCATGGTCAGCATGCCGATCAGCGCGCAATTCGCAATGGTGCGCGCCTGCGCCGACTCGTCCGCCTGCGCCTCAAAGTCGCCCACGTACTCCGCGTCCTTCTGCAGCTGCCAGGCGGGAATGAAGCCCACCTTGAGCACGCGCGCCGGCCGGATCTTCTGCCCGATCGCAAACGGCGGCTCCTCGTTGGTCCACTGCGACCACGTGTCCGGCAGCGCCGTGCGGAAGACGGGTGGGATCGCGTCGATGTTGGCGCCCATGATCTCCTCCGACCAGCCGGGCACCTTTTCTAGCCCCTGGCTGAGCATGTGCGACGTCGACCCCGCCCCGCCAAAGTTGCTCGCGTTGAACCCGCTCTCGCTCCGGTCAAAGTCGTCGCCGTCCTCCTGCTCCACGCGCCGCCGGAACTGCCCGTCCTCGCTCTCCCCGTCGGACGCCTCGAACATGTCCTCCTCGTCGTCGGGGTTCGGCTCCTCCTCGTCCTCCTCGTCCTCCTCGCCCTCCTCTTCGCGCGCCTTCTCGTTTGACTGCGCGTACTCGTCCTCGTCCTCGTCGTCCTCCTCCTCCTCCTCTTGAGCAATGCGCTTCTGACGGCGCGCCGGTGGGACCGACGTGGCATCCTCGTCGTCCTCGTCCGAGGGCGGCAGCGCGTCGGGTTGATCCTGCTCCTTCTGCTCGCGCTCGAGCTCGAGCTCGTGGTCCAGGTCCCAGTCGTCCTCCATCCGCCCGCGCGCGCGCTCCAATGCCACCAGCCAACACGGCGCACCCTAGCGCGTTCAATGCTGTCCCTGTGTTAGGCAAATCACAATCCACAAATTTGGGTGCCGCCCTAGAGCACGTGCCCCCGCACGCAAGCACGCAAACACGCAAACACGCGCCTAGGCATGCTCGCGCGCCAAACAGAACTTCTAACCATGGTTAGGGTTAGGATCAGAAGTTCTGTTTGAATGGGAAGGTTGGTCGGGGCAGGTGGCGTTGGTGGATAGGTGGTTCAAACAGAACTTCTAACACTGGTTAGGGTTAGGGTCAGAAGTTCTGTTTGAATGGGAAGGTTGGTCGGGGCAGGTGGCGTTGGTGGATAGGTGGTTCAAACAGAACTTCTAACCCCAACCCTAACCCTACTTAGTAGGGGTGATGAAATAATAACCACGATCTCGAGGCCAAGATCCATCTGCCTCAAAACAGAAGTGAGCACATGATATGTGCTCACATTGTGGTCGCGGCGGAGCTACTAAGAACGCGGTTAGAAGTTTTTTTGGACGGGGGTAGAAGTTTGCGTCCTCCCGTCCTTTTGAACGGGGGTCGACCGCGCGCGTGCGCATGATAACCACACCCGGCCCCACCCCTTTTAGGGACCATGAATACGGCGCTGCACCTATACGAAGTGCTGCGCGCCGTGCCCACGGCGTGCGGCCGCATCAACGGCATCGACTGGCCGTGCGGCGTCCTGGTGGTGCCGCGCGGCGAGGGGCGGCTCCTGCGCGACGCCTTCGTCGTGACCACGCGCCCCGCGTCCGACTTTGCGCCCAACTCGCTCGTGCCGCACAATGCCACGTCGCTGCCGCCCACCGCCGGCGCGCTGCGGCGCGCGATGAACGACGCCGTCAAGGGCGCGATCGTGTACCGCAACGTGCACACGTTCGCCATAGGGCACCAGGCGCACCGCGCCGACCAGTCCGACGACGCGCTGGCGGCCATGATCGGCGCGCGCGCGTGGCCGGCGTCGCCCGCGCTGCTGGACGCGCTAGGGCCGGACGCGCTCAGCGCGGCGCACCGCTACGTCTTCTTTAGGGTGGGCAAAGGATAACTTGCGGCTTTGCGCCCTATAACCAAGCAGCGACGCATGGGCGCCATCGACAAGATCGAGCGGAAGCGGCGCAAGTGGCACGGGAAGCAGACCAAGAAGGGCATCAAGAAGGCCAAAGTTCGGAAGCAGGAGGTCAAGAAGGCGGCTGCGCGGCTGCGTAAAACGAGCAAGGAGGCGATCGTAAAGTCGTTGTTTAAAACTAAGAATGCTTGCAATTAAAACACTCACCTCACCCGCCCCCCGACCACGCTCCACCCGGAGGGGTGGACCGGCGCAGCGAGCACGTTGCGCACGAGCGTGACCGGCCGCTGCACCACGTCCGCGTCCTCCACCGCCTCCGCCGCCGTGAGCGCGTCCCAGCGCGCCTGCTCGGTGTTCGCCGCGTCCTCGAGGAAGCGCGGCGGGGGCACGCGCGCCGCGTAGGCGCACGCCGCCCCCACCAGGCGCGCGAGCGAGATGCGCGCCTGGGACGCGTTGGTGCGGATGCTCAGGTGCGAGACGTACATGGCGCTCACGCCCGTGGACGAGCGCTTCTGCACGAGCAGGAAGCCGCAGAAGTCGGCAAACCGGTTGGTCAGCACCGCGCAGCCGCCCTCCACCAGCTCCCAGAGCGTCAGCCGCCGGGCGCCGCCATTGAGCGTCAGCTCGACGTTGAGCTTCTCGTGCGCCTCGCGGATGGCCGCGGTCGCGTCGGGACGCATGGACACAAAGTAGCTGTTGGTCGGGTGCGACAGCTCGGCGAGCGAGGCGGCGCCCATGCCCGGCTCCTGCAGCGTGGCCTCGAGCGTGGCCTGCATCTGCGTGCCGGCCGTCGCGAGGCCCTCCAGCACCTTGGAGAGCGGCATGGGCGCCGCCTTGTCGTTCTCCGTCAGGTTGCGCATCGCCACGTTGGCCTCGAAGAAGGGCCGACCGCTCGTGCCCGCCGCGAGGTCCTGCAGCTTCTTCTTGGCCTCGGTGTCGATGACCGTCAGCTGGTCCTGGCCCAGGTCGAGCGCGAGCCCGCTGCTCTTGAGCATCGAGCCCACGACCGTCTCGACGATCTTGGTCTGCATGTCGCTCACGCGCTTGCTGATGTCGGCGCGCTGCTGCTGCACGGCCTTGGTCGCGGCGAGCGTGGCCTCGTCGGCCATCGTGATAACCTCCGAGACGTCGCCGCCGATGCAGCCGCTCATGAGGCGCACGAAGATCCACAGCCGGTCCTGCGCGATGGCCAGGTGGCGCTGGAACTCGGTCCACAGGCCGTCGCGGCGCGTCTGCACCGTGACGGCACCCGCGTTGTTGCCCTCCAGCTCCTCGGCGTTCAAGAAGGCGCCGACCGCGTCGAGGTTGCCGGGCGACAGGCCGGCCACGAGCACGAGCGCGCGGTTGGTCGTGAGGGCCAACCGCTCCACCGACTGGAAGAGCGCACCGATGCGCTCGTCGACCTGCTCTGCCTCGGTGGGCGCGCCGGGCGCAGGGGCACCCGGCGCGCTGCTATCGAGGGTCTCCAGATCCGCCAAGTACGAGTCCGTGGGCACCTCGCGGAAGGCGAGCGCGTGCGCGGGCGGCGCGACGTAAAAGTGCATCGCCGCCCGCTCGCGCCGCAACCGGTTGCGCAGCGTCGACGTCTCCGCGGCCGTCTTGCCCATGGCCTGCTCGAGCCGGGTCAGGTCCGTGCTGGGCCCGCCGGTGGCCACCTGCGCGGGCCGCGGCGCGACGCCCGCGTCGGTCGGGAAGGAGAGCACGCCGCGCACGACGGCGCACGGCCGCGTCACCAGCGGCGTCTCCGTGCCCAGCGGGTGCGGTTCGTCCTCGAAGGCCACCGCCTCCTTGAGCGCGTACAGCGGCTCGAGCTGCTGCAGCTTGAGCGCGGCCGCCGCGCCGCGCAGCGCGCGTGCCACGGGGGCGGGCGTGTCCGCCAGGCCGGCCACGTGTGTGCAGCGCGCGACGGCGTGCTCGAGCACCGCCACGCGCGCCATGGTGACCGCGCGCGGGCCGCGTGGCATCCATCGCACCTCGTGCGGCAGCTCCACGCCGCGACGCGCGTCGTCGGCGTGCGCCGGCTCGACGCCCGTGATCGCAAAGTTGCCCTCGAGCGCCGCGAGCGACTCGGCCTCGGTCACGAGCGACTCGCCGTCGAGCTCGGCGGAGGGCGGCGCGAGGCGCGGCCGCTTGTGACCGCCGTCCTCGCCCTCCTCCGCCTCGGCGGGCGTCGCCGCGCACAGCGCTCGGCACGCGCAGACGGCGCGGGCGACCCCCGCCTCCGTCGGCGCGGGCGTGTGCGCGAGCACGTGCTCCACCGTGTCGGCGACCTTGGCCAGCGCCCGGGCCGAGGGCAGCGTGTACGGCAGCAGCGCGTCCTGCGGGCAGCTCCCGATGCGCGCCGGCTCCGTCGGCCCGCGCTGGCCCACGAGCCCGCGCAGCACCGCCGTGGCCACGTCCGGGTGGTGGTCGTAGGTAGTCGTAGTCGACGTCGACGCCTTCCCGGCGGCCGAGGCCGCGGACCTTTCCGCTGCAGCAAAGAACGTTTCGTACCACGCATCCCCGTCCGTGCCGGTCGCTCCGCCGTCGCCGGTTGCATCGAGCCCAGTGACGTTTCCCCAGTAAGAAACGGCGCCGCCAAGGACCGCGGCAAGCAAGATCCCGGGAGCATCCGCCTTTGCCTGCGCCTTCAAGTCCTTCAACGCCTCGGGAACCTGCTCCCGCACAATGCCCCACATCGTGCGCAGGTACGAATCCTTGTCGGTTATGCCCTTTTTCATGAGCTCCACGGCTTTGCTCTTGATGGTTTCCACCGCTGCCCCGGCCTCGTCCTCACTCATGCCGCTGTCGGACGCCAGCTCCTTGATCACCTCTTCCTCCACCACCGCATCCATTGCCTTGCGCTTGTCCTCTAGGATTGCGCCCAGTTCTTCCCTTAGGTAATCGTCCACTCCAGCGGCGTCGACCAACTTGGTAATCTCGTCCCGGAACGCAAGAACCTCCTCGTGTGTAGTGGGGGTGGTTCCAAGCAGCCGCTCCTTGAGTGCCGCAAGTTGTCCCACGGCCTCTCGCTGCTCCTCGGAAACAAACGGGTCGATCCGGTCGCCCTGCTTCAACTCCAGCGCCTTCCTCCGCGCCTTCACTGCGCGTTCGACGGCCCCCTTGTTGCGCGTGACCTCCTTATTAGTTGCGAGTCGCCCCGTGATACTCTGGGCCCTGAGAACCGCCAGCTGCTGTCTGTAGTCCTCCATATCCGCCTCAGCGGCGTCCTTTGCCTTCTGCAGTGCCTCGGTCTGCGCCAGGCACTCGTCCCGCTCCTGCTCCGCCTTGGTCTGCGCCGCCTGCGCCTCCGCCACACGCGCATCGACGGTCTCCCGCGCCTCGTCCAGCTTGCGCTGGGCCTCCTCCGACTTGCGCTGCGCCTCCTCCGACTTGCGCTGGGCCTCCTCCGCCTCGGCTGTCTTGGTTTTCAGCTCCTCGCGAATCACTAGCAGGCCACCCCTGACCCGGTCTGCCTCCGCTTCGGCCACGGCGGTCTCCGCCTTGGCCTTTGCCTTGGCCCTCTCGCACTCCTCGAGCTTCTGTGTCTCGGCCAGCAAATCCTGCTTGGCCGCGACTGTGTCCGCTGTGAGCTGCTCTTGCGCGACGAGCAGCTCCGTGATCTGACCCCCTTGCGTCTGGGCTTTTGCGATGAGCTCATCCTTCCGCTTCACCAAGCGCTCGTACCGCTTTTCGGCCAGGTTTGCCTCCGATCGCCTGTCCTGCTCCACCACCGCCAGCTTTTGCTCCCAAGCGGCCTTCTCCTCGGCCACCGCCCCCAGCATTTGCGCGACGGCCTCGGCCTTGGCCTCCTTGGCCTTCACCGCCGCGCGCACGTTGGCCGCGAAGCGCGCCGCGGCAACCGAGGCGGCGCACTCCTCCCCCACCAAGGCCTTGGCGGCGGCCGCCTCCGCGCTGAGTTTCTTGACCTCCTCGGTGATGGCCTTGAACTCGTCCACCGCCGCTTGGTACTGGCGCTCCATTGCTTCCAGCTTGGCGGTGGCCTCGTTCAGGGCCTGCGTCTTGGCCAGCAGCTCGCTCTCCCTGGCTGCCAACTGGGCGGTGAGCTCGACAACCTTTTGCTCGGCCGCCACGCGCGCCTTCTTGTGCCCCTCGCGCTCGGCCTGCGCCGTCGCCTCCGCGGCCACAGCCTTGTCCCGATCGTCCTTCGCCACATTGAGCTCCCTTTTGGCCACCTTTGCGGCGGCCGCCTCCACCTTTCGCTGCCGGTTGACCTCACCGACCTGCTTCCTCTGCTCGTTCAGGATGCTGGTCGCGAGGCTGTGGCCGCCCTGCGCGTCCTGCAGCTCCTTGCGCAGCAGCAGGAGGCCACGCGCGATCGCCTTCAGATCGTTTTGCGCGGACGGCTCGTCCACCCCGGAGCACTTGCGCTCAACAAAGCGCGTGATGGCCTCTCGGAACGTCCCGCCCTTATCCACCTTCTCCCCGATGGCGTCCACCGCCAGGAGCGGCGCAAGCGCCCTGAGGAATGTGTTGAGCTGATCGCACTGGTCGTCCTTTGTATGGTTCGCGTGGCTGGCTTCGAGCGCCTTGATCAGCCCCTTGCGGATGCCGTTGGTCGCCTCGGGCATGTAAAGCGTGGCGGGCGCGAGCTCGAGCTCGGCGGCACCTTCGGCGCACTCCTTGTTGCCCACCGTCGACCACAGCAGCCCCAGCCCGCTCGCCAGGTAGGCCGTGTCGTCCGCGCCCAGCAGGAAGCGGCCCTCGAGCACCAGCTGCGCGGCGTTGCGCTTGAGCTTGAGGCCCTTGCGCGCCGCGAACGCCGCGGCGATGCGGCCCTTCTTGCTCTCCTTGTGGCCATTGTCGAGCCCGAGGCCGCAGCGCAGCTCGGAGAGCGACCGCTCGACAAAGTCCCGGTAGCGCTGCGCCTCGTCGGCGGGTGCCGACGCCATGATGCGCGCGCGCTCCCCTCTCTACCCAGAGCGCCGCGCGCGGGTGTTATCGTGCTTAGGCGGGCGTGCGCCTGCCAAAAGCGGACCATAATGCACCGGACGGGGGCCTCCTAAGGAAGGGGAGGCGCGCGTGCGCATCATGAGCACGGAGGAGGTCCTGTTCCGCGCGCAGGCCACCACCTCGCTGTACGAGGAGGTGGGCGGCGGCGGTGCCAAACACCTCGCGACGCTCAGCGAGGCAAAGCCCCAGTATGACGAATTGGTGACCATTGACCCAGACCACGAGACCGCCGACGAGGCCGGCGACGCGCCCGAGATCGTGGTGCAGGTGCGCAAGCGGGCCGGCAAGGTGCAGATCCTGCTCGACGGGTTTGTATCGCAAGGGGTCGACACGGATGGCACTGGGGTGCGCCAGCACAATCTGACGTGGCATCGCGGGCTGCACGAGGACGTGGACACCAACACGCGCGTCTTCTCGCCCCTCGCCGTCGTCGCCGCCGTGGAGGACGGGCAGCACCCCTTTCAGAGCGTCACCGCCGCCGTAGTGCACCAGCTGCACTTTTACGGCACGCCCGTGCTGGTGCCGACCGTGCTGGCCGAGGCGGCGCTCGAGCCGCACCGCGTCACCGACGCGAGGTGCGGCGTCGTGCGCGTGCCGTACCCGCTCGCGTTTCCGAGCCCTCCAACGCTGACCATCTTTGACAACATTACACGGTTGCGCGCCCAGGAACGGATGAACCGGAAACTTGCTGTTGATGGCTGGAAGAAGGTGTTTGCACAAATGAACCGCGTCGTAAGGAACGTCCAGAACACGGGACGGCCGAGGGGCCTCGCGGAAGTCTTGGGGGTTGCGAGTCTGGCAGGGGCGTTGCCCATAATGTTGAACCTTGCCAACACTGCGGCCGCGCTCTCCAACTGGCCGCTTACCTCCATGGCAATCCTGGGCACGATCAGCACGCTTACACAACAAGCATCCGGCCCCGCCGCCGATCGAGGTTCATGGCAGGTCAGAGTATTCACCGGCCTGCTAAGCAGCGCCAGTGACGCACTCTCGCGATACCTGCAAATGCCGCCCGAACCACCGTTGCGCAAGACCAAGTTCACACTGGCCGAGCTTGCGGGAACGATCGAGGCACTGGCCTTGGTGCGCGAGTTTAAGCCGACGGAGGGGGAGTTTGCAGAGATACTTCCCAACGAAGACAAGGCGCAGTACATGAAGGAGCAGGCGGTTTGGAACTGGCTATTGGACACGGCCGACGCGATCCCCCCCCCCGACACCCGTCAACTTGAGGCGTCCAAGCAGTACACGTCAAACCTACACATTCGCTTGGCCGTCGACGACGCGCTTGGGTGTGACGCGGGACCAGAGTACCACGAGATTCGCTGCGATCGCGCCGACAGCGTCCTGTTGGCGGCCGCGGCCGCTGGGTCACTTGAGGATCTGGCGCGACTGTACCACGCGATCGCCAAGCTGTCGGATGTGCTGGCCGAGGCCATCCGTTTGGCGGACACCAAGAAACCCGGCAGGTGGGGTTGGCACTGGGTCGACCGGGCCTACTACAATGGCTGGCACGGCCTCAAGGCGTACGAGGAGCACATGGAACAGTATTATAAGGAAGACAAAAAGCTACTGGACCGCACATTTGCGGCCTTCCAAACGAAGTGGTTGACTAGTGATCTTGGAAGCGACTTTAAGACGGCACGCAAGGCGGAGCTAACCACCGTCAAGACGCAGCTGCAGAGCAAGTTGGCGGAGGTAATGTTCCTTAAAGGATCGCCAGGATGGCAGTTGCGCCACGACATAGAGCAAGCGCTCAAGAAAAGGACGCTCCCCGTGCCGTCCGCCAAGCATTGGGTGCGCAAGCTGCCGCAACGCGGCCCCGCGGGCGCCACGCGCAGCCTCTTTTCGGCCTCCGTGGACGACAGCGTCGCGCGCATCGACGTGCAAACAGAAGGCGTCCTGACGCGCATGTACAGCGAGTACCGCGACGCCTCCGCGTGGTTTTCGGCGAGCATGACGAGCAGCAGGGTGGCGCTGAGGCGGTACGTGCCCGAGTGGGAAGCGAGCACGGCGACGCGCGTCCTCCTCACGTGTGTGTGCAGGGAGGTCGCCGACAAGCTGCCGCCCTTCACGCCTGTGGCCGCGCACAGCACGCTGGCGCTCACGACGCCGGCGGACATCCGGTTCTCCGAAGCGATCGCCATGCCCACCGAGCACGCGCAGCGGCGCATTCGGCTCGTGGTCCGGCGGGCGCAGGGGGGCTACGACAAGTCGCCGCTCGAGGCGCTCGGGCTCGCCCACTCGGACGTGTCGCTGCTCGTGTGCCAGCTCTTTGGTGACCTGTGGGTCGATGAGCTGCGCGCGCTCTGGGAGCTTGGCGACTCGAAGCAGGCCGAGATGCTCGAGCGCGCGTCGACGCGCGCGTCGGCGCGCCTGCGCGCGGCTGGCGCGCTGCTGCGCGAGCTTCTCCCTGCGCAAAACCCTTCTGCTGCGCTCAGCGGCGACGCCAGCGTGGCTCCCAGCCGCTCCGACCCGTCGCTCGTGGCGACGCAGGCCGGGCGCGACGTGGGTCGGCTGCTGGACCGCGTGCTGTTTGCGCAGAACTACCTGGCCGTCCGCGTCGCGATGGCGCCGCTGCTGCGCGAGGCGGCGCTCGCGGCGGTGCGCGCCGCGCAGGCGTTCGAGCGCGCCGTGCCCGTCGCGCTGCCGCACGAGCCGGCCGCCTCGCTCTTCGGCGACCGCCTGGACGGGGTGGCGGCCTGGCTGCGCGTGCGCGACGTGGCGACAACCGACGCGGTCGCGGTCGAGGCGGCAACGGCCGCCTATCCGTCGGTGCGCCTGCTCGAGACCGGCGTGGCGCAAGCGGTCTACGCCGCCGAGGCCGCCCGGCGCGGCGTGCCGGAGCTACCGGCCGTGCGCCCCATGACGATGCGCGCGCTCGTGGGCGCGATGCGCTTCCGGCTTGCCGGCTTGCGCATGGACGAGGGGCCCGCTCTGGACATCGCCTCCAGCCCCACGTCTACCGTCGACGCGCTGGCCGCGCGGCTGAGCCGCGTCGAGGTGACAACGGGCAAGAGCGCCTCCTTCTACGTGCCGTTTGGATTCGGCGACGCGCGGCCTGCACCAACGCTCCCGCCGTGCGCCGCGCCCATGTTTGGCAGCGTGCCGGTGTTCCGGGACGGGCTGGTGCAATCGTTTGCGTCGATACGCGCGGTGCTCACGCGAAAAGCATTGGCAAGCGGCGTCGGAGCGCGCGTCCTGCGCGTGCGGCTCGCGCCCGTCTTTGGTTGCCTCTTACCGATCAAGGGCACGCACGACGACGACGAGACCGAGTCGGTGCACCCGAATGTGGTGCAGGTTGTGCGAGGCAGCAGCGCCAACCAGGTGACCGTGCACTACGCAGCGAGCGGTGCGCCGGCCGGGGATACGGGTGGGAGCGCCACCATGCCCGCGACGCCGGCCGCGGCCGCAGAGGCGCACGTGCGCTCCGCGGCGACGGTAACGCTGGCCTCGGTGGTGTCGTCCGTTGCGTGGAACGCCGAGCGCGTGGTGCAGGCGGTCGTGGCGGCGCTGGCCAGCGCCGACGAGGCGCAAGACTACGACGCGATCGAGCTGTCGCTCGCGCTGCCTCCCGACGACAAGGGCAGCTCGCCGTGGTACACCAAGCCGGAGAACCCCATGCACCGTGCGCAGCAGAAGCGCATGCGCACGCGCACCGTGGACGTCGAGGTGGAGTTTCTCGAGCAACTGACCAAGCAGCACGTCGTGATGGCGAATGCGCTGTTGGACTACGCCAACGGTTCCCACACGTCTTCGGACCTCAACCGGTTTGGCGGGAAACCCATTGTCGATGCATACAAGACCGCAAAGAATGCGGTCGAGCAAATAAAACAGCAGGACACCGACACCACGTGGGGCGGCGTCGTGAGCGCCATGCAGAAAGCGATCGAGGTGATGCTGAGCGACCCTAACCTCGATGAGAATCAAAAGGGTCTCCAGGAATACGACACTGCCGGCGGCCCCGGCCTCGCGCAGTACGTGCCCGCGGGCGACGAGTGGAAGAAGGAGTGGCGTGCTACTGTTGTCAAAATGCGCAGCGAGCTGAGTGCGCAGGCGGATTTCATCGCAAAGCTGCAAGCCAACTTGAAGAACTCGCTGGAGCAAGGCCGGCCCATCGGCCCCAAGTACGACAATTACAGGACCGCTCTGGGCCTGCCGCCGGTTGTGAATGCCGGGGCGGCCGCCCTCAACCCCGCCGAGAAGCGGCGCAAAGAGCGGCAGTACCGCGCACTCGTGGGAGCGCTGGGCGTGGGCATGGGCATGCTCGCGCCGCTCGTGGGCGGCCTGCGACAGCCGCTGCGGTGCGTCGCGATCGAGCGCGACAAGGACGCGGTTCCTGACGACCCGTTCGGAACGTGGGGCGTCGGGCCGCTCGAGGAGGCGTTTGGGAAAGGCGACGCGCTGCGGTTTAGTGAGGCCTGTGTTATTGTCGTGGGGCAGCTGTAGGTTTGCGTTCAAGAAAGGGGATAAGTCCGGAAACGCTGTACGAGTAGCAGGGACGCGCGCGCGTCCACCAGCATGTCCGCCCCGCCCATGGCGGCGTTTGCGCACGCCGATCGGGCCGCCGCCATGGCCGCCGCGAGCTGGGTCGAGCGCAACGACGGCACGACGCCCGACTCGGAGGCGGGCATCCTGCTTGAGGAGGTGGCGGCGTACACCACTTACTACTATGAAGTGGGTGTCCTGGACGCCTTGGCGGCCAACCAGATGATGTACGCCGTCGAGCAAGCCACGTGGACGCTGCACTCCCAGTACCCCACGGCCGAGGCGCGCAACAGCATCGACATGGACGAGGCCAAGCGGGTTGCAACCGAGTACCTGGCGACGCTGCAGGAGCCTCCGCCCCCGCGCCGGTGCGACACGCCGCCTGGCAAGGGCTACGTGCCGCCGTCTCCGGCCAAGTACGCAAAGCACCCGACCGCCCCCGCCGCGGCGACGCGCGTCGATCCCGCCATGGGCCAGGTGTGCGAGGAGCTGTTTGGGCCGGCCGGCGGCGACATGCACACGTCCGCACCCACCGGCGTCAACTGGAAAAAGGTCAAAAGCAGGCGGCCGTTTGTGGAACACAAAAAGATGTCGGTAGACTTCGGTTCCGATGTGCTCTCAAGCATGAAGGGCTTCGTGACGTCGGCCAACGTCGCGGCGCCGCTGGCCATCACGCTCGGTTGCGGGGCGTTAGTCGTAGCGGGTGGCTCCATCTTCACGGCGGCGGCGATGGCGAAGAGCGCGGCGAACGTTGTGCAGATTGCGGGCCACGCGATTGAGTTTGGGCGCCTGTATAATCGCAAAGCGCCCGCCAAGGACTATGCCAAAGTCGCAGTGGGCGCCGGCATCACCTTCCTGAACAGCATGACCTTCAATGGTCTTGGGGGCAACATGGTCTTCCTGCATCGCATTGCCAGGAAGGCGCACACAACGTCGAAGGTCGTCCAGGCCACGGCCCGTGTACTGGGGAAAACCACAACATACACCGGTGACGATCTTCTGGTACGGGCGTACATCGATGCGCAGACTCTCAGAGAAGAAACAGGTGGCGCCATCAGGGGGGACACGGATCCCAAGTACGCCCAGATGATGCAGGAGATGAACCGTGCGGAGAACGACTTGGCACGCGATGCAATCTACCACGCGCTCCACCCTTCGGAATGGGGAGCTGGCACCGCCGCCCTCGCCGCTGGCGCCGGCGCCATGGGCGTGGCCGGCTTCCTGGGGTGGTCGAGATACATGTACACGCCGGAGCGCCAGAACGCGTACCTGGAGAAGAACGACAATGACGACGCAAAGAAGTGGCAAAAACAGCTGATCGAGTACCTAACGAAGCGCATCAAGCCGGCGATTGTCAGGGGGCTAAAAGGGCCGCAGAACCAAAGGGCGCTTTGGCGGCGGAGGGACGACGAGCGCGTCCAGCTCGAGCAGGACGTCAAAGACGTCTTCCGCGACCGGGTCAGGTTGGGAAGCGACGATCCAGAGTATGTGCAGGTCTCTCACTTTGTCTGGGAGATGCAGAGGGTTCGCAGGCAGATCTGCGACCTGTACTACGAAATCTTCAACCAGGTGCTGCCGGACAGGGACCCCAACGATCTACCGCCGCGCAACCCGCCCAAGGGGCCTTGCGATCGTGAGGTCACGGCGTTCGGCGCCACGGCGGCGACCGGCGGTCGGGTGTCGGAGTGGCTGTGGGGGGACGTGCACAACGAGGAGGAGGGCCCCTCCGAGCTCAAAGTGTCGCCGCCGTGGGGCGACGGCCCGCCTCCCGAACGCAAGTGGGCGCTGCCGGAGGCGCCGCAAGAGACCGCGGCCGAGGCCAAATCGCGTCTCGCTCTCGCGAAGGCCGCAGCCAAAGAGCGGGACGCTCTCGAGAAGCGCCACGCCCGCGCCAAGAGCAAGATCATGTCGGGCTACCTGAAGCTCACCGAAAAGAGCAGCGGTCGCAACAAGGTAGGGTGGCCAACGGACCGTGCGATGAACGCGCTGGACGTCCGGGACCGGCAAATGCAGGATCTCGTCACGCGGCTGGCGCTGAAGATCAACCTCGCAGCGTTCGAGAGCTACGGCGCGGACGTGGACGTGCTGCAGCTCGAGGACATGATCGTCAAGCTGCAAACCGTGCGCATCGAAGCCCAGAACTTTGGCCATAGCATCATCGCGGCCCAGAAGCCCGACGTGCTGCTCAAGGTGAAGCACGACTTTGACGCGCTCGGGCTTCCCGCGCGGCTGGACACCGTGGCCAACCAGCAGTACAGCGCGAAGACGGCCCTGCGCATCGAGGAGCAGCGGCGCGAGGACGAGCTCGCCCGCCAGGCGGCAGAGAGGGCGATGCGCGGCGCCGCCGGTCGGCGCGCGCGGGAGGGCCCCGTCTTTGGCGCCGACGAGGTGCTGAACCTGTTCAACGAGGGCGCGCCCGCGGTTGACGGCGGCAGCGTCGTGGACGACGCCTTTGCTCGCCTGGAGCTCGACTAGGGCGGGGCGGGGGGGGAACAGCGGACCCGTGAAAAACTAGAAGTGGATTTACCTTCTAACTGCGTTCTTAGTAGCGCCAAACCCACGACAATGTGAGCACATCTCAAGTGCTCACTTCTTTTCTGCGGCAGATGGATCTCGGTCCTCGAGATTGATTACGTGTGTTCGCTGTTACACCCCTTATAATTACCCCCTCGAAAGGCGAGCGTGTTCCCGAAAACGCATCTCACGGCGTGCACGCTAACCCAGAGCCGCCGTCGCGCACACACACGGCGCACGATGGCCCATGTGCTGCTCGACGCGAACCAGGAGGACTTGGCCAACGCCTTGGCCCCGTACCTCGACCAGAAGACGCTGGGCAAGTGGTCCACCGTCTGCAAGACGACCGCCACGTGGCCCGAGCTGCAGAACCGCAAGCTGGCGTTGCGCCTGCACGACCCCAGCCTGGGGGTGCAAGAGGCGCCCACCCCCCACACCATGTTCAAAGCCAAGGACAACGATGAGCCCCTGCTCACGGTCGAGGGCACGGCCCAGCGCCGCCTGCTCAAGATGAAGCCCGTCGCCGTGTGCAAGTACGACGCCCGCGTTGAGAGGTCGGTCGAGACGCTCCGCAAGCTCGCCGATGCGAAGCTCGAGGCCGCCGAGAACCGGATCGAAAACGGTGACGACTCGAACGCGGCCCAGAACGACCTCGCCGCCGCCCAGCGCGAGGCCGACCAGGCCAACGACCGCTGTGACGCCGCCGACGACAACAAGGGTCCCACCTCCCAGTGGTTTGACGAGAAGGTGACGGAGGTGCTGCCCTGGGGCTCGGGCGTCAACGTTGACCGCACCGACTGCACCATCGAGCTCGTCAACGCCGCGGACGGCGAGGCGCTTGAGCACATCGAGACCTTCCGCGGCTTCACCGGCACCACCGAGCCGAAGCAGCTCAAGTTCCGCATCAACCAGCTGTCCAAGCACTACGAGCCCCGCGGCTCCTTCCGCGTGCGCGCGACCTTCCACGTCGCCCTGCACACCCAGCCCCACTCGGCCCGCAACACCTACACCGCCGAGTCCGTGCCTCTCGACGTGGTCTCCCACATCCCCAGCGCAAAGAGCATCGCCTACTCGCACCGCCGCAAGCGGCCGCGCGAGTGAGCCGCCGGCTCACGCGCCGAACCCGCCGAACCCATTGGGCGTGAGGTAGTCGTCGGCGCGGAAGTTGCGGTACCGCGGCTCCTGGAAGAAGCGCTGGCAGCCGATGAGCGCCAGCTGGATGGCGATGCACAGATCGTCTTGCTTGCCGTAGAGTTTGCCCGTGTAAGTGGTTCGCACCTGTGTGTGTGTGTGTGCGTGTGGGTTGTGAGGTAATAATAAATCAGCAGCATTGCTGCTCGGCACCTTGCCAAACGTGGTCTTGGCCGCCTCGGTGACCACGCAGTAGCTCCCCAGCTCGTCGCGGATGCGCATCTTGGCCTCCGTCTTGGCCAGCTCGATCGAGAAGAAGTGCTCCGCGATGGCGATCTTGCCCACGTTGAGCGCCTCGCGCACGAGCAGGCACATTTGTTGCTGCGCAGGCGCAGCGCACAGTGAGCACGAGCGAGGGATGAGGGCGTCGGAACGCGCGCGCGCGCCTTGCGCTCGGCCGTGGTCAGCCACCCGAGCGAGCCCTGCTGGCCCTCGGAGAGCGAGACCCAGTTCTTGATGCCGGCGTTCTGCACGGCGTGCAGCAGGTGCTGCGACTCGAAGGCGAGGTTCGATTCGAACACAAAGACAAACTTGCAGCGCGCAAAGAGAGTGATCTCGCGGATATGCGCTAGGTGCTGCACGAGTAGCCGGTGCGTCTGGCGCACGTCCTTGGTGTGCAGCGCGTCGACGCCCAGGATCTGCGCACGCGCGCGCGGGGACAGGCGCATGCTCAGCGCGCTGCTCTTTGGCGAGCCGCTCAACGCGCGCAGCGGGCAGTCGGTGGAGGTGCTGGGTGCCGAGCTGGACCGCGCGCTGCGCGGCGTGATCACGCTGCTGGGGACCGAGGCGGGGCCCTCCGCCTCCTACGACCAGGCCGCCCTCGAGTGGAACCGCATCCTGCAGACGCCGCACGACTACCAGGGCATCGCGGCGCGGCGCGCGGCGCTGCTCTTCGCGCTGCACACGCTGCCGCCCGTGCGGCGGCACTACGCGCAGGCGGAGCCGGAGCTCGTGAACGACCTGGAGCGGCGCGTGCTGCCGGCCGTGGTGCCGGCGTTTCTGGCGGGCATGGCGCAGCGGCCCGAGGCGTTGGTGGTGCTGACGAGCACGCTCTCGAGCATGTGGCGCGAGCCGATGGGCGAGGAGGGCGCCGTGCCCGGGGCGCCGCCACGGCAGGGCAAGCAGGGGGGGCCGGAGCAGGGCGAGGGCGCACGTGCGTGAATCCAGTGTGGTCCTGGACGATGGAGGCGATGGAGAAGGCGGAGGCGCCGCCGCCGCTCGGGTCGACGGCGACGAAGGCGTGACAGATGTTCTTCTCGGGCTCGCGCACGTTGAACAGGATGGGCGGCGGCGGCCGCGCGATCATCAACTCGATGTCCTTGGCCGAGAAGGCCTTTTCCGAACCGTCGGCGGAGATGCCCAAGGATTCGCGCAGCCTGTGAGTCAAGGAGTTCCGGTGAGAGAGCGTGTAGTAAACAAGAGGTTTGAGAGAACGCTGCGCACAGCATAGCCGGGTCCTCTGCGCACGGGGCATGCGCACACAATCAGCAATGCGTCGGTGGGCACGGGGAACGCTGCGTGCGCACCGGCGAGGAGCGCGCGCACGGTCTCCACCTTCTTGGAACTGAGCCAACGTGGCATAGATGCGAGCTTGTGGCGGCACCTGTCAGTGAAGCAAAGGGTGTTGTGAGGCGTCTGAGCGGCATAGGTACTACGCAAAGACTAAACCAGGTTCGAGGCTAGAGTGTACTTTTCTGGGGCGTCCGATCTAAGGCAGTCGTCTGTGTGGGGTTAGGAGGTTAGGGTTAAGGGTTAGGGTTAGGGTTAGGGTTAGGGTTAGGGTTAGGGTTCTAGGCGCAGTTCAAACCACAAACCAACGTAATTTGGATGGTCTCAAAGATCTTGGAGCCGAACGCGTCCGTCATCTGCGTAGGGTTGGGTGCTTGTCAGAGCGGTGCTCACAGCAAAGGACGTCGTAGAAACCCACCTCCATCATCTTGGAGTAGTCTGCGCAATGCACGCGGGGCGTGGTCACGCCAGGCGGTGGGGCAGGGAGGTTGCGGGCGGCGCGCACGGTTGCCACTGTCGAGGATGGTACTGATGCACAAGAGGACGGACTGCTGCATGCTGCGCACGGCACACGTACTCAAGATCAGATTTGCGACTTGTAAGGTTCAGGAGTGCAAGCATGAGCACGGGTAGTGGGATCATATACAAGTTGGACTTTCCGTCCAAAAAGTCCTACATCGGACTGACAGAGCAAACGTTGAAAGACCGGCTTGCGTCGCACGCTTTGCGGTCTAGCAAGTGTCCGCAGGTGAAAAAAGCCATAGCAAAGTACGGCTGGTCGACTGTGATAGTCACCGTGTTGGTTGAACTGCCTGCGTATCTGCTTCCCGAGTACGAGAAGAAGTTCATCGA
>Ga0209666_1000369_pt1 | contig 34883 bp, 26 predicted proteins | sample SaaInlV_125m_DNA_FD_184679 | JGI IMG/M metagenome (GOLD analysis project Ga0209666, IMG submission 184679) | Marine microbial communities from expanding oxygen minimum zones in the Saanich Inlet - Saanich Inlet SI037_S3LV_10m_DNA (SPAdes)... | ecosystem: Environmental > Aquatic > Marine >...
ACTTGCCCTCAAAGTAATCAGTATAAGCTTGCATATCAAAGTTCCCATGTCCGCAAAGATTAAAAAGAATAGTTTTATTTTCACCGCTTTCTTTAGCTCTTAAAGCCGCCTCTATAGCACCCTTCACAGCATGGTTTGCCTCAGGAGCTGGGATAATACCTTCATTCTTAGCAAATAAGAGTCCAGCTTTGAATACATCTAACTGAGTATATGATTCTGGGTTAACATATCCGTTATTAACTAAATGACTTACAATAGGAGCCATTCCATGATACCTCAAACCACCGGCATGAAAACCAGAAGGTATAAAGCTTGAACCAAGCGTATGCATCTTTACAAGAGGCGTCATTCCACCTGTATCTCCAAAATCATAAGCAAACTTACCTTTAGTTAGGCTAGGACATGCAGAAGGTTCTATAGCCCTTAATTCAATACTTTCATCATTTCTAAGTGATTTACCAAGGAAAGGAAAAGCAATACCTGCAAAGTTACTTCCACCTCCAGTACAACCAACTATGGTATCAGGATATTCTTCGATACTTGCTAGTTGTTCCATTGCTTCCTGCCCTATGATTGTCTGATGCGTTAGAACATGGTTTAACACAGAACCAAGAGCATACTTTGTATTTGAATCTGTAACACACTTCTCTACTGCTTCAGAAATAGCTATTCCTAAACTCCCAGTTGAATCCGGAGTTTTCGCTAATATTTCTCTACCAACTTCAGAATATTTAGAAGGACTGACTATACAGTTTGCACCGTAAGCTTCCATCATTGCTCTTCTGTAAGGTTTTTGATTATAACTTACTTTTACCATAAAAACATCAAGATCTATTCCAAACTTTGCGCAAGCAAATGCCAATGAACATCCCCACTGACCTGCGCCTGTTTCTGTTGTCAATTTTTCAATACCCTCTTTTTTATTATAGAAAGCTTGAGCGATCGCAGTATTCGGTTTGTGACTACCAGTTGGACTAACACCTTCATATTTATAGTATATTTTTGCTGGCGTATCTAATGCTTTCTCTAACGATCTTGCTCGATAAAGAGGTGTAGGACGATATAATCGATATATATCTCGTATTTCATCTGGTATCGTTATGTATCTATCTTGGCTCACTTCCTGTCCAATGAGCTCGATTGGGAACATTGGAGATAAGTCATCTGGACCAACTGGCTATTTTGTTTCAGGGTGTAAAACGGGAGAAAGAGGTTCTTTCAAGTGTGCAGCTATATTATAGTAGTTTTCTGGGATACTATCTTCTGTTAAAGTTGTTTTAATTTTTATCTTATTCCTTATTATTAAACACGCGAAAGTGATTCGCATGCGAATGTTATATTTAATTTTATGTACTAGTGTTGTACGCTACGAAGCGTAATTAAGAGATATATATGGCCGGGATGGCCACCAAACGAAAGATGATAATATTATGGGTTGAATAAAATAAAAAAATTATATTAAAACGAAAATTAACAATTTTCTAACACTAAATTTTTTATTTATGGAGAAACGAAATTAATCATTAGCATGTTATTTTAATAATACCATCTTTTTGGTCTCGCTATAGTTTCCTGCTTTAATCCTATAAATATACATTCCCGCTGCAATTTGTTGACCAGTCTTATTCGTGGCATCCCATTTTATCGTTTTGAATCCAGAAATCTGATACTCATCAATTAGCGTTTTAATGAGCCTGCCTTTAAGATCAAAAATATTTATAAGTATATGAGTATCTTTTGGAATATCGTATTTTATTGTTGTAGTTGGGTTAAATGGGTTGGGATAATTTTGGTGTAAAGCATAAACATTTGGTACAAGCGCATTTGATTCACTTTTTAAAACACTATAGGTAGAATTAGTCACTCCCGGTGTACCATTTGGAACCAATGAAGCGGCCCAACTAGTAGCTATAGTATTATCTAATTCATAATTGGTAAGCTCCAAAGAAAAACCATTTCCATCTGCGTTTAATGGCCAGGGGTTAGAGTCATCATATTCAACATAATCTACAAGAGCATCTGTACTATCCATTAAACGTAAAAGTTCACCACCACCAGAAAAACCATACCCCAGTTCACCAACATAATTATTAACCGTTGGAAAAACTGTTGAAAAGGAAGAAGTATCTTGACAAAGAACTAAGTAATCACCTGCTTGAATAACTAGGCTGTCAGGTAAACTATATATATGCGAGTCGTCCTCATCAAGGAATTTCCATCCTGTTAAATCAGCAGGGTAGATTGAATTATTTACGAGCTCTACCCAGTCGCCGGAGTCAAAGTCATTGCTAGAGTTGTAATTTATCTCATTTATCACAATTAAATTCTGAAATGGGTTTCCTATAGCATTAAAATGAGCAGTCACAGATATATTGCTGTTTAATAATATTGAGGCAGAGTCAACTGGTGATGATATACCTTCCCAATGAGAAAACTCGTACCCAAAATTTGAAACTGCTTTAATCTTTAAAGGAATTTCAGTAAAGTATTCTCCTGTCCAACCTTGTCTATCTATTTTCAGCGTATTTAATGCAACATGCCCCATATCTAAATCATTCGAAAAGATTGAGATAGTAGCTCTAGAACCATTAAGATTAAAAGATTCAGCCATTTCATTCATCGCATTTTCTGGCCTATATTGAGCAAAATTTTCCATTAGCTGTATAGCATTATTATATTCGTTCATATTGTTCGGTGTATAGCTGTCATAAATACTTGGACCGTATCTATTTATGTGGTCAAATATATATGGTTCTATAATTGTTTTCAGACTATCCATAACGTATAAAGTATTTTCAGCACTATAAGTTGTGTTAATCCTATCACAATAAGTATTAATGAATTTTGTTCGAAATATCTGGTTTGATAGGAATGAAGTAAATACTTCCGTTGACCATATAGGATTATTAAATGTTATTACATCAGAGTAAGTATGATTAAGCATATTATAATCTTGATATCCACCTACAAAAGTCAATACTCCATCTGTCCAGCGTTCAAAACCAAAATCTGTATCATACATGACATGGCGCCATTTTCCCATATTAGCTTTTGATTTGAATAGTTTATTATTATTACCAGGCCAGTCAAAATTCATAACAAAAATCTGTGCGATATGATATTCTATTAGATTTTGAATATCATACTTTTCAGCTGCAATTTGATAATTGTCACTTAAGCTAAGATCGTTGCTAGTAATAAAGGCATTAATTTCATTATAATCCTCAATTGATCCATGAACTAATTGGGGTTCAGAGGTACTTGAGCCTACAGCTACCAAGTCTACATTATTTTGATCAATATTAAAGTGGGTTTCGATAAAATGTTCGTTCACTTTTTCCCTAATATTTTGGATACCCCAAAATTCACCATTAAGATATAAAACCGCAGGACGATAATCTTGGGTGACGACACCGTTTTTTTTAGCAAGCGTTGCATGGAAGCCATCGCGAAACATTACATTATCTTGACCATGAGCTCTCAAAATAAAAGATTCATAATTTGAAATATCGCTTTCAGGAAATAATTCATAGTCAATAGAACCATTGCCATATTGACTTCTAGCGAAAAAAGAAAATGATTTCTGAATTTCAGCTCTTGACCAACCACCAAAAATCTTCATCCCAAGGTTTTGTTTAAAACCAATTTCACCACCTGGTTCAAAAAATTCGATGTAAACTTCTTTTTCCCAGTCTTCCCAGAAATTTGCACCATAGTAAGGATACCATGGAAGATAAGAATCCCCAGCAACATACATTCCTGTATCGGAGTTCCAAAGGTCTTCTGGATCAATAGATATAGATATTACTGGTAAAGTGGCGTTTACTGGGTCAAATATATAACTATTTGTAACAATTTCACTTGGTAGAGAGTTTGGTGAAACAGCAAATGCTCGAATGATTATTCCGTTATATGTTGGTTCCAGTTCGATTCCATAATCATCTGCTGTTTGAGTACCATTTGTTAGCAAGAAAGCATTTATTGGAATAAAATTATTATAAACATTTGAATTCATGTTTGGTTTTGACCCATCCGTAGTATAGTAAATTGTTTCGTCATCAGTATCTGTATTTAAATATAAATTGAAATAATCAGTTTTAAACCCTCCGCTATCTGAAAATACTGGTTTAGATGTATAGCCGCCATAACCCTGTGTTAAGTTATTTGTGTATCCAGGTGTTGCATTATCAAACAATTGAAAGACACCATTTCCATCATTTTGATAGCCAAATGATATGTTTTCTTCCATTTCTGGTACGAATAAGCTGTCAATAATAATTTCTGATTGATTGCTGAGATAAATTGTTTCACCACCAGAACTAATTTTAAAATTTGTATGTAAATGTGGCTTTTGAAAATCTAATATATCTGAAAATAAACTTTGAGTGTTTATAGTATCAATATAGTTATAAGTAAATAGTTCGTTATTTATAACTTTGCTTCCATCGACAAAAACAGAATATTCACCGGGTGTGTATTCATCTGATAAACTTTGATGAGCTTTATATTTGAAAGAAACATCGTCAAAAAAAACAGAGCCATTTTCTTGTCCATTTGGATTTGAAAACGTTACAATAATATTGACACTAGTCGCTTCCTCTGGGGCTAATGCACTAACAGAAAGTTTATACCATTCGTCTAAATTTGAATTATGGTCCAAAATATTTGATGTATGTTGACTGATGAGGTAAGAACCAAACCAACCCCATCCATAGAACTCAATAACAGCTAAAGCGCTTTGACCTAGCTGAATGGGGTTATCAGAATTATTTTTTGCAAAGACATCTAACTGATGTTCTTGACCATTAAAGACATTATGAGTCTGATAAAAATTTACACTACCTGCTGAACTAGAACCATAGACCTCTAATGATTGAAAACTCTCGTTGTGGCCTTGACCTTGAGCAGCATTCCAATTATTTGAGTTTACATCTGTTGGCCAGGAATTCCATCCGCCATAGATTTCAAAATCATTATTATAAATATCAAACGCTATACCATCAACACAACAAATGCCATCACCCCAAGTATCCGAAATCGCAAACTGGTAGTCACCTTGAGGTACATTTAATGACCATTCATAATCATGATTTGAATTGCTTAGTGAGCCAATCGCCTGTTGTTGATTGTAAATAGTATTATTTATACCGTTCAATGACCAAGAGCTTTCTTGAGGGTAATTATCTGTTTTCAATCTAATGGTGATGTTTGTTGTCTCGCTAGGCTCAGGAGGATTTGTATAGAAAAAAGACAGTACTGGTAATGCAGTTAAATCGATAAGATTATCACTTGCATTATGGACCTGTAAGGAAATTATATTTTCTCCCTGATTGAGATATTCCTTTATATCTTCAATAATAAATTTTTCAGGTCTTAATCCTAGATAAATCTTCGCTTCTACGTTTGAATCAGCAAATTGATTGAATGGGATATTTGAACCATCTAAACCTAAGTTTTTTCGAGCTATTTCGTTACCATTGATGTAAGCTACAAACCCATCATCATAATCCATATGAAGCAGGCCATGACTTATTGCGCTGGTATCGGCAATTGTAAATATTTTGCGCATATATACTGACACAACTGGATCAACCGTAGTCATATCATCATTATCACCATAACCAATTGATGAAGCACCAGCATTCCATCCACTGTCATCAAAACCAATATTATTCCAGTTAGGGGGGATGGTAGCTGAGCCTTCTTTATAATTCCAAGTCGCACCCAAATTAATCAAAGGAACCCATTCACCTTGAGGCCATATATTTTTGTCTTTATCGCTAGTAAAAACTAAAAGATGACTTTGAGGCTCTAAACTACCTTCAGGAAATTCCCATTTATTTAATTCATTTTTATTATCTGATAGAAAAAAACCTCCGATATCTTGAGAATTTAAATTCGAGTTATATATTTCTATCCAGTCTGGTGAGGAACCGTCTTCATCGAAAATCGTATTAATATTTTTCGACATTGATTCATTGATTACAAAACCTTGAGATAAAGCAAAGCTCGCTACCATAATCTGAATTATTATTATTTTTAACATGTATTAAATACCTTAGTGAAATGAACTAATAATTAATGAAACGTAATTATAAAACTTAAATTGTTGAATATAATTTAATATGTCGTCAAAGAAGTTAATCTTTCTATAAAAATAAATTTTACTTTCTATAATTTTATTATCATTTAATAGCTAAGGTAATTATTAACCTTGGTTAAGAAACGATCTCATTTATGTTAGAAATTTGCTTCTATGTACATTTTTATCGAATATTTACATAATTATATTTAAAGAAAAAGAATCTCTATGCTTAGAATTTTATTAGCACTGCTAGTTATAACATCTTTATCGTACCCTCAATGCCTTGAAATGTATCAGAACCATATTAATGGGGAAGGTATTGATGTGTTGGAATATGCGTATGGTGAAGATAATTGCTGCGACGATTTACCAATATCATTTTGTAATGCAGGAACTGTTTATTATCAGAAAGAAGATTATGCCGATCCTACCGATTCTGATAATTGGGACATAATTTCAGATAATGTTGCTCTCGTGCGGGGTAATAACCAGGCGATATATAATCCAATTACTGAGAACAGTTACATATCTGGTTCACCCTCTAATACGCTATGGAGAGGTCGTCCTTCTTTTGCATATGTAAGTGAATATCTTGCAGCTGGTGTATTTAACATTATTTACGTTCCTAAATTTCTACCTGGAACGGTTGGTTCGATTTATTCAATACCTGACCAAAAATACTATGATATTAATTTTACTAGCTGGACATCAGGAAATGGTACGGGTTGGCCCGGAGGAGGCGGTGACGGCGATGGAGTAGGCGGAGGCGGAGGTGTCTCTTATTGGAGATCAGGCCCCATAGATGTTTCTCCTAATATTATAAGCATACAAGATATATCTGATGATCAAGGTGGGCGCGTTTATTTAGAAATTAATAGATCTATGATTGATGTAGATGCTCACCCCCATGGTATAGATAGCTATACTATTCAACGGTTTGATGATCCTAATTGGGTAAATCTTGGATCTTTCGGAGGATTTGGGGAAAAGGTATACTACTATGAAGCTCTGACTTTATCAGACTCTTCTAATCAACACAACGGAATAACAGGCTTTAGAGTAATAGCACAAAACTATGAGATTGATATCAACTCTGTGAGTATTGTTGAATATGGTTATTCAATAGATAATCTTGCACCAAATACTCCAGCAAATTTTAACTTTACTCTAAACCTAAATTCTATTCAACTACGTTGGGACCACATATCTGATAGTGATTTCAATCATTATGAAATTGATAAATCTGCAGACCCATTATTTGAAACAGACCAATATGAATCTATTGTTACAACAAATAACCTCTATACAGCTTTAGACTATTTAGAAGGCGTTACTGTGTATTATAGAATTTCTGCTTTTGATCATGCTGGAAATAGAGGGCCTTACAGCGAAACATTAGTAGTAAACTCATCGCTAAATGCACATAGTAACAACTATTTAGCAAGAGAGTTTAAGTTGTATCAAAATTATCCAAATCCATTTAATCCTTCTACAGTAATTAATTACGAACTCCCATTTGATGGTATTGTTAATGTTTCAATATATAATGCTAAGGGAAAGTTGGTAAAAACATTATTAAATAAACATCAAACTGCAGGGTTCAAGAATCTTACATGGAATTCTCTTGATAAAAATGGCAATGCTGTTTCTGCTGGGCTTTACTTTTATACAATAACTACAAGTGAAAGCCAGCAGTCCATGAAAATGGTTCTCTTAAAATAATATGAAATCAAAAGAACAAGAAAAGAACAAAAAACAATCAAGTGAAAAATTGACAAGCGAAGACGGACAATCTAAGAAGTTAGAAGAAAAAACAATTAGAAATAAAACGGGCTTTAAATCTGCTTTTAGCAAAGATGTTAATGATCCATCAGAAAGAGGACATGATTGAATACTTCTTGCTAAGCCTCCATTAATACCGTTCTATAACTATCATAACCTCCGCTGTGCTCTACTACTTTTTCTTCTTTAACCTCTAATAATCTTGTTGAAAGTGAAGAGATAAATTCTCTATCGTGGCTTACAAAAATAATTGTTCCTTCAAATATGCTTAATGCATGATTCAGAGCTTCTATGGATTCCATATCTAGGTGATTAGTAGGCTCATCCAAAATAATAACGTTTGCTCTTTGTAAAATAATTTTTCCAAATAACATTCTTCGCTGTTCTCCGCCAGATAGCACACTTATAGGTTTGTTAATATCATCCTGATTGAACAATAAGCGACCCAATGTTCCTCTTATTGTCTCTAAATCATCCTCTTTATGACTCCATTTTGCCATCCAATCAATTAAACTTATATCGCCTTTGAATTCATCGCTATGATTTTGGGCAAAATAGCCAATAGATGCGTTCTCTGACCATTTAATAATTCCGCTATCAGAAAAACCGTTTTCAATAATACATTTAAGGAGAGTCGTTTTACCGATTCCATTTTCACCAACTATACCAATTCTGTCGCCAGTATTTATTGTTATATTGAATTTTTTAATAATATTTAAATCATCATAAGATTTAGAAATATTTTCGATGTCAACTACTTTGTTATGGACTTTTTGTTCTTGTTTAAACCTTATAAAAGGGTACACCCTGCTTGAAGATTTGATATCTTCTAATTTTATTTTGTTTATTTGATTTGCTCTCGATGTAGCTTGTTTTGCTTTAGATGCATTTGCAGAAAAACGACTAACAAATGATTGCAATTCTTTTATTTTGGCTTGTTTTTTTGCATTCTCATTCATGAGTGTTTCTCTGGCCATGGTTGCTGCAATCATAAAGTCATCATAGTTTCCATTGTATAGTCTTATTTCGCCATAATCTAAATCTGCCATATTGGTGCATACACTATTCAAAAATTGTCTATCGTGTGATATTACAATCATCAAACAATCTTTGTTTTTTAAAGTATTTTCGAGCCATCGAATTGTATTTATATCAAGATTGTTTGTAGGCTCATCCAACAAAAGTATTCCAGGGTCACCAAAAAGAGCCTGCGCTAAAAGTACTCGCAATTTCAAACCTGGTGCAATAGAACTCATCGGCTTGTCATGGTCTTCAATTGGTATTCCAAGCCCAAGGAGTAGTTCCTCGGCATTCGCTTCGGCCGTATATCCATCCATTTCTCCAAATTCAACTTCTAATTCAGCAACTTTCATTCCTTGCTCATCAGTCATTTCAGGCAAGCTATAAAGCTTTTCTCTTTCATTTTTTATTTCCCAGAGCAAATCGTGCCCCATTATAACACAATCAGATACTTTTATATCTTCGTACGCGAACTGATCTTGGTTTAGTTTTGAAACTCGTTTATTTTTATCTATCGATACGGTACCAGCGGTAGGTTCTAGTTCACCCGTAAGTATCTTCATAAATGTTGATTTTCCAGAACCGTTTGCACCAATGAGGCCATATCTATTTTTATCAGAAAAAGCTACTGATATACTCTCAAATAATGGCTTCGAACCAAATTGCATGGAAATATTAGATGTAGTAATCATATTTAGTATAAGGTCTTTTTGTTAAATTTATTAAATTTTAGGAGGGGAGTTTAACAAAAACCAGTATACGATTAAAGCACGTAATTTAAAATCATGAAATATTTATTATTTAATTAAAACATTAAATAAACAAGGGTTAAGTATTTACAATGGTTTAGATAAGTACTGAATTGTTTTAGTAATTTTAATAATGTTTAAGTTCTATGTACTACTTATACACTTAATAAGCTTTGCCTTTTCACAAATTGTTCAAATTGGCGCTGGTAGTTATACGACAAGTTTTCCGGGTACAGATGTAGCCGGTCGAAACAGTTACCCATCTGGTCAGCCACAAACTACTGGACCCGCTTCAAACAAACATATTCCCACTAATGACTGGTGGTCATCTTTAATTAAAAATGACCATGTAAGTAATCTTTTTAATTATCCTATGGCTCTTAAAACAGTAAATACGGGATTAGTGGTTAGCTACATACCCTGGGGCGTATATGATGATCAAGAACCAATTATCGTTGGCCTCTCTGGGTTGAATTCATCCAAAGCCAAAGTGTATGATTTCTCTGATTGGACTGTGACCATGGACTGGACAGATACAAATAATTCTCTTAAAGCTACCTCCGGAGTTGGCATGCCTTTTATTTATTTTAATAAAGACACTAACTCAGACGTTGAAATTGAAGTAAATCTTGGTCAAGTTACTATTTTAAGTGAAAAAATTATAATAGAGAATGCCAGGAATGGAGCAGATTTTGTTATTTATGCTCCTAATGGAAGTTCTTGGCAACAATCTGGTAATAAGTACACTTCCAGCTTAAATGGGCAAAATTATTGGTCGCTTGTTATGTTGCCACAAAACTATAGCAATCTTAATTCAGTTGTCGCTGATCTACAGAAATACGCCTATGTTTTTCCTCAAAATACTTCAGTAGAATGGTCTTATGATAATAACAATTCAGTTTTATATACTGATTTTCTAATAGATGTAGACATAAAAGAGGGCTCATACGAAAATATTTTACAAGGCCTACTTCCTCACCAGTGGAATAATTTATCTGATGAGTCACCTTATCCATATGAATACTCTTATAATAGCGTTAGAGGTGAACTAAAAATGTTGGATGGAAATAATTTCAGTACAAAAAATGTGTTTTCCGGTATTCTTCCTACTTTACCAGATTTGCCCCATTATAGTGAGAGTTATAATCCAGCAGATTTACAAAATAAAATCTCACAAATTGAGAACAATCAACTTGCAACTTGGACCGATTCTTACAACGAGGGCCAAGTCATGAACCGCTTAGTTCAAACTGCTAGAATAGCTCATGAGACAGGAAATATTGAAGCCCGAGATCAAATGGTTCAGACTGTTAAAGCCAGGTTAGAAGATTGGCTAACCGCCTCTTCCAATGAAGTAGCGTTTATATTTTACTACAATAGCACATGGTCTACACTGATAGGCTATCCATCTGGCCACGGACAAGATAATAATATAAATGATCATCATTTTCATTGGGGGTACTTTATTCACGCTGCTTCTTTTATAGAACAATTTGTACCGGGATGGGCTGAAAATTGGGGAGAAATGGTTAATCAATTGGTTCGAGATGCAGCATCACCAAATAGAAATGATCCTGATTATCCCTTCCTCAGAAGTTTTAGTCCTTTTGCAGGTCATTGCTGGGCAAATGGATTTGCAACATTTCCTCAAGGCAATGATCAAGAGTCGACATCAGAGAGCATGCAGTTTAATTCGTCATTAATTCATTGGGGCAGTATAACTGGTAACAATGAAATAAGAGATCTTGGAATATATTTGTATACAACAGAGCGAACAGCTATTGATGAATATTGGTTTGATATGTATAACCGAAACTTTTCTAGTACTCAACAATATAGTTTAGTCTCAAGAGTTTGGGGAAATTCTTATGACAATGGTACCTTTTGGACAAGCGATATAGCCGCATCTTATGGAATAGAAATGTATCCAATTCATGGTGGCTCGTTTTACTTAGCTCATAACATTAGCTATTCAACATTGCTATGGAATGAAATTACTTTAAACACAGGAATATTAAATAATGAGGTAAACCCTAATCTTTGGCATGATGTATATTGGAAATACTTAGCTTTGATAGACCCCCAATCTGCCATAGGCTTATATAATTCAAATCCAAACAGAACGTTAAAATTTGGCGTTTCTGACGCTCATACTTATTATTGGCTTCACAATATGAACGTTCTAGGTCAATATCGTGCCGGAATAGTCGCTGATTGGCCTATATCGGCTAGTTTTAGCAATAATGGTCAAATTACATACGTAGGTCACAATTATACTGATGAGGACTTAATAATTAACTTTTCAGATGGATATCAACTTTTAGTAGAACCAAAAAAAATGGGGACAAATAGAGGATCTTCAATAAATGGTACTATTCAAACTGATTTTGAGCAAGCATATGCAAACGGAAGTGTTCAAATTTATTTTTCATCCGATCATGAAAGTATTGATAGAGTCGAATTTTATGAAAGTACAACCATGTTAGGTTCTGAAATGAATTATCCTTTTGATTTCAGAGTTGATAACCTTCCTCTTGGAACTCATAACATTTATGCAAAAATATTTTCTGGTGAAGAATATGGTATAAGCAATTTTCTAACTATAATAGCAGGAGAACAGATTGCTTATGAAAACGTTCCATATGATATACCAGGTACTTTAGAGCCTGGCAAATATGATTCATTCGAGGGTGGACTAGGGCAAAACATATCATACTTTGACAGTTCAATTGATAATAAAGGAAATTATAGATCTACTGAGTTTGTAGATGTTGAGTTTTCTAGCGAAGATGAAGGTCCAACATTAGGATGGATTGAAGCAGGGGAGTGGTTAGAATATTCTATTACGGTTTCTGAACCTGCATTTTATGATTTATCCTATAGATTTTCCTCCGGAAATAGTTCCTCTAGTGGAGGTTTCTATTTTGAAATTAATGGTATTAAAGTAAGTGAGGATATTTACCCTGGGGTTTCCGGAGACTGGAATAACTGGCTATCGGGAAGCACCGGAAACATAGAACTTAATGCAGGCGATCACACATTACGTCTAGTATTGCTTGAAGGTGGCTTTAATCTCGGAAGAATGACTTTTTCATATAATAGACCTTTAGGCTATCATCCTCCGCAATCGAATGCGGGTGATGACAAAATTGTTATCTTTCCATCAAATAATAGTATTTTGAATGGCGATTTAAGTACAGATTTAGATACTGATCAATTAAGTTATTTTTGGTCGCAAATATATGGTCCTTCAGTAGCTAGTATGTCTGGTCAGTCTACAGTTTCTACGTTTGTGAATGACCTAGTAGAAGGAGTCTATAAATTTAAACTTTTTGTAAGCGATGGAAGTCATTCCTCTACAGACTTTACGTATGTTTTTGTTTCATCCTCGGAAGATTTTTACCCTTCTGTTTCATTAATTACCTCAAATTTGAATCCTACTTATTACTTCGGTTCTCAAATAGAAATTGAAGTTTCCGCCACTGATATTGATGGCTCAATTGAATTAATAGAACTTTATGATAATAACGAAAAAATAGGAGAGATAAATTCTGAACCATATAAATTTTTATGGGAAAATATTAGTATAGGTAATCACATCATCAAAGCAGTTGCAACTGATAATGACGGTTTAAGCAAAACCTCCAGTTCTTTTGAAATAGAAATAATAGAAGCTGCTCTATGTACTGGTGGCCCAGATAATGGAGATTATATATATGAACTTTCTGATGATTTAAATAATCCAACTATTACTTTTATACCTACTCAAAACAATACTGGCAATCCAACGTGCATACTTTATTATGCTCAGTCTGGTACTCCTTCAGGTTACAATGTTATTCCAAATCAACCATTCCAACTTTACGCAAATGAAGGTGAAACTATTCAGTTTTACTATACATACTCGTTTAATGGACTAGAAAGAAATACCTCTGCAAACCCACATAGCTATGAAATCGGTAGTTGTTCTAATCAAAATCTTAGTACCAATAAAACACCTATGCCTTCTATATTTTCCTTAAAACAAAACTATCCAAATCCGTTTAACCCATCTACTAAAATAAAATACGATCTACCAAAAGAAACTTTTGTAACTATTAATATACTTGATCTTAAAGGCGCTAAAATAATGTCGTTAGTTAATTCTAAGCAGTCAGCTGGATATAAAGAAATTTCATGGAATGGACTCAATAATTCAGGTTCGCAACTTCCTGCTGGTCTATACTTTTTAACAATTCAAACAGAAGAATATTTCAATTCAAAAAAAATGATTTTACTGCGGTAAGTTTAATTCTTTCGTTATAGATAGACCTTTTTTTAATTATTATTTTAAATAACTAGATTAGCTGTTAATAATTATCATTAATTATCTAATCTTTGGTTAAAAATGAGATTACTAGTAACAATTATAATATTACACATAAGTATTTTTAATACCGCATTCGCGCAACGAATTATTGGGTATTACCCACAATGGGTCCAAGCCAACCTAACGCCTGAAAATATAGATAGCGATGTTATCACTCATGTAATTCATGCTTTCGCGTGGCCTGATAATGATGGAAATATTTTAAGCTATGATAGTATGTTATCTGAAACCATTACAAATAAAGTTCATGAAAAAGGGGGTAAGATCTTACTTAGCTTTGGAGGTTGGGGTAACTCATGGGGTTTCCCATCATCAACTGGATCAATAGATTCGAGATCCGTTTTTATAAATAATATCATAAACACATGCGAAAACTATGGTTATGATGGTTTAGATATAGATTGGGAGCACCCTTCAAATACTGTTGAGAAAAACAATCTAAATGATTTCATTTTTGAGCTCAAAACAGCTTTGAATGATAGACACCCAGATTGGCTAATATCCATGGCCATTCCAATTTCAAATTGGTCTGGACAGCATTATGATCTAGAGTATTTGTCTCAATATATTGATTTTTTTAATGCTATGACGTACGATTTCCATGGATCATGGAGTAATCATGCTGGTCACAATGCACCTCTTTATCCTTCTCCAAGCAACGACCCGGATGGTTCTGTAAGCACAGGGATCAATTATCTTATTAATATAAGAAATATTCCCGTTGAAAAAGTTAATTTGGGATTAGCATTTTATGGTAAAGAATATAATTCGTCAAATATTAACCAGTCTTTTTCAGGTGAAGTCTCAACGAAAATATATAGTGAATATGCTTTGCTGATAGATAATGGCTGGGATTATAATTGGGATCCCTTAGGCCAAGTACCTTTTCTAATGAATACTGCCCAAGATAAAATAATCACCATTGAAGATTCATTATCTATAAGTCTAAAATGCCAATATGCTAGACAAAACAATCTTGGTGGGATGATGATATGGGCATTAAGCTATGATTACTTAGAAGGCAATCAACTACTCATTAATTCAATAAAAACCAATTATCTTAAAATAGATAATAAATTAAATCCAGAGGATTATTCTATCGAGATAAAAAACTATCCAAACCCTTTTAATTCGAATACTATTATTCTTTTTAATTTAAATAATGACTCAAAAGTAGATCTTAAAATATTTGATATAACGGGTAATCTCGTACGTCATTTAGTAGAGGATAGAATGCAAACAGGATTGAAAAAGATAAATTGGAATGGTGCCAATAATAATGGAGAAGATGTTGCTGCTGGTGTTTACTTATATCAATTAACTATTAATGAAACACTATTCTCAAACAAAATGATATATCTAAAATGATCTTACTAGAAATAGTTTATTACTTTTTTAGATTAACACGATGTATTTAAGAATATTCATATTAATAATCGTCTCTTATGTGTTTTGGTATATTTATAGATTTGTAAGTTTAAATCGAAACGAACTCAGTATTATATTCAAGCGCGGAAAGTTTTTTTATTCAAACCCCTACATAAAACAAGAAATAGTTACCTCAACTTTAAAGTTTCTTTTTAAACTACTACGAAAATTTTTTTTTAAGGTTTGATTATTAAAACATAAATAATCATACTAAATGAAACAAAACAGCAGCTATACATATTTTTTATTCATTGTTATCATTTTCGTTCTAATAATTTTTATTTTAACAAATGTGGATTTGTCATTTTATGAGAATTATAATAGAGTTATATCAGAACCAGATTCTATAAAAATTATTGAATTAGATCTATAAGATGAAATCATCAAGAATAATAGAAAGAGAGATAATTAGAGCAATAAGATTAAAACTAAGAGAGTATTTCCCTGAACTTCAGTCTTTTATTGACAAAAAAATTATAACTAAAAATGACTGGATATTTTTTGGTATGATTCAATTAAACATTGTTAAGTGCTTTACCACAACACCAGAAGATGCTATAAGGAAATCAAAAGCACAAATAAATCAAATATCTAAGTTTTATGAATTAGAGACGCGAGTTAGAAAAACAGCGTTAAGCAGCACTTCGTTTTTGAATGAAAATGATTTAAACAGTCAAGAAATTACAGATAAAATGAATTTCTATAATAATCATCGATTATATTGGAAAAAGCGCAAGAATTCTAGTGAACTCTATTTTAATTACGAAGTTTTCTTGTTTTTATATTACAAATGGATGAAAAGTTTTGAATTAGAAAAAGAAAATTCAATACAATTAATTTTAGATATAATGATGTTATCAAATTATTATAGTAAAAATTATTTTGATTTTGATAGACTTTCTAATGAACGAAAATTAATGATGAAAGAGATGAAAATATCTAGCGGAGCTTTATTAATTAAGGGAAAAAACGGTCAAAATATAATAGGTGCAACTTTTGATAATAATAATGATGATAAAAAGAAATTCATTCGGGAAATGAACGCGCACTTGCTCTAGTATTAATTTTTTGTTTCTATATCTAATATTAATTTTTTTTAGGTATATTTAATGTACTAACTGAATAATTATTATAAATGTTTAATTTTTAGGAGAATATTATGGAAATAATATCTAAATTATTTAAAATTCGCTCTTTATTTTTGTGCTCAGCAACAATGTTTATTGCTCTTTTATTTTCAAGCTGTGAAGAGCAGATTGATGAACTCTGGGATGCAGACGGTGACTCTCAAGCGACAAACCCAATAATTGGTGATTGGTACGCTGATTCTATTAAGTCTTACTCTAGTTGTGTAAAAACGGAAGATAGCACTTCAAATGTTGTTGATGATTCCTATATAGATAACTATAATCTTTGGTTATTGTCAGATGGGAGCTTGCAGTTGTTTTTTGATCAAAGCGTAAATCTTAAATATGAGTGCGAGGACTATTATGGCACATGGAGCAATAGTGAAGGCTGTAGTGACTCTTATTACGAATATTATGATTATACACCAATAGAGTTCTGCAATAACTACTATGAGCATAATCAATATAATATTGAGACAACTGAATGCAGCCAGAGCGCGGCAATAACCGGCACCTGGACATCAAATGAGACGAACTCAACCGTTACAGTTAAAATGGATTCTGTATGCGTGAACTCTTTTGACAATCCTTCATATATTACTGATGCTGATGCTTGCAATAGCCTTGAGTATGGTAACTTCAAATCAACAATCGAAAGAACATTTACATATTCTATTGACAATATAAGTGGAAATGTGAATCTAGAGGGATCTTGGTTTAATACCGATTCTTCTTGCTTCAGTCTTTATATGTCGTTGCAATAAATATTAAATTTTTTCTAATTAAATCCCTGCTTTGCGGGGATTTTTTTTAGCATATATTGTATAATATTTTTTTCATAGCTTTTTTTGTTTTTATAGAATCTTTGTTTTCTATTGACATAGGTTGGAAAAAGAATGTCATTGATAATAAGATATTAACATTAAAAAAAAATAGTTCTAACGAAGAGCGGGTTATCTCGGCTCGAGTCAGAGGTGAGTTAACAATTTTTATAAATGGTGATGAACTTAGCCTCATAATCAATTGGGGTGAATTTGCTAATACTTCAAATGCAAATATTTATTACAACTTAGATAATTATGGTTTTTACGAAAGTAATTGGCCCATGTCAAAAGATGGTAAGAATTCTTATTGTCCTAATCCGGAATTACTTTTGAAGGAAATCTTAACTGAGGATACTTTGATTATTGGTTTAAGACCAAAGAATAATAATGAAATCCGGTATATTTTTGACATATCAGATATAAATGAAATTATTTATGATAATATTGAATTTTTTAATTCAATATCTAGTTTATTAAATTCTCCATTTAATTTTCAAAAATTTCCAGATAAAAACAGTTTAAGTCTATTTTATAATGACCAAATTAAGCTTGAGCGTGATACTCGTATGCTTCAAGATAATTTAAAACATAATGATAGGTATTTTTTCAATCCCTTTTGGTTTATGGAGAGTTTAAGTAAAAACTATCAATTAGAAGTCTCGGACGGAATTTTATTTTTTTTCAATAGGTGGTTAAAAAAAACCGGCACTCTTTTTACTGAAAAGGATATTAGAGTAGTGAAGTTTTTAAATAGAAACCCTGTAATTATTCCATATGATACTATTTATGACGTTAACCTTAAAGGAAACAGTATAATCGGTTATAGAATTAATATAAATAATAAATATTTAACTACCTTTACCTCATCAAACAAGAATCAAGTACAAAACATAGTATTATTTTTAAAAAACAGAATAAAATTTAATTTTAATAGTTAGGAGGTTTTACCTTTTGATAAGAAATAAATATCACATTCAAATCCTATTAGTTATCACCTTGTTTAGTTTTTATTCATGTAGATCTATGGCTCCATTTATGAAAAATAAGGTAGATAATTCAACTAGAACCTTTTCAGCAGATATATATAGAGATATTATGGGAGTCCCTCATATTTTTGGAAAAACAGATGCTGACGCTGTCTTTGGACTTGCATACGCACATGCTGAGGATGATTTTAAAACTATTCAAGACCTTCTACTGGGTGCTAGGGGTATGCTTGGTGCGAAGTATGGAGTGAAATTTTCACCCGTTGACTACTATGTAGAACTTATTGGTGTTTGGGAAGATATAAATAACCGCTATGATGATGAAATTCCTGAAAATATTAAGCTTATTTGTGAAGCATATGCACAGGGCATAAATAAATATGCATTTGAACATCAACAAGAGATTGAAAATGAATTATTTCCGATCAAGGGAAAAGATATCATTGCTGGATGGATGTATCAAATTCCTTATTTATACGGTATAGAAAAAGTTTTAGGTAAATTATTTGAAAGTAGTAAACCAAGATTTTCTTCAGCTAAAACTTCTCAGAATAATGATTTTGATCCTCTTAATATTGATTTAATTGGTAGTAACGTTATTGCTGTCGCACCAAATAAGTCTGAGGATGGATATACTAGGCTTTTATTAAATACACATCAACCATGGAGCGGTCCGACAGCATGGTATGAAGCTCATATACATAGTGAAGATGGCTTAAATATGACTGGAGGCCTATTCCCTGGATCTCCTTTAATTAATCATGGTCACAATGAAAATATTGGTTGGTCTTTTACTTCTAATAGTCCTGATTTGATTGATATTTATGAATTACAAATAAATCCGTTAAATGAAAATCAATATCTTTATGATGGAGAATGGAAAAATTTAGATTCCAGAGAAATAAAGTTAAAAATGAAGATTTTCGGGCCTTTTAATTGGGCAGTCAAAAAGAAAGTATATAAATCTATTCATGGACCTGTATTGAAACAATCGCATGGCACGTACGCAATAAAATATGCAGGGATAAATGAAATGAGAACTGTAGAGCAGTTTTATAGAATGAATAAATCAAAAAACATGAAAGAATTTAAAAGCGCTATGGAAATGCAGGCTCTGCCTATGTATAATACTGGTTATGCTGATAAAGAAGGAAATATCTTTTATGTATATAATGCACTAATACCAAAAAGAAGTAAAGGCTATAACTGGAGACAAATTGTTCCAGGCAATACATCTAAGACTAATTGGAATGAATATATAAAATTTCAAGATCTCCCTCAGACAACGAATCCAACTTCTGGATATTTTCAAAATTGTAACGCCAACCCGTTTTTAGCGACTGGCTCATATGATAATATAACCTCAAAGGGCATAACCAAAGATGCTGGAATTGAAACTCATCAAACAAATAGATCGCTTAGGGCTATAAAGCTTTACGGAGAAGATAGTAAAATTAGCAGAGATGAATTCTACAATTATAAGTTTGATAATCAGTACGAAAATAATTCAGTTATGGCTTTTGCTATAAAAAAGTTCATTGAAGAATTTAAAACAGAGGATTTAGAATTATTAGCGGCTGTTGACTTACTAAAAAATTGGAACTTACGAACAGATTTTGATAATAAAGCTGCTGCATTAGCAATTCTTACATTTCCCCTTAAATTTGATATTTCAAACTATAAGCATGATCTTGCTCAAATTACTAAAAATTTAAAAGAGTCTATTTCTAAATTAAAAAGTAGTTTTGGAAGATTTGATGTTCCTCTTGGAAAGGTTCAGCGTCTAATAAGAGGCGATGCCAGCTATCCCCTTGATGGTGGTCCTGGAAATATGAGAGCTATATATTCAACTTGGGAAAATGGTAGGATGGTTGCAAAAGTTGGTGACTGCTATGTTCAAATAGTTGAGTGGAGTCCAGAAGGAGAAGTAAGCGCAAAATCAATTCATCAATTTGGATCTAGTACGAATGATAAAAATTCAAAATTTTTTAATAATCAATCAATATTATTTTCAGAGAAAAAAATGAAACCAGTTTGGAGTAATCTCAATGATATTAAAAATAATCTTCATTCTAGCTATACGGTAACATCAAATAAATAAATGAAATTATATATGATTTTAAATACAACCAGTAACTAGGATTAATAGAGACGAGGTGTGTTTGGTAGTTTTATTGTTTGTGTAATTATAAAAACAAAATGTTCATATATAGATTATATAATAATTATGTCTTTTTATTCTGCTAATTATTACTTTATTTAACCACTATCTTTAAATATTGTTACTAAATCAGTTTGGGATTAAACTTTGAAGGGAAATTGATATTATGAAAACCGGTCGTAATGAAATATGTCACTGTGGAAGTGGAAAAAAGTTTAAACAATGCCACCAATTAAGAAAAAATAGCCAATCTACTCAATTGCTGTACCTTGCTTTTATTTCAATGGCTATTGTTACTACTTTTTTCTTTGGTAACGAAATCTTTAAACCTACTGATACTTCATCGAGTTTATCACCAAAACCTTTTTCGATTGAAAATACACAAACATTAAAAAGACCTAAAGGTGATGCCCCTCCTGGTAAAATATGGTCAGTTGAACATGGGCATTGGCATAATAAAAATAATGAAAACACGCATTAAAAGCTTGTGAAACGTATTCAATTAATAAAAATGGTGTTCCATGGATAGAAAACTAGCAACTATTTTTGCCTCAGATGTAGTAGGCTTTAGTAAAATGATGGGTATAGATGAAGTCAATACATTAAAGATCCTTAAAGAGAGAAGGAAAGTGATTGATAACATCATTGATGATCACGGGGGAATCATCTTTGGCAGTGCAGGGGATAGTGTAATTGCAGAATTCGCTAGTCCAATAAAAGCTGCTCAAGCTGCAGTAGACACTCAATTAAAAATGAAAACTATGAATCATGGACAAGATGATTCTGAAACTATGATTTTTAGAGTCGGTATTAATATAGGTGATGTAATGGTTGCAGATAATAACTTATTTGGAGATGCCGTCAACATAGCTGCAAGACTCGAAGCAGCGGCAAAGCCATCAGGTATTTGTGTGTCTCAAACTGTCTTTGATATGATTAACCGTAAAATTATGGTATCGTTTGAGGATGCTGGTCAATTAGATTTAAAAAATATTGAATTCCCAATTAAGGCTTTTCATGTATTGGAAAATAAAGGAACCCCTAGATTTACTCAAGATTCTGAGAAGATACAAAAAGAAGTAAAAGTAATAGAACCCGGATCTGTTGCCGTAATGATGTTTAAAAATTTAAGTAATGATGAAGAACAAGAATATTTTTGTGAAGGTTTTTGTGAAGATCTTCTTTCCATGCTTTCAAGATTTAATAAGCTTGTTGTCATATCGAGTCATGCTAGTTTCGCTTATAAGGATAAAAATAAAGATTTTTCAGAAATCGGGAAAGAACTTGGTGTTAAATATGTTATCAATGGAAGCGTAAGAAAATTAGGGAAAAAAATGAGAATAAATGCGCAACTTGTTTCTACCGAAAATAAAACATCGTTATGGACAAACAATTATGACTTGTCTGTTGATGAAGTATTCGACGTTCAAGATCAAATAGCAGAGCAGATTGTTTCTACTATTGTTGGTAGAGTAGAATCAGATGCTTTAGAGTCTATTAAATCAAAAAGACCTGAAAATATGGGAGCTTATGAGTTGGTTTTAAAAGGGTTAGATTATGCTAGAAATGGGAATGTAATTAAAGAAAATACTGAAAATGCTGTGAAGTTTTTTGAGAAAGCTATAGATCTTGATCCTAGCTACGCTCGCGCTCATGCATGGAGGGCATGCTCACTGGGAAATTTATCTGATTGGGAAACTAAACCGAATCCAGAATTATTTAAATCTGCAATTGCATCTGCTTATAAAGCATTAGAACTAGACTCCAATGACCCTGAAGCTCATCGAGTCATGGGATCTATAAAATTCTTTTTTGAAAAAGATTTTGAATTAGGAGTTTATCACCTCGAAAAAGCTACAGAACTATGCCCAAGTGACGTTTATATTATTTCCAGGTATGTATTAGTTTTAATCTATACTGGTGAGATAGAAAGCGCACTAAATAAGCTTAACAGAGCTACAAGGTTAGACCCATTTTCTCATGATATTTTATATGTAGAAGAAGGAATGTGTTATTTTTGGCTTGAAAGTTATGAGAAAGCTTTAGAAAGCTTTAGAAAAGTAAAGTTAATGCAACAGAATTTATTTTATTTGTCCGCATGTTATTTCAAACTTGGTGTTATTGATAAAGCGATGGAAAGCTTGAAAGAGGCTGAGGTAGTTTCAGGTTTTGATGTTGATACTTTTATTAAATCACTTCCGTATACAAAACCTAAAATGATGGATTTTTTCAATTCTTGTTTTCCTAAACAATCTTAAGAGAACCTTTCTTTATTTATCAAAATACTGTGATTAATTAATGAACTATTTATTTTTTTCCTAAAATGATTCAGGATCCAAATGCGATATTCATTTATGTTATTACTTTAATAGGTTTAATACATTACCTAAAGTCGATAAGCGCTTTAAAAAAAGTTTTTAAATACGCTCCTCCAATAATATGGATATACTTTTTGCCAATGCTAAGCTCAGGTATTGGAATAATCCCAACTGATTCCTCTCTTTATTCGTGGACTTCAAAATACTTATTGCCTCCAGCTCTTATATTATTGCTACTATCTTCAAATGTAAAAATTCTTTCTACTCTTGGCTCTAAAGCTATTGGTACAATGCTTTTTGGCACATTGGGTATAGTCTTAGGCGGTCCTATATCCCTACTTATATTCGGAAGCTTTTTACCGGAGGATGCTTGGATGGGTTTAGCGGCATTATCGGGTAGTTGGATAGGTGGAAGTGCAAATATGGTTGCTATTGGTAAATCTATTGGAACCAGCGATAATCTTTTTGGAAATATGATTGTTATTGATACTGTTGTTGGGTATGGTTGGATGGGAATTGTAATTTTAATATCAGGCCATCAAAAAAGGATAGATAAATGGAATAATGCTGATACTCGTATCATTGATGAATTAAATATAAAAATGAATACAGAGGATTTAAAGCGACCTACATCTTTTAACGATTTATTAACAATTGTAGTTGTTAGCTTATTTTTCGGGCTCTTTTCTTTGGAATTGGGAAAATTGATACCCGATCTAGGAAAAGTAATTACTAGTTTTGGATGGACTATAATTTTAGTTTCACTAATTGGCATTTCTTTATCTTTCACTCGGTTGTCGGAATTGAATAATGCAGGGGCATCCCATGTCGGAAATTTATTTTTATACATACTATTAGGTACAATTGGAGCAAAAGCAAACATTACACAAATTGCAGATCTTCCTTATTACATTGCCGTAGGTGTATTTTGGATATTCATTCATGCAATAATCTTATTTTTTGGTGGTCGTTTATTAAGAGCTCCAATGTTTTTGATTGCAACAAGTAGTCAAGCAAATATTGGTGGTGTTGTAAGCGCACCAATTATTGCAACTGTTTATAAAAAGTCTCTTGCCCCAGTAGGTTTATTAATGGGTGTAATTGGTAACATAATTGGTATTTATGCAGGTTTATTTACAGCTTGGCTACTTTCCTTAGTTGGAGGAATATATTATTAAAATAAAAATTTTGATAATTTTTCATTTTTCATTTTTTTTATTAAAATGTTCTAGTGTCGATACAGCTGACACAATTTACTTCAATGGTAATATCTATACTGGTAGCAAAGAGGACACAAGGAAAAACTATATATCAACAAAAAATAATCTTATCCTAGAATTAGGCATTGATAATTACAATCACTTGATAGGAAGTAGTACTAAACTTATTGATTTGAAGAATAATTTTTTACTCCCCGGTTTTATTGATAATCATACTCATTTCATTTATGGGGGAACAACCTTAAATAACATAAGTCTTCAAAACTCGGTCACAAAAAATGATTTTATAGATTCTTTCAAACAATACATTTCAAATATTAATAACGGTCAATGGATACAAGGTGGTAATTGGGACCATGAAAACTGGGGTGGTGTAATACCTAACAAGTCTTGGATAGATAGTCTTACAAATAATTTCCCAGTTCTTGTAAGTAGGGTAGATGGCCACATGGCCCTTGCGAACTCAAAAGCATTAGAAAAAGCAAATATAAATGAAAATACACCTAACCCTGTTGGAGGTGAAATTGTAAAAGATATAAATACTGGAATGCCAACTGGTATACTTAAAGATACAGCAATTGATATTGTTCGAAAATTGATTCCAAAGCAGTCACATTCTGAACAAGACAGTATTTTAAAAACTTCTATGAATTACGCATCGTCTCAAGGAATTACTCAAATTCATGATATGGCGACCTGGGATGACTTGCAAACGTTTAGAAGAAACAAAAATAAATTAACCTTAAGGATAAAAGCTTATACATGGTATGAGGATTGGGAAAAGATAATTGACTTGATTGATAAACATGGAATAGGAGATAATATATTGAGGTGGGATGGTATAAAGGCAATGATAGATGGTTCTCTTGGATCTCGAACCGCATGGATGCACAATCATTATCTTGATGATAAAAACACAAATGGTATCATGCGTATAAAAGATACCAATAGCTTTAAGGATATGATAAAAATTTTAGATAAAAAAGGTATTCAATTAGCAATCCATGCAATAGGAGATAAAGCAAATGATTGGATTATAAATCAATCTATGAATTTGAATAAAATCAATGGCATGAAAGACAGAAGAATACGCATTGAGCACGCTCAACATTTAACGAATGATGCAATAGGAAAAATTGTAAACAATAACATAATTCCATCAATGCAGCCTTATGGTTGCATTGATGATACGAGATGGATGCATAAACGAATTAGTAGTGATTTGATGTCAAGAACTTACATTTTTAAAACATTTATAGATGAAAATGTTAACTTGACTTTTGGATCTGATTGGGATGTCACGCCGTTAAACCCATTACTTGGAATTTATGCTGCTGTTACAAGAAAAACTCTTGATGGCAGCAACCCAGAAGGGTGGAATCCAGAACAAAAATTAACTGTCGAGGAAGCAATAGCTTGCTACACGAAGAATAATTCGTACGCAGTATTTAGTGAAGACAAATTAGGAGTTTTACAAAAAGGCATGTTTGCGGATTTTGTGGTCTTATCGAACGATATAACATCTATTAAAGTCGACGATATATTAAAAACAAGAGTTCTTAAAACCATTTATAATGGCAAAGAGGTTTATAGAGCTTTTAATTAGTCTGTCTAAATTAATTTTATGTTTATACATACAGATCTTCAGCCTCATTTAATTTTTCTGTTGATATTGCTAACACTTAGTTGGAGTTTTGCTACCTGGCTTACGATTCAAAACAAAAAGCGATATTCCGAACTGGTACCACAAATTGTATGGCTTTCTAAACATGGTTTATTGATAGGAACTTTTATAATGATTATTAATCTTTGGTTTTTATCATTGTTTTATGAAGATTTAAAATCATCTATGACAATAATTTTCGTTTTGATTATTATTGGGCTTGGTAGTTATTTGGCTAAATATTTTGAATGGCTAGTGTTTGTCCAACATGTAAAAGAAGGTTTTTGGAAATCTAAATTAAATATCTATTTTAAAAATAATTACGGAAATGGGCTCGGGCCACGTAGCACACAAATGGTTTTAAAAAGCATGATTCCAAACTGGTGGGTTCAAATACTACCGAGTCATTATCAACTTGAAATAAAAGAAGCAATGAAAAATATTACTGAAAGGTCAAACGATTATGCATTAAAAAGAGAAAAAATAAATTAACTATTTCTGGAATTTATATATTTTACCTTCTTTCATTACGAAAACGACTTTTTGAAGTGCTGTTATATCTTTAATAGGGTTTCCTTCAACAGCTATTAAATCTGCTAATTTTCCAGATTCTACAGACCCTAACTCATCGCTAATACCTAGCATTTCTGATGGGATAATAGTTGCTGATCTAATTGCTTCCATTTCAGACATACCACCTTTTACCATATATAAAAACTCCTGTGCATTATCACCATGATAAGAGACTCCTGAATCTGTTCCGAAAGCAATCTTGATACCGAATTTATAAGCAGTAGTAAAAGTATTTAATAATCTAGGTCCAATCTCTAATGCTTTTGGTACAATGACAGGGGGATAATAACCACTTAATTTTGCTTTTTCAGCCACAAACATACCTGCAGATATTGTCGGCACATAATACGTTCCATACTTTTTCATCAAAGCTAAAACTTCGCCGTCCATTATGGTACCATGTTCTATTGAATGAACGCCTGCTCTAATAGCCCTTTTCATACCTTCAGGTCCATGTGCATGAGCAGCAACATGCATATCATAATCTTGAGCAGTTTCCACGATAGCCTTAATCTCTAATTCGGTAAACTGTGGGTTTTTACTATTCTTAGCTACACTTAAAACACCACCAGTTGCAGTAATTTTTATTAAATCAGCACCATTTTTATATCTTTGACGGACTGCTTTTCTTGCATCGCTGGGGCCATTAATAACACCATCTTTAGGTCCTAAATCTGCTGAAAAATTCATATTTAGTCCACTAGAAGGGTCCGCATGCCCTCCAGTTGTCGCAATTGATTTACCAGCACTGAAAATTCTTGGACCATCTACATAACCAGCATTTATGGCATCACGCAAGCTATTACTAATAACTCCTCCAAGCTCTCTAACAGTGGTAAAACCAGCCATAAGTGTTTTTTCTGCATACGGTATAGATCTATATGCATATTCATCAAGGTCCATGTAAAACTTTTCCAAATAACTTTTTGGACTACTTTGACCTGATAGATGAGTGTGCATGTCCATCAATCCAGGTAACACTGTAAACTCTTTTAATGATATTAAGCTATCTTTAGGCCCAGGCTGTACATGTCCTCTCAATATTGATTGTATTGTGTTACCATTAATAACAATGGTCACCATTTCTATTGGAATCTCTGTAATACCATCAATAAGCCTGCCGGCTTGAATATATGTCTTCTGACAAATAACAAAGCTAGTCAAAAGCACAACTAGGATAGTATTTTTTATTTTACTCATGCCTAGAAGGTATAAATACAATTTTATTAAAAATAATATTATTTAATTTAAACTATGGATTCAGACTTTCAAATGCCACTCATTTTAGATGGCGCAATGGGCACTGCCCTAATGATGAGAGAAATAAAAGCTCCATTGCCATTATGGTCTGCTGCTGCCAACTATGAAAACTTTAATGAAGTAGTATCAATTCATAAAGAATATATTAAAAGCGGATCTAATATAATCACTACTAATTCGTTTAGATCTACTCCCAGAACTTTTAGAAAGGCTGGCTACAGTAAATCTGATGCAATTATTAAAAGTGAACAGTCACTTATATTGGCTATAGAAGCTGCTAACATAGCCAGAAAGGGAAGAAGTGTTTTAGTTGCAGGATCATTAGCACCATTAGAAGATTGTTACGAACCAAGCGATTTTCCAGGTAAAAATATAGCAAAAGATGAATACAGTCATTTAATTAATATATTCAATCATCAAGCCGTTGATCTATTACTATTTGAAACGATGGGCAATTTTCAGGAAATTAAGACGCTATTGGAAATTGATATTAATCCAAACAAAAAAAAGTGGCTAAGCATAGTCTTGAAAAATGAAAATCAAATTCTTGATGGTACAGATATTATAGATGTAATTAGGCTAGCTTATAATAATTCAGTTGATACCTTGCTTATAAACTGCTCGACAATTCAAAACACCCTTAGAGCAATACCAACAATAAAAAGACATTGGCCGGGCAAGTGGGGTGTCTATCCAAACTTAGGCGAGAAAATGCCAACAAAAGATGGTTATATTGACCGTAAAATAAATGATGTAGATATAGCAGAACAATTAATGTTTGCAGTCAACGAAGGCACTAGTGTTCTTGGTGCTTGTTGCGGCTCCACTCCTGATACAATTAATATCATTACTGAAAACCTTAAAAATAGTAGAAATAGATAGCTAGATTTGATTTCAATGAAACGTTATTATTTAATCAGAATTGCTATATTTTTCACTTTTTTCGTTACAATGGCTTTTGGCCAAAATAAAAAAGAAATTCAAATTATCAAATTTCTAGAATCTCGATATAGCGCAGATATTGACTCAGTTCGCCTTTTTCTTGACAATAATTTTATATATTATCATTCTCCATACGTTGGTTTAGGTATAACTACAGAAATGACAAAACTGGGGTTATTAATTAAATCCGTATCCCCTTTTATGAAAACAACTAACATGCTAAAAAAAGGTGATGTAATACTTGAAGCAGATAATTATAAACTAAACAATAATAAAGGAAACGACTATTTTAAAAGAAGAACAAATGGTGCGGCTGGTGACTCTATAAAAATAATATTCAGTAGAAATGGTGATTCTATATCGACCTTAGTATTTTTAACAAAACAGCAGCTCCAACAACGTTCGGATAAATTTATTGATGATATAAAAAGTTATGGTGATAGGTGGTTTGATTACGAATTGAGTATAATTGATATTTTTTCAAAAAAAGACAGGTTTGTTGTCCATTACAGCTGGGAGGGAAGCCTAGTTGAAGAAGGGCCTAATTATAGTTTTAGAGCAATAGAAATAATTAAAACATCTCGAAAAACTAATAAAATAGTTTCAATTGAGGCCACTTGGACGGAAAAGCAATTCATTGATCAATTTAACTAATATTATGAATAGCATTAACCATTTCGGAATGAATTACGTCATTTGATACAAGTATTTCATTATCAAAAATTGAAAATTTTTCTCCTTTAAGATTTGTTAGCTTTGCACCAGCTCTTTTAGCAATTAAAGCGCCAGCAGCCAAATCCCAGGGCTTAACATCAAATTCCCAATACCCATCGACTTTTCCAGATGCAGTATGACATAAATCAACAGCCGCTGCTCCTGATCTTCTAACTCCTTGTGTTAAATCTGTAAATTTTTTAAATAATTGCATATTAAAATTCCAATTATGTCCATGGTCATATCCAAAACCAGTCACTAAAAGACTATTAATAAGGTTTTTATTTTTTGAGACCTGAATAATATCATCATTACAATAAGCCAAACTAGTATTTGTCGCAAAATATATATTATTCATAGGCAACTCAACCACTACACCAACAATAGTTTCGTTTTCGTGCATCAAGGCTATAGAAACTCCGTAGCAGGGGTAACCATGTACAAAATTTGTAGTACCATCAAGCGGGTCAATGATCCAAGTAAAGTTAGAAGATTTCAATTTTTTTCCAGATTCCTCTGCTAAGAAACTATGATCCGGGAATCTTGAACTTATTAATTCTATAATCTTTTTTTCAGAATCAATATCCGTTTGAGTAACAAGATCTGTTAAGGCTTTATATGTTTTAACAGAAGTATTATAGGATGAATTGATAACCGCCGCCGCCGATTTTGCAGCAAAAATTGCCGTTTCTAGAAAAATATGATTATCTTCTTTATTCATTATATGCTTTGAAATATTCTTGAGTCATTTTTTTCAATGCTCCAGTAAGAAAAATTATTGATATAAGATTAGGGAATGTCATAAATCCAAGTGCAGCATCACCGAACGCCCAAACAGTTTCTATTCCAGCATTTGCGCCTATAAAAACAAAAAGGATATAGATCAAGCGGTACCAATATATAGCCTTTTCACCAAAGAGATATTCTGTTGCTCTATCACCATAAAAAGACCAACTAATAACGGTAGAGGTTGCAAATAATAATACAGATAGAGTAATTATTTTATCTCCATAATTAAAAAGCCAACTTAAACCATTTTTGAAAGCGAATGATGTAAGGAGACTTCCATTTATTAAATCTGTACCTCTAAAACTACCTAATGTTATTGCACTGTTATATTCTTCTATAGAACTAGCAGAAATACTTACATAAAATTCAGTATGTTTCCATGCACCAGTACAAAGAATTACTAACCCAGTTAAAGTACAAATTATAATAGTATCTATATAAGGTCCCAACATTGCTACAGCACCTTCACGAACGGGGAAATTTGTTTTTGCTGCAGAATGTGCAATAGCAGCACTTCCTTGACCAGCTTCATTAGAATAAAGACCTCTTTTGATACCCATTAACATAGTATTTAACATTGTCATTATTGCACCACCACCAGCACCAATAACAGTAGCAGTAGGATTGAAAACACCATTATAAATAAGTGAAAAAGCCTCACCAATTTTGTCAGAATGATAAACAAGGACTAGAACAGAGGCAAATACATAAATCACTGCCATAATTGGTGCTAGGTAGCCAGTAACTTGACCAATCCTTTTTATACCACCAATAATTACTGCACCTACAACAGAAGCTAAAATTATACCAATAAATACTTGCTGAAAATTGAAAGTTATAATACCAAATAAAGATCTGTCTAAGGTTAAAAAATGATCTGATCCAAGAAGTTGCACAGATTCAGAGAAGATTTGATCTGAGATTGTAAAAGATTGAATAGCATTACCAGTTGCAAAAGAACAAATTATAGCAAAACCTGCAAACGCAATTGCTAACCATTTCCATTTTTTACCCATTCCGTTTTCAATCGTATACATAGGTCCACCTGCGGTAAAACCACTAGAGTTTATTTCTCTATATTTTACAGATAGTGTGCACTCCGCATATTTTAGAGTGGTTCCAAAAAAGGCAGTAATCCACATCCAAAACAATGCACCCGGTCCACCGTAATACATCGCCGTAGCGACACCTGCAATATTCCCAACACCAACAGTTGCAGAAAGAGCGGTTGTTAATGCCTGGAAATGGTTTAAATCACCTTTATCATCTGGATTATCGTACTTACCAGCGGTAACATTAATTCCATGTTTTAAATACTTTAATTGAGGAAAACCGAGTCTTACAGTAGCAAAAATTCCTGTTCCTACTAAAGCCAATACCATTAAAGGGATTTTCCTAATATTCGGAAAACTCCAAACTTGTTCAAATAATTCAACACCGAAAGCGTAAAGCAAAAATGTTACTATTGCAAAAAAAACTACCCCAGATCGTTTTCTGTCCATTGTTATACCTAATGTTTCTTTAAAATTAAGAACTTATATTATAATAAAGACTTGGGAACGACAATCAAGAAATTAAATTTTATAACTAAGGTAAAAATAATATCCAAAATTTAAATAAAATTATTTGCGGAGTTGATGAAGTAGGGAGAGGTTCATTAGCCGGTCCAGTAGTTGCAGCCGCTGTGATTTTACCAAATAAACATTATATTGTTGGACTTAATGATTCAAAAAAGTTAAGTGCAAAAGAAAGAATTAAATTATCAATAAAAATCAAAAGAATAGCTATCAGCATAGGCATCGGGTCAGTAGGAGCTTCTATAATAGATAGTGTTAATATAAGAAACGCCACTATTCAAGCAATGGAGGATGCGATAAAAAATTTAAAAAAACGACCTGATTTAGTTTTAGTTGATGGATTAGATAAACTAGAAATTAATCTACCTACTAAAAATATTATTAGAGGAGATAGCTCAGAAGAATGTATTATGGCTGCTTCAATATATGCTAAAGTAAACAGAGATAAATTAATGGAAAATTATGCACTCCAGTATCCTAATTTTGGTTTTGAAAACAACAAAGGTTATGGAACTAAGTTTCATTTAAATGCATTGAAGAACCACAATCCATCGCCGTTACATAGACTATCTTTCAAGCCTATGAAAAATAAAAAAAGTAGAATCTTATAATAAATGACAGGTTTAAATTCTCAACGTTCTATCGGTTACACATTGAAATAATTGTTTAAATTTTTAGAAAATTTTATAAATTAATTATAGAAAAATGATATTATTAGGTTACGAAATAAAAAATAAAGCACTGGCAGCTTTAGGGACATTTATCCTTATTTATTCTCTTTTTTTAAATGATAAATATGGTATGCCCTCAAAAATATTTCTAGGTGCAATTGGATTTGCATTTGTTGGTTTAAGCACAGGAAATCAAAAGTTCTTATCTGAATTAAAAGCAATTATTATAATTGTCTTAATTGCTCTGTCAGTTAAAGTGACTCTACTCGAAGCATACATTGTACCTACTGGTAGTATGGAAAAAACAATTATGACTGGAGATTTTTTGATTGGTAGTCGTTTTGTATATGGCCTTAGAACTCCTGAATGGGTAGGAATTCCATATACCGATATTGGAGTTTTTATTCCTTCTTTTCAACTACCAAAATTTAAAGTCCCAGAAGTTGGCGATGTATTAATTTTTAAATATCCCAGAGATAAATACGTTAAGTACGTAAAAAGGTGTATTGCAGGCCCGGGTGATACAATTAAGATTCATCATAAACAGGTATATATAAATGGCGTTCTAACAGATCTTCCTAAAAACTTCGTTTTTTCCCAAAAGGAAATCCCAATATCAATGAAACAACGAGAAATATATTTGAGTTCTGAAACTAATATTAATAAGGATAATATGGGGCCAATAGTGATACCAAAAAAAGGTGATAAGTTTGATATTAATACTAATACCAATTGGCGTGAATTGCTTCCTATAATGATGATGGATGGGAATACAGCTAAACTTGTAAGTGAATCCAAATCATATGATTTTACACTTCAAGACCCATTTGAGTTGCATAGAAGAAAAGACCATCCTTCTGTTTTTGAACCCTACTTTGGTTGGGGAGAAGGTAATTTAATTACGCCTTGGTCAACAAAAATTTTAGATAGTCATTTTGAGTTTTTAGAAGTTAATGGTAAGCCAGTTAAAGAGTTGAAGGTGTATGAAGTAAAACAAGATTATTATTGGGCAATGGGCGATAATAGAGATGACAGTCTAGATTCAAGATATTGGGGACTTATTCCAGAAAAATTTATTCTTGGAGAGGCCTTATTTGCATATTTCTCTTTGGATTTAAGAACATGGATTCCAAGATTGAATAGAATAGGTACACTGATAAACTAGAATTTTTGTGCGCGCATTATTTACTCTTTTAATAATTTCGCTTGGCTCAATTAAGATTTCAACCTGCCCTGAGCCACCGCGGATGAATATAAACTTTCAATATAACGGCTCAATCAAAGATATCATGCCAACTATCAAAGAATACCTAGAAAGTCAAGAATACGATATTATTCATTATGCTCCTGAATCTGGGTTCATATTAACTGATTATAAGCTGTTTAAACTGAATACGGGAAAGGTTTTTTTAGCTCTATCAATTAATATCAATGATCTAGTTGTGGTTGTTGGTATGGGAAAATATGAAATTGTAACATCTGGAATAGGTAATCCTGATGATATTTTAAAGATGAAAACTGTTGATAAATTACCATATCGATTGCAGAAAAAAATATTTCTTCCTATAGTAGATGGTCTTGAAAAGAGAGGATTAAAGCTAATAAAAACTAGGAGATGATTACAGTTTTATAGAATTATTAAATTTTATAAAAATAATCTCCCATAAATACATTCGTTTATATAAATTTACAGTCTATTGTGAGTATAGAGTTTAACAATCAGGATAGTCGATTAGGCTATCTAAACGAAAAGCTGGATGACCTGCTTGAAGGAATTAATTCTTCCTATGGAGAAGAATTATTTAATGAACTGGTTATGAGGCTCGACAGAACCATTAATGATTTTAATGATGAAATCAGTCAACTAACTGAGGCTGTAAAAGGCAATTCTGATAAGAGAGCTGAAATTATCCATACTTTAATGGAAGGTAATGATTCAATAACTAATGAATCAAACACTCAAGAGGGTCAAGAACAATCATCAAACCTAGATTCTGAAATTATGAGTGAATGGGAAAAGCGACTTGAAGGTTTAAAGTAGCATTAAAATAAAGGAAATAAAAATTGAGAAATGCGGATAAAATTATTATTGGGTTACTTCTTGTTCTTATTGTTGGGGCTGGATATTTTCAGTATTTAGCGGATGAGCTAAATAAAAGAATGGATGAAATCAATACAATCGATCAAATGCTAGTAGACAAAGTTGAAGATAAATTTACTGATAGTCTTAGACAATACAACTTAAGATTTATTGGAAGAGGTAAACACCTTCAAAAAGCACAATTGGATATCATTGGTAATACTGACCTGATAATCAAAAATACCGATTCATTACTCAGCTTAATTGATGATGTAGACTTTAAGTTAGATAACTTTATAAGAGAGACTGGGAGAAATTTTAAGAATGTAACAAATGATCTTGAAGATTTGTCTGACGAAGTACGTAGTAGCGCTAGACGAACAAAACAAAAACTTGCAGACTTGGAACAGTCAAAAGAGCAATTGACTAAAGATTTAACGGAGATTAAGTCTCTTCCAAGCATTATAAAAGGCATTCAAAAAATGAAAGAAGAAGCAGCCAAGGCGGCAGAAAAATAAACTTTCAACAAACATTAATTATTTCAT